>Ga0272448_1000039_pt1 | contig 180466 bp, 144 predicted proteins | sample YNPCB0191_FD_202220 | JGI IMG/M metagenome (GOLD analysis project Ga0272448, IMG submission 202220) | Hot spring sediment microbial communities from Yellowstone National Park, WY, United States - YNP-CB-019-1 | ecosystem: Environmental > Aquatic > Thermal springs > Hot (42-90C) > Sediment... | reverse complement strand
AGGATTTTTTTGAGGTCCAACTGACCGCCACCGGAAATGAGCAGAAACTTCTTGGCGGTGCCGCCGAAGTTGACGCTGGTGACCAACATGGCGGGAAGCTTGTCGGTTTGGCCGTTGGCTTTTTGGAGAAGGAACGCGCTGCCTTCGTAGGCGGTGAGAGTGCCGCTGGCGGCGGGACGTCCGCGCAACTCAAAAGAGACTTCGCGCGGGGTGAACTCGATGGACTTGATGGTGGCGGCTGCCTGCCGCGTCGAGGCGCCGCCTTCGATGTCAATGTCGAAGTTCATATTGCCGTAACCGGTGACGGTGCCGGTGATGTCCTTGCCGGAGGACAGGTGGATGGTGTCGGCGTGGCTGACAGCGGCCGCAAAAAGCAAAAGAACAGCGAGAACTATTTTCATGGTGGCTCCTGTGATGTTTGTCATCGGACTTTTTTCAGGGCGGCCGTCAGATCGCCTGGACGGTGGCCCAAAATCGTTTGGAACAGCTTGCCAGTGGAATCGTAAATGTCAAGCCGCGGGATGGCGGTGACTTTGTACTGGGCGGCAACCTCCGATTCCCACTCGCCGATGTCCACTTTGCGAATGGCGATGTTAGATTGTTTGCTGACGACGTTGTCGAGGTGGGCATTGACCAGTTGGCATTGGACTCCCTGTTGACCGAGGCTGCCAAAGAAGAAAACGACCGTTACTTTGCCGGGCGTGAGCAGCGATTCCAGTGGGACGGCCTCGCCGTGGGAGATCGCACCGGGAAGGGTGAAGGTTTTGCCGTTGGCGGTCGCTTCGTCGGGTTTGGTTTCACGGGCCAGGAGGATGCGGTTGACGAGGACAGATTTGACGACTTGCGGTTTCCCGTCGCGTGATTCGCACAGAAAGGTGGACTGCACATATTCGACCAGTTTGGCGTCGAGGTTCCCCGTGCGGGTTTCAAGGCGGCTGGGTGCCACACGGTCGCCGAAGACGATGTGTTTGACCGTGGCGGCGGGTAGCTTCAAAGCTTGTCCCTTGTCGGAAACGGCCTCAAACGTCATGTTGGCATAACCAGTGATGGTGCCGGTAATCTTTCGTCCGTCGGTCAGTTCAATAGTGTCGGCACAGGCCAGGAGAGTTGATAGGCTGTAGCCAATGAGCAGCAACTGGCGGAATGTCATAAGCGTTTTCTGAGGACGTAGGCGGTGTTTGGGGGGAAGGCATTGGTATTGGCAGCGTATTTTTCCAGGAAGCCCGCCCATTGCTCCGGGCTGGCGGTCAGGAGAAAGTCATGTTCTTTGTGACCCTTGAGGCACGGCAGATCAATCTGGTTGGCAGCAAGCGATTTCTTGAACCAATCGAAGTTGAGGGGGATTAGGGTTAGTTGTTGCTTGTCCAGTTGAACTTTGGCGACGGTGTGGACGGGGCGGACGTGGAGAATCCAGTAGGCGTTGAGTTTGCCTTCTTCGACCTCGCCGGCCTCGAAGTCGCAGAACAACTGGTTGCCGATCTTGAAGAAGGTTGCCTTGAGTTTGGCAGGGAGATTGTTCTCGTCGTATGTGGTCAATTCATTGTCAGCGGAAAATACCCACGGTTTACAGGCCACGTTGGTGTCGCTGCCGGCGGCGACCAGGTTCCATTCGCCCGTCACTTCCGGCGGATTCACCTTCGCTTGTTCACGGTAAAACGGATGAAAAGATTGCACGACACAACCGCCCAGCAACAGCAGACTGAGAACAGCAAATCGTTTCATGGCGCAACCTCATGTTGACAACCACATCCTGCATCGGGATAAAAGGAATGTCAAACGTTCCGGGCGGGCAGAATGGCATTTTACCTGCTCCCCTGAAACGTGTAAGATATGAGCGTGTATCTGGAATATTACAAACTGCGCGAGGCGCCATTCAACATCACGCCCGATCCGCGTTTTTTATTTCTGAGCCGACGGCATCAGGAAGCGCTGAACCACCTGTTGTTTGGAATCCGCGAGCGCAAAGGTTTTATCCAACTCACCGGCGAGGTGGGCGCGGGAAAAACCACCGTCTGCCGCAAACTGCTTGAGGAACTCGGCCCGAATTACAAAACCGCGCTCATCCTCAATCCATTCCTCACCGCCAGCCAGTTGCTGCGGGCTGTGGCGCTGGAGTTGGGATTGCCGTTGCGCCGCACGGATCGCCTCTCGATCCTCAACGCGCTGAACGAATACGTGCTCGAACAGGCGAATCAGGGTAACGATGTCGTGTTGATTTTCGACGAAGCGCAGAATCTCACCCACGAGCTGCTCGAACAGATTCGTCTGCTTTCCAATCTGGAAACCCACAACCAAAAACTCATGCAGATTTGCCTCATCGGACAACCCGAACTACGCGACAAACTCGCCGACCCGGCGCTTCGCCAACTCCGCCAGCGCATCACGATCCGCTACCATTTGGGGCCGCTCTCCGCCGAGGAGACCAACGACTACATCCACAGCCGTCTGGCTCTGGCAGGCGCCAATGGAACCCCCTGTTTCGACCGCGATGCCGTGCAGCGCGTGTATCTGTATTCGGGCGGCGTTCCTCGGCTGATCAACGCGGTTTGCGACAAAACGCTCTTGGCGGGCTTTGTCAATGAGCAACAGGTGTTGACCGACGAATTGGTCAAACTGGCCATCGAAGAGCTTCAAGGGGAACACGCATGAGCCTGATCAGCGACGCGCTCAAACGTACCCAGCAAAATGCCGCCAGCGGTGGACCGTTGCCGTCCCGTCCACCAACTGCCGTGCCCCGCGCCACCGGCAATCTCCGAATGGCCAACGTCACAACTCCCGCTCCGCGTTCCACCGTGGCGCGAGTTCCGCGTTATCTTCATCTAATCCTCCTTCTGGGGGCGTTGCTGCTTTTGGGCGCGGGGGGCTTCGGCTACTGGTGGCTGCGGACAATCACCGCCACACCGCCGCGCGCTGATGTTGTGGCAGTACCCGCACCCGTGCCCGTGTCCGCGCCGTCGCCCGCGGCGATCACCCCGGCGGTGACAGCTCCGCTGGAGAAACTGGCGGCATCCATTTCCTCGCCTCTTCCCACGCCGTCTTCTTCCTCGAAAGAAGTCGCGCCACCGCCCAAAGAGGAGCCGAAACCCGAACCCAAACCCACGGTGGCGGCGCCCTTGCCGCCAAGGCCGCTGCCCCGGTTACAGTTGCAGGGGGTGACGGTTCACGCCGGTGTGCGGGAGGCGTTGATCAACGGGCAGACGGTTGTGGTGGGGGACGTGATTGACGAGGCGCGGGTGCTGGCCATAGAGCCGCGTTTGGTCCGGTTGGAGTTTGAGGGACGCGAATTCGTTGTGCGATTGCCGTAGGTTGCAAGTTTGTCTGGCCAACAACGCGTCGTAGCGGCATAGTAGAAAGGCCATGTACGATTCACGTCTCCATGCATTGCGCGCCCAGCGCGAGATGCGACAGCTCCAGCGGCGGCAGCGGGAGAAAGGGTTGTTTGTGTTGATCGTTTTTGGCCTGGTGTTGGCGGTGATTCTTTTGGAAATGGGACGGGCGTTTCGTGTGATGCAACAGGTGGACCTCTTCGTCAACACGATCTCCGTGAAGTCGCCCGCCCAGGTGAAAGAGGAATTGGACAAGATCGCGCCTGCCCTGACCGACCGCAATCCGCTGGTGCGCAACGCCGCCGCCACTGTGTTTACGGTGGCCACAGGACGGCGGATAGAAGGCGGCGCGGTGGTCTGGTATCAATGGTGGGTCGAGAATCGCGCCACCTGGCGATACACGCCGCCCGATGCCATTGAGGAGCCGAACGTGGTGTCACCGCATCCGTATCGGGAGGCTTTCCCCAAGAAACGCTGAGGCGTGTCGAGCCTGTCGTTGCCGCGATGCCGCCGCGCGATGGCTGTCCCGTTCCAGGGCGGCCTGAACTTCGCGGGAGGCGCCCAGATATTGTTCCAACAATCCGGTCAGACGCGACAACGCGATGTTGTGTGTCTGGCGCGTCCGAGTGTAGAGCCAGTCGCTGAACCGCAGAAACGACCAGAACGGCGAGGCGTCGCCCCAAATCTTCGGAGTCGTCTCCACAAATCGGCCGCTGTTGGCAATGAGGTCCCAGTAGCGGGCAAACCGGCGGAGGCGTTGCATCGTTGCAAAATCCAGATGGCTGTTTTGGAGGATTTCGTAGGGCGGCAACGGGCTGTAGAGCATTTGCCAGTCGGCATCGTGTCGCGCAATGGGTGTACCCCGCAGACGTTTGAGGATGCCAACCTGGATTTCGTGCGGACGCAGGGCGACGAGTCGGTCAAATCCGTCCGCGAAACTTTCAAGGCTCTCGCCCGGTAACCCGATAATGAGATCGGTGTGGAGGTGGACGCCGGTGTGTTCGCGCAACCAACGGAGGTTTTCCTCGGCTTTTGCGTTGTCCTGCTGGCGTCCGATGCGGGCAGCGACCTCCTCGTTGAAGGTTTGGATACCGATTTCGAACTGGAGCGAGCCGTGAGGGAATTGCTCGACAAGCGAGCGCAACGGTTCGGGGAAACGGTCGGGAATCACCTCGAAGTGCAGGAAGAGCCCCGGCCGATGGCGTTCGAGGAAGAAACGAAGGATGGCGGTGGCGGTGGGGAGGTCGAGGTTGAATGTGCGATCCACGAATTTGAACGCGAGGGCGCCGCGATCAAGCAGGCGTTGCATGGCGGACAGAAACCTCTCCAGCGGGAACCGACGGACGCCGTTGTCGAGTGAGGACAGGCAGAACTCGCAGTGGAAAGGACATCCGCGTGAGGCTTCGACATAAACGACGCGATGCGCAATATCGTCGTCGGTGTAAAGGTCGTAGGGCAGGGTGATGTCGGCAAGGTTGGGAGGAGCAGCAGGGAAGGGGAGGGAACTGTTGCGGCAGTAGGCGGCAAACGTGAGGTCGGCTTCGCCGGGAAGAACGTGGTCGGCGAGCCGACAGATTTCCTGTTGGTCGGGTTCGTGGCTGACTTCGGGGCCGCCGAGGACGATGGTGAGGGTGGGGCGGAGTTGTTTCAGGAGTTTGACCAGTTGGAGGCATTGGTCGGCATTCCAAATGTACACGCCGATGCCGACGATTTTGGGTTGGAGCGCGAGGATAGCCTCGGCGGCATCGAGGGGACGATGTTGGAGGTCGAATTCGAGGATGCGGGCGCGCGGTTGGAGGTCGCCGAGGTTGGCGTAGAGATAGCGCAGGCCGAACGCGCAATGGATGTAGCGGGCGTTGAAGGTGGTCAGGACGATTTCAGCGGGCGTCAGGCTCATCGTCGGTGGCGGTGCTGTACATGTCGAGTTGGAACTGGGCAAGGCCTTCCGCGGGGCCGATGACAATCAGTTGGGTGCCTTCGTCGAGGCTTGAATCGGGGGTGGGGATTTCGACGTGCGGGCGGCCGGTGACGGGGTCGCGTCGTGTGAGTTGGAGGGCGTGGAGGTTGTAACGGCTGCGCAGGGCGAGTTGGGCGATGGTCCGCCCGGCGATGGTGGGTGGAATGGTCAGGGTGGTGACCTGGAAGCCTTCCGGCAATGGGACATACACATCCCGCTCTCCTTTTTCGTCCTTGACCACAAAACGGCTCAGAAGCTGGCGTTTGCGGAGGATTTCCTGGCTGTACACGCCGAACAAATCGCGTTTGCCGATCCAGGCGATCAACTTGCGAGTGTCAGGCGCGTCCACCACGGGAAGCCGCTCCGAGTGTTCGCGCCAGAAAACCTCCATTGTGTCGCCGAGATGTTGGTCGGGCGTAAGAAACGGACAGGTATCGTCCACCAGATCGCGAGCGATGACCATGGGCAACGCTTCCGCCTGGTGAAGCATCTCCTTCAAGGCATGGAGACGAATGGCGCCGAGGAAACGTCCCTCCCCATCCACCACATAAAGGTTGTTGTATGGCTCTTTCAGGAAACGCTCGACCACCTCGGTGAACCGCGCATCGTGACCAATCGCATCCACCTCCTCGTGCATAACATCGCGAACGGTCAACGTCTGCATGATGCTTTCCTCGGGACCGCGCGGCAGTCGGATCCCCTGGCGGCGGAACGATTCTTCTTCCATCGAACGACCATGCAACACGCGGACAGTGGCCTGGCTCACCACGCAAACGAACATCAGAGGAAGGATGATCTGATACGCATTCGTTTGCTCGAAGATCATCATGATCGCGGTCAACGGCGCGCAGGTTGTGCCAGCCAGCAAGCCGCCCATGCCGACCAACGCGTATGCCCCGTGCTCGGCGGTTGTCGAAGGGAAAAGATGGTGCACCCCATACCCGTAGAGACCGCCCAGAAGCGCCCCAATCATCAGCGACGGCGTGAACAATCCGCCGGCGCCGCCCGAACCGAAGGTCAGCGACGAGGCGAGAATCTTGACGGGCAGCAGTGTTGCCAGCAACACGATCGGCAGTTGCTCGCGCAATGTCAGGTTGACCGGTTCAAAACCGTTCCCATAGATGTGCGGCCACCAAATACCGAGCACGCCCACCAACGTCATGCCCAGAGCCGGTTTCAACCAGCGGGGTAGGGGTAGTTTTTCAAAAAAATCCTGCGAGAAAAAAAGCGTCCGCACAAACACCCACGCCACCAACCCCGTCAGCACGCCCAGCAGAAGGTAACAACCCAGTTCCCAGCCCGATATCAGTTCATAGCGAGGCGCCTCAAAACGGGGCAGGTTACCCATGCAACTGCGAAACACCAACGTCGAAATCACTGATACCACCACGACCGGCCCGAACACTTCGATGGCAAAACTTCCCATCAAAATCTCCAACGCAAACAACGAACCGCCAATGGGTGCGTTGTACACCGCCGCCAAGGCCGCCGCCGACGCCGCGCAAACCAACATTCGCAACTGTTGGGTGTTCAGTTGGAACCGACGCCCCAGGTGCGAGCCGATGCCGCCGGCCAACATCGCCATCGCGCCTTCGCGCCCCACCGAACCGCCCGTGGCAATCGTAAAAATGGCCGCCCAATCACGCGGCATCGTCTGCCGCAGCGACAGGATGCCACCTTTGAGCGAGAGGGCATTGATGATGGTGGTGATGCCGCCGCCGCGCGTTTCCAGATGCAGTCCCCATCCGATGACGCCCACAATCAACCCGCCCACCAGCGGGATGAGAATTCGCAGAGGCCACGGATTGCCGGCTGCGGCCGTGAGCATGTTGGTACCGTTTCCCCAAAAAAGGTTTTGCACGAACGCGATGAGGTGTGCAGTGAGGACGCAGGCCAACCCGACCACCACGCCGACAATGGGCAGAAGCACCAAAAAAGCGTTCTCGCGGGGAGTCCGTTTCGCGAGTTGTGCCCAGAGGCGTGGTTGCAGCCGTATCCACCATGTGGGAGGCCAATGCATGGTGGCAGTTCTTTACCAGAGACAGGGGATGCGGTCAAACTCCGCCACACCCACCAAAAACTTGCAATCGCGCGAAACTCTGCCAATACTATTCCCACAGGCAATGGCAATAAGAGAAGCGAACAGGACCGAAAGGCGCCCCGTCGTCTGTCCGTCACACGAACAGATTGCGGCGCGCGCCTATGCGATTTATCTCGAACGCGGCTGCCAACACGGACACGATGTGGACGACTGGTTGCAGGCCGAGTACGAGTTGCTGCAATTGCCGGTCGAACAACTCGCCAAGATGAAGCCGCCGTTGCCGCGCAGCAAGAGGACATCTTGCTCGCTCATCGAGATTGTGCGCGCCGCCCTCCGCTAAGCCCTTTTCTCCACTTCCATGGCAACCGAGCCCTCCACCACACCGCCTTCGCCGCTGTCGCCCACGCCACAATCGTCGTCCCCGGAGACGGCGCCGCCGCCGCGTCCCAGCGCCGAGGAGACGTTCAAAAACTATGCGGTCCGCAGCGGCATTGTGGCGGCGTTTTTCATCTGGTTTACTTACGACGGCTGGTTCAACCCTGAAATCCAGGCCAAGACCTTCAACAAGGTCGGCGCCGTTCTGCTGGGGATTGGCCTGCTTTTTTGTCTGACCATGATGACCAGCGCCGGGCTGGTTGTCTTGTGTCAGCGGCGGCAGTCGCCTCCGCCATCCTCGTAATGCCTGCGGGCGTGCGACGATGGTTTCCCTTTCTCCAACGGTTTCCAACTGGACGCTGGTTCGTCGTCTGATGGCGCTGGCGTGGCGGTATCGGGGCCGGTGCGTGGCGGTGTTTCTCTGTCAGCTCGCGTTGCTGGTGCTTGGCATGGGCGGACTTGGCCTGACCGGGTTGGGGATTGACTATATCCGACATGTGGTACAGCCCAGCGCTCCGTCGCCGCGCTGGCCATGGGGAATCGCGCCGCCGGCGGGCTGGCGACCGATGGAAGTGGTGACGGCGATCGCTATCGTGTTGCTGGCGCTGGCGGCGTTGCGGGCGCTGTTCAATTTTGCGTACAACTTTGCCTCCGCCACCCTCATTGAGCGGTATGTGATGTTTGACCTGCGCTCACGCGTCTATGACAAGCTCCAGCGACTCAGTTTTCGTTTTTTCGACGATAATGCCAGCGGTTCCATCATCAACCGCGTGACCGGTGACTCCCGCAGTGTCGGCAACTTCGTCAACAACGTCCTCATCCAGAGCGCCATCATGATGTTGTCGCTGTCGGTGTATCTGGCGTACATGTTGGCCATTCACGTCAAGCTGACGCTGGTCTGCCTGGCGACCACGCCGTTGCTGTGGGGGGGGTCCACGTTGTTTTCCCGAATGGTTCAACCACAATACATCCGTAACCGCGAGTTGGTGGACGACATGATTTTGAAACTTTCCGAGAGCGTTCAGGGTATTCAGACCATCAAGGGGTTCGCCCGCGAACGCGAACAGATTGCCCTCTTCGCGCAGAGCAATCAGGCGGTCCGCCAACAACAGCAATCCATCTTTTGGCGCGTCAGCCTGTTTGTCCCCGGCATGGGTTTCCTGACACAGGTCAACATTTTCTTGTTGCTGTCCTATGGCGGTTTTCTGGTCATTGACGGCGAGTTGCCGTTGGGCGCGGGGTTGGTGGTTTTTGCCGGGCTGTTGCAACAGTTTTCCGGTCAGATTTCCAATTTTGCCGGCATCGCCAACACGATCCAACAGAGCCTCACCGGCGCGCGACGCGTCTTCGAGGTGTTCGACGCCCCGGTTGAAATTGTCAGTCCGCCCGACGCGCTGCCGTTGCCGCGCGCCAAAGGGGCCATCGCTTTCGAGTCGGTCACGTTTGCCTACACGAAGGGTGAGCCGGTGTTGCAGGACGTTTGCTTTGAAATTCGTCCCGGCGAATGTCTGGCCATTGTGGGCGCCACCGGTGCCGGCAAGACCACGTTGCTGAGTCTGATCCCGCGCTTCTACGATCCAACACACGGACGGGTTTTGCTCGACGGTGTGGATCTGCGCCGCCTCAATCTCGATGATCTGCGGCGCAACATGGGCGTCGTTTTCCAGGAGAGTTTCCTTTTCAGTAACACCATCGCCGCCAACATCGCGTTTGGCCATCCCGACGCCAGCCAGGAAGAAATCGAGCGCGCGGCAAAAATCGCCGCCGCCCACGAGTTCATCTGCGCGATGCCGCGCGGGTACGACACGCTGCTGCGCGAAGGCGGCAAAGACCTTTCCGGCGGTCAGCGCCAGCGTTTGGCGCTGGCGCGCGCCATCCTTCTTGATCCGGCGATTCTGCTACTGGACGATCCAACGGCGGCGGTGGACCCTCGCACCGAAACCGAGATTCTGGCGGCGATTGAATCCGCGATGAAAGGCCGCACGACGTTGATGGTGGCCAGCCGCATCAGTACCGCACGTCGAGCGGACCGAATTCTGGTCCTGGAACGCGGGCGCGTGGCGCAATGGGGCACCCACGACGAACTGGCGCGCGTGGACGGGCCGTACCGACGCGCGCTCGAACTGCAATTCGCGGAGGGAACCGTCCGATGACCAGAAAACCGCGCGCCGCCATTGCTCATGTTCAACAGGAACGGGGAGAGGACGATGTCGAGCAACGCCCCCTGGAATGGGGATTGATCTGGCGGTTGTTCGGCTACACGCGGCCGTATGCGGCCAAACGCAATTGGTTGTTTGTGTTGGTGCTGGCGCGGGCGGTGCAATTGCCGTTGCTGGTTTGGGTGATGGGCGAAGTCATCAATGGCCCGATCACACGGCACGACCGGATCGGGACGTGGCGGGGAGCGGTCGGATTTCTCGCGCTGGCGGCCTTCACCCAGTTTTGCTTCCACTATCGCCAGCGGCTCGCGCTCGAACTCGGCGAGTCGGTCGTGCAGGACATTCGTCGGGACATTTTTGCCAAGCTGATGCAGATGCCGATGAGTTTCTTCAATCGTACCAAGCTCGGCAGTATCATCAGTCGGATGACCTCGGATGCCGAATCGGTTCGCGTCGGCGTGGCGGATGTCTTCTTCATCAGCGCGGTGCAGGGTGGGCAGATGCTGGTGGCCGCGGTGCTGATGCTCTGGTCAGACTGGGTGTTGTTTCTGGTGGTGCTGGCCATGGCGCCCGGTGTGGTGGCGTTGAATCGCCGGTTCCGAAAAATTCTCAGTCAGGCCTATCGGCGGGTGCTGGAGAACTGGAGCCGGGTCACCGCCACGCTGGCGGAATCGGTCAACGGTATCCGGGTAACGCAGGGATTCGTGCGCCAGGATGTCAATGCCGGTATCTTCGCGGAACTGATGCTGGACCAGTCAAAGGTTAACGTCGGAGTCGCCCGCGCTTCGGGCGTGTTCCTGCCCATGCTCGAGCTCAATGGCCAGATTTTTGCCGCCGCGCTGTTGTTGCTGGGTGGTTATCGGGTGCTGCATCCGCAGATCCAGATGTCGGTTGGCAACCTGATTCAATTTTTCTTTCTGGCCAACATCTTCTTCGGTTCGATTCAGCCGCTCGGCTCCATGTATAATCAGGCTCTCACGGCCATGGCGGGCGCCGAACGGATTTTCAAAATGCTCGACGCCGAGCCGGATTGGAAGGAACCGCCTCATGCCAGGCCACTGCCGCGGATGGAGGGGCGCATCGAGTTCCGTCATGTCTCGTTTGGTTACGGCGCAGATCGGCCGGCGCTCCACGATGTCAGTTTCACGGTGGCGCCGGGACAGACGGTGGCACTGGTCGGACACACGGGCAGCGGTAAAAGTTCCATCATCAATCTCCTGGCCAAGTTTTACCTTCCTGGTGACGGGGCGGTTTTGATTGACGGGTACGACACCCGCGACATTACCGCCGAGTCGCTGCATCGCCAGATGGGCATTGTCAGCCAGCAAAATTTCCTTTTTAGCGGAACGATCATGGACAACATTCGCGTGGGACGTCCGACCGCGACTGACGAGGAGATCGTGGCGGTGGTTCGTCAACTGGACTTTCTCGACATCATCGGTTCGCTCCCCTCGGGATTCGCCACGCAGGTCGGTGAACGCGGTGCCAGCCTTTCGCTGGGACAACGCCAGTTGGTTTGTTTCGCCCGCGCCATGATCGCCGAACCGCGCCTGTTGATTCTGGATGAAGCAACCAGTTCCGTGGATTCGCTGACCGAGGCGCGCATTCAAAAGGCGCTGGCCGCATTGTTGCGGGGACGCACCAGCGTTGTGGTTGCCCACCGCCTCAGCACCATTCGACATGCCGACCTGGTGCTCGTGCTCGACCGCGGCCAACTGGTCGAACAGGGTACGCACAGCCAACTGCTTGCCCTCGGTGGTGTCTATGCCGCCCTGCACCGGGAATTCAGCGGTTCGACGGAAACCTCGTAATCCGAAGTTGCGATGCCGTTTTTTTGCGTGTCCCCCCTGCGCGCACGTTCTGCTCGCTCGATGGGCGGCGCAGCGGTGCTCAAGCGGGCGGGCGATCGGCGAGGGCCACGGAGACATGGCTGTTGGGGATTTTCGACTGGAGGCTCTGGATGATCTGATTGATGATCTGTTGGACTTCGGCAACAGTTTTCCGCGGGTCAAATTCCAGGAAAATCTCCACATACACCCGGTTGCCGGCACGTCGGGATCGAATGCCGTGGAGCGCTTCATAGTCGTCAAAATGTCCCGCCAACTCCCGCAGGATCAGGAACTGGTGTTGCTCCTCCAGCGTGCGATCCAGGAGGTCGTACACAGAACTGGAAAACGTGCCAAACGCTGCCAGCAACAGCGAAACGCCGATGAGCAGGGAGGCGCACGGGTCGAGATACATCGCCCAGTGATAGCGGGACAGGGACATGCTGAGAATGAGCGCCAGCAAAATAAACGCATTGGCGGCGGCGCGGGAAACCAACAGCCGTCCCTGCGCCGCCATGGCTGGGGAATGCTCCCGTTCGGCAGCTCGTCGGCTCCGCCAGTAGAGGAAGGAGTTGATGCCGAGATAGATGATCTGGTCGGCCACGCCCACCCAAAGGCCGACGCCGGCGACGTGGGCGGGGGAAATAAAATTGCGAATCGCGTTGCCGAGAATGATCAACAGACACAGGATCATCAAAATCCCGACAAGAAGGCCGGATAGGTTTTCCAGTTTGCCAATGCCGTAGTCGAACTGGTGGGCGTTGCCGCGATTGACGCGGCGGATGGCCAGCCACGACAACAGCAGCGCGATGAATTCGAGGAACGTTTTCAGCGCGTCGGCCAGCAACACGGCGGAGTTGGAGGCGACGACGGAGACCACGCAAATGCCGACATCCACCAAACCTGCAATTACACCCACTCGCGCCGCGGCTTCCTTGTCGCGACCGGTGTCGTCGGGCAAGTGGCTCATGCCGTGGCGCTCCGCTGCCGCAGCGTGGCGTGTGATTCGTCGGGAGTGGAGTGGATCAGAAACAACGACGTCATGCCGGCCAGTTCGAAGACCTGTTGGACTTGCGGCTGGAGACGACAGAGCGCGAGGCCGCGCTGGGCGCGTTTGGCTTTTTTGGCACCGGCAAGGAAGACGCGCAAGCCGGCGCTGGCGACAAAGGTCACTTCACCGAGGTCAATCACGATGTGCTGCGCCGACTCGGTCTGCAGAAGATCGTCCAGAAGTTTCTCCAGTTGGGGAGCAGTTACGGCATCGAGGTGTCCTTTCAGGGCAATGGTGACGCCGGGCGGGTTGAGATGATGTTGGATTTCTAGCATGGGCAACTCAGGATAAAAATGGCGTCGGCAGAATCAAGACATATTCCATGTGTCTCATCGTGCAATGGTGAGCGTGACATGGTTGCATCCGTTGCGCCGCTCATAAGCGAGGGAGGCGACCAGTTGACGGACGATGTGGATGCCGAGTCCGCCGGGGAGGCGTTCGTCGAGGGTTTTCGGTAGCGGCGGCTCAGGGGCTTTCGAGGGATCGAACGCCCGCCCATCGTCTTCAATGTGGACGAGCAGGACATCGGGGCGAAGTTCGAGCGAGATGCGGCTGGGATTTGTCGGATGCCCGTACTGGACGGTGTTGGTGAGGAGTTCTTCGATGGCAAAATGGGCGGCATGAGCGGCTGTTTCGGGGGCGCCCGCTTGTCGCACCCAATCACCCGCCTCCTTGGCGGCGGCCGTGATGTCTTCGAGCCGGTTGGGCACGCAGCGCTGCCAGAAACGGGTTTGTTCCTTGCAATCTCGGTTTGGCTTCATCAAAATGCCGGGACCACTGTATGAACATCGGGCAGTTCACACAACAGAAATTCCTTCCAACGACTTTCTCGTCTTTCCTGTTTTCGGACAGAAGCGATGTTAGCGGCGCAGTCGGGGCGTCGGCGTTTGTTGAGGAGGTTCATGCGACGATCCTTTCTTGAATGGCGCCGTCCCTCGTTGACATTGCGGTTGGCGTTGTTGGTGTTGGTCAGCACGGGGTTTATCTTCGTAGTTGCCGCCCTTTACACGCATTGGGTGGCGCATCGCTTGTTATTGCAGGAAGCGCGGGAAAACATGCGCAATCTCGCCCGCCAGACCGTTCGTCATATTGACTCGATTTTGCGAAGCGTCGAACCCATTCCCGAATTGCTGGCCAATCGTCTTCAGGAGGGCACGCTGGAGCGTGCCGAGTTGGATCGTCTCTTGCGCTCGGCGGTGCTGGCCAACCCGCACATTTACGGCGCCACGGCGGCGTTTGCGATGGAGCCCTGCGCGCCCTATTACTACCGACGGGGCGATGGTTTGGGGTTCAGCGACTTGACTGTTAGCCATTACGATTACCGTTCCAAGGATTGGTACACGATTCCCAGAGAACAGAATCGGCCGACCTGGTCGGAACCATACTTTGACGCCGGGGGCGGTGAAACATGGATGGTTACCTACAGCGTTCCCTTCTATCGCGAGCGCGATGGTCAGCGCAAATGGGCGGGGGTCGTCACCGCGGACGTCCAGTTGGATCATCTTTCCGCGATTGTTTCCCGGATCAAACTCTACCGCTCCGGTTATGCCTTTCTAATCTCGCGCCGCGGCCAGTACCTTTCCTATCCGCAACGGGAGGTGATGTTCCGCGAAACCGTGTTCAGCCGAGCCGAAAAAAACGCCAACCCCCTGCAACGCGAGATTGGCCTGCGAATGACCCGCGGTGAGGAGGGTTCTGTACGGATCCCGTCCCGGCATTTGGGACGAATGTCCTGGCTATACTTTGCGCCGGTCCCGTCCAGCGGATGGTCGGTCGGTGTCCAGTTTGCCGAGGACGAGGTCCTTGCCGGCCTGCACACGATGGGGCAGACCGTGCTGGCCATCGGCGGGATTGGATTTGGGCTGTTATTGGCCGCCGTGGTGTTGGTGGCGAATCACGTCACGCGCCCCATTCGTCAACTGGCTCAACAGACCCGCGAGATCGCCCGTGGCAACCTCGACCACCGCATCCCAGAGGTGAACACCCGCGACGAAGTCGGCGAATTGACCCGCTCCTTCGAAAACATGCGGGTCGCCCTCAAGGAACACATTGCCAACCTCGCCCACACCACCGCCGCCAAGGAACGCATCGAGAGCGAACTGAAAATCGCCCGCACCATCCAACGCCACTTCCTCCCCAAACGATTCCCGCCGCTGCCCGAAAAAGCCCCGTTCGATCTCTACGCCGACCTCGAAGCCGCCCGCGAGGTCGGTGGCGACTTCTACGACTACTTTTTTCTCGATGCGGACCGCCTGTTCTTCTCCATCGGCGACGCCGCCGAGAAGGGGGTGCCGGCTGCCCTATTCATGGCGGTCAGCAAAACCCTCATCAAAGGAGTCGCCGAACAAAACCTCTCGCCCTCGCAGGTGCTGGAAAAGGTCAACCGCGAACTGTCGCAGGAAAACGAAGAACTCATGTTTATCACCGTCTTCTGTGGCATCCTCGAACTTTCCACCGGCCGCGTCCACTACACCAACGCCGGGCATCTTCCCCCCTTGCTGTTGCGGCCCGGACAGGAACCCGCCTGGGTGGAACTCCCTCACGGCCTGCTTCTTGGCGTGGAACCGGATACGACTTACCAGACACGCACCCTGACGCTCCGCCCTGGCGAGACGCTGCTTCTTTACACGGATGGCGTGACGGAAGCCATGAATCTCCGCAAGGAATTCTTTGGCGAAAACCGTCTCCGCACCCTCGCTTCGCAACTCACCAACGCGTCGTCACGAGAACTGGTCGAAACCATCATTGCCTCCGTGCAGCAGTTCAGCGGTGTTGTTGGCGCTCCCAACGATCAGACAGTATCCCTCTCGGCGGGACACCCTCTCCAAACCGACGACATCACTCTGCTCGCCCTGCGCTATCGCGGCCGGCTCTGAGCGCAGCTTCCAACCGTCGCATATCCTCCGGCAACGGCGCACAAAAGGTCATCGTTTGGCCCTGCTCTGGATGCGTTAGACTCAACACCGCGGCATGCAATGCCTGACGAGGAAACCGGACCCGCCCGCAAGGCCGCGGGTTGTACTTGCGATCGCCCACCAACGGCAGTCCGGCATGGGCGGCTTGAACACGAATCTGATGCCGACGTCCCGTCTCCAACCACAATCGTAACTTGGTGACGCCAGCCCGCGGAAACTCTTCGAGGACCTCGTAGCGGGTAACTGCTTCCACGGCGCCATCGGTGCCGGCGACAACGACGAACTGTTGCGACTCGTCCTCGGTCAGTTTGAGCCAATCCCGCCAGACCCCATGAGACCGTGGCGGCCGACCTTCAACAAACGCGACATACTCGCGGCGCATTGTGTGGGCGCTCACCTGTTCGATGAGATGGGCACGGGCGGAGGGGTTCATGGCCATACAGAATACGCCACTGGTGTGATAATCAATCCGGTGAACCACCAACGGCGTCAAATGACGATAGGCGGGCGGAAACGTCGGTAATTTCGCTGCAAGAATCTCAAGCGCAGATGCCTCACCCGTGGGCGCGGGTACTGCGAGAATCCCGGCGGCCTTGTTGACGACCGCCACGGCGGTATCGAGATGAAGAAGGGTGACACGCTCGTGAATCGGCAAACCGTTGCGACCGCAATTCAACGACGTGGCGTGTCGCTCCAGCAACCGCAGGGAGTCGCCGGGATCGGACACCAAATGGTGTGGCTGGCGGATGACGGTGCCGTTGACAGTGACGCGGCCCGCGGCGATCCATTGTTTGGCGCGCGTGCGCGGCGTATCCGGGTACTTCTCCAACAGCCAGTCCAACAAAGAACGGGTCGTCATGGCGTTGTTCCCGTAAGGGTGATGAGGGTGATCTCCGGTGGCGCGCCAACGCGCATGGGCGGCCCCCAGGTTCCGGTGCCGCGGCTGACGTAAATGGTTGTATCGCCATTGGTGAAAAGCCCGTCGGGAGTTTCGTAAATCATCTTCACAAGATAATGGAACGGCCAGAGCTGTCCCCGGTGCGTGTGCCCGCTGAGTTGAAGGTGGATGCCGAGCGATCGGAGTCGCTCCAACGTGGTGACCGGCGTATGAAGCAGCAAAATGGTCGGTTTTGACGAATCAATCCCGCGCAATACCTCGCCAATCGGCGGCGGCTTCTGGCCGCTGACGCGAGCGCCAACTGGGTCGTCGATCCCGATGAGTTGAAGGGCGTGATTGACGCTGACCCAGCGGTTACGAAGCAACGTTACGCCGGCGTCTTTCAGGAACGACTCCACCTTCTCGATCCCGGCAAAAAACTCATGATTACCCGTAACCGCATAGACACCATATCGGCCACGCAGACGCCGAAGAGGCGGAATCGCGTCTTCCATGTGCAACGCCTCGGCATCCACCAGATCGCCGGTAATGACAACCAGGTCGGGCTGTAACGCGTTGACCTTGTTGACGATTTTTTCCAGACGCGCGCCGCGCACGACCAATCCCATGTGAACATCCGAAATCTGCGCGATTCGCATCCCTTCCAGTTCGCTCGGCAGGTTCGGCATCCGGAGGCGTAGTTGGGTCACTCGGATATGGCTGGCTTCCACCAGCCCATACACGGTGATGACGACGGCCAGTCCCGTCACAAAGAGTGTGACACGAGGTCCATCCATGACCGAGCGGAACAGAAACAACCGCAACAGATCGCTGGCCAGCGTGACAAGCACCAGATAGACCACCATGCCCATCCAGACGGAACTGAACCAGTTGATCGCGGTGATCAGCCCCCCGTTCTCATGACGAAAAAGAAAATGGATCAGCGGAAACGACAAAAACAAAACCACAAACGCCAGTTGCAGAAGACGCAAGACAACCCCCTGCAGTTCCAGCGGCTTTAGCAGGCGCAACCAGATGTAGAGGTGCGCCAAACCATAGACCGACATGAAAATGACGATAAACAAGAAAAGTCCCTTGCTGGAATCTTTCATTTACTGGCGCGTGTTGTACAGGATTTGGCTTCGTTTCCCAAGAAACAAATGACGCCATCCCGAATCGTCGCCCAACCGTTCTTGTCTCTTCTCCCCCTGCACGATGGCAACACCGTTCCTCTTTTTACCGTAACTTGAATTTGGCAGTTTTCATCGAGCGGATCGCACGGATGCAGGACGTGGAGCAGACGAGCAAGTCGCGCAAGCAGGTCGAGGCTGGCGGCGAAGTGCACAGCGATTGCCGCAGACGACAGCGACGTCTCGCGGTGTTCGGCTTCACGTTCACGTAGCGAACGGGAACAGATGATCCAGAGCGCGTCGGCAAGATAGAGGAGGACTTGCGGCTGCTGGGGTTTGTTCCGCGGCGTCAACCATACCGGGAGAGCAGGCCACAGCGGTTGCGGCAGATGTTTCTCCACCGAAATCTCCTTGTGGAGGAAACATGTGTCTCTTGTTGCGTGGTGACAAATTACCCCACAGGAGGGTTCATCAAAATTGCCAAACTCAAGAACTGCTCTAAACAGTCGTAAGTACCCGCCAATCAAGACGGGTATTTCTCGGTCGAACGAACTTAGGTTAACATGATGCCTCATGCGACATGGCGCGATGTTCTTTCATGATACATTTGTTCATCACCACCGCCAGCCCGGCGGCGCGCGCCCGGTCGGCGGCGGCATTGTGCACGATGCCCTCCTGCATCCAGACCGCTTGTGCCCGCACAGCAATCGCGTCCTCGACAATTTCGGGAACGGCTTCCGGTTTACGGAAAATCACCACCATGTCCACCGCTTCCGGCAACGCGCGGAGGCTCGGATAGGATCGTTGACAGAGCGCGCCTCCGATGTTTGGGTTGACCGGTAACACGCGGTAACCGTGCTCCTTGAGATAGGCGGCCACCTGATAACTGGCACGGTCGGGGTTGTCCGACAACCCGACCACCGCCACCGAGCGGGTCGCTGTGAGCAGACGTCGAATCTCGTCGGTAGTCGCATTCCGCAGCGGCATTTCGCAGGCGGCGTTCATGATTCATGCTCCCGTGACACCGGCGGGTGCGGGTGGAGCAAGCTCGCGCAGCCGTTCTTGCAGCGCTCGCGGCGAGGGCAATCCGACCACTTGGTCAATAATCAGCCCGCCCTTGAACAGAATCAACGTGGGCACGCCGGTAATCTCGTAGGAAGCGGCCAGCGAAGGAGCTTCGTCCACGTTAATTTTCACAAACCGCACACGGCCGGCAAACTCCTGGGCGAGTTTTTCCAGAAACGGCGCGAGCATCCGACAGGGGCCGCACCACGGCGCGTAAAAATCCACCAGCACCAGCCCGCTATCTTGCCGTACCTGCGATTCGAATTCCGATTCGTTCAGTTCCAAAACATGGCTCATGTTTGTGTCCTCCTGTTGTTGACGGTACTGAGCCGCAAGAAGCGGGAAAGTTACAACCTCGGCTACTGTCGGATCGTTCGGGGGACGAACAACACCGGCACGGGTGCGTGGCGTAACACCGGTTCGGCTGTCGTACCGAAAAAGATCGTTCGCAAAACGGGTCTTGGTTGCGCGCCGAGCACGACCAGGTCTTGTTTTTGGGTTGTGATAAAGTGGAGGATCTGGTCGGCGGGCCGACCACGGCGCACCAACGGTTCAAGCGCGCATTGCGTCACACGCCCGCGTGGAATCCATCGCAGAGTTGTTTCAACGCATCAGCCGCGCGAGCGGTTTCCCCCGGTTCGGCTACATGCAACACAGTCAGTTGTGCATCAAATCGTGCCGCCAGAGCTGTCGCCATTTCCAAGGTAGCTCGTGCCGCGGAGGTGAAATTCACCGGGCAGAGGATCCGTTTCAACGGCGGCGTGCTGTCGGGATGTTGAACATCAATGAATTCATGCTGTTTCTCTCGCACGGCCAGCACGGGTACGGGAGCATGACGAATGACGTTTTCCGCGACCGAACCAAGCAGCAGTCGTTGTGCGCCGCCGCGGCCATGTGTGCCCAGTACGATCAAATCGGTTTGTTGACGGGCTGTTTCCAAAATCGCATCCACGGGGTGTTGCTCGACGATGCGAACCTCCACACGCAGCCCGTTGACCGCCTTGCCGAGCACGGTCCGTATGTGGTTGAGCAGGTACGAGCGCGCGCTGCGTCGCTGGGCGGTGAGTTGTTTCCGCAACCACGCATAATTGGCGTGAGTAAAATACGGCGGTAATTCAAATTGCGCGGCGTGCAAAACCAGCAACGTCGCCCGGTAGTTGTGGGAGAAGGCGGCGGCATATTTTAACGACAACGACGAAAGCTTGCTGAAGTCCACGGCACAAAGAATCTGTCGAGGGGCAAATTTCATCAAAGTTGACTCCTCTTTATCGGTTGGTTCATCCGTCCCTGGGAACCGGGCGTCACCGTCGCGCGACGGTGACGCCCAGTCAGGGAGGTTACGGTTTCGGACATTTCTTCAGACACATGAACCAGTCGAGACATTTCACATCGGGATCGGGTTTCTCGACGCGTTCCTTGGCGACGCCACACGAACCCGGCGGCGGCACGATCACGTCGTCACCGGGCTGCCAGTTGGCGGGTGTGGCAATGTTGTATTGATCGGAATACTGCATCGCGATGAGCAGGCGCTTGATCTCGTCCATGTTGCGGCCATTGGAGAGCGGATAATAGAGAATAGCCCGGATGGTTGCGGCCGGGTCAATGATGAACACGGCTCGCACAGCCTGTGTGTTGCTCGCACCGGGTTGCAACATGCCGTAGGCACGCGCCACTTCCATCGTGAGGTCGGCGATCACCGGGAAGGTGACTTCGATGTTCTTCATGCCCTTGTATTCGATTTTCTCTTTGATCGTCCGCAGCCAGGCGATGTGGCTGTAGTGGCTGTCAATTGAGAGGCCGAGCAGTTTGCAGTTGAGTTTCTCGAACTCGGGCTGCATTGCCGCGAAGGTCATGAACTCCGTTGTGCAGACCGGCGTGAAATCCGCCGGGTGCGAGAAGAACACAACCCACTTACCCTTGAAGTCATCAGGGAAATTGATCGGCCCCTGCGTTGTGTGTGCCTTGAACGACGGCGCTTTCTCGCCGATCAGTGGCAAGCGTTGCGACGTGGGTTCTGTCATAGTTCTGATCTCCTTTCGTTTTGGTTTTTATAGTTTCCGTTTCTCGAACCAGACAAACAACGCGAGCGTGCCGGCCCAGAACAACGGAATGATCACCCAGCGTGACACGCCGAGCGTTTCGGGCCAGCCGATCTTGCCGTAATCTTTCCACGCCAGCACGGTGCTTTTCAGCAACGGGAATAACTCGGCAAACAGCGCCGCACCGACCAGCATCCCCAGTGCGGCGAAGATCGCATGCCATCGCCCTTCGCCTACCGCACCAACCGATGTGCCGGGACAATAGCCCATCACCGCCCAGCCCGCGCCGAACAGGATGCCACCCAGCACGACGCCACCGAGGTTCATCGGCTTGTGGCTGAACTTGAGCAGACCCAAATCTGCCAGCAGGCCGATCCCGACCATGCCGACCAGAATCGCTGACATCATGAACTTTAGAATCGTCATGTCCCGCAGCAACATCGCGCCGACCTGTTTGTCGAATCGCAGCACCCGTCCCTTCTGCAACAGAAAACCGAACAACAAGCCGGTTACCAGGCCGAGGAGTTGCTCATTCATGACCGCGTTCTCCTGTAGATCAGACGGGCAACCAACACGCCCGCGCCAAAGAAAAACACCAGCGCCACCAAACCGCTGACCGACAACTGCATCATTCCGCTCAACCCGTTGCCGCTGGGACAACCATCCGCCAGACGGGCGCCGATCATCGCGACAATGCCACCGAAAAACGCACCCAACGCACGTTTCCACACCGACGGTCCGAATCGTTCGGCCCACACGGGCGGCACGCTTTCGAGCTTGAAACTCTTGTCGGTCAACGACGCCGCCAGTGCGCCAAAAAAGATTCCTACGACCAGCATAAACTGCCAGTCCACCCGCACCTTTTCCTTTTTGAAATACTCGTTGTCAGCCACGCGCTCGGCAGCGACCGTGCGTTCCAGCAACCCGGCGGCGCGCACAAAGGTCGTAGAGGTACCCAGATAATTGGTTTTGCCCATGACCACCGTCGTTGCCCACGCGGAGACAACGGCCAGCAACCCGGCCAGCGCGCCGGCCCAATAGGGGTTCCAAGCTCCTTCAGGCGTTTTCCATTTCATGCGTCGAGTTCCCCTGGGTTGGTTTTTATCGTCAAGACGGGGCTGTATCCGTTGTCGCGTTTCGCGAGTGTTTCTCCAGTAATTCTGCTGCCAGTTCCACGCATCCAGCGCAGGTAAGCGTTTTGGCTTTTCGGATTTCCCTGCACTTTACGTGGCCACCTGATTTCTCCGAAAACGATTTTTTGATTGTCTCCGCCACCGACGTCTCGGCAATCGCACAACTGGCATAGAGCGCGCCGCACAAGCCGTCGGGTGCCCGCCCTCCGCCGTATGCGGAAAATAATTCTGCATTTGCAGGGCGACCCGGATTCGCGGTGTTCCATGCGAACACGACCGATTGAGCGCAATTGCCCCGGCGCTGACGATAATGTTCACTGGCCGTCTTTTTCATGGGATCAGTCACCCGAACTGGTCTATTTGTTCCTTACTGAACCGGATGCTGATAAAAAGTTACAACTTCACAGGTTCATGTGCTTTCTTTCCGTGGACGCGCTCATACGCCTGGCAGAACGGGCACAAGCCTTGTTCGATGTTTTTGACCAGACGGTAGGCCGCGCCTTTCTGTCGCCGACGCGCGGTGCGACAGACCGGGCAGTTCTCGCAAACTTTGGCAAGCGCAAGATCGAGTTTGGTTGGATTCATGGTTCGATTCGTTCCCGTTGTTCTATGATCGGGCGCTCCAGGTTGGCCAGACAATCGAACAAAGCGATTTTGAACGAGGCCGGGCCATGGGCTTGTTCCGCCGCCAGTTCCGCAGCGATACCGTAACAGGCCAATGCCGCCGCTGCGGCTTGACTCCGATTGGCGGTGACGGCCGCAAACGTGCCGATCAGCGATGTCGCCATGCAGCCGGTGCCGACAACGCGCGTCATCCAGTCGTGCCCGTTGTAAATCCGATAAAGTTCCCGCTTGTCAGCGACAATATCCACCTTTCCCGTGATCACCACGGTTGCATGATGACGAACTGCCAGCGCTTGCGCCAACGCCGCCAAATCCAACGAGACTTCAACCGCGTCAACGCCTTTGGTTTGCACGTCAGCCCCGCCAACCCGCGCCATTTCCGATGCGTTTCCTTTGATGATGTCAATCTGGACCGCCTCAAGCAATTCGAACACTTTCCGGTCACGGAATTCCGTGGCCCCGCAACCGCAGAGATCCAGAATCACCGGAATCCGCTTCTGATTCGCGCTGCGGGCGGCCTGTTTCATCGCGGACACCAGGTCCGCAGTTAGCGTGCCGATGTTGAGGACCAATGCGGAGGCGATCCGCGTCATGGCGACGACTTCTTCCTCTGCATGCGCCATCACCGGTGATCCACCCACGGATTTGACGATTTGTGCGCAGTCGCTGATCGTCACCCAGTTCGTTATATGGTGCACCACCGGCGCTTGCCGTCGCACCATTTCCAATAGTTCGTATGACCTCGACATGGCACTCGCAAAACCAGATAAACAATTAATGGTCGCACAGATTGACCCCGTTGACCAGCGTGCCGTCGAGGTAGGCGATAACGAGGTTTTCGGGTGTGTCCACCGGCGCGCCGACCACGACCTGCACGCCGTTTTGCGCAAACAACTGTTGCGCCCGCTGGCCCATGCCGCCGGCCAGAATGACGTTTGCGCCCTGCTCATGCAACCAGCGCGGCAACACGCCCGGCTCATGCGGCGGTGGCGTGAGGTGTTTCGTGGATTTGATTTGCTTCGTGGCCGGGTCGGCCTCGATAAGCGCGAACTGCTCGCAATGCCCGAAATGGGCGCAGAGTTTTCCGTTGGCTACAGGGATGGCGATTAACATATGGGTTTTTCCTTTGTTTTGGTGGGTTGGTTGTTGATGAATTCAAAAATCGCGCCGGTGCCGCAAGGCCGGTAACGATCCGCGAATGCTTCAGCCAGCGCCTTCATGGCCGCCTCGCCCGTGCAATGTGCCGGTGCTACCAGCATCGGACGATGTTCCTGCAACCGGACAATCGTCCATGCCAATCTCGACGGACTGGCGACGCGCAGGTGCATCCCGCCAATCACCGCCCGCAATGGCGCGTTATCGGTCAGGTCGCGGATGTGATCGAGCGTGTTGATCACCCCGGCATGGGCGCAGCCGAGCAGGACTACGAGACCGCCGCCGGTCACCAAATACAACGCTTGATCGTCCACAAGCGGGTCCGGTTGTTGGCCGCTGGGGGCGAGGAAGAACGGCTCTGGTTCGGCGGTTTCTTCGGGATGCCGACGCGGCACGTAACCGGTGAGCCAGACTCCCGGCAGGATTTCCGTGGGCGCATTGGTATAGCGTAGCGCAGGCATGTGTTGCCCAATTAATTCGCGGACAACCCGTGGCATACCGATTTCTTTGGCTCCGGTGACATTGACACGATAGCGTGCCGCCAACGCGCCGTCGTGCAGATAGAGCGGAGTCGCGTCCGGTGTCTTCCACGCTTCCGGTAAACCGCCGGTATGATCGTAATGGCCGTGGCTGAGCGCAATCGCTTCGGTTTGCGCAAGATCAATGCCCAACGCCGCTGCGTTGGCGTGCAACACCTGACCCGCCCCGGTATCGAACAGCAACTTGTGTCCGCCCATTTCAATCCAGCAGGCAAAACCGTGTTCGGTTCGCAGGTCAGCGCGTTGCGTCGTGTTGTCGGCGAGAATGGTGAGGCGTGTCATGTGGGTTTTAGCGTTGCCAAGGCGGCTTTCAATGTGTTGGCGGCCAGCAGGCCGCAATGTTTCGAGTCTTCGGGGATGTTGCCGGCGGCGGCCAAGACATCGGCCTGCGTGACCGCAGCCACAACCTCGACCGGTTTGCTTTCAGCCCATTCCGCCGCAGCGCTGCCGCAACGGATGGAAGCCTCGCAGCCGTCGGTGGTGAACATGGCGCGTTTCACGCGGCCATCTTCGACGCGCAGCCAAAACTCCATCGTGTCACCGCACGGCCCGGTGATCCGTGCGTTGGCATTTGCGCCACGCAACGGGCCGAAGTTGGCTGGCACGACGCGTACAGGTTTCAATTCAGTGATTTGCATAGGCTGTTCCATATTCGGTGAATTTGTTGCGCTGACGGGCCGTCGCTGAACTCGACGACAGACTGTCCGTTGATTTGGGCCGCGGTTACCGCGCAGTCGTACGGAATCCGTGGCAAAATCGTCGCTCCATCGGTTGCGGCGTGTTCTTCGATGCGGGTAGCCGCGTCGGGATTGATGTCCCACTTGTTCACACAGACAAACACCGACACGCCGAAATGCCGGGCGAGTTTGAGCACACGTGCCAAATCGTGTTCCCCCGACACAGTCGGCTCGGTCACGGTCAGCACCGCGTCTGCTCCGGTCAGCGAAGCAATCACCGGGCAACCAATCCCCGGCGGGCCGTCCACGATGATCCATTCCTTACCGTCGCGTTCGGCTAACCGTCGCGCCTCGGTGCGGACCTGGGTGACCAGCTTGCCCGAATTCTCGCTGCCGGGGTTGAGCCGCGCATGCACCAGCGGCCCGAACCGGGTGTGCGACACGTACCATTCGCCGCAACTACGTTCGGGAAAATCTATGGCGTGGGCTGGGCAAAACGCCACACACACGCCGCAGCCCTCGCACACCGACGGATCAATTCTGAACGTGGCCTCGCCGGCATCTTTGCCGTCCATCCACACCGCATCAAACCGGCAATGCGCCAGACACGCGCCACAGCGCAGACAATCGGCCTGACGGATTACGGCTTCGTGTCCGCTGCGAAACTCGTGTCGGCTTTGGATTTCGGGGTTCAACACCAGATGCAGGTCGGCGGCATCCACGTCAGCATCAGCGAACACCGCATTCTTGGCCAGCGCGGCGAATGACGCCGTGACACTGGTCTTGCCCGTGCCTCCTTTGCCGCTGAGGATGACGAGTTCTTTCATGGCTGACTTGTCGTTGGTAGGGGGCGACCACCGGGCGCGCCGGTGCTGATTGGTTCGCGGACAGGATGGTGGTCAGTACCTACCTCGAATAACAACCGTCGGAATTTTTCTCGCAACTCCGGTAGGGCGTTGATCGCCGTCTCGCCGCGCGAATATGCCTCGGCGATGCGACGGTCTTCCTGGAGTTGGAGTCGAACCGAGATGTTCTCTGCCCGGCAATACTCCATCACCCGGTCGTCGCCGGCATCGGCGCGGTTGATGATGACGCTGAACGACCGTCCCAACTGGCGCACCGTGTCCAGTGCCAGTTTCAAATCGTGCAACCCAAAGGGCGTCGGCTCAGTGACCAACAACACATGATCGGCATCACGCACGGTGGCAACCATCGCGCACGAAGTGCCGGGCGGGCAGTCGAGGATGGTGAGTTGATCTGATGTTGCACAGCGTTTCACCGCGCGGATCACCGTTGGCGCAAGCGGTTGGCCGACGTGGAGACTGCCGTTTACGACCGCGATGCCGTTGCTTGTGCCTTCCTCGACCACACCAATCTCGCGTTCGACCTCACGGATCGTGTCGGTCGGGCAGACCTTTGCGCAGCCGCCGCAACTATGACAAAGCTCCGGGAAGATGACAGCTTTGCCTTTCAGCATGGCGATGGCGTTGAACTGGCAAAGCTCCCGGCATTTGCCGCAGCCGTCGCATTTTGCCGTGTCCATCACCGGCACCAGCACGGTGACCGGCTCGCGTCGCTGAATCTGCGGTTTGAGGAACAGATGGCAATTGGGTTCTTCCACATCGCAATCGAGCAACCGCACCGGTTGTTTGGCCGACAACGCCAGACAGAGCGCGACCGTGGTCTTGCCGGTGCCTCCTTTGCCGCTGGCAACTGCAAGTCTCATTGGTGAGCGCCTCCATGGTTTTTCACCCACAACAGAGGAAAGACGATGTCGCTGGTGCAACACGGAATCCACACGGCGATGAACAGGAACACAGCAATCAAGACCATCGTCGCGGCGTTGACCTCCGTGCCAAGCGCCATTGTGATGTGAAACAGCGATGCCCATGTGCTCAGCAACACGTGGCCGGCGTGGGTGAAATGTGTGTGCGGTCGGAAATATCCCCACGTAATGCCGGCCAGCGCCAGCGGATTGACCAGCCACCATTTCTCGATGAAGCCCACGTGTGCGTGTCGGTGGGGCAGTTGCAGTAGCCATTCGCCGACAAACGGGATCAGCGAGTCACTGACCGTGGCGATACCCACCGAGCCGACGTAACCGACGCTGAACGTTCGCCACCAGTTGCCGGTAGAGTGACGACGGTACATGGCAGCGGTCACCAGCGCGCTCAGCAACACATGCGCCGGGTGGCAAATCCAAAACAGTGTGGTGGAGACCTGTCGCGGCACTTGCCAGACGATGATCAGCGCCATCAATACAATGCCGGTCAGTGTCCCCAGCGCCGTGTACGGTGCGTGCGCACACAACTCTCCCCAAATCACGCGGCCGTTCATGCGCACGCCTCCGGTTCGGTTCGAGAAGAGCGAGCCAACACCTGCGTGCCGACCGCAACACCCACCTGCGCGGCGACGACCGGGCATTTGGCTTTGAACAGGAAAAAGATGTTGCGCGGACACTCATTAAGCGTTTCGTTATTGCCCTGGCCCTTGGCCAGAATCAGGTCCGCTTCGTCGAAGTGTTGCCGAAACTCGGTCGAACACTCCTCGAGAATTGTGCCCGGCGCGTCCGAACCGTTGTCAATCACCGCAAATGCCTCGGTCAATCCCACGGCCTGCGCGTCGGCACGGGTCGCGTCATTGAGCACGGGCGTGCCGCGCACGGCCACAGTCACGCGCGCCGGCCAGAGTTGTTCGAGCAACAGCCGGTCGAAGACGATTTCCCCAGCGTTGTCGGCCAAATACAAAATGCGGCTGGCGCGCACCATTGCCTGACGGAACGCACTCCAATCGCCCACAAACGGTTCGTCCAGCGCGTGCTGGATCGCCACGCGCAAATCCGATTCCGTCAGGTGGCCGTTGACACCGAAGTCAATCACGTTGCCGGCCACGGCGAGCCGGGCCGCCAGCGCCAGCGGATCGGCAGCACCGTTCACCAAGGTTCTCAGATCCGGCAACAGCTGCAACGCGGCTTGATTCCAACGATCCTTGGCAGCGCGATACGGATCGGCCACGCCGGCCAGTTTCCGGATGTAGCGATGCACACGTTGCGCCAGCACCGGCGGCGAATCGTTCATGTCCATGACGGCCGCCCATTGCAGCACGGTTCGCAGTACCTGTTCTTGCACGACCGGGGAGGCCGAGGCAATACGGACCGCTTCCAGACTTTGGCGCACCACGCAGGGGATGCAATCGAGGGTCGTTTTCATGCGCCGACTCCGTTGCGGTGGCGCGCGCCGCGTTGCCACGCAGTGGCTTCGTCCACGTCGTCCAGCCAGCCGTTGCGGGTATTCGGAATACAGTCGAATCGGGCGCAATACGGCTTGATGTCGAGCAACGGTGTGCCATCGAGCGCATCCACGTGGTCGAGATACAGGATGTTGCCATCGCGGCGCTCCAGTTTCACGATACTCAATCCGATTGGATTTGGGCGGCAGGGTGCGCGCGTGGCGAACAGGCCGTGTTCCACGTCTTGCAAAAACGGTTTGACCACCAGCTTTGATGATGGCGCTTGGTGCAGGTGATAGATCAGATAAATGTGTGAAAACCCTTCCAAATCACGCAACCCTTCGGCAAACTCCGGAAAAATTTCCGCCTGCCCACGGCAACCGTCAGCAAAGACCGATTGAATCGGCACCTGCTCCGGGCTCGTGTGCTCGCTCCGAATTACGCCGATGGGATGGCAGAAGAGACTCACGCCCAATGGCCTTCCACGTCGGCGCTGGTGGCCGGTTTGAGTTCGCCTTTCTGGTAACGCGCGACAGCTTCTTTTGCCGTGCCGGTGGCGCCGGTGACGACTTGAATCCCGGCGGCTTGCAACGCGCGAAACGCCTTTGGCCCACAGTGACCGGTGATAACCACTTCCACACCCAGTTGCGAAACGGCTTCCGCCGCCTGAATGCCGGCACCCTGCGCGGCATTCAGGTTGGGCGTGTTGTCATGAACGGTAACGTTGCCGGTAACGGTGTCCACCACGACGAATCGAGCGGCGCGTCCGAACCGGGGATCGAGCGGCGCGTCCAGTGACGCGCCGCTCGCAGTGAGGGCGATTTTCACTTTTTCTCCGTCTCCAGTTCGTTCAGCTGCTGGCGAACGGCATCGAGTTGGGCCTGCAACGCCTCAGCCTGTTTCTCAAGCCATTGCTTCGGCGTGGCTGCCGGCAGGGGTGCGCCCCAACCGCCGCGCATCCAGCCGGGTTGGCCGGTTGCCCAGAAGCGATTCCGCCAGCCGCGTCCACCGCCGCGGCCAAACCCGCCGCCCCAGCCGCGGACAAATCCCGGTGCGCCAAACCCGGCGCAATAACCCAGCACCCGACCGGTCATCGGTCCGGCTCCCATTGGTCCAGTTCCATCTCCTCGTGGCATGATCGCACTCCTTTCGTTGGTTGTTTGGTTTACGCGCGGGTCATCCGCGACCCGCATTTCGGACAAACTTTCTGGTTGCACGGTTCGCCCGGCACGTGTGGCACGCGTTCGCCGCAGTTGGGGCAGACACACTCACCGGGCGCGCCGCCTCGACCGCTGGGGCCGCCGCCGCCACGGCGCATTCCACATCCGCACGGGCCGCGGCCCATACCTCTTCCTTGACCTTGTCCTGCTGGCATACTCTCATCTCCTTTCATTACGACCGGGCCGCCTTCGATGCGCAGCGCTTTGCCGTGTAGAAGGGCGTCGGCCACTTTCTTGCGGGCGCTTTCGACGATGCGCGCGAAGGTTGCCCGCGAAAGCTTCATTTGTTCGGCCGCCTGTTCCTGGTACAGACCGTTGAAATCGGCCAGTCGTAAAGCTTCCAGTTCGTCGAGCGTGAGCACGATTTCCTCCAGGGCGCGCAAGGGCGTGCCGGCCGGTTTAAAATACGTGGCGCCGGGGGTGAACCCGACTTGTCGTTGGCACCAGGGACGAGGCATGACAATCCTTTTCGGTTATGAGCATATGCTCATAACAAAAGGTTGTCAAGCGGGGAGGTTTTTGCCGGTAGTGGTGATGACGAGTTTGCCGTGTTTGACGCCTTTGGCGGCGATCAGTTCGTCGGCGAGATGTTTGATTTCGGCGGGGTGGCCGCGGACGGCGAGGATTTCGAGGCAGTTGTCGTGGTCAAGATGGCAGTGCAGGGCGGAGATGATGACGGCGCGGTGTTCGTGTTGGAGGTCGGTCAGGAGGTCCTGGAGGTGGTGACGGTGGTGGTCATAGACCAGGGTGATGGAGCCGGCGATTTCGTCCTGGCCGAGTTGTTGTTGGTGTTCGACCAGTTGGTCGCGGATCATATCGGCCACAGCCAGCGAGCGGTTGTGGTAGCCTTTCTCGCGCATCATTCGGTCGAAGTCGTGCGCGAGTTGGCTCGGGATCGAGACGCTGAAGCGGATGACGGTTTGTTTCATGGTCAGACTTCACCTCGTTCCATCCATAGCGGGGTGGCGATGAACCAGAGTGCCGTGGCTGCATTGAGCCAGAGCTTCATTGGGGCCAGTTCGAGGCGTCCGGCAAGGTACAAGATGGGCGCCAGCACGACCACTGCCAGCGCGGTCCAGGAAACGATTTGTGCCAGTGTTTTCATGCGTTTGTCTTTGCGGTTTCTCGTTGCATTAGTTTGCTCAGCAGCACGTAGAGTATGGCAGCCACGAACCAGCCGGGCAGGCTGACAAAGAAGATCTGTACGCCGGCGAATTGGACCAGCGCCCAGCAGGCGGCCAGCGTCAGCAACCAGGTCAGTCCCGCCGCCCAGTTGATTCCGGTACCGGCTTTTTCGGCGTAGTACGGTTGGAAGCCGAACCGTTGGCTCAGCCAGAAGTCCACAAACACCACGGCACCCATGGGCATCAATAGCATGCCGTACAGCGCGACGAAACCGAGCAGTTTCATGGCGATGGCGGGAAACAATCCCGCGATGGCGGCAATGAGGCCGGTGACCAGGGTGACGGTGTATCGGGAGCATTGGGGTAGGATGGCCTGAAAGGCCATGCCGGCGCGGTAAATCGTCGGGTTCGCCGTCGTCCATCCGGCGATGATGACGCAGATCAGTCCGGCAAGGCCGCAGGCACGGTAGGCCAGCGGACCGGGGAGCACGGCGGTGTTGGTGGGTTCCTGATGCAGTTGAAGGGCATACAGCAGCGAGGCGCTGAGCCAGGCGAGGAAATGTCCGAGGTACATGCCGGTGGCGGAGGCGACCCCGTACCAGGAGTGTCGGGCATAGCGCAGCACGGTGAGGTCCGACATGCCGATGTGCATGGCCATGTTGCAGAACCAGGCGAAGAACATCACGTGCCAGAAGGTGAACTTCACTTGTCCGGGCAACGGCGCGCCGCCCTTCCACAAGTGCGTTTCAGCCAGTCGCCAGAGGTCGCCGAGCGAGTGAATTTGCGTGCCGGTGACGTCAATGAACTGTTTCAGCGCAACCAGTCCGAAGGCGATGAAGACCGGTGTCATCCAGGGGGCGGCGATGTTGGCGATGTGGGCCACCATTTTGTATCCGTAGGCGGCGACGATGGCGATCATGGCGCCGATGGCGAGGACGGCGATGACCCAGCCGACGCTGTTGGGCCAGAGATCGTTGAGGCCCGGCATGGGGAAGTGGAACCAGACGCCGACGGCGGTGGCCGAGACAGTGACCATGGATCCGGCGAGGAAACAGAACATCACGCCGTTGGCGAGGTTGTAGAGTGTGACCAGTTTGCGTCCGCAGATTTTTTCCAGTTGATAGTACAGTGTTAGCCGTGCGTGGGTGGCGATGGGAGCGGTGAGAAACGTCCAGCTCAGGACGGCCAGCAGATTGCCGACCAGCAGGCCGATGATCACGTCGAATGCGCTGACGCCCGCCGCCACAAACAGCGGGCCGATCATCAGTTCTGTGCCGGCCGTGTGTTCGCCCGCGTACATGCCGACGAAACTTTTGAAGCCCAAGAGCGCCCGTTCGGGCACGGGTTGACGTTCAAACTCTTCGGCACCGTGGTGATGTTGTTCGGTCGTTGGTTCGGGCATTGGTTGTTGCCTCCTCAGAGCCGTTTCGACAGGACGTATTTTTCGTAGGATTTGACTTCCGCCAGCCAGGCGTCACCGACGGGCACGTTGTGACGCGCGCAGTAGTAATCCCAGACCGCGCCCGACGGTAGCGTTTTGGCTTCTTCCAGCAGGGCCAGGCGGGAGGTGTAATCGCCGGTTGCTTCGGCGGCGCGGATCTTTTCCACCGGCATCAGCATCGCCAGCAACAGTGCTTTCAACATGTTGCGGGCGCCAATGACCCAGGCAGCCACGCGGTTGATGCTGGCATCGAAATAATCGAGGCCGATGTGGACGCGTCGCAGGTAATTGTTCCAGACGATTTCCTGTGCGATGGACTGCAACTCATCGGTCAAGGTCACGACATGATCGCTGTCCCAGCGGACGCCGCGGCTGACGTGCAAGAGGATTTCGTCCAGGTGCGTGAGCGTGGCGGAAATCTTGTCGGCGATGGTTTCGGTCGGGTGATAGTGCCCGGCGTCGAGTGTGAGCAATTTGCCGTGGCGCACGGCGTAGGCCAGGTAGAACTCGTGGGAGCCGACGACATAGCTTTCGGTGCCAATGCCGAAGAGTTTCCCCTCGATGGCGTCGAGGTTGTATTTCGGACTGATTGGCTTTTGGAAAATGGCGTCGAGCGAATCGGCGAGGCGTTCGCGCGGCGAGCGACGGTCGGCGGGGGTGTCTTTCATGCCGTCGGGAATCCAGATATTGGTGACGCAGGTTTTGCCGAGGGCTTTGCCGATGGCAGCGCCGATTTCGCGGCAACGGATGCCGTGTTCGATCCAGAAGCGGCGGATGTTTTTGTCGGGGTGAGAGAGGGTGAATCCGTCGGCGGCTTTTGGGTGGGAGAAGTAGGTGGGGTTGAAATCCATGCCCATGCCGTTTTTCTGGCACCAAGCGATCCAGTTTCGGAAATGTTCGGGCTGGATTTCGTTGCGGTCCACTTTTTTCCCGCCGGTTTCGGCGTAGAAGGCGTGGAGGTTGAGGCGGTGTTTGCCGGGGATGAGCGAGAGGGCCTTGTCGAGGTCGGCGCGGAGTTCGTCGGGGGTGCGGGCTTTGCCGGGGTAATTGCCGGTGACGGCGAGGCCGCCGTCGAGGGTTTGTCCCAGGTGTTCGAAGCCGCCGACGTCGTCGCCTTGCCAGCAGTGCAATGAGATGGCGATGGTGGCGAGTTGTTGGAGGACCGCGTCGGTGTGGACGCCCCATTCTGCGTATTGTTCCTTTGCGAGACGATACGCTGTCTCAACCTTGCGCGTGTTCATGGTGAGTGCGGAGGGTTCTAGGCCAAACTCAGTGTTGGCGCAAGCGCAATGTTTTCTGTTTTGGGAATCGGTGGGGAGGTCATGCGCCCCAGGTGGTGAAGTTGAAAAAGACGAGTACTCAGCGGATGGGACAGCTACAAGCTAAGCTTCGAGTTTTCTCCCAAGCTGCACCTGCCTGCCGCCCTGTGGGGAGAATGGCGGCAAGCGTGGTGGTGGTGAAACTGTACGAGCAAAGCCCCGCTCGCGCCGCCGGTATGTCCGAGGATATGGTCATCGTGGCGCTCGACGGGCAGACAGTGCGGTTGCGAGACGAGTTTTTTGATTTTGTTCGCGCCCGCAAGCCGGGAGATGAAGTGCAGGTAGGCGTCCTGGAGGCCGGCAAGAAAACGCCCCGCGAGATTTGCGTGCGTTTGGAAGGTTTGTAACCGTTAGCGGCGACGGTGGCGTTGCCGATGGACGGCGGGGGGCAGGCCGGTAATTTTCTTAAACAACCGCGAAAAGTAGTACGGATCCTCAAACCCAAAACGCCGCGCGATGTCTTGAATTTTTTCATCGGTGGTGGCCAGTGCCTGGCTGGCAGCCTGAACGCGCAACCGCAGAAAATACGCCATCGGCGGATACCCGGTACGACGGCGAAACAGTTCCGTGTAGTGCGTCGGCGACAGTCCCGCCACGCGCGCCAACTCGGCCACCATCAGAGGACGGGTAAGATTCTGACGCATGAATTCTACGGTGTGGTCAATGGCAGCCGCGCCGTGGCGTCGGGCGGAACTGACCGGTTGTTGCAGAAGGTTTAACAGGCTGAAGACCAGCCGCAACGTGGCCGACAGGTTCCAGAGGATGGCCGTTGAGTAGCCGTATTGAAGGCGGGCGAGCATGGATTCAAAATGACAGGCGACTTCCCCCGCCGATTGCACGCCGAGCAGGGGACGGTCGGGTGTGATTCCCAGCGCGCGCAATTGCGCCGTCGTTTCCGCGCCCGTGAAGTGGGTCCAGTAAATGGACCACGGGTCGCGTTTGGTGGTGCCATACGAATGCGCCTGTCCGGCGGGAATGACAACGATCTGGTCTCGTCCCACCCGCCACGTGCGATGCCCAAACCGGCACCACCCGCTGCCACCCACGCACAACATGAGAATGTGCTCGGACAACCCCCGTGTCCGCACCACCATGTGCCCGGCCGCGTGTGGGAAGTGTCCGACCGCCGTCGGCAGCAGTCCGCCCAACAACGGGTGGCGAACGGCCTCGCGGATCACCGGCGGGGGCAGGACAACATGTCGTTCGCCCTTGAAGCCATGCGGCTTGATTTCAAACGACGATTTCATGCGGTGGTGAACTGTTTGCAGCCTAACGGAACATCGTAGGAAACTCCATCCCCTTTTCCGTCAATTGTCCATTTGACCGGGACCGAGTTTGTGCTTGAATCGGCGCGACGTCACTCACAGCAAAGGAACACTCTATGGCTCTGAATTGGACGGATATCGCGGTTTTCTGCGGTTTTTACGCGATCATTATTGGCGTCAGCCTCTACAAGAGTCGCCGCGAGGTCAACAGCGAAGATTATTTCCTGGCGGGGCGCGGCCTGACATGGTGGTTGATCGGTATCTCCATTGTGGCGGCCAATATTTCGACGGAACAATTTGTCGGCATGGCCGGGCAGGGTGCGGGCGGTGTCGGGCTGGCGGTGAGCAACTGGCAACTGGCCGGCACGGTGGGCATTGTGCTGATTGCGTTTACGTTGCTACCGAAATTCTTGAAGGCCGGTATTTACACGATGCCGGAGTTTCTGGAGTATCGGTACAATGCGGCGACGCGGGCATTGATGGCACTGATCACAGTAATCATTTACGCGACGGTACTGCTGACGGCGGTGTTGTATTCGGGCGGGATCACGTTGCGGACGATTTTTGGGATGAACCTGACGACGGCGGTCTGGATGATCGGTATCATCGCGGCGGTGTACACAACGTGGGGCGGATTGAAGGCGGTGGCATGGGCGGATTTGTTTCAGGGTGGGGCGTTGTTGCTGGGCGGCGTTGTCACGTTTTTTCTTGGCCTGAAAGCGTGCGGCGGCTGGGAATCATTCACGGCGCATAACGCCGACAGACTTCACATGATCCTGCCGGCCGAGCATCCGGGGTTGCCGTGGACCGGCGTATTGTCGGGCATGGGAATCGTGATCGTGTATTATTGCGGGCTAAACCAGTTTATCGTCCAGCGCAATCTCGCCGCCCGGACACTGCATGACGGGCAGTTGGGGATGATTTTTGCCGGGGCATTGTGGTTGCTGGTTCCGTTTGCGATTGTGATGCCGGGGATCATGGCATTTCAACTTTATGGCGGCGACATGGCGAAACCAGACGAAGCGTTCCCGACGTTGATCAAACATCTCATTCCGTCCGGGATGCGCGGGTTTATTTTTGCGGCGATTGCCGGGGCGGTGATCAGTTCGCTGGCTTCAATGCTCAATTCCGCCTCAACCATTTTCACAATGGACATTTACCAACGGCTGTTCGCCCGTAACGCGTCGCAAAAACGCCTTGTGTTGCTCGGGCGCGTGATGACACTCGTGTTCGTCGTCATCGGGTGCAGCCTCGCGCCGGCGCTGGACGACCCGAAGTTTGGGGGCGTGTTCCAGTTCATCCAACAATTTCAAGGCTATATTTGGCCGGGTGTGGTGGCGGTGTTTGTGTTTGGCATTCTTGTACCGCAAGCGCCGGGCGCGGCGGGCGTGGCCGGGTTGGTGGCTGGGCCGGTGTTTTACGGTTTGTTCCAATACGGCGCGCCGCGCCTGCACTTTCTGTTGCAAGTGGTGCTCAGTTTCCAACTTGTCCTGCTCGTCATGGCGTTGATCACGTTTTGGAAACCATTGCCGGAACCGCGCAAACTACCGGAGCGCGAAGGCTTCGACCTGCGCACCGATCCAATGGTCAAATGGGCCGGTGGCCTCGTGCTGGCCGCGGTGATCGTGTTCTACATTATCTTTTGGTGAAATATGAACGTCATCCTTCTCTCTTTGATTTTGACTGGTCCGTGGCGGTTCGCGCTTGATCCCGGCGATGCCGGGATGCCCCAGCAGTGGACGCAAAGCGTCAACCTGCCCGGAACATTACCGGGGCAAGGCATTGGCGACGACGTGACGCTCAATACCAAATGGATCGGCGGTATTGCCGACCGCTCGTTTTTCACCGCGCCGGAGTACGAGAAATATCGCCAGTCCGGCCACATCAAAATCCCGTTCTGGCTTCAGCCTGACAAATACTACGCCGGCCCGGCCTGGTATCAGCGCGACATCGAGATTCCCGCTGACTGGCAGGGCAAACGCGTTGTGCTCTCGCTGGAGCGTCCGCACTGGGAAACGCGCGTTTGGGTGGACGACACACTCATTGGCACGAACAACAGCCTCTCCACACCGCACGATTACGATCTCGGCCTGCTTGCACCCGGCAAGCACACGCTGACTATTCGCGTGGACAACCGGATGGTGATTGATATCGGCGAGAACTCGCACAGCATCAGCGACCATACCCAGGGCGATTGGAACGGCATCGTTGGCAGGATCGAACTGCGCGCCAGGCCACCGGTGTGGATTGAAGATGTGCAGGTGTACCCGAACGTGGCGAAATCTTCCGTCCGCGTGCGCGTGAAAAAGGGCGGACAACCCGGCAACGCAATCCTGACAGTCGGAAACAAGCGCGTCGAGATCGCCGATGTTGCCGAGGTTGAGGTTCCGGTGGATGCGAAACCGTGGGACGAGTTTTCACCGAACCTGCAAGAATTGACAGTGCGACTGTGTGACGACCAACGAACTGTTCGCTTCGGCCTGCGCGAGTTTGCGGCCGACGGCACGCAGTTCGCGATCAACGAACGCAAGACATTCCTTCGCGGCACACTCGACTGTTGCATCTATCCAAAGACCGGGCATCCGCCGACGGACGTGGCGGAATGGAAACGGATCATCGGTATCGCAAAGGCGCACGGGTTGAATCTGATTCGGTTCCATTCATGGTGTCCGCCGGAAGCGGCGTTTCAGGCGGCGGACGAGCTGGGATTTTATTTTCACGTCGAAGCGTCGTCGTGGGCGAACCAATCCACGACGCTCGGCGACGGCAAACCGGTGGACCAATGGATTTACGAGGAGACCGACCGGATCCTGAAATACTACGGGAACCATCCGTCGTTTGTGTTGATGGCCTACGGCAACGAACCCGGCGGCAAGAACCACAAAGCCTATCTCGCCCGTTATGTGAGCCACTACAAGGCGCTTGATCCGCGCCGTCTCTGGACGAGTGGCGCCGGCTGGCCGGAGTTGCCGGAAAACCAGTGGCATTGCGTGCCGGGGCCGCGTATCCAGGCGTGGGGTGGGGGACTGAAATCGCGCATCAACGCGAAGCCGCCGGAAACTGTCACCGATTACCGCGATTACATCAGCCGCCGCAACGTGCCGGTCGTGAGTCATGAGATTGGCCAGTGGTGTGTCTATCCAAACTTCGAGGAGATGAAGAAATATACCGGCTATCTCAAACCGAAGAACTTCGAGATTTTCCGTGACCGGCTGGCGGAGCACGGGATGCTCGATCAGGCGCGCGATTTCCTCCTGGCGTCGGGTAAACTCCAGACGCTTTGTTACAAAGAAGACATCGAATCGGCGTTGCGCACGCCGGGCATGGCCGGGTTTGAGTTACTCGACCTACACGATTTCCCCGGCCAGGGCACGGCGCTGGTCGGCGTGCTCGATCCGTTCTGGGAGGAAAAAGGCTACGTCACAGCCGCAGAGTACCGCCGGTTCTGCAACCATACCGTGCCACTGGCGCGCCTGCCCAAACGGGTGTTTACCACCGACGAAACATTGGAAGCGACGCTGGAGGTCGCGCATTACGGCCCATCGTCGGTTGGCGACATCGCATGGAAGCTCGTCGGCGACGATGGCAAAGTCGTGGCCACCGGCCAGGGTAATGTGCGCGTCGAATTGAAAGCGATCCCTGCCCCCGCCCGCTATAAGCTGGTGGCGAACGCGGACGGCTTCGAGAACGACTGGGATGTGTGGGTCTATCCGTCGCGCGTGGACACCCAACCGCCGTCGGGGGTACGGATTGTGGACGCGCTCACGGATGATATGACCGGCAAGGTGTTGTTGCTGGTACCGCCATCTCGCGTGAAGAACGCAGCGAAAGACAAAGTCGTGATGGGGTTCTCCAGCATTTTCTGGAACACGGCGTGGACACACCGGCAACCGCCGACAACGCTCGGCATCCTTTGTGATCCCCAACACCCGGTGTTTGCCGATTTCCCGACCGACTTCCATTCCAACTGGCAATGGTGGTACCTCATCACGCAGGCGGCGCCGATGATTCTCGACGATTTGCCGAAGCCGTTCCGTCCGATCGTACAGGTGATTGACGACTGGTTTACGGCGCGCAAGCTCGGTTTGCTGTTTGAGGCGAATGTCGGCAAAGCGCAAGTCGTCGTGTGCAGTATCGCGCTGGATGACAGCAATCCGGTTGCCCGCCAGTTTCGCGCCAGCTTGTTGCGGTACATGGCCAGCGACCGGTTCGCGCCGAAACAGACATTGGAGCGGAGCACCATCCAAAATCTGATCGCACCGACAACGGTTTCGTGCGCGGCCCGCGCCGACAGCGAGGCGCGCGGGTACGAGGCCGGCAACGCCGTGGACGGCGACCCGAACACGATCTGGCACACGCCGTGGGAAGGGAAGGCACCGGGATTTCCGCATCATCTGATCGTTGAGTTCCAAAAACCGGTCACGATGTCGGGCGTGAAACTTCTACCCCGCCAGGACATGCCGAACGGGCGGTTCAAGGCGTTTGAGATTTACGTCAGCGCCGACGGCAGGGAGTGGGGAACGCCCGTCGTCCAGGGTGAAATGGCGGCAGGGGCGTCGCTCCGTCTGTTTGCGTTTGGACGGAAGGTGTCGGGACGATTTCTCAAACTGGTCGTGTTGTCGGCGTTTGAGAACAAACCGTACGCCTCGCTGGCGGAGTTGGAGATTTTGACCGACGAACCGGTGTCACACGCCGTCATGCCGCGGGAGGAGGCGGTGGTGTTGACGCCGCCGCCTCCGTCGTCGCCGCGCATCAACGGCCCGAAGATTTACGGTGTGCGGCCCGGATCGCCGTTTTTGTATCGGATTCCCTGCACGGGCGAACGCCCAATGACGTTTGCGGCGGAAGGGTTGCCGGAGGGGTTGGCGTTGGATCCGTCCAGCGGCATCATCACGGGAAGAACCACAAAGATCGGGACGAATCGGGTGGTGTTGACGGCGCGGAATGCCAAAGGCGAGGCGCGGCGGGAGTTTCGGATTGTTGTCGGCGACAAACTGGCATTGACGCCGCCGATGGGGTGGAATCATTGGTATGCCCATTTCAACCGGATCACCGATGAGATGATGCGGCAGGCCGCCGACATTCTGGGGGACAGCGGCATGGCCGATGTCGGCTACCAGTATGTGAACGTGGACGATTGTTGGATGAACGCGCCCCGCCTGAGCAAGTATCAGACTGATCCGAGACGCGTCGGCCCGGTGCGCGACGCCAACGGCAACCTCCTGCCCAACGCCTGTTTCCCGGACATGAAAGCGCTGGCTGATTACATCCATGCGAAAGGATTGAAAGCGGGGCTGTACACCTCGCCGGGCGAAACCACCTGCGCGGGATTTGGCGGCAGCCTCGGACACGAGGCGCAGGACGCGAAACAGTTTGCGGATTGGGGATTTGATTTTCTGAAGTACGACTGGTGCAGTTACAGTCGTGTGGCGGGAAAGAACCCGGACCTGGCGGCGATGCAGAAACCCTATCGGTTGATGGGCGAACTGCTCCGGCAACAGAAACGCGACATCGTTTTCAACCTCTGCCAGTACGGCATGGGTGAGGTTTGGAAATGGGGCGCCGAAGTCGGTGGCCACTCGTGGCGCACCGGTGGCGATCTCGGATTTGAGTTGAACCGCATCTTTGAGGTCGCATTGAAAAACTGCGCTCTGCGCCAGTACAACAAGCCCGGCGCCTGGAACGATCCCGATTATATCCAGATCGGATGGATCGGCGCACAACGCGGCAGCGCATTTTTGGAACCGCATCCGTGCCCGCTCACGCCGGAAGAACAACGTTCCTTCATGTCGTTGTGGTGCCTGATGGCGGCGCCCCTGTTCTACAGCGGCGACCTGACCAAACTCGATGCCTACACCCTCAGCATCCTCTGCAACACCGAAGCCATCGAGGTCAACCAGGACCCACTCGGTGAATGCGCTCGCGTCGTGGGAGTCCCCGGCAAGACATTCGTGCTGGTGAAAAACATGGAGGACGGCAGCAAAGCCGTTGGCCTTTGCAACCGCGATACGACCTCGCAATCCGTCGGCGTGACCTGGGCCGAGCTTGGCCTCAACGGCCCGCATCGCGTCCGCGACCTCTGGCGACAAAAAGACCTCGGCTCGTTTACCGAGCGGTTTGAAACCACCGTCCCCGCCCGTGGCGTGGCGCTGGTGCGGCTTTGGAAAGAATAAGCAGACTTGACGGGGTGGGGGAAGACGCTACTTTAGCGCAAACAGATGTGAAATTCCTGCTGTCAACTTTTGCAAAATTTGTCCTCAGCCTCCTCCTGATCCACGTCGGCACGACGATGGGAGCCGAGCCGCGCGAATTTCCCGTCGGACGCTTGCAACGGCTGGACGAACTACCTCCGGGCCGATTCCGTGCCAACCTCGAAAAACTGCCCGTTCCGGCGCAGGAACGCGCCCGCGTCTGGCTACGCAGTTTCCACTTTACCGAACACGATCTGTCCTCCCTTCACGCCGACACCGAAGGTGGCATCTATTATGTCTGCCATTTCCCCCCGATTGCCGCTGCCGACACGGAAACGCAACCCCCGGTCATTGCCGAGGCAGCCGTGCCGATCAGCCCGTTTCCGACCAACCTAATTTTCCACAGCCGCCCCGGCGCCCCGAACGTTCTTTACATCAATTTCTGCGGCGAAACCGTCAGCAACACCGCCTGGAACACCAGCCTCGGTCGCGCCAGTATCCCCGCCCTGCCGTTCAGCACCGACTCCGACTACACCACCTTCAGCGATGCCGAACAACTCGCCATCAAACGCATTTGGCAACGAATGGCGGAAGATTATGCGCCGTTCAACATTGACGTGACCACGGAACGCCCCGCCACCTTCACCACCCGCACCGCCATGGCCCTGATCACTCGCAACACCGACGCCAACGGCGACCCCAACCCCTCCAGCACCGCGGGCGGTGTGGCTTATGTCAATGTCTTCGGTACCGTCTCCTATGCCACTTATCGTCCCGCCTGGATTTATCACAATAACCTCAGCAACAACGAAGGCTACATCGCCGAGGCCGCCTCCCACGAAATCGGCCACAACATGGGCCTCAGTCACGACGGCAAAACCGACGGCACCGAGTACTACAGCGGCCACGGCACCGGCGACATCTCGTGGGGACCAATCATGGGCACCGGCTACAACCGCAACGTCACCCAGTGGTGCAAAGGCGACTATTACCTTGCCAACAACACCCAGGACGACCTCGCCACCGTTGCCGCCAAAATCTCTTATCGCACCGACGACCACGGCGACACCCCCGCCACCGCCACCGCGCTCATCCTCAGCGGCCTCACCAACATCGTCTCCACCACGCCTGAAACCGATCCCGCCAACACCAACACCGCCAACAAGGGCGTCCTCGAACGCAACACCGATGTGGACGTCTTCTCCTTCATCACCGGCACCGGCCCCGTCAGCCTATCGGTCAACCCCTGGATTTCTCCCGCCAACACAAGAGGCGGCAACCTGGACATCCTGCTCGAACTCTACGATGAAACCGGCTCCCTCCTGTTGACCAATAATCCCCCAACCACCACCACTGCCTCCATCCAAACCAATCTCACGGCCGGGCGCTATTTCCTCTACGTGCGCAATTCGGGCGCGGGCGATCCCTTCAGTTCCACGCCCACCGGCTACACCGCCTACGGCAGCATTGGCCAGTATTTCATCAGCGGTTACGTCACTGATCCCAGCGGCGTGGTGATCCCGCCCCTGGCCGAACTAACCGTCGCCAACCTCACGCAACCCGGCCAAACCAACCACACCTTTACCGTAACCTATTCCGACAACATGGGCATCAACGTCTCCACCATTGATTCCAACGACATTCTCGTGACCGGCCCCAACAACTACGCTCAACTGGCCCAACTGCTCTCTGTGGACATCAATACCAACGGCACTCCCCGCACCGCCACCTATTCGATCCGACCTCCATCGGGCAGCGTCTGGCTGCCCGCCGACAACGGCACCTACAGCGTTTTCATCCAAAGTAACCAGGTCGCTGACGTGGAAGGCGCCTGCGTGGCGCCATGTCAGCTCGGCCAGTTCCAGGTCATCGTTCCAGTCCCGATTTATTCCGCCAACATGGATACCGATCCCGGCTGGACACTGGAACCGGAATGGCAATACGGCGTGCCCGCCTACACCACCAATGGCCCCACTAGCGGATATACCGGCACGAAAATCATCGGCTACAACCTCAGCGGCAACTACACCAACAACCTCACCCCAAAATACGCGACCACTCCACCCATCAACTGCTCCGCTTGTTCCACACTGACCCTGCGGTTCAAACGCTGGTTGCGAACAAAAAACAACGACACCGCCTCCATCGAAGTCTCCACCGACGGCACGACCTGGAGCAATGTCTGGTCCACTTCCAAAGCCGTTTCCGACACCTCCTGGCAGGCGGTCCAATACGCCCTGCCGTCCGGCGTGGCTGGCCAGACCGCGGTTCGCCTGCGCTGGGGACAGGCCTCCAATGCCTCGCTCAACGACATCGGCTGGAACATTGATGATGTGGAGTTGCTCGGCGACAGCGCCCTGGATACCGCGCCGCCCCTACCGCTGTTGAGCGCGGGAAACATCACCATCGGCGGTTCTCCCAGCTATTCTTTCACTGTCACCTACACCGATACCACCGCGGTCCGATTATCGAGCCTGGGTTCCAACGACCTCGTGGTGACCGGCCCGAACGGTTACTCCAACACAGCCGAGTTCGTCGGCGCCGATCTTCCCACCGACGGATCGCCGATCACGGCCACTTATTCCATTCCCGCCCCCGGCGGCTCCTGGGACAGCGCCGACAACGGCACCTACACCGTCACTCTGTTGGAAGGAGCCGTCGAAGACACCCTGAACAATGCCATCCCACAAACGGTTCTCGGAACATTCACGGTCGCCATCCCGCCGCCCAGCGTCAGCCTCGTCGCCCGCGCCAACAATCCGCTCTGGGGCAGCGTCTCACCGACCGGCGGGACTTACACGGTCGGCACCACCACCACGGTGGTCGCCACCCCGGCCACCTATTTTCGTTTCCAACAATGGAGCGGCGACCTCATCAGCACCAACAACCCGCTCACGATTGTCATGACCACCAACGTGACCGTGACCGCCCTGTTTGCCGAAGTCATGACTACCAATTACCCGACCCCCTACTGGTGGCTGGCAGAAAACGGGATCACGAACGATTTTGAGTCCGCCGTCACCAACCTCGGCGCCAATGGACGGGCGTTTTGGCAATCATACATTGCGGGGCTGAACCCCAACGATCCCAACAGCCAACTCCGGCTCGACGGCCAGTTTGAGCCATCCGCCGGCGGGTTTGTGCTCCAGTGGACTCCTGTGACAGGGCGGGTTTACACAATCCACGTCAGCACCAATCTGCTCCACGGTTTTTCTCCCTTGCCCGACGCGATCAACCTGCCCGATACGGTTCGCAGTTTCACCAATACCGTGGGAGATGCGCTCCAGCGATTCTATCGCCTCGAAGTGCAAAAACCCTGAAGCGCAGGGCGATTATTTTTGGTGGTTCCTGCGCACGGCGGGAGATTTGCCTTCTCATGCAGAAGAAGATGCTTTGTTTCTTCGCCATGTTTCCGTTATAAAAAGCGCTGTGAACATAACTTCACGTGAACACGGTCCCGCCGTCAGCGGACATGGGAAGCAGGCTGCTGTTATTCAACACGTTGTCGCGCCAAAATGACGAGGCCGAATTTGCTGACCGTGTGCACAACCCCGGAGGAGTACCGATGAAAAAAGAAATTGTTCTGGGCGCTTTTCTCATGGCATCCGCTGTGTTGGGCGCGGAACGTCCAAATGTTCTTTTTATTTTGTGCGATGATTTGCGCTGGGATTGTTTCGGCGCCGCTGGACATCCGCACTTGCGGACGCCGAATATTGATCGCCTCGCCACCGAGGGAGTACGTTTCCAAAATGCCTTCTGCACCACGTCGCTCTGTTCGCCAAGCCGCGCCTCGATCCTGAGCGGCCTTTACGCGCACACCCACGGCGTGATCAACAATTTCACGGAATACCCCACAAACCTGGTCTCCTGGCCCATGCGGCTGCGCGAGACCGGTTACGCCACGGCCTACATCGGCAAGTGGCACATGGGCGAGGACAACGATGCGCCACGATCCGGTTTTGACTGGTTTGTCTCCCACAAAGGGCAGGGGAAGTATTTCGGCACCGAATGGTGCATCAACGGAACTCGGCGCGAAACCGTACCTGGTTATTACACGACCATTGTAACCGACTTTGCGCTGGACTGGCTCCGACAACCCGGACGCGATCGTCAACCGTGGGCATTGTGCGTCGGCCACAAGGCGCCGCACTCGTTCTATGTTCCCGAAGAAAAATACACGCACGTCTTTGATCGTGTCCGCGTGCCGTACCCCGACTCGGCGTTTCATCTCGACGACAAACCCGACTGGATCAAACAACGCCTCTATACCTGGCACGGCATCTACGGGCCGCTTTTTGAATGGCGCAAGAAGTTCCCCGACGATCACCCCGAAGCCGTCAAGGACTTCGAGAACATGACGCACGCCTATTGGGGCACCATCCTCTCGGTGGACGACAGCGTGGGGCGTCTGTTGAAGTATCTGGAGGAAACCCAACAACTCGACCGCACCATCATTGTCTTTATGGGTGACAATGGCCTGCTCAACGGCGAACACGGCATGGTGGACAAACGCGCCATGCACGAGCCGAGCATCCGCATCCCACTGCTGGTCCGGTATCCGCGTCTCGGCAAAGGCGTCGTCGAACAAATGGTCCTCACCGTGGACATCGCTCCCAGTCTCCTGGACCTTTGCGGCGCCCGACCGTTGCCGAACATCCACGGCCAATCCTGGAAACGCCTCGTCCAACGCGGCCATGACCCGACCTGGCGCACGGCTTTCCTCTACGAATACAACTACGAAAAACAATTCCCATACACGCCCAACGTCCGCGGCGTTCGCACTGCCAACTGGAAATACATTCACTACCCGCATGGCGACGGCACCCCTGACCGTCATCTGGCTGAGCTTTACCACCTGAAGACCGATCCCGATGAACGCCGCAACCTCATCCGAGACCCCGCTTGCGCTGCCATCCTGGCAGAACTCAAAGCCGAACTGGCCCGCCAAATGGAACGGACCGGCCTCGTTCGCGATCAGATGCCGCTGGACGAAGGTGTCAAACAGGAACTTCCCGCTCCCTCTATCCGCTAAAAAACAAAAGGCGACGGAAGATTCTCCAATTCATTCCTTCTTCTACTATCGTTATAAAATGCAGCCTCAAAATGTGGCTAAACAGAGGAACGATCGTTCCAAAGTTTAGCCACATTTTTTGTGGGGAGGGGGAAAGGGCGGAGAAGGGAGCAGGCGCAATGATTCGAGATGATCCGAGGTGTTTCGAGAGGGAACGCGGGGGAGGCGCGTTGATTAGCATTGACCCTGAGCGTCGGACGCGGCAGTTTGTAGATCGTATGAGCATCACAGTTGCCCTGTTCTTGTTGTCGCTCGCTGCTACGGGAGCGACCGCAACCCCTTCCGTCCAAACACGGATTGCGCGCTGGTCGGACGACAAACAGGCTGCGTTTCTTTTGATGTTCGACGACAGTATGCCCAGCCACGTCCGAAATGTCGTTCCCGAACTCAAGAAACGCGGTTTTGTTGGCACCTTTTACGTCAATCCGGGCAAGGGAGAGTGGGGGGTGTTTCGCGAAAAGTGGGAAAAGGAATTTCCTGTCACCGCTGGCATTGTGTACGGCAATCACACCTGGACCCACAAGGGCGCCCGCAGCATTGAGCAAGCCGATGAGGAAATTCGCCAGTGCAACGAGATGATTTTGCGGTTGTTTCCCGGACCGCAGCCGCGCCTGATTTCTTACGGCCAGCCCGGCGTGAAAAAAGAGGATTGGACAATCTCCAAAGATCAACTGGCCGAACTGTTGCAGAAATATCACCTCATTGAACGGCCACCGTTCAAAGGGGCCGTCATCCACTACAAGACTGCCGAGGATATGCGCCGCGTTGTGGACAAGGCGCTGGCCAGCGGGGGGCTGGAGTATGTGGTCTTTCACGGCGTCGGCGGCGAATGGATCAGTGCGCCGTTGGATGTGTTTCATGCGTTGCTCGACGCGCTGGAGGCGCATCGCGACAGGATTTGGATCACCGATCACATCTCGGCGCACAAATACCAGACCGAGCGCGACAGCGCCGAGGTGAAGACGCTGGCCGTTGCCGATCGGCAGATTCGTCTTGTGCTCACCTGCCGGGCCGACCCGAAACTGTACGATTTGCCGTTGACGCTGGTTGTGTCGGTCCCGTGGAAACAGTGTCGGGTCACCCAGGGTGCCGCTCGCGCGACCGTGGCTGTCGCCGACGGCCTTGCGCGGTTTCCGGCGTTGCCAAACGGTGTTCCGATCACGCTAGATGCGTTGGCTGAATAATCAACTGGTATTGGCATTGCTGCTGGCCGCCGCGGCGCGTGGCGCGGTGGTCAAACACGTGCTTGATGCCCGGCAGACCGGCCAAAACCTTTTGGCGAGCGATGCCTGGCGTCCGTACCAACGCGGCTTGGTACAGACGATAGTGTTGAATCAGGCGACACCGCAACCGCTCGTGGCCGTGGCATGGAGTCGGGCGGAGAACATCGGCGGTTCGCGCGACAGTGATTACTCGCTTTATCTCGACCTGGTTTATGCCGATGGCACGCCGTTGTGGGGGCAACATGCCCCATTCAATGTCGGCACCCACGACTGGGAACGGCAGGAGGTCGTTGTGTTGCCCGCCAAACCTGTCAAATCGGTTTCGTTTTATCTGCTTCACCGAAACAAAACCGGCGTGGCGCAGTTCCGTGACGCCGCGTTGTATCAGGTCGAAATGCCACCGGGCGCCTACCTGTTTGACGGTGTTCCCGTGGCGCCGGTGCCGCCGCGCGAGGGATTTTGTGTTCGTGAAACCAACGATTTTGTAACGTGCGACTCCATTGGGTTGCGCCTCGAAACAAGTCGTCGAGGGGCGTTTGTGGAGGCGACCATCACCGACACGACCGGTCGGGACCGTGCGTTTACATTGGTGTACACGTTGCCGGCCGCGGGCGAACCGTATCGGGAAACCGCGCTGGTGGCGACCTACCAGGGAGTCGGGAACGGTCGGCTGTCGCGTTATCCATTTGCGGCGGTCGGCGGGCAGGCGCTCGGCATTGACATGGCCAAGCCCGCCTTTTTCCGGGTCGGTCATGCGGGCGGCGAACTGTATGCGGCGTTTGATATTGCGCTGACGCCGGAGAAACCGTCTGCCCAAGTACGTCTTTGCCAATTTCAATTTGATCCGAAGTGGGGTTTTCGCGCCGCGTTGGCACGCTATTACGAGCTGTTTCCGGACTATTTTCGTTGTCGGACGCCCGAACAGGGATTGTGGATGCCGTTTTATGCGATCAGCAAGGTTGAGGGCTGGCAGGATTTCGGGTTCAAGTTCAAGGAAGGTGACAACGAACCGTCCTGGGATGCCGCGCACGGAATCCTGACGTTTCGCTATACCGAACCGATGACCTGGTGGATGCCGATGCCGAAGGGGATGCCGCGCACGCTGGAGGCGGCGCTTGCTCATGCCCGTTCGCTGACAAACAAACAGGCCGCCGCGCTTTTCACGAGCGGGCATTATGACGAGCAGGGACGGTTTGTCGCGCAGTTGCGGGACACGCCGTGGTGCGACGGCGCGGTTTGGAGTCTCAATTCGATGCCTGGTATTCGGGGTGAGGTGACCGATTTCAAAAACAAGTTTGCCGGCATTGGTCGAGTCAGTGGCGAATACATTGATTCCAGCGAAGGCTACGTTACGGCGGCGCTCGATTTTCGTCGCGACCATTTCGCTGCGGCGGAAACACCGTTGACCTTCGCGAGCGGGTCGCGTCGTCCGGCAATTTTTCGCGGGCTGATCGCGTTCGAGTACGTGCGGGCGTTTGCGAAGGAGATGCGCGCCCGCGGCAAACTGATGATGGCCAATGGCACGCCGCACTCTCTCTGCTGGCTGGTACCCTGGCTCGATGTGCTTGGCACCGAGACCGATTGGAACCGTGGCGGCAAATGGCAACCCATGTCCAAAGAGGAACTCTTTTATCGCCGCGCCCTCTGCGGCCCCAAGCCGTACTGTTTTCTGATGAATACCGATTTCGACCAGTTCCCGCCCGAGCGGGTGGACAAATACATGCAACGCGCGCTCGCCTACGGGATGTTTCCCGGTTTCTTTAGTGCCAACGCCTCGACCGGCCACTACTTCAGCCGCCGCGACCTCTACGAGCGCGACCGCCCGCTTTTCCAGAAGTACATCCCGCTGATCAAACGCCTTGCCGAAGCGGGTTGGCAACCGGTCACGTTGGCGCGTTCGAGCGACCCGCGCGTTCAGGTCGAGCGCTTTGGCGCCACTCTGTTGACGGTGTTCAACGACAGCCCTGATGAGCGCGTTGCCACCATTACCTGGGAGGGTGGCACGCCGGGAGCGAGTCGTGAATTACTTTCCAATATGGCCGTCAAATGGACCGACGACGGTGTGACCCTGACGTTGAAACCGGAATCGGTTGGGGTAATCGAGATCAAAGGACGATGAGATGAACGCAATTTTATTGATGCTGGCCCTGGTGGTCCCGTCACGGATTTTGTTCATCGGCAACAGTTACACCAGTCGGAACAATCTGCCGGCGATTTTCCGTGAGATCGTGAAAAGCGACGGCCAACCGATCCCAACCATCGAGGCGGTTGCCCCCGGCGGCAAAACGTTGGAACAACATTCCACCCTGCCGGAAACACTGGCAAAGATTGACCAGGGCAACTGGGATGTCGTCATCGTACAAGGCCAGAGCCAGGAATCGGCCATGGCAGAGGTCGCTCTCAATATCCGCACCAGCTTCACCCAGGGCGCAGAACGCCTTTTTGCCCGTATCAAAGCCAAAAGCCCCAACGCCAGAATTGTCCTTTTTGAGACCTGGGCGCGCCACCCCGATTACTGGAAAAACCCGAAGGCCGACCTGCACGTGGGGCGCGATGCCACCGAGATGCAGGCACGCATCCGAAAATGGTACGCCAAAATCGCCGAAGGACACCCCAACGTCATCGTTGCGCCCATCGGCGATGCCTGGGAGTTGAACTACAAAAACCCGAAAGCCAACGCGCTTCACATCGCCGACCATTCACATCCGAACTACAACGGTTCGTACCTCGCTGCCCTCGTCCTGTATGCCACCATCTACCAACCGACCCAACTCAATATCCTGTGGCACGGCCCTCTTTCCGTTGCCGAAGCGCAACGTCTCCAACAAATCGCCAAACAAACCATGAAAGGAAGAACTCCATGAAACCCACCATCCTTTTGCTCGCGGTGGCAAGCCTGACGCTTGCCGCTGTGCCTGACAATCGTCCCCGCCCAAAGGTCGTTGATCCCGGCCCTCCCAAGCCCGGTGAAATGGCGCCGCCACCCGCCGACGCCATCGTCCTGTTCGACGGCAAGGACCTCTCGAAATGGGAACGCATACCTGGCGCAAAAGACACCGACAAATCCACCACGCCGAAATGGAAAATCGAAAACGGCTACATGGAAGTTGTCCCCAAAAGCGGCAACATCCGCACCAAAGAAAAATTCGGCGATTGCGAAATCCACATCGAATGGGCCACTCCCGCCGAGGTCAAAGGCAGCGGACAGGGACGCGGCAACAGCGGCGTTTTCCTCCCCGGCCACCAGGAACTCCAGGTCCTCGATTCCTACAACAACGACACCTATCCCGATGGCCAGGCCGGTGCCATCTACAAAATGCACATCCCCCTCGTCAACGCCTGCCGCAAACCCGGCGAATGGCAAAGCTACCACATCACACTCGAACAACCGCGCTTCGACGCCCAACACAAAATGATCAAACCCGCCCGCGTCACCGTCATCCACAACGGTATCCTCATCCAGGACCACGTCGAGTTGAAAGGCGACGCCACCGATGGCGTCCTCATGCTCCAGGACCACAATAACCCCGTCCGCTACCGCAACATCTGGATCCGAAAACTCTCCTCATCGCCTTGACCTCTCTCGCATGAAAAGAGTAAACTCCCCGCCAGAATGAAACGGCGTGTTCTGGCGGCGGTTCTGCTGGCGATTGCCGGGTCGGGCACAATCGCCCGGTCGCAAACCAACTTTTGGTGGACCAACGCACTGGACGATGTCTGGAGCAGTGGCGCCAACTGGACCAACGAAACCGCTCTCAGTGGCGGCCCCGCCGCGGGCGGCTCCAATGATTACACTGTCTCCTTCGTCAACGCGGGCAACACCTACAACAGCACCAACGACCTCGGCAGTTTCACCCTCAATCGCCTCGTCTTCCAAAACGTCGCCGCAACCCTCTGGGGCGACGACCTGGTCTTTCGACTCGCCAGTAACGGCACCAACTTCCCACAAGTCCAACTCAGCGGCTCCTCCAACGTCGTCATCCAAAACTCCATCATCTTCTCCAACACCACCACCTTCACCGGCACGGCCACCGGCAGTCTCACTCTCCTCGGCAACATCACCGGTCCCGGCGGCCTCACCCACAGCGGTAACTACATCCTCGCCCTCGGCGGCTCCAATACCTACAGCGGCGCCACCACCCTCAACAACGGCATTCTCCTTGTCCAAAACAACAACGCCCTTAGCGCCACCTCCGGCATCACCGCCAACGGCGGCGTGGTTCAACTGGCCAACGGCATCACGGTCAGCAATGCCGCCATCACCATTCTCAACGCCAACCCCGCTGTTGGCAACTACTGCGGCTCCCTCCAGGTCACCAACGGCAGCGCCACTTGGAGCGGCACGGTGACACTCGGCACCAATGGCGCCCGCATCGGCGCCCAAAACGGCACCCTCACCGTCAGCGGCCCCATTGATTCGGGCACCAACATTTTCGACCTAAATATCCGCGCCATAAACAACACCGACACCGTCATCCTCTCCTCCACCAACAACACCTACAAAGGCAACACCGCCGTCGTTCTCGGAACGCTTCAACTGGGTGCCGACAACACCCTCCCGCTCACCTCCAACCTGCAAATCGGCAACAGCGCCAATCTCGGCATGGCCACCTTTGACATGAACGGCCACAACCAACAAATCACCGGCCTCATCCACCTCGGCACCACCATGCCCATGATTGTGACCAACAGCTCCAACTCCCTGCTCTCCATCCTCACCCTCAGCAACGCCACCGCAGCCGCCTACAACGGCCTCATCAGCGGCAACATCACCCTCATCAAACAAGGTGCCGCCACCCAGACCCTTGGCGGCAACAACAACTTCACCGGCCCGATCATCATCCAAAGCGGCACCCTCGAAATCGGCTCCGGCACCACCACCGGCACCCTCGGAGTGGGGGATGTCACCAACAACGCCATCCTCGCCTTCAACCGATCCGACACCTACACCGTCACCAACACCCTCACCGGCACCGGTGTCCTCGTCCAATCCGGCAGTGGCATCCTCGCCCTTGCCGGCACCAACACCTACACCGGCAACACCCTCATCAACAACGGTGCCCTCCTTGTTGTCCACTCCAACGCCATCCCTGCCACCAGTCTCATCCTCCTCAACCCCACCGGTGCCCTCGTCATCACCAACACACCCGAAACACCCTTCCCATCCGTCACCGCCGCCCTCACCAGCGGACGCCTCACCACCAACAGCACCGGCATCATCGCCCTCACCTACGACACCGCCGACGACCTCAACTTCACCCTCGCCGCCAACAGCTACAGCAACCTCGCCCTCGGCGCCATCGGCACTGTCACCTACACCGGCACCAACCTTCTTTTTCCCAACGCCATCTACCGACTCGGCGGCGGCGGCGGCACCCTCACCATTGCCTCCAACAACATGCTGACCGGTTCAAGCCGATTGGTGGCCTTTGGCAACGGCGCCGCCGGTACTCTCATCCTTTCCGCCACCAACACCTACATCGGCGGCACCTTCATCGGCGGCGGCACCTTGCAAACAACCACCACTGGCCTCGGCACCGGCCCCGTCACCAACAACGCTGCCCTCGTCTTCCAACAAACCGTCACCGGCTTCTTCAACAACCCCATCACCGGCACCGGCTCCCTCACCGTTCGCGGCGGCGGCACCATCACCCTCACCGCCAACAACACCTTCACCGGCCCAACCCTCATCGGCAGCGGCACCACCCTCGTCGCCTCCAACACCACCGGCGGCGCCACCATCCCCGGCGACCTCCAAATCGGCATCGGTGGCGGCAGCGATTCCTGGCTCCGAATGGGTGCCAGCTCCCAGTTTGGCTCCAACACCCTCGTCACCTACAGCCTCGGCTCCAGCGGATACGGGCGCTGGTTGCTGCTCGGCACCACCCAGGCCATCGTCGGCGTCAGCGACACCAGCGGACGCGCCATCATCGAAAACACCGACAACGCCGCCTCCATTGACACCAACGCCGGTCCCGCCCTCCTGATCATCAGCAACACCGCCAACTACAGCTTCAACGGCTACATCCGCGACCGCGGCAGCGCCGCCGGCCCCAGCAACATCCTCGCCATCATCAAGACCGGCACCGGCACACTGACCCTCATCGGCTCCAACATCGGCAACGGCGGCATCAGCGGCGGTACCACCATCCTCGGCGGCACCCTGGCCCTGACCAACACCCCGAACTTCATCGGCCTCACCACCGTTAACGGTGGCACACTGCTGTTGCAGTCCGCCAATGCCGCCCAACGCGCCGTCATCAGCAACCTCTTGCCAAATGCCGTCGTCTTCAGCGCCACCAACGAATTCACCGTCGGCGCCCTCGCCGGCGCCGGCGACATCACGCTCACCAACACCAGCGGCGCCGCCATCGCCCTCACCGTTGGCGGCAACAACGCCAGCGGACGTTACACCGGTGTCCTCCGCGGCGGCTCCTCGCTCACCAAAACCGGCGCTGGCGTCCAGACCTTTGTCGGCGCCAACGCCTACAACGGCCCCACCACCATCCTCGGCGGCATTCTCCAGGCCGACTATGGTGTGGGAATCCCCAACGGCAGCGTCATCACCCTCAACGGCGGCACCTGGGCCACTCTTGGTTCCGTCATCACTAACTCCCTCGGCGCCGGCGCCGGCCAGATCAATCTCATTGCCGGCAGCGTGGGCGGATTCTCCGCCTACAACACACCTCTCACCGTCAACCTCTACGGCAATGGCACCACTCTCGTCTGGGCCACCCCCGGCTTCAGCCCCTCGGCGCTTCTACTCAACGACACCGCCGCCAATACCAACCTCGTCTTCCAAAACGGCCTCAACCTCAACGGCAGCAACCTCACCATCACCGTCAACGCCGCCGTGGCCACCCTTACCGGCCCCATCACCAACACCGGTTCCACCGCCACCTTTACCAAGACCGGCGCCGGCACCCTCGTCCTCGCCGGCCCCAACAGTAGCACCGGCCTGATCCTCATTGACAACAACATCAACGGCAACACCCTCATCCTCAGCAACACCACCGGCAACGCCGTGGCGGGCGACATCCAACTCGGCACCGGCGCCGGCCAAAACATCTACCTGATGCTGGCGACCAACGATCAGATCGCCGACACCGCCATCATCAGCTTCAACACCACCAACAACTACGGACGTTTCACCCTGCTCGGCTTCAACGAAACCATCGGCGGCCTCTCCGACCCCAACGCTCACGGCGTCGTCGAAAACAACGACAACTTCCCCGCGCTCACCAACGCCGGTCCATCCATCCTCACACTCAATGTCGGCTCCGGCAGCAACTACGTCTTTGCCGGCTACCTGCGCAACTATCACGCCAGCGGCGCCGGCGCCAGCAACACCCTCACGCTCGTCAAAACCGGCCCCGGCACCCAAACCCTCCTCGGCTCCAACATCGGCAACGGCGGCCTCGCGGGTGTCATCATTCAAAACGGCCTCCTCGTCCTGACCAACACATCCAACTTCGCCGCCCCCACCGTCATCACCGGTGGCCGACTCCTGCTATCAACCCGCACCGACGCCCAAAACAGCGCCATCAGCAACCTCGTGGCCAACGGCCTCGTTTTCGGCGACGGCACCAACGCCTACGTCCTCGGTTCCCTGGCCGGTAACGGTGACATCATGCTCACCAACGCCGCCGGCCTCGGCGTCGCCCTTACCTTGGGCGGCAACCACAGCAACACACTCTACAGCGGCAACCTCGCCGACGCCGGGGCAGGCGGCGCACTGATCAAAAACGGCCTCGGCACAATGATCCTTGACGGCACCAACACTTACAGTGGCGGCACCACCGTCAACGCCGGTGCCCTTCAGTTTGCCCGGAGCAATGCCGTGCCTGCCACCGGCCTGGTGCTGGTCAACAGCGGCGCGGCCGCCGCGTTTGGGTTTGCGGGGATACAAACCCAGTTGGCGCGCGTCAACACGACCTCTGCCGGGTTGATCGCCGTGACGACCGACTCCGCCGGCGAAAACGTCAACTTCGCCACCGCCAGCCTCTCCAACGCCTATTTCGGCGGAGTAGGGGTGGTGCTTTACACCGGCACACACACGCCGTTTACCAACACCTACCGGCTCGGCGCGGCCACCAACAGCACATTCATTTTCACGCCCCTCATTGGCGGCGCCACCAACCTCTTCGTGGGCGGCTCTTCGGGCACCGTTGTTCTCACCGCCAGCAACACCTACACCGGCGCCACCACCCTCAACACCGGCACCCTGCTGTTGAGCAACGGCAACAACCGCCTGCCCATCACCACCACCGTCAACTTCAACGGCAACGCCACACTGGCGCTCGGCGGCAACAGCCAAACCATCTCCAACCTCACCGTCGCCAACAACGTCACCGGCACCGTTACCGGCGTCGGCAGCACATTGCTGATCAACGGTGGACGCGACCTGCTCATCGGCGGCGCGGCCGCGAGCACCACGGCCCTCCTGGACCTGTCGGGACTCTCCGCGTTTGTTTACACCAATCCGACACAGCTTGTTCGCGTCGGCGGCCAACTCAACGGCGCCGGCACGTCCGACGGTCAACTGATTTTGGCCCAAACCAACACCATCACCGCCGCCACCCTCACCCTCGGCGGTTACCCGAACAGCACTGGCACCCGCAACAACGGCACACTTTCGCTCGGCTACGTCAACACCATCAATGCCAGCATCATCACCGCTGGCGTCACCAAAACCACCGGCGTACTCGCATTCCAAAACGGTCTTTCCGCCAATCCCGCGCTCACCCTACGCGGCACCGACGGCAGTAGCCGTGTCACCACGTTTGTTCTTGGTTTCGGCAACTCCTCGGCGGCGAATACCATCGGACTTGTGGACCTGACCAACAACGTCACCAGTGTCAGCCTTCTCGATGCGCAAGTGACCACGATGATTCTTGGCCAGGTGAACAACAGCCAATCCGCCAGCGGCACCTTCATCATGGGCGGCGGCACGCTCGATGTGTTGACCAACATCATCGGCCAGACCCTTGCCAGCAGCGGTCCGGTGACAGGACGGTTCTCGTTGAACGGCGGCACCCTTACCGTGCAAGTCTTGACGATGGGCGACCGTCCCGCCGGCACGGGCGCGATTACCAGCCAGTTCGACCTCAACAGCGGCACCGTCCGCGCCCAAACCATCCAACCCGGTTCCGCCGTCTCCTCCGTGACCCGCGCATTCAACTGGCGCGGCGGCACCATTCAAAATTACAACGCCAGCACCGACCTGCTCATCACCAACCTGACGCTCACTTTGGACCCCGTTGGGGCGCACATCTTCAATATCGAAAGTGGTCGCACCGGTGTCGTTTATGCCAACCTCATCGAATCCGCTGCTGGAGCGACGCTGACAAAGACCGGCTCTGGCTCGCTTCTCATCCACGGCACCAACTCCTACACCGGCGCCACCACCGTCAGCGCCGGCACCCTCGGCGGCAACGGGTTCATCACCGGTCCTGTTACCATCAGCAGCGGCGCCACCCTTAGCCCCGGTGCGAGTGTCGGCACCCTTACCGTCGGCAATCTCACGCTAACCAACGGCGTTAAACTCGCCTTTGAACTCGGCGCCAGCAGCGATCTGGTGGTTGTGACAAATCTGCTGAGCTTCAGCGGCATGGACACCAACTGGTTCGTTTTGAGTCAGGCCGCCGGATTCGGTATGGGGACGTACACGTTGTTCGACGCGGGTTCCCTTGGCGGCTCAACGCTTGGCTTCGACACTGTCTTTGACAACGTGGCCGGCAGCGGGCTTTCCGGTTATCTCTGGCTGGACAACGTCAACGCCGATGTAAAACTCACCGTGGTGCCCGAGCCCGGCGCTGGCGCGTTGGTTGGCATGGGACTGCTCGCCCTGCTTCTGTTGTGCCGACATCGGCGGGAGAGCATGAGGTGAAGTAATCAAAGCGTGGAAACGATCCTTGCCAATACGACACGGTTGCTGCAACGCAAGCGTTGTGGCGTTGCGAGTGACAGCAGACAAGAGGGGTGGGGGAGGTTGACGTTGTGTCAGTGCCAGATGGCGTGGCTCCCGTTTCTGAAGATTTATCCTGCTGTTCGTGGTCGAAGTTCTGCAAGATTGTCTTGGAAGTGACGCGACAAACGGCTAATAAATGACCCGTTACTTTGCACGAAGAAAGGAAACAAACGCATGAAACGCCTCGGCCTTCTGTCCCTGTTGATTGCTGTTCCGATGTTCGCCCAGGACATTCAACCCAATGAGGTGCTCTCCACCATGAAAAAGGTTGCCGACTGGCAACTGGCCCATCCCGGAAAACATCTGACAACCGACTGGACACAGGGCGCTCTCTACGCCGGAATGATGGCGTTGGGAAGGCTCGATGCCCGCTACCTCGATGAGATGATCAAAATCGGCGAGAAAAACGAGTGGAAACTCGGTCCGCGAATGTATCACGCCGACGATCATGCGGTCGGGCAGATGTATTGCGAACTGTTCCTGCTCCGCAAAGACCCGAAGATGATCGCTCCGATGAAAGAGGTCTTCGATCAGATTCTTGCACATCCCGACACACGTCCCATCGGCGGCGCCATCCACGCCCGCAAAAACAAGGCCGAACCGATGCGATACTGGTGGTGCGACGCGTTGTTCATGGGGCCGCCCGCCTGGGTCCGTCTCTCCGCGGCCACGGGCGAGAAGAAATACCTCGATTTCGCTGTGCAAGAATGGAAGGCGACCTCCGATTACCTTTACGACAAAGAGGAACACCTTTATTTCCGTGACAACAGTTACTTCCAAAAACGTGAGGCCAACGGCAAAAAAATCTTCTGGTCGCGCGGCAACGGCTGGGTTATGGGCGGTCTTGCCCGCGTCCTGCCGTTCCTGCCAAACGATCATCCTGATCGTGCCTTTTTTGAAACTCAGTTCCGTGAGATGTCCGACGCGGTTTTGAAGTGCCAACAGGCCGATGGACTCTGGCGCGCCAGTCTCCTGGACCCCGAAAGCTATCCCCTAAAGGAAACAAGCGGTTCCGGCTTCTACTGTTACGCGCTGACCTGGGGAATCAACAACGGTCTGCTCGACCGTGCCCGATTCGAGCCGTCCGTTCGTAAGGCATGGGCGGCGCTGACCGCCTGTGTTGCGCCCGATGGCAAACTCACCCATGTTCAGCCCATCGGCGCCGATCCAAAGAAGTTTGATCCGAACCACAGCGATGTGTACGGCGTCGGTGCCTTCCTGCTGGCCGGCTCGGAAATCCTCAAACTCGTCCAACCCGGAAAGTGAGACACCATGAAAACCTTTCTCCTGGTGCTGTTGACGCTGACCGCGACCCTCGCGCAGGCCGCTCAAATTGAGGTTGTCAACGACCTCGATATCGCGCGTCCGAACGAAACCATTGAGTTGAAACCGGGCGGCCACGGACCATTTATCGTGCGCGACGCCAACGGCAACGAAGTCGTTTCTCAAATGATCGGCGATGACACGGTTATCTTTCAAGCCAGCTTTGCCCCGAAAGAAACCCGAAAGTTTACCGTCACACCGGGCAAACCGGCCACGGCGGAACCGAAGGTGTTTGGGCGGTTCGTGTCGGAACGGGATGACGATTTCGCGTGGGAGAACGACAAAATCGCCTTTCGCGTGTACGGTCCGGCGTTGGAGACCGACCCGAAAGAATTGTTGGTCAGCAGCGGCGTGGATGTCTGGTGCAAACGGACCGACCGTCTCATCATCAACCAATGGTACAAAAGTGGTCACTACCACACCGACCAGGGCGAAGGCTGCGACTGCTACAAGGTCGGCAAAGGCCGCGGTTGCGGCGGCACTGGCATCTGGAAAGACGGCGCGTTGCATGTATCCAAAAACTATCGCCAATGGAAGGTGCTGGACAACGGCCCGATCCGATTCACGTTTGAGCTGACGTTTGAGCCGTGGGACGCTGCTGGCATAAAGGTCAGCGAGGTCAAACGCATCAGCCTCGACACCGGAACGCATTTCAACCATGTCCGCAGCACATTTACCATTCAGGGCGCTGACAGCGCCACGGTGGCTGTCGGCCTGTCCGAACACAAAGGATTCAAACTGCTCGCCTCCCCACAAGACGGATGGATCGGCGTCTGGGACATCGCCGACGGCAAAAACAACGGGATGAACGCCACCGGCATCGTCTTCCCGCCCACGACGAAAGTCGAGTTCAAGGAAGCCCACGAAAGCGCATTGTTGTTAACCTCGATCCGTAGCGGTGAACCGCTTGACTACTACATCGGTGCCGGCTGGTCCAAAAGCGGCTTCGCCAATAGCGCCGACTGGGAAGCTTATCTCAGGGCGTTTGCGATGCGATTGCGCTCGCCCTTGCGTGTCACAGTGCGGTAAAAACGGACTGCAAAAAAAACGACAGGAAGGAGAAACCCCATGAAAGGTAACCCAAAGGTCATCGCCACCCTCAACGCCTTGCTTGCCGAGGAACTCACCGCCATCAACCAGTACATGGTCCACTCGGAAATGTGCGACAACTGGGGCTACGAGCGCCTGCACAAGCTCATCGAAAAACGCGCCATTGACGAAATGAAACACGCCGAAAAACTCATCGGACGCATCCTTTTCCTGGAAGGCATACCCACCGTCAGCAAGCTGAACAAAATCGTCATCGGCTCCGATGTGCCGTCGCAACTCAAAAACGACTGCGAGGCGGAACAGATGGCCATCAAAGAATACAATGACGCCATCGCAGAAGCCGCACGGTTGGGCGACAAGGGTACCGGTGAACTGCTCGACGCCATCCTCAAAGACGAGGAAGCCCACATTGACCTGCTCGAAGCTCAACTCGACCAGATCCAACAGATGGGACTACCCAACTTCCTCGTCTTGCAGGTGGCAGAAGGCAAATAACGCCGCCGACAGAAGTGGTGCCCCTTACAGGCTCCGCACAAACCGGGCAATGCGCTCGACAGCGGTTTCCAGTTGAGACATGTCGCCGCAATAACTGGCTCGACAATAACCTTCCCCACCGGGGCCAAACGCGTTGCCGGGCACCATGGCCACCCTCTGTTGCTCCAGTAATTTGACGGCGAATTCCTTGGAGGTGAGTCCCGTGTCTCGAATGCAGGGAAAAGCGTAAAAAGCCCCCTGCGGCATGTGACAGGCCAGCCCCATCTCGTTGAACGACTTGACGATGAAATTGCGGCGGAGACGATATTGTTCACGCATCGAAACAACGTCCTCCGCGCCGTGTTCCAGCGCTTCCACGGCGGCATCCTGACTGAGAATCGGCGCGCACATCATGGCATACTGATGGATTTTGAGCATTCCCTCCAGTAGCTCGGACGGTGCGCAGGCATACCCAATACGAAACCCGGTCATGGCAAACGCCTTGGAAAATCCGTGCAGAAAAATGGTACGTTCCTTCATCCCTGGCAGCGAGGCAATGCTGCGATGCCGTCCGCTGTAAGTCAACTCGCTGTAAATCTCGTCGGTGATCACAAGAAGATCATGTTGGACGCAGAGCGCCGCAATCTTGTCCAACTCCTCACCATGTAGAACGGCACCCGTCGGATTGGTCGGAAAACTCAGAATCAGCGCCTTGGTCTTGTTGGTAATGGCCGCCGCCACATCCGCCGCGGTCAACGCAAACTGGTTTTCCGGCCTTGTCGAAACAGCCTTGGGAACACCGTGGCAGAGAACGACACTGGGATGATAGGAAACGTAACACGGCTCATGATAAAGAATCTCGTCGCCAGGATTGATGATGGAACGCAGCGCAATGTCCATGGCTTCGCTGACCCCAATGGTGACGAGGATTTCCGTCTCAGGATTGTACTCAACCTGATAGTTCGCGGCAACATAACGGCTGATGGCCCGACGCAGCTTCAGATGACCGTAGTTGGAGGTATAACTGGTGCGCCCCCGTTCCAGCGCAAAAATGGCGGCCTCCCGAATGTGCCACGGAGTAACAAATCCCGGTTCGCCAATGCCGAGCGAAACGACATTGTCCATGGACTGGACAATGTCAAAAAAATCACGGATGCCAGAGCGCGGAATATCGCGCACATGGTCAGCCACAAAACGGCCTTGTTGCGGTCCTGTTGACATAATGGCCGCGCATGGTAACAACGCCCGCGACAAATGCAAGCCCGCCTTCGGCAGAGAAGACGAGTACCCACCAAATTATAGCGTCGTTTCCAAAGCTCCACAGACCCGTGACAGCCACAGAATTTTCCTTTCAGCCGTATTGACCTCGTCGCCTTCCAAGGGTACAAATAACCATCTATGTCTGGAGGCAGACCTATGACAAAATCATTTTACGGGAAACTCCTCGTGGCGGTGGCCGCGACGATTATCGTCTTTGCTGTCGGCGCATCCGCCCAAACCAATTTCTGGTGGACCAACGCCACCTCACAAACATGGAGCGGCGCCAACGTCTGGACCAACGAATCCGGCGCGACCGCCCCGCTCACAGGCGGCTCCAACGACTACACCATCACCTTCCTCAACACCGCCATCATTACCAGCACCCTCGATCTCGGTAACCCGAACTTCATCCTCAACCGCCTCAACTTCAACGGCACCAGCCTCACCCTCCAGGGCAGCAACCTCGTCTTCCAATCCACCACCGGCGGCGTCGCCCCGTCGCTCTGGCAAAACGGCACCGGTGCTATCACCATCAACAACAACATCGGCCTCACCAATCGCCTTACCGTCGCCGGCAGCGGCACAGGCGGCATTACGCTCGGTGGTGTGATCAGTGGCACCGGCGGACTGGTCATGGCCGCCACCAACGCGATCCTCTCTCTCAACGGCGCCAACACCTACACCGGCGGCACCATCATCAGCAACGGCATCATCCGCATCAACAACAACAGCACCGCCCTCGGCTCAACTACCGATACCAGCAATATCATCGTCATCGTCAACGGCGGCGCTCTCGAACTCGGAAGCACCTCCGCCGATAACGCATTCAATTTGGGCAATCGCACCGTGTATGTCAGCGGCACCGGCGTCAATAATAGCGGTGCCATCTACAACAACACCCGTTCCCAGTACAACACCTTCCAACGCATTGTTCTCACCGGCGACACCACCTTTGGCGGTTCCCAACGGTTTGATGTCCGCACATCAAGCTATGGCGGTCTTCTGGACCTGGGCGGCTACACTCTTACCAAGATCGGCGCTGGCTACTTCGGCGTGGTCAACTCACTGGTCACCGACGGTAACATCATCATGAACGGCGGTTACTTCCGCCCCGAAGGCAGCACCATCATCACCGGCACGACCGGGCGGATCACCTTCAACCCCGGCACCTATCTCTCGATCTATAACATGACCGCCGCAAACCAGATTACCCGCCCGATCACCATCAACAACGCCACCATCACCTTCGAGAACAACAACGCCACACGCTTGGACGCCCCCATTACCCTGGTCTCCAACCTCTTCGTCAACGGCGGCGGCTCGGCCGGTACCATTTACGGCAACATCGTCGAAAGCAACGGCTCCTACACTGTCACCAAGTCCGGCGGCTATTTCGTCAGTCTCGCTGGCACCAACAACTGGACCGGCGGCACCATCATCAACGCCGGCCCGCTGTTCTTCATCAATTCCTATTCCGTTCCGACCAGCGGAGTCATCACCATCAACACCGGGGGTTCACTCGGCGTGACGGGTGCCTATTCGACCGTAGCCGCATGGCTGGCTTCGGGCCGCATCGCCACCAACTCGACCGGCGCCATCGCGCTTGTCGCCAACAGCTCCGAAAACGTCAACATGGGCGTCTATACCAACCTTTCCCTTGGTGGTGCCCAAAACTTTACCGTCACTTACACCGGCACCCTTTCACCCGTCATTCCGGGCCTCTACCTGGCGGGCGGCGGCGGTGGCACCATCATCTTCCCCAATGCCAATGCCTTCACCGGCGCCAACCGCCTCATCGTCGGCATGGGCGGTGGCGGCAACGTTTATATCACCGGCAACAACGACTACACCGGCGGCACCTTCGTCACCAACGGCACTCTGCGTATCGGCAACAACACCACCACTGGCAGCCTCGGTTCAGGCCCGCTCACCAACAACGCCACCGTCCAGTTCTACCGTTCCAACGCCATGACCATTTCCAACCTCTATGGCACAGGTATCTACCGTCAGATCAGCGGCTCCGGCCAGGTCACCATTGCCGGCACCAACTCCTTCTATCAAGTGGAAATCGGCAGCGCTAACGCCAACAACCCCTTCGTCTTTTCCGTCGGCTCCGTCAGCATCATCACCAATATCGCCATTGCCAACAACAATGTCGGTACCTCCGGCAAAATGATCGTGGAAAACGGTGCCTTGTTGCGCGTCTTGGGCAATCTTTTCCTCGGTGAGACCAACAGCCGCCCCGGCGAAGTCGTCCAAAACGGCGGCACTGTCACCATTGGCGGTCAGCTTCGCGTTGGCCATTGGCCCACCGAGACCAGCACCTACACCATCAACGGCGGCAGTCTCACTCTGACCGCCACCTCCGCCACCAACCCGTTCGGCAGCGGTGAACAAAACGGCACACTCTATGTCGGTATTGACGGCAGCGGCATCTTCAACCACAACGGCGGCACCGTCAGCGCCGAAGGTCTCGTGCTCGACAACCGTGGCGACACCGCGGGCACCGACACCTACAACCTCTTTGGCGGCACCCTGATCCTCGGCAAATGGGGTATTCAGGGCAACGCCAGCAGCGTCTTCAACGCCGGCGGTGGCACCCTCTCCGCCAGCACCAACTGGAGCACCACCTATTCCCTCAACCTCACCAACGTCGGCGGCAATCTAACCGTCGCCCCGCAAACCGCCACCACCATCACCCTCAACGGCGCCCTCACCGGCACCGGCGGCCTGAACACTGCCGGCAACGGCACCATCATCCTCAACGGTACCAACACCTACGCCGGCGACACCACCATCAACGGCAGCCTCGTTCAATTCAACCACATCAATGCCATTGCCGGTTCAGGACGCAATGTCACCGTGGGCAGCGGCGGCGCTGTAACGTTCAACTTCACCGATGTCCAGAACATGTTGACCACCCGCGTCGCCAACGTCTCCGCCGGCACCATTGCGCTGCGCGATATACAGAGCACCGAAACGATTGACTTCAGCGCTGCCAACCTCTCCAATGCCTTCCTCGGCGCCGTCGGTTTTGTGGATTTCTCCGCCGGCACATTCATTCCCTACGCCAACCACTACCGTCTCGGCGGCGGCGGCGGCACCCTCTTTTTCATGGGTAACATCGTCGAAGGCGATGAACTGACCATCGGCGGCGGCGGCCCGCTCAGTGTCGTCTGGCTGTTCCAAGCCAACAGCAACACCGGCGTCGTCAACGTGCTCAACAACATCCTGCGCGCCAATGATGGATTGGGACTTTCTCCCTATGCCAACCTCCGACTTAACGGTGGCGTGTTCGAGACCGACGACGGCTCCTTCACTCGCGCCCTCGGCAGCGGCGCCGGTGAAGTCCAAGTACTGGCCGGTGGCTTCAGCGCAGTGGATAACCCACTTACTGTCAACCTTGGCGGCAGCGGCGGAACCGTCACCTGGGGGAGTGCCGACTTCCAACCATCCGCCCTCATCCTCAATGAAATCACCGCCAACACCAGCCTCACCTTCACCAATAAACTCGACCTCAACAGCGCCACTCGTACCATCTCCGTCCGCTCCACCAATGCTGCTGCCCCCGCCATCATCGCAGGCGACATCCTCGGCACCGGCAGTCTCGTCAAAGACGGCGTTGGCCGACTCATCTTCAACGCCAAACCCACCTTCAACGGCGGCCTCACCATCAACAACGGCACTGTCACCCTCAATGCCGGGGCAAACACACTCCCCACCACCATGACCGTGACCATCTCCAACAGTCCCACCGCCGTCCTCGACCTCAACAACAACAACCAACAACTCGCCGCTCTGACCGGTGGCGGCCTCGTCCAACTCGGCTCGGCCATGCTGACCCTCGGTACCGCCGGCAACTCAACCTATGGCGGCACCATTGCCGGCTCCGGCGGTATCATAAAAGTCGGCAGCGGCACAGTCCAACTGACCGGCGCCAGCCTCTACTCCGGCCCGACCATCATCAGCAATGGTACCTTGCAATTAACAACAGCCACCGTGGCCGGCCCCGTTCTGCCCGGCCTGTTTGAAGGACGCCTCAGCGGTGCGTTCAACACCACCGACCCCAATCCCAACACCACCGCCCAACTGACCACTCGCTACGCGAATATCAAGGACAGCAGTCCGGCCTATCCCGCCACCGGCGGCGCCTGGGTGGACAACTCTACCTACGTTTACAGCGGTTACGTCTATAACTATGCCCTCACCAACGTCACATGGACATTCGGCGAGAACTTCGACGACAGTGTTCTGCTCAAGATAGACGGCGTGACGATTCTCAATAACGGGACTTGGAACGTACCAACCACCAACAACTACACGCTTACCCCCGGCGCGCATTCCATCGAAATTCGTTTCGGTCAGGGTGGCGGCGGTGTCGGTCCTGTTGTATCCAGTTGGTGGACAAACGGTCTTTTGGGGTTCGGGTATGACCCGCAAGGCCGTGGAACCAACGTGATGGCTTACTACCAGACGATGGCCGATCCGGGCAATGGTCTGCTCTTCACCACCTCCCTCAACCTTCTCCCCGCCGCCAGCGCCCTGACCATTGCCAGCAACGCCGTGCTCGACCTCAACGGCGGCGCCCAACTCGTCGGCCCACTCACCGGCCCCGTTGGCGCTCTCATCACCAACACCGCCGCCACGCCCGCCTGGTTCAGCATCGGCCTGCCCACCGGCAGCAATGCCACCTACAACGGTCTCATTGCGGACAGCGGCGCGGTCTCCAACGCCATTTCTCTCTACATCTGCGGCAACGGCATCCAAAGCCTCACTGCCACCAACACCTACACCGGCGGCACCTACCTCATCGGCGGCACTCTCCGCGCTCTCTACGGCGTCGGAGTCCCCACCACCGGCAACCTCGTCATCAACGGCGGCGTCTTCGAGCCGGGCGTTGCCATCTTCACCAATGCCCTCGGCACCGGCGGTGGCCAGGTCCAATTTGGCGGCGGTGGCGGCGGATTCAGCGCCTACAACGTGCCGTTGACCGTCAACATCGGCGGGGCAGGGCAGACACTCATCGTCGGCTCCAACTACTTCAACCCCGGCACACTCGTACTCAACGGAGTCACCGCCAACACAAACCTCTACTTCGTCAACAAAATTGACACCCGTGGCACGATCTTCAGTGTGGATGTCGAGGTGGGCACGGCCTACCTCCAAAACGGTCTGAGCAACAGCACTGGTAACGCTGCACTCCGCAAGCTCGGCGACGGCACGCTGGTCATCAGTAATCAGGGCGGTGCGATGGTGTTCAACAGCAACAACGGCTTCTACATCAGCCGCGGCACGCTCGTCATGGCCGACGGTACCATCACCACCGGTACCTCCTACAACTCCCCCGACTACATTGGCTACTCCAACGGCGACAGCGGTACGCTGACCCTCCAGGGGAACAGCCGGTTCCTGCGCTACACCAACAACTTGTACCTCGGTTATAGCTCTGATAGCCGCGGTGTTCTCGTCCTGCAGGACAACACGATTTACCAGAACCTTGGTCAAACCTATGTTGGCCATTACGGCACCGGTGTCGTCTTCATGAGCGGCGGCACCATCACCAACACCAGCGTCTTCGTCATGGGCAACTACACCAACTCCGTCGGCGCTTTCTATCAAACTGGCGGCTCGGTTTGGGTCGGCAATGAGTTCGATCTCGCCTACAGTACAACCAATGCCTACGGTTTCTATCAACTTAGCGGCGGCTCGCTGGTCAACAGCAACTGGCAACAGGTTGCCCGAGCCGGCGGCATCGGCGTCTTCTATCAGTTCGGCGGCACCAACACCGAACTCAGCGCCTCACAGGGCATGCTCCTCGGCAACGGCGGCGGCACCGGCATCGTCTATGTCGCCGGCGGCGTCTTCAACAACCTCGGACGCATCGGTATCGGCTGGAGCGGCGCTGCTCGCGCCGAATTGACCATTTCCAACGCCACCGTCACCGTCGGCAACACCGGCGTCCAATTCAACCAAACCGCCGGCGGCACCGCCACCGCCATCCTCAACCTCAACGCCGGTGCTATCCTCGAAACCAAGGCGCTTTTCAAACAAAACAGCGGCGGCAACAGCATCGTTAACTTCAACGGCGGCACTCTCCGCGCCAACACCGGCAACCAGACCATCCTCGGCAACGGCTCCGCCGGTGTCGGGGCCGGCGCGCTCAATGGCGCCTACGTTTACGCCGGTGGTGTTACCTTTGACACCGCCAGCCTCGTCGTTACCAACACCCAGGACCTCCGTGCTCCGACCGGCAACGGTGTCACGGGTGTCGTCTGGAACGCCAACCTCAGCGGTTACATCGGCGCGCCGTTCGTTTCCGTTGATGGCGACGGTTCCGGCGCCACCGCCGTAGCTCTCTTCGATCCCGTCAGCGGCACCGTCACGGGCATCCTCATCACCTGTTATGGCCAGAACTACACCACCGCTCCGACCTTTACCCTCACTGGCGGCGGCGGCGCCACCACCAATCTCGGTGCCATCGGTCTGCTTGCCCCCAACACCAGCGGTAGCCTGACCAAGATCGGGCGCGGCACCCTGATTCTCAACAGCTACAACGACTACGCCGGCGGCACCGACATCCGCGAAGGCTATCTCCGCTTCGATGTCGCCTCTGCCGTTCCCGCAGCGGGCCTGGTCAACATCCGCAGCAACGCCATCGCCGTGTTCAACTTTGCCGGTATCCAGAGCATCCTTGCCAGCAACGTGGACAGGACTTCTTCCGGCGGTATCGCGCTGCGTGATTTCCACCAGAGCGAGACCATCAACCTCAACACTGCCGGCCTCTCCAACATTTACATCGGCGCCATTGGCAACGTCGCGCTCGACTCCAACTTCACCCCCTACGGCAACGTCCTGCGGTTCGGCGGCGGCGGCGGCGTGTTGACCTACTCCAACACCATCGGCGCCAGTACCACCATTGACCTCGCCTCGCTCCCCGACGGTCTCGTTCTCGTCCTCGCCGCCACCAACAGCAACACCGGCACCATTGTTGTCTCCACCGGCAACACCCTTCGCGCCAACGATGGTGTCGGTCTCTCCACCAACGTGAATCTTATCCTTGCGGGCGGTGTCTTTGAAACCGGCGCGGATTTCACCCGCTCGCTCGGCACTGCCGCCAATCAGGTCCGGGTCAATGACGGCGGTTTCAGTGCCTACGGTACCCCGGTCAACATCAACCTCGGCGGAGCCGGGGCGACACAAACATGGGGCAGCGCTTATTTCGCTCCGACCGAACTCATCCTCAACGGCTCTGCCGCCAACACCAACCTCACCTTCGTCAATCCCATTGACCTCAACGGCGGCACCCGCGCCATCAGCGTCAATGCCACTGGCGCCCCGGCGACCCTCGCCGGAGCGATCTTTGGCACCGGCAACCTTGTCAAAAACGGCGTTGGCACGTTGATTCTCGGCGCAGCCAGCACCTACACCGGCGGCACCATCATCAACAACGGTACGCTCCAGTTGTCCGGCAACAATATGTTACCAACCACCACCGCCGTGATCCTCTCCAACTCCCTCACCGCCGCCCTCTCACTAAACAACTACAACCAAACCATTGCTTCCCTCAGCGGTGGCGGTATCGTGGCGCTCGGTTCCGGCACGCTCACGGTTGGCGACGCCAACAGTACCACCTTCAGCGGCGTCATCACCGGCAACGGCGGACTCATCAAAACCGGCTCCGGAACGTTGACCTTCTACAACACCACCCACACTTACACCGGCCTCACTCTGGTCACACAAGGCACCCTTGGGTTGGATAGTGCTGAAATCAAAGGACCAGTCACGCTCACCAACGGAACTCGCCTGGTTGTCACCGGCGCAGGACGACCGGGGTTGCTTGGCGAGTTCTACAACGTCACACCCGTCTCCAATAACTTTGCGACACTTGATCTGTTGCTGGCTCACCTGTCCGCATACACGCCCGACTACACCGCTCCCAGCACGGTGGTGGGTGTCAACTTCGACTTTGGCCGCAACGATGTGACGCCGCCCGGCGCGTTCACCAACACGCCTTATGCCAGCGTCGGCGGCACTCGCACCACCAACTTCGAGGTTAAATGGACCGGTAAATTTGTCGCTCCCACCAATGGCGTGTACTATTTCGACACCGCCAGCGACGACGGCAGCATGCTCTGGATTGACGGCACCAACGTCGTTTACAACAACTACTGGCAGGGAGTTACCACCCGTGGCGGTTCCATCACGCTCACCGCTGGTGTGCATGAGGTTGTCATTGCCTTCTACCAGGGCAGCGGCGGCTACGGCATGTGGGCGGATGTCGCGTTGCCCGGCGGCACGACCAACCGATTGCCCAATACCATGCTGTTGTACGGCAGCCCGCAAATCGGCTCGCTCAATGGCGACGCCGCTTCCCTCATCACCCTCAGCAACACCACGCTCAGCATCGTGCAATCCGTGGACGGCGCCTTCTACGGCACTATCACCGGCGGCGTCTCTGACAGCATCATCAAGACCGGCTCAGCCGTTCTTGCTCTGTTCGGCACCAACACCTACGGCGGCGGCACCACCATTAATGGCGGTGTCCTCCGCGCCAACTACGGCAGCGGCCTGCCCACCACAGGCAACGTGATCCTCAGCGGCGGCGTCCTCGAAACAATGGGCACTCTCAACAACGTCCTCGGCACCGGTTCCAACCAGATCCGCATCCCCGGTGGCGACAGCGGTTTCAGTGCCTGGGGCGCGCCTCTTACCGTCAACCTCGGCGGCAGCGGCGCAACCCTCGTCTGGGGCAGTGCCGACTTCAATCCCAGCACGCTCATCCTCAACGCCGCCAGTGCCAACAACAACCTCACCTTTGCCAACAGCCTCGACCTCGGCGGCACCAACCGCACCATCGCCGTCAACAGTTCGGTCGCCACAATGAATGGACAAATCCTCGGCACAGGTAACCTCATCAAGACCGGCGTCGGGACGCTCGTGTTTGGCAACACCAATACCTACACCGGCGCCACCTTCATCAATGGCGGTACCTTGCAAATGAACGCCCCCAATGTCATGCCCGCCAACACTGCCCTCACCATCACCAATCGAGGGTTCGCCGCGTTTGACCTCAATGGCTTCAACCAAACCATCGCATCCCTCAGTGGCAGCGGGACGGTTGCCCTCGGCTCGGCCACACTGACGGTTGGCGACGCCAACAACACCACCTTCAACGGCGTCATCACAGGCAGCGGCGGCCTCGTCAAAACCGGTTCCGGCACTCTGACACTGCCTTATCAGACACACACCTACAGCGGGTTGACCCTGATCAGTCAGGGGACACTCGCCCTGGAAAGCACCCGATTGACCGGTGCCGTTACCATCAATAACGGTGCGACACTGACCGTCACCGGACTGGGACTGGGGTTGATGGGCGAATACTACAACATCACACCGAGTTCCAATAACTTTGCCACCCTTGAGTTGCTCAATGCCCATCTGAGCAGCTACACTCCCGATTATATGGCCCTTAGTACCGTCAACAGTAACGTCTTCGACATGTACCGCAGCGGCACTTCCTACACTCCGCCCGGTGCATTTACCAACACGCCTTATGCCAGCGTCGGCGGCACCCGCACCACCAACTTCGAAGTGCGCTGGACCGGACGGTTTATCGCCCCCACCAACGGCGTGTACTACTTCGACACGGCCAGCGACGACGGTAGCATGCTCTGGATTGACGGCACCAACGTCGTTTACAACAACTATTTCCAGGGCGTTACTACCCGCGGCGGCACCATCAACCTGACCGCTGGCGAACATGACATCGTCATCGCCTTCTACCAGGGCGGCGGCGACTACGGCATGTGGGCCGATGTCGCCCTGCCCGGTGGCACAACCAACCGTATCCCGAATTCGATGCTGGCGTATGGATACCAGCCCCAAATCGGTTCCTTGAGCGGGGCGGTCGGGTCCACCATTGCTCTCAGCAACACCACGCTTACAATCGTCCAGACCAATGACGGCGTGTTTGCTGGCAACATCACCGGTGGCGCCTCCGACAGCATCGTCAAACAAGGCTCTGCGTTGTTGTCGCTGTTGGGAACCAACACCTACGGCGGCACCACCGTGATCAATGCCGGCACGCTTGCCATCAACGGACGTCTCGAAAACAGCGCGGTCACCGTCAACAGCGGTGGCGTGTTGGCCGGCAACGGCTTCATTGCCAAATCTGTCACGCTCCGTGGCGGTGCCACTCTTAGTCCCGGTAATTCCGTCGGTACCCTCACCGTTGGCGACCTTACGCTCACCAATGGCGTCCAACTCGTCTTCGAACTCGGCGCGCCCGGTGCCAGCGACCTTGTAATCGTCACCAACGCGCTCTCGTTCAGTGGCATGGAAACCAACTGGTTTGTCCTCAGCGCGGTCAGCGGGTTTGGCGCCGGCACCTACACGTTGTTTGACGCGCTCAACTACGGCAGTTCAACGCTGGGCAGCGGCACCAACTTCACCAACATCGCCGGCACCGGTCTGTCGGGCTATCTCTGGCTGGATTCTGCCAATCAAGACGTGAAACTTACGGTTGTGCCCGAACCGGGCACAGGAACACTGGTGGCGGTTGGTCTTCTCGGCATGTGGATATTGCTGCGACGGCAGCGAAGAATCTGACATGGAAAACTGACATGGAAACAGAACCGAAACGAGTGATCCTATCGAATACGATTCCGCCCGACTGTGTTGCGGCGGCGATCAATCCGCAACGGGTGAATCTTCAATTGAAAGCCGAAGATCGTGACGGCGTGTTGCGCGAGTTGGTGACCCTGGTGGTGCCGCCCACGGCAAAACGGCTTTCGCAGACGCTGTTCAAGGCCTTGAAGGCACGTGAAGAGCTTTGTTCGACCTGCGTGGACAATGAAATCGCCATCCCGCATTCCCGTAATGCCATGGTTGGGTTGGTGGATCGCCCCGTGCTCGCCTACGGGCGGCATCCAAAAGGCGTCGAGTTCGGCGCCCTTGATGGCAAGCCGGTTCGTCACTTCTTTTTGTTGTGCGCGCCCAATGTCCGCGAACATCTCCAGGTGCTAGCCCGATTGAGTCGTCTGCTGCGACGCCCGTCGTTTCGGGAACAACTGGAGCAGGCAACCACGCCCGAAGCGGTGGTGGCATGCTTCCAGAACCAGCCATGAACTTTCCCCTCTATCGCCCGCGACGTCTGCGCCAGAACGCTGCGTTGCGAGGTTTGGTGCGTGAGACGGAACTTTCCATCCGCCATCTGGTGATGCCATTGTTTGTCCGGGAAGGCAACGGCGTGCGACGTCCCATCCGCGCGATGCCGGGACAATTTCAGCTTTCCGTGGATGAAGCAGCGAAGGAGGCAAAAGAGGCGTTTGCGCTCGGCGTTCCCGCGGTAATTTTGTTCGGAATACCAGAGCGCAAGGACGCGCGCGCTTCGGGTGCGTACGCGCCCAACGGAATTGTGCCGCGGGCAATTCGCGCTTTGAAGAAAGAATTGCCCGAACTGATCGTGATCGCGGATGTGTGTCTGTGCGAGTACATGAGTCATGGGCATTGCGGCGTCGTGCGCGGCAGAAAAATCATCAACGACGCCACGTTACCATTGCTGGCGAAAACCGCCGTTGCGTATGCCCGCGCGGGCGCCGACATGGTGGCGCCAAGCGACATGATGGACGGACGTGTGGCGGCCATTCGCGCCGCGCTCGACGCGGACGGACACACGGAGACGCCGATCATGAGTTATGCGGCGAAATTTGCGTCGGCGTTTTACGGTCCGTTCCGCGAGGCGGCGGAGAGCGCGCCGCGATTTGGCGACCGTCGGAGTTACCAAATGGACTGCGCCAATGCGGCGGAAGCGGTGCGAGAGGTTGCCCAAGACATTGCGGAGGGGGCCGACATCGTCATGGTCAAACCGGCCCTGGGGTATCTTGATCTCGTTCGACGGGTGAAAGAACGGTTTGGCTACCCGGTGGCCGTGTACAATGTCAGCGGTGAGTACTCCATGGTGAAAGCGGCGGCAGCCAACGGTTGGTTGGATGAAAAGTCTGTCGTGTTGGAAATCATGACGGCCTTCCGTCGCGCGGGCGCCGATGTGATTCTGACCTACTGGGCCAAGGACTTGGCGCGTTGGTTGCGATAGCCCGATCCCGCGATCAGGGCGGGGGTAATTGGCGGAGCATGTACCACACCGCCACCACCGCGGCCGCCGCGGCGATCCCCAGCCCAATGACGATCCACAACCAAATACCGGGTCCGCTCTTTTTCTTGCGTCCAAATGGCGACACGGAGCTGAACGTGGGCGGCGGTCCGCTACGCTGGCCGAGGTCTTCAAGTCCAACGCCGGTTTGCGAGGGAGGGAGAGGTTGGCTGGCTTTCTTCGTGTCGCTTTCGTAGCGCATCTCGACGGAACCGAGACGGATTTGGTCACCATGATTGAGTCGGGTTTCGACGACACGCATCCCGTTGACCCGGGAACCGTTGGTGGAATTGAGGTCGCGCAGCTTGTAGTCGGTGCCGTCCAACACCAGCATGGCATGATGATGGGAGACGGTGCCGTCTTCGAGGCGAATCATGTTATCCATGGCGCGTCCGACCGTCACGCGTTCATCTACCAAATCGTACACTTTTCCTTCGAGGACCCCGGATAAAATATGAAGCTTTGGCATGATTAAACCTGCGATTTTTTTACGGCTAAAACTCGACGCATGATGCTCGCTCTTGAAGCGCAAGTCAAATGGATTTTGACAGTCGTTCACGCAAAAGGCTGTAGCGGGCGGCGGTCTTGTTGTTGCGGAGGGCAATGGCCAGCGCCTTTTTTGAGCCGACGAGAATGACGAGCTTTTTACCGCGCGTGATGGCGGTGTAGAGCAGGTTGCGCTGCAAGAGGATAAAATGCTGAGTCAATACCGGGATAATGACGCAGGGATACTCATTTCCCTGTGACTTGTGGACGCTAATGCTGTAGGCAGGGATCAACTCGTCGAGTTCCTCAAATTCGTAAGTGACTTCTCGATCATCCATCTCGGCAATGAGTTGTTGTTCCACCAGATCAATTCGTTTGACGCGGCCGAGGTCACCGTTGAACACGTCCTTGTCGTAGTTGTTGCGAATCTGCATGACCCGGTCGCCGACTCGTAGCGTCCGTCCGTAGCGTTGAACATGGGGGCCGCTTGGGTTCAATGTCGCGGCCAGTTCGCGATTGAGGTTTTCCGCGCCGCAAATGCCCTTGTGCATGGGACTTAAGACCTGAATGTCGCGCAGGGGATCGAAGTGAAATCGTTTCGGCACCCGTTCGGCGCACAACGTTCGGATGGTTGCCAGGGCCTTTTGCGGGTCGTCCTGTTCGATGAAGAAAAAATCACTTTCTTGTGGCGCATCCATGATTGGCATTTGTCCATTGTTGACCCGGTGAGCGTTGGTGACAATGAAACTGTTGCTGGCCTGGCGAAAGATTTCGGTCAATCGCACCAGAGGAATTGCGCCGCACTCAATGAGATCGCGCAGGAAATTGCCCGGACCGACGGATGGTAGTTGATCCACATCGCCAACGAACACGACCGAACTGCTTTGCGGCACGGCCTTCAATAGATGATATGCCAGCGGGATGTCCAGCATCGAGGCTTCGTCAATGATGAGCATGTCGCCCTTCAGCGGGTGTCGCTCATCTATGGTGAAACCACCCTCGTGCGGGTCGTACCGCAAGAGGCGATGAATGGTTTGCGCGGGCTGGCCGGTGACCTCGCTCATGCGTTTGGCCGCGCGGCCGGTCGGCGCCGCCAGAAGCGGCCGGCAGTTTTTGGCGCGGAGAATCTGAACGAGACTATTGATAATGGTGGTTTTGCCCACACCAGGACCGCCAGTGATCACCAAAAGTTTGGACGTGAGCGCCATGCGAAGGGCTTGTTGCTGAGCGGGGGCAAGGGTCACACCGGTTTTTTGTTGAACCCAGGCAATGGCTTTGTCCATATCCATTGGTGGCAACCGTACCTCGGCGGCGAGAAGCTCTCGCAGTTTTGTCGCCACGGCGCACTCCGCGCGATGCAGCCCGGCCAGATAAACAAAATCGTCTTCCATCACAATGTCACGGGAGATCGCCAACAGATCAATGCTGTGTTCAACCGGTTTGCGTTCGACTTCGAGAAGTTCCGCGGCGGTTTGCACAAGCGTCTCGCGTGGCAGACAGCAATGTCCGTCGTCAGTGGCGGCCTCCAAGGTGTGAAGGACACCCGCCTTGAGACGGTGGATCGAGTCGCGGGCGACACCGAGACGGGAGGCGATGCCGTCGGCGGTGCGAAAACCGATGCCGGGAATGTCGCGGGCGAGTTGATAGGGGTTTTCGCGAACAATAGTAATAGCGCGTTCTCCATACTGCCGGTAAATCTTCGCGGCGTGGGCACTGCCAATGCCGTGGCCCTGAAGAAAAATCATGATGTCGCGCACAGCTTTTTGCTGGACCCATGCCTCCTTGATGCGACGGGCGCGTTCCGGGCCGATTCCCTCGACCTCGCGCAGCTTGGCGGAGAACTGATCAATCACCTCGAAGGTTTTTTCACCAAATTTGGCGACGATCCGATCGGCAAAGGTCGGGCCGATCCCCTTGATCAGGCCGCTACCAAGGTACTTGCGAATGCCCACCACGGTTCGTGGCAAGACCGACTCGAATCGTTCCACCGCAAACTGCCGTCCGAACTGCTTGTGCGTCGTCCATCGCCCATGGGCGCGGACAAACTCGCCCACCTGCACGGCAGCGAGATTACCTACGATTGTGATCGGCTCCTGTCGCCCACGTCCTTCGGGCAGCAATTGCGCGACCGTGTACTGGTTGTCGTCATTGACATACACAATCCGCTCAATTGTCCCTTCCAGCGAATCCAACGGTGTTGACGGTAAGCCACTCATGACACACAGACCCTAGCAAAGAGCGCGACGCTTCGCCCGCAAAAACTCGTGGCAGTTCCGAGAGGATAAAGTTGTTGTTGGCAAACGGGTCTTCTCCATGGAAAATGTGTACCCAAGTGAAAGAAATCCCATGATTATAGATCGAATTGAAAATGCCGGGCTTTACCGTGGTCTAGGACATCAACTGGAAATGGCGCTGAAGGCGGCGCGAATTCCGCGTGAGCCGGGCCGATACGACCTGAATGGTGATACACTGTTTGCGTTGGTCCAACAATACCAGACCAAACCGCTGGCCGACGGCAAATGGGAGGCGCACCGTAAATACATTGACGTGCAGTATGTTGAGAAGGGGATCGAACGGATCGGCTGGGCACCGGTGGGCACGCTTGACGTGACCGAGCCATATGATGAGGGCAGAGACATCGCTTTCTACAATGGTAGCGGTGATTTCGTGACTGTCCGGGCTGGTACCTTTGTCATTCTGTTTCCCAATGACGCGCACATGCCGGGCATCACGGTTGACACGCCGTCACCAGTCAAGAAAGTGGTTGTTAAGGTGCGCGTTTTTTGAGACGCCCGCAGCACTGACTGTTTCGTTTTCCCATTTGCAACCCCACTCACCGCACAGAATCATCTGTCAAAATAATCCCGGGGCATTGTTTTTATGAGGTTTTGGCTGACGGAAGACGAGCCGAGAAGGGGAAAGGTGGCCAATGACACCATGAGGGGGAGGTTGTTGAGCGTATCGGGTGTGACCTCTTCACCCAAGCTGCCTTGCCTCTTATGGTAAGAGAGTACTGCCCATGAGGTAGCGGTCCACTTCGCGGGCGCAGGCGCGTCCCTCGTGGATGGCCCAGACCACCAGGCTTTGGCCACGACGGCAGTCGCCGGCGGCAAAAACACCGCGGATATTGGTCGCAAAACGTCCATACTCCGCTTTGATGTTGGTACGTTCATCCTGGCCGACTCCGAGACCCTTTAGAAGCGTGGTTTCAGGGCCGAGAAACCCCATCGCCAACAACACGAGACGGGCGGGGATGAGTTTTTCAGTGCCGGGAACTTCCTTCGGAATGAACCGTCCCTGGGCATCCTTCTGCCAGGAGACTTTTACGGTGAGGATCTCTTTGACATGGCCATCAGCGTCGCCGATGAATCGTTTGGCGGTGACAAGATACTGGCGCGGATCAGCGCCTTGAACGGCCTTTGCTTCTTCCTGCCCGTAATCGAGCTTGTACACTTTCGGCCACTGTGGCCAGGGGTTGTCGGACGCGCGGTCCATGGGCGGTTGCGGCAGAATTTCCAGTTGCGTGACACTTTTGCAACCATGTCGGAGACTGGTAGCGACGCAATCGGTACCGGTGTCACCGCCGCCAATGACGACAACCTCCTTATCGGCGGCGTCAATGAAGTTATCGGGACGCTGGCCGTCGAGCAGCGAACGAGTGTTGGCGCTGAGAAAATCCATGGCGAAATGGATTCCCTTGAGATTGCGGCCTTCAACGTTCAGGTCGCGTGGGACCGTGGCGCCGATGGCCAGCACGACGGCATGAAACTCTTCGAAGAGTTGTTCGGCAGGGTAATTTCTGCCGACCTCGGTATTGAGACGGAATTTGACACCTTCCTGTTCCATCCAGCGGATGCGGCGGAGGACGACCTCTTGTTTGTCGAGTTTCATGTTGGGGATGCCGTACATGAGGAGGCCGCCGGGACGGTCAGCGCGTTCGAAGACGGTGACGTTATGGCCGGCTCGGTTGAGTTGGGCCGCAGCAGCCAGTCCGGCGGGCCCGGAACCGATAATGGCGATTTCCTTGCCGGTTCGTTTTTTGGGTGGTTCGGGGGTGATCCAGCCGTTGGCGACGGCGCGGTCAATGATTTCGCACTCGATTTGTTTGATGGTCACCGGTGGCAGGTGCATTCCGACGGTGCAGGAGCCTTCACACGGGGCCGGGCAGACACGGCCGGTGAACTCGGGAAAGTTGTTGGTTTTCAAAAGGCGTTTGAGCGCTTCTTTCCAGAGGCCGCGATAGACCAGGTCGTTCCATTCCGGGATGAGATTGTTGATCGGGCAGCCGGAGGCGGCGCCAGCCAGGATGCGTCCCACGTGGCAAAAGGGAATGCCGCAATCCATGCAGCGAGCGCCCTGGGCACGGAGTTTCTCTTCTGAAAGGTGCTCGTGAAACTCGCGCCAATGCTTGATCCGCTCCAACGGCTCGACATCCGGCGGCAACTCACGGTCAATTTCAAGAAATCCGGTAGGTTTGCCCATAAATCAGTTACCTCCGACACGCGCGACGTCTTTGACGTTTTCCTCGAAGGCAACGTTGACGGCATCGTCGCCACTGAATCCCGCCGCTTGGGCGCGCTTGAGAGCTTCGAGGACGCGTTTGTAATCTTTCGGCATGACTTTGATGAACTTTGGAACGTTTCTGTTCCACTCGGCGAGAATTTTCCAGGCGTGGGCGCTACGGGTGTAGTCGCCGTGGCGTTGGATGAGACGGCGCAGTTCTTCGATTTCCTCGGGGTCGGCAAGCTTTTCGAGGCCGACCATGGCCATGTTGCAACGGGTGGAAAAATCGCCGCGGTCGTCAAACACGTACGCGATGCCGCCGCTCATGCCGGCGGCGAAGTTGCGTCCGGTCGGGCCGAGGACGACGACGCGGCCGCCGGTCATGTATTCGCAACCGTGGTCGCCAACCCCTTCGACCACGGCGGTGGCGCCGCTGTTACGGACGCAGAATCGCTCGCCGGCGACGCCGCGGAAATAGGCTTCGCCGCGGGTGGCGCCGTAGAGGGCAACGTTGCCGATGAGGATGTTTTCTTCGGGTACAAAGGTGGAGCCGTGGGGCGGGTACACGATGAGTTTGCCGCCGCTGAGTCCTTTGCCGATGTAGTCGTTGGCGTCGCCTTCGAGGATGAGCGTCATGCCCGGAGGAATGAACGCGCCAAAACTTTGTCCGGCGCTGCCCTGGAAGGTGAGTTCGATGGTGTCGTCGGGGAGGCCGTTTGGGCCGTGGCGTTTGGTGATTTCGCTGCCGGTGAGGGTGCCGACGACCCGGTGGACATTGCGGATGGGGAGGGTGGCTCGGACCCGCTCGCCGCGCTCAATGGCCGGCTGGCAAAGTTCGAGGAGTGTGGTCATGTCCAGCGAACGCTCAATGTCGTGGTTTTGCGGATGCTGGCAGTAGCGGCCAACGTCTTCCTCCAGTTGCGGTTGGTAGAGGATCTTGGAGAAATCGAGGCCGCGTGCCTTCCAGTGGTCAATGGCCTTTTTGACTTCGAGTTTATCGGTGCGACCGACCATTTCGTTGAGGGTGCGGAATCCGAGTTTGGCCATGATTTCTCGGAGTTCCTGCGCGATGAAGCGCATGAAGTTTTCGACATATTCCGGTTTGCCGCGAAAACGGGCGCGCAGGCGAGGGTCTTGTGTGGCGACACCGACGGGACAGGTGTTGAGGTGGCAAACGCGCATCATGATGCAGCCGAGGGTGACCAGCGGCGCGGTGGCGAATCCGAACTCTTCGGCGCCGAGCAATGCTGCGATGGCCACGTCGCGGCCGGTTTTGAGTTGGCCATCGGTCTCGACAACAATGCGGCTGCGAAGGTTGTTGAGCACCAGTGTTTGGTGTGTCTCCGCCAAGCCGAGTTCCCACGGGATGCCGGCGTGTTTGATGGAGGAAAGCGGCGATGCTCCCGTGCCGCCGTCGTGGCCGCTGATGAGGACAACATCCGCGTGCGCTTTGGCGACACCAGCCGCGACGGTTCCGACGCCGACTTCGGCCACCAGTTTGACACTGATGCGAGCATGGCGGTTGGCGTTTTTGAGGTCATGGATCAGTTCCGCCAGGTCTTCGATGGAATAGATGTCGTGGTGGGGTGGGGGACTGATGAGCCCGACACCAGGGGTGGAGTGGCGTGTTTTGGCAATCCACGGATAGACCTTGCGTCCGGGTAATTCGCCGCCTTCGCCGGGTTTGGCACCCTGGGCCATTTTGATTTGGAGTTCCTGGGCGTGGATAAGGTAATCGCTGGTGACGCCGAATCGTCCACTGGCAACCTGTTTGATGGCGGAACATTTGTTGTCGCCGTCGGGCAGGGGATGAAACCGGGACGGGTCTTCGCCACCTTCGCCAGTGTTGGATTTGCCACCGAGACGGTTCATGGCGATGGCAAGCGCCTCGTGCGCTTCCTGGCTGATGGAGCCGTAGCTCATTGCGCCGGTTTTGAAACGTCTGACGATTTCCTCGATCGGCTCGACTTCGTCGAGCGGGACGGGCGTTTCGGCCCATTTGAAGTCGAGCAGGCCGCGGAGGGTACAGAGTTGGCGCGATTGGTCGTTGATGAGAGCGGCGTATTGTTTGAAAATGTCGTAACTGCCGAGGCGGGTGGCGGTCTGGAGCAGGTAGATGGTTTCGGGATTGAACAGGTGGTGTTCGCCGTCTTTGCGCCACTGGTATTGGCCGCCGGAGTCAAGGATTTCCACGTTGAATCCGCGTTCGGGAAAGGCCTGACGGTGTCGGGCCAGGGTTTCGCGGGCGACTTCTTCGATGCCAATGCCTTCGATGCGGCTGGCGGTCCATGTGAAATATTTGTCCACAAAACTTTTGTTCAGGCCGATGGCTTCGAAGATTTGGGCGCCCCGGTAACTCTGGATGGTGGAAATGCCCATTTTGGCCATGGTTTTGACGATGCTTTTGACGACGGCTTTGCAGTAGTTTTTGACGGCGGTCTTGTGGTCGAGGCCGGGGAGGAGGCCTTCGCGGATCATGTCGTCTAGCGTCTCAAATGCAAGGTACGGGTTGACGGCGCTGACGCCATACCCGACCAAAAGGGCAAAGTGATGCACCTCGCGCGGCTCGCCGGATTCGAGGATGAGGCCGACGCGGGTACGGGTCTCCTTGCGGATGAGGTGGTGGTGGAGTCCCGACACGGCCATCAAGGCGGGGATGGCAGCGTTATCTTTGTTGATACCGCGGTCGGAGAGGATGAGGATGTTGGCGCCGTCGGCAATGGCCTGGTCAGCCGCCTGGCAAAGTTGTTCTATGGCTGTTTCCATGCCGGAAGCGCCGTCGGCCGCCTTGAAAAGGATTGGTAGGGTGACGGGGCGGAAACCGGCAAGTGCGAGATGGCGAAGTTTTTCGAGTTCTTCGTTGGTAAGGATCGGACCACGGAGCCGAATCATCCGGCAACTTTGCGGCCACGGGTCGAGAAGGTTGCCTTCGGAGCCGATCAAAGTGTCGGTGGAGGTGACGATTTCCTCCCGGATACAATCCAACGGTGGGTTTGTGACCTGGGCGAAAAGTTGTTTGAAGTAACTGTAGAGCAACTGCGGTTTGTTTGAGAGAACAGCGAGCGGGGCGTCGTTGCCCATGGAGCCGAGCGGTTGGACGCCGTCACGGCCCATCGGGCCGATAATGATGCGCAGGTCTTCAAACGTGTAGCCAAAGGCTTGTTGTCGGCAAACGATCGTTTTGTGGTCCGTTTCGTGGACATGCGGTGTTTCGGGTAAGTCTTCGATGCGGACAAGATTTTCGTCGAGCCAAAGCCGATAGGGGCGTTCTCTCGCCATTTTCTTTTTTAACTCGTCGTCAGCGACAATTCGGCCCTGTTCGGTGTCAATGAGGAACATGCGACCCGGCTGAAGCCGCCCTTTTTGCGCGATCATATTTGGCGGGATGTCGAGGACACCGACTTCGCTGGCCATGATCACGCGGTCATCCTTGGTGACGTAGTAACGGGAGGGACGCAGGCCGTTGCGGTCGAGGCAGGCGCCGATCTTAAGGCCGTCGGTAAAAGCGATGCTGGCGGGGCCGTCCCACGGCTCCATCAGGCAGGAGTGATATTGATAGAAAGCGCGTTTGTCATCGGGCATGGACTCGTGGTGTTCCCACGGTTCGGGGATCATCATCATCATCGCGTGGGGCAGGGAACGGCCGGAGAGCACGAGAAATTCGAGTACGTTGTCGAACATGGCCGAATCACTACCGTCCTCGTGGATGATGGGCAGAAGTTTCTTGATGTCCGCCCCCCAGATATCGGAGTGAAGCATGGACTGTCGGGCGCGCATCCAACTGACGTTGCCGCGTAGCGTGTTAATTTCACCGTTATGGGCAATATAACGGTAGGGATGGGCGCGATACCAACTGGGGAAAGTGTTGGTGCTGAAACGCGAGTGAACCAGAGCGAGGGCGGTTTCCATCGCGGGATCGTTCAGTTCGGGATAAAATTGGGAAAGTTGTTCGGGTGTGAGCATTCCCTTGTACACCATGGTGCGACAGGAAAGGCTGGCAATGTAAAACCATTCACCGCCTCTGATACCCGAATAACGGATTCCCTTCTCGGCAAGCTTGCGAATCACATAAAGCTTGCGCTCAAACGTCAGGTCGTCCGCCATTTGGGGGCCACGCGCGATGAAGACCTGACGGATGACCGGCTCGGAAAATCGCGCCGTTTTCCCAAGGGCGTCATCGGCCGTGGTCACACTGCGCCATCCGAGAAACTTCATGTCCTCGTTGGCGACGATCTCTTCAAACAATTTTTCGCATTTGTATCGCTCCGAGGGGTTGGGAGGAAGATATACCATTCCGACCCCATACTCGCCCGGCCCCGGTAATTCGATACCCACCTGGCCGCACGCCTTTTTCAGAAACGAATGCGGTACTTGCATCAATAAACCGGCCCCGTCACCCGTGTTTGGCTCGGCCCCGGCGGCGCCACGATGACGGAGGTTGATGAGTACCTGTAAGGCGTCGCGCAGGATGCGATTGGATTTACGTCCCTTGATGTCAGCGACAAAACCGACACCACAAGCGTCGTGTTCCCAGTGCGGATCGTACAAACCTTGGGGATGGGGTTGATGTGAATTCATCTCAATGAGTTCCTTCGCCGTTTTTCAGAAGCAAATCCAGAAAATCCCGTGTATTGCTGTAAAAGCGTTTTCCCCGCCGGTGCACAATGCCGAGCGGACGCACGAATTTCTCACCGTTCAACCGAGCCATCCCCAGCGTGCCCAGTGCCACTTCACGTGTCATCGTCGGTTCCGGCAAAATGGCAACGCCGGCTCCAACCTCCACGGCACGCTTGATGGCCTCGATGTTGTCAAATTCCATCACGACCTCTACGCGCGCCCCACTGCGCCGCAACAGACGGTCAATCTGCCGACGGATCATCAAATTCTTGTCGAATGCTACAAACTTTTCTCCGCCCAGATCCGCAGGCCAGACCGCCACATGCTTCGCAAAACGATGCCCGGGGGGGAACGCGACCATCATGCGTTCCATGCGCCACGGGATGACGGTGATTTCCTTGCGCCGCTGGGGAAATGACACAATTCCAAAATCCACCGCATCCTCCAGCACGCGCTCATAAACACGATCGGGATGCAAATACTCCACTTGCACGCGGGCGTGGGGATGCGACTCGGAAAATCGCTGAACATAGCGGCTCATATCACCCAGTCCCACCGAATAAATGGCGGCAACGCGGACAATGGAATCAAGATCGTTTTGCGCCTGGCGGACCATATTTTCCAGATCGGTGTAGCTTTGCAACAGATCTCGACAACCTTCATAAAAGATTTTTCCCTGCGGTGTGAGTTCAAATGGGCGACGGGAACGGTCAATGAGTGTCACCCCCAGGTGACGTTCCAGGTTGTTGATCGTCTGACTGGCGGCGGACTGCAAAATCCCGTTAGCCTCCGCTCCGCGGCTGAAACTGCGAAGGCGAACCACATCCGTATAAATTTTCAACGCTTCCAGTTGCATTAGTATTTTTGATTTTTTATTTCCATTACATTAGTATTACTAATCCAATTTGTTTTTGTTGTCAAGCATGGGGTTGACGACTGCGGCGCTTTCATGGAGTATGTCATAAACCCAAACATGAAGGAACCAATGAAGACCGTCAAACAGCTCTCTCTCTTTCTTGAAAACAAACCCGGCACGTTGGCCGCCGTTTGCAAAACGTTGGCTGACGCCGGGATCAACGTTCTGGCCATCTCCATCACTGACGGCGTGGATCATGCCGTGGTTCGTATGGTCGTCAGCGAACCGCAGAAAGCCCTTCACCTCCTTGGCGAGCACGGCGTCCTTGTGGTGGAACGCGATGTCCTGCTCATTACATGTCAAAATCGTCCCGGCGAACTGGCGGCGATTGCCCGCAAGCTTTCCCGCCAGAAGGTCAACATTGAATACGCCTATGCTGCCGCTGTTCCCGATGCGGCGGCGGGCGCCATCATCCTGCGTGTGGACAACCTGGCTGCCGCCCGTCGCGTGCTGAAAGGACATTGAAAATGACCGCCCGTGACAATACCGCCACCATGGCGGTCTTTCTCGACTTGGAAAACATCGCCTTGGGAGCGCTCGATGCGCATTATCCCAAATTTGACATTCAGAAGGTGCTCGAACGCCTTCTGCTGAAGGGGCATATCGTCGTCAAAAAGGCCTACTGTGACTTTGAACGCTACAAAGCCTTCAAGCGCGATCTCCACGAGGCCGCATTCGAGATGATCGAAATCCCCCACGTTCGCCAATCGGGTAAAAACTCCGCCGACATTCGCATGGTCGTGGACGCCCTCGATCTTTGTTACACGAAACAGCATGTGGATACCTTTGTCATTATCAGCGGCGACTCCGATTTCTCGCCGCTGGTGAGCAAGTTGCGCGAGAACGACAAGACAGTTATTGGCATCGGTGTCAAAAACTCCTCTTCCGACCTCTTTATCAACAACTGTGACGAGTTCATCTACTATGATGACCTTGTCCGCTCCGAGCCGCCCAAAACCCGCAAAACTGCTGCCGACATTGAGAAAAAATCGCTCAGCCCAGATCGCGCCCTAGAAATGGTGGTCGAGACCTTCGATGCCATCAGCGAGGAACGCCGCGAAGATGAGCCAATTTACGGTTCCATGATCAAACAGACCCTCAAACGCCGCCATCCCGGCTTCAATGAGCGTGCACATGGGTTTCGCAGCTTCAACGACCTCCTGCTCGAAGCCCAGAAACGTAATCTCCTCAAGCTCGAAGCGGATGCCAAATCGGGCGGTTACATTGTCAGGGCTGTCGAATAGCCTCGCGGATCGGTTTATCGCCGACAAACAGATCTTCGATCACGCCCACTCCGTTGCGAACGCGAACGACCGCATAGGTGTTGCGTTTCGTCTCGCCCAAGCGATTGCTCTCGCGATAGACGCGCTCCGCTTCCGGTGCTTTGCGTTCTTCCATGTAAAATCGTTCAAAGGGGAAACGGAAGCCGACACAATTTGTCGCAGAACTATAGCTTTTTTCTACCCGCAAGTAATCCCCGCTGTCTGGGGGAACCGGTACAACACGCAACACTTTTGCGAATCCGTCGGCATCCTCGCCGAGCACGGCGTAGCCAGTGCTGCCGCGCTTGGCAGACACATCGCCCTCCCATGGTGCTTCGTGTTCCTCGAACGCCAGTGCCACATATCGCCCACGAAACGCATCATAGGGGTCCACCGGACGCGTCCGAAACTTGTAGGCGCGTCCCGTGCGCAATGTTCGTTCATATCGCCACAGTTGACTTGTCGGCACCGCCAGTTGCGCCAGCGCCACCACGACAAACAACACTAAAACGATTCGGGATGATTTCATTATGCCGCTCCTTTCCGCCGCAACAGGATGAGATTCGTAACCAGAAAACCGGTGCCGACCGCGATGAACGCCACGCCGCGCGCGACAAATCCAATGTCCGCGTCAAAGAACCGGCACAGAATCAGCGCCGACATCAACAACATTCCGACGTTAATCACGCCGAGTCGTCGCTCTTTTACGCCGCTGGCAATCAGCGTGACCGACACCACAAACACATACACGTTGAACAACACCGCGGCGGCCACTTCCATGTCGTGAACGGCCATCGCTTGTCCGAGCACCGCTAAGATCGGCATTCCGCCAAGCCATAACTCCAACGGGTCACGTCGCCGCCATGCTGCGACCCAGAGCGCAATCGCCGTCACCGGCCACACGAGCGCGGTCGCCCATTCCATTGGATGATGCTGTGTGTCACCCCACCAGACACAATGCGCGACTTCTTTCCATGGTTCGGAGAATGTCAGTACCAGTGACAGCACCCAAAGCCCCAAGCCGCCGACAATCTGAAACGGTCGTTGCCAAATGCTTGTTGCCTGGCCGAACCAGCGTGTGCCGATCAACCACCAGACGGCGAACAATCCGCCGTACAAGACCATCCACCACGAAAACTCATCCAACAACCGGTGCGCACCGAATCCCGCGCCGATAGTGCCGACGAGGCTCAACACCCAGCAGACCAGTAACGGTCGCGGGTGATAGCGGTTCACGCGGGCTGCCATCCAAAGGTACGGCATCGTCAGCCCGACCAGCGGCCAGAACCAGAGTGACTTCACGCCTTCATTCGTCACCGAACCGCTCCAAATTGTTACACCGACCAGATATAACACTGCTGGTAACGTCGCTCGCAACAGATAAGCCAACGGCAACGCAAGGAGCGTCCACACGAACATGAAATCCGCGAATGTTCCGCCGAGATTGTAAGTCTGTGAAACCAGCGCGATGGAAGTTCCGATGGCCAGTGTCAACAATGTCCCGATCCCTTCGCGCCACGCTGTACTTTCGTTGCGTGCCCACAACACCCACACCGCCACTGCCTGCGTCAGTAACAACGGCGCCAACGAAATCGCTGCTCGCATCGGACGCGACAATTCTTCCCAGTTGTGCGCCAGCAACAGGACGATTCCGCCGCCAATCAATGCCGCGCCAATGATGGCAAACAGCGTGATCAACCAACGACGGCCGCTCCCTTGCGCTTCCGGTTCGCCGTAGTATTTCCGAATCCGCTCGGCCACCTCCGCCGGCACCACGCCATTGCTGACCAACGTGGGCAGTTCCGCATACAACCATTGCAACGTTTTCCTGTTCATGACCTGCTACCTCCAAAGTGCTCGCAGCGTCCAGCCGACGCCGGCTGCTGCGGCGACATGTTTCAACGTGTGTCCACTGACGCCCAGCGCCTTCAACAAAGGCGCGTCGAAGTGCTCGAATCCTTTCGCCATTGCATAACACGCGGCCGCGATCCAAACATCGCCCGTCCTCATGTAGCGCGACGGGCGCACCAACAAGAGCAACGGAATTGCCAGCATCGGTCCGTATTGCACCAGACCATACCAGCGCAAATCGCCCGTGTAACGCCAATAAATCACGCTACCGATGCCAAACGCCACCAGCGGCCCGAACGACCAAACGCCAACCCGCTCCCCGCACCGATCCGCCAACACTCCGGCAAAAAATGACATGAACGCCAGCGCCATCGGCAACCGATCCCAAAACAGCGTCGCATCGGTCGGGTTCAGATGGTAGTAGGCCGAGCCGAATCCGACCAGTGTGACGGCGCCGTAAAATGTCATCCACAACCAGCGTTGCGGCACGGCGCGTCGCACCAGCCAGAACAATCCCGTCAAACCCACCACCACAAAGAGAAAGCTTGACCAGACGTTTGCGCCGTTCGGCGTGCCGAGCCAAACCCCCGAGTCGGCAAACTGGTGATAGGACTGATCCTGCGGAATGGGTTTGAGCCATGAGATCACGTCGTCGCCTCTTGGCAGTTGTAGAGGTTCCCGTCCTGTGGGGCAATGCTGTTCTGACAAGCCGGATTCCAGCCGGCAATCCCTTCGCGTCGGTTGTCGTAGCGATACGTGAGGCCAAGCTTCAGCGCTATCAACGATGGCCGCCAGCCAACAGTGAAGAGGCCGCGCACAAAACGCCAAAGGATCCGGTCCAGCCGGTAGAACTGTGCGTACATCCAGTCCGCACCCGCCTGCAACTCGGCCGCGCTCATTCGCGCCGGCTGGAACACGACATGCCGGTAATCGTAATGGCTCCAATCGCGGTCGGTGATGCGCGCGCCCCGTTCCATCTCGGCAAACAACAGCGTTCCGGGCAACGGCGTCAGGATGTTCACCTGCACGCAATCAATTCGTTCCTCCAACAGGAAACGCAGCGTTTGCTCGAACACACCGACATCATCGCTATCCATTCCAACAATGATTCCGGCCACGACGGCAATACCGGCGCGTCGGATGGCTTGCAGCCGCTCACGATAGCGGTGCGAATTATTGAACTGTTTGCTCATCGCCGTGAGATTGGCAGAATTGACCGTCTCAATGCCGATGAACAGTCTACAACAGGCTGCCCGGTGCATCAGGTGAAGCAGTTCCTGATCATCGCCGACCTCGATCGAGCACTGAGCCACCCAACGTTTTCGCAGAGGAACCAGTCTCGTGAACAGTTCACGGGCAAAATCGCGGTCGGCGACAATGTTGTCGTCCACAAAAAGGAAGTCACCCGAAATGGTCTGAAGTTCCGCCAATACCTCCGATACGGTTCGATGCCGGTAGGTTTGTTGGTGAAACGCAGTGACCGAGCAATAGCGGCACGCATGGCGGCATCCACGTCCAGCCTGTACGGCGTTAACGGTCGCGTAGTGCCGGGCTGTCTCCCTCAACAGGTCTCGGCGGGGTATCGGAGTTGTCAAGGGACCGCCGGCAGAGCGGTAAACTTGCTGCAACCTTCCTGCCTCAACGTCTTGCAGCACTTGTGGCCACGTATCCTCAGCGTCGCCGACAACCACGGCATCGAAGTGGCGGACTGCTTCCGCTGTGCAAAGTGTGGCGTGATAGCCTCCAGCTACGACAATTTTGCCGCGTTTGCGAAACTCACGTGCAATCGCGTAAGCGCGTGGTGCCAGCGCCGTCATGAACGACACGCCGACCAGATCGCAGTCCGTCTCGAAGTCCAGCGGTTCGACATTCTCGTCCAGAATTCCGACCTCGTGCTGGGGTGGGGGCAACGCCGCCACAGTGGTCAGCGGCAGCACACTGAACCGCAGCATCGCGCGCGGTGGCACACGTGGTCGTTCTGGTGTGACGCGGTAATTCTCACCAGCGGGCAAGACCAAAAGGATTTTCACACATCGCCTCCTTTTGTTGTGGGGCCGGGCTGAAGATGACGATAGCTAGAAGCGTCATCGCCAACAGGATCAGATAAAGGTTTGATAGTTTCATGTTTTTCTCCACATCATCCTATTTGCACAAGGTGTGCCACTCGGCTCCTGGTTGGGTATCAACCACTTACGCGAGAGCGGAGATTTAGAGGTGGACATTTACTGCATGATGGCCTTACATTTCCTGCGTGGCCAACGCTAGAACCTTGTCCGAGGTAGACCGCGAGTTTTTCGCCGTGATGTCGCAAGCCGCCGCCTGCAACCCGTTCAGCGACGAGTATTCGGCGTTGATTGGCGAACTCGCCGGTAAAACGAACCTTTCGTCACCGGATCAACTCAAGCTGCTGGTCGAACGGGTGAGCGACCGCGTCCGTCAACTCGAAGTTGCTGCTGGAACTGATGTTCGCCAGTACGCAGAGCCGGACCGCACGATGTTGACCAACGCGCTGCTGTTTGAGGCCTATCACCGCTTTCTGGCGCAAATGGATCAACTCATTCTCGAACAGATTCAGGACGGTGATTCGCCGGTCCCAGTGGCATTTGCAGGGGAGGCGCTCGCGTTGTTGCGACGCTACGGATTTAGCGCCACGGAATCGGCGCGTTACTTTGCGATCTTCTATCAGATTCGGCGAGCTTACTTTTTCATTGACCGCGGGTTGATTGGTGTCAGCCCGTGCCTGAAGGAGTTGCGACGCCAACTCTGGAACAGCGTTTTCACGCACGACATTCGTTGTTACGACCAATGGCTTTGGAATCGGATGGAAGATTTCTCGACGTTATTGCTCGGCGAGACCGGCACCGGCAAGGGCACGGCGGCAGCCGCCATCGGACGGTCGGGGTTCATTCCGTTCGATGAGAAGAAGGGCTGTTTTGTGGAAAGTTTCACGCGGAGTTTTATCTCGCTAAATCTGTCCCAATTCCCCGAAACGTTGATCGAGTCAGAGTTGTTTGGCCACCGCAAAGGCGCGTTTACCGGTGCGGTGGAAGATCATCAAGGCGTGTTTGCCCGATGCAGTCCACACGGAGCGATTTTCCTGGACGAAATCGGCGATGTGAGTATCCCCGTACAAATCAAGCTGCTGCAAGTCTTGCAAGAACGCGCGTTTACCCCGGTCGGCAGCCATGAAAAACGGCGATTTCAGGGGCGTGTCATCGCCGCCACGAACAAGCCCATCGAGAAACTGCGCGCCAGCGGCCAGTTTCGCGATGATTTCTACTACCGGCTCTGTTCGCAGGTCATCACTGTGCCGCCGTTGCGACAACGAATCGCCGAGAACTCCGGCGAACTGGATTTGTTGCTTGCCAGCATCGTCGAACGACTCACGGGCGACTCATCGGGCCGTCTGATGGAGATGGTGCGTGAGGTCATTTTGAAAACGCTCGGCAAAGACTACCCTTGGCCCGGCAACGTGCGCGAGTTGGAACAGGCTACCCGCAGCATCCTGTTGACGCGCCGCTATGACGGGGATCATCGCGGCATCGCACCGGATTTGCGTTCCCAACTGCTGGCGGGGATTGACGCCGGCGCGATGGACGCCGACGCGCTGCTTGCTGGTTATTGCCGTCTTTTATACGAGCGGCACGGCACCATCGAGGAAGTCGCTCGTCGTACTAATCTCGACCGCCGCACGGTCAAGGCGTATATGCAGAAGAGGAAACAAGCATGAGGGAGATACTGACGAATTTTGCGCTGGCGTTCATTCCGTTGTTTGTGGCGATTGATGTGATTGGGAACGTCCCGTTGTTTTTGGCGTTGACTGATCAGATGCCGGCGCCGCAGCGTCGTCGGACAGGCGACGAGGCGACGTTGACGGCCGCGCTGGTGGGGATTGGATTCATGTTTCTCGGCAAGGCGATTTTTCGTGTGTTGGGAATCACGGTGGCCGATTTCAAAGTGGCTGGCGGTTTGATTTTGTTGTTGTGGGGAGCGCGTGAGTTGCTCGGGTTTACGGCGCAACAAGTCGAAACCCGTGAAGACATTGGCGTGGTTCCATTGGGGATGCCGTTGGTTGTTGGGCCAGCGACGATGACGACATTGCTCGTGTTGATGGATTCCGTCGGGATTGCCTGTACCTTGGTTGCACTTCTGGCAAATCTGGTGATTGTGTTGTTGACGTTTCGTTACGCCGAGGCGCTCGGACGTTGGATTGGGATTACCGGCCTGCGGGCGGTGAAACGCATTGTGGTGTTGTTGCTGATGGCCATTGCCGTACATATGATACGGCTTGGCTTGGGTGTTCCTTAACGAGGCAGATGGGCGTAACGGATGGGATGGCGCCACAGGAAACGGCGCAACCGGCGTCGAAGTCGTCGGCGCACCGTGGTGTTGTCCTTTGGAGTGTCGTGTAACATCTGGCGGGTCATCCACGGCTGGATGAAATAACGATTCAAGCGGTGCGCGGTTTTCTCGAATTCCTCGTCGCCCATTGCGGTGAGATTCACGCCGCGTGTGATGTCGAAATATGCATACGTGCCGTAATCGAGTGACCGTCGTGTTTCCTCGGGGAGAGCTGCAAAGAGTGGGGTTCCCGGCAATGCGCCCATGATGCCGAAACTCACCACCTCCGGCGCCGCCCAGCGGAGGAAGTCATAGGTTGCCTGGAGGTCTGCCCGTGTTTCGCCGGGCAAACCGATCATGATGTCCGCGTAAATCCGCAACCCGGCCCGTCGTGTGAGTTCGACGGCGCGTCGGTTGAGGGCGGCGGTGGCGCCTTTGCCGAGGCGACGGAGAGCAGCATCGGAGGCGCTTTCAAAGCCGTACTCAATCTGGATGCAACCGGCGGCTTTCATCTCGGCGAGAAGTTCGGGTGACGCCTGGTCCACGCGCAGGCAGCCATCCCAGCAGAGTCGTCGTTCGAGTCCGTAACGTCGGAGGGTTTGACAGAGTGCGACGAGGCGCTCGGGGTTGGCGCCCAGGGTGTCGTCTTCAAAATGAATGCCCCGGACATGAAACCGTTCCACCGCCATTTGCATCCACTCGACCACGCGCTCGATGGAATGGAAACGCACGCCCAGTCCGCTGACCAGATGTCCGGCGCAGAAACGGCATCGGTGGGTGCATCCGCGCGAGGTTCGCAGGTTCATGGCGGGCATTTCCAGCCAACGGATCAGCCAGCGGCTGGGCGCGGTGTAGTAATTCATGTCGAACATGTCGTAGTCAATCGGCGCCAACTGATCCAGGTCCCGTACCGGTGGTTGAGGCGATGTTTGTGGGTATCCGCCGTTGTGACGATAGAGCAGTCCCGGCACTTCGGCGGGAGGCTTTCCGTTGGCCAGTTCGAGCAAGGTCATTTCGCCTTCACCGAGGACAACCAAGTCCAGTTCCGGGATGGTTTCCAGCATTTCGCGTCCCATCGCGGTCGGATGAACTCCTCCGGCGACCGTGATGGTGTTGAGGCCGCAGATCTGTTTGGCGAGTCGGGCAAGCTGAGCGGTTTCTTCGACGGCGGGAGTGAGCACCGAGAAACCGACCAGGTCGGGGCGGAAACCGCGCAGCAGGTTGCGCAACACTTCGTCCGCTGCCGCCCAATCGAAGTTGTGTTTGTGCAGATGTTCTTCGCGGATGTGGAGTTTGACCTCGTGACCAGCTCGTTTCAGTGTGGAAGCGATGTAGGCCAGTCCGGTGGGAATGTGCATGGAACGATATTGACCGCGTGGCCAGTATCGTCGGGGTGGGACGGGTTGGATGAGTAGGACCCTCATCGGCGTTTTAGTATTTCCCGGAATAATTGGCGGCGGAACTTGTTCAGGGGTTTGTTAGAGCGCAGCACTGCGCGAGGTGTCAGCAACCAACAGGGAGCCGCGTGTCCGAGCCGTTCGCGCAAACGACGGCAGGCGTCATCCCCGAACGCCCGTTCCGCGAGCATCAACCCCGTCTGCACCGAAAAGGCGCTACCGGTGCGTTGGCAAACGCTGGCAAGATAATCGTCATCCACGACCTGGTGGGCGATTTGGCGGATATCGCAAAGAATTTGAAGGCGGTCGAAACTGTGGCTGGTGGCCCCATGCACGGCGGCGATCAACAACAGCGAGGCAGGGGTGAGCTGCCCCGTGGCGGAATCAAATTGCAAATCGGCCAGTTCGACGGAGACGCCGCGTTGGAGAGCGGGTGAGTTGACGAGGTTCCAATGGATCTCGACCTGTTCCTGGCCGTGATCGGGGTGTTTCCAAAGCTGCTCACCGTACGGGGTGGTGTGTTTGAGATGTTTCAGGGTTAGTAGTTGGTAACCGAGGCGGCGCAATGCGGCTCCGGCGGTTTCCATGGCCGCGCGTGGCACAAGAATGTCCAAATCCGTAAACAGTCGCAATCCGGGCTCCGGATAGAGGCGATCGGCAAACTCCGGGCCGCGTAACACAACAGCGCGCACCCCGTGCTCCCTCAATGCCTGCAGAATTGGCGGCAGCCGCAACCGCAACATCATGGCAAATCCAGTGGCAGCAACAAGGGGGCGCCGTAACGCCGAGAGATCGTGCGGGATCAATCGGGCAGCATTCATGACAACGGCGGGCAGAACCCCATGTTGGCACGCCATCTCGCCGAGGCAGGCCAATTCATTGGCCACCAGTGGCGGCAAATCCGTTGCAGTGACGGGTTCTGGCAGTGCCAATCGCAACAACCATGCCTCGATGTTCCGACGCGACAAGCCTCAAGCCTCCAACAGGGATTGCAGCAGTCCGTGCAACGTGCCAAGCTCCGGGCCAACACTCAGCCGATAAACACGGCTGTTCATAACGAGTGAGGCAAGCGCCTGAAAACTTTCTCCCGCCCGATTGATCGCCAGGCCATGTGCCGTGCGAACATTCTGGCGGGTCAACTCGGCGAGAGCATCCACGTTGTTGGTTTCCTGCAACCGGTGCGACCGCTCGTTGCGTGGCTCCAGCAACAGCACAAGACCGGGGACGAGTTCCCATCGCGGATCTCCCGACGGCAGATGGCGCAAATCCACGGCGGATTCTTCCGTGCCGGCAATGGGGCGACTCTCCACGGCGTCGAGCCAGTCCATCATCTTGACCGTTTGACGGTGAACCTTGCAAGGGCGCGGTAACCCCCAAACGCGCAATCCCGCGGCGCGCTGTACCAAAAATGCGGCGTCGTCCGTCAGGATCCGCATTCCGGCCCGTGCCAGCGCCAGTGCCGTGGTGGTTTTACCCGCGCCACAAACACCCGCCAACAAAACCGCGCGCTTGTCCGTTTCGGTCTCTGCCGCCAGGCAGGCCGCGTGAACCACGTGTTGGCCGTCGTTGCCAAGGAATTCACACAACACATAGGTCATGCAACCGCAGCGCAGGCATCGCTCCTGCCCCGGCTTGACTACGACATCGCAGCGGTGACGGACAAGATCGAGGCAGAGACGCGCCCTGTCTGGTACCAGAAAAATCCGTGTCCCGTCGTTGTGGTAGCATTCCAGTTCGACATCGGACGCCCATTCGCCGCGCCACAAAAGCGGAGCAGCTTCCCGTCGCGGCGGCTCGCCGAAACACAAGTTCACCTGATACCCGCCCCCCTCGTTCGCGCAAACGGCAAACGCGCCAAGAACGGTTTCCAGACTTTCGCCCAGAACAGCACTCTCAGCCTCAACACTCAAACGGAGACCGTGAATGTCGTAATGACGTGTGAAGGAGACGGACACAGAAACGCGATCTCAAATGGGAATCTGCGAAATCGGCAAGGGAGCGCCTTGTGTTACCTCCACAAGCGCGTCGCGCTTCTCCAGCGTCGGCTCGACATAGCTTTTTTTCTCTTGCATGGTCAACGACTCCTTTCAGGTTGATAACGGTGCGTGAACAAAACCGCGACCGGCCCCACCGGCGGGTCAAACGCCACTCCGTTGACGGTCACCCAACAATGCGCGTGCATCCGTCGCCCTGGCGTAGCGGGTCCCAGCGCTCCAAACGTGATTTCAGACGGTATGCCGGCCAGGTGCAGAAAATGGAAAAAAGTCAGTCCCTGTCGCAGACAACGGCGTCGTCGCATGTGGCACGGGTTGGCAAGCCGCCGATCCACAATTCCCGCGATTGTCTCGGCTGGGATGCCCGCGTACGGATGCCAGCGGCCGGGGAACTCGGCCAGACGCAGCAGGGCGGGGATGTCGAGAAACTTTACCAACAGCGGAATCAGCGTTGCCACCAGCCAGACGTGCATCCGCAGGATGGTTTCACGCATGGATGACCACCAACTTCTCTTTGAGCAGTTTTTCCGATAGCGCCGCCATGTCCGCCCGCAGTTTGTCGCGGTTCACATCGTACTCGGCAGCGAGCGCGTCCACGATCTGGCCGAAGGTTTTCCGCGCATCCATGGCTTTCAAGAAGGAGTGGGTGGTGTCGTTACAGGTGTAGAGATACCCAGAACTCAGCGAAACAATCACTGTCTGTTGTCCCTCCCCGAGCGATTGAAACCGGACATCGTCCGCCAATCGCAAGATGGTTTGATCCGTCAGCATAACACCGCGCAGTGTAGTGGGGAGGGGAAACCCCTTCAAGACCAAACTCAGGTGAGCGTTTTGTGGAAACGAGCGATGGCCAGCCAGAGGGTGGCCGCTCCCAGAAGGGCAAGGGCGAGCATTTGAGGCCAGAGAACCTCGAACCCAACCCCTTTGAGGAAGATTCCGCGCAGGATGACGAGAAAATAACGGAGCGGGTCGAGGTAGGTGACATACTGGATAATCGTCGGCATGTTGGCGATGGGAAAGGCAAAACCAGAAAGCAGAATAGCCGGGAAAATGTAGAAAAATGTGGTCATCATCGCCTGTTGCTGGGTGCGGCTGACCGTTGAGATGAGCAGCCCAACTCCGAGCGTGGACAACAGGTACAACCCCGTCGCGAACAACAGCCAGAACAGATTGCCGCGGATGGGCACGTCAAACCAAAAAACACCGACCGCCGTGATCAGCAGCACATCCACGAACGCCACGAGGGCAAACGGCACCGTCTTGCCAAGAATGAACTCAAACGACGTAATCGGTGTGACCATCACCTGTTCCATTGTCCCGATCTCCTTTTCCCGAACCACCGCCATGCTGGTCAGCACTAGCGTGATGATCAACACGATGTTGGCAATGACGCCCGGCACATAAAAATTGCGGCTCTCGAGATTGTCGTTGAACCAGGCCCGCGCGACCAATTCAACCCCTTCGGGACGCCGCGCCGCGCCCAACAGTCGCTCGGCACGCACGGTGAGGACATGTTGCGAGAACTCACGGGCAATCTGGCTGCTGTAACGGAGAATGATACCGGCGGTGTTGGAATCGGTGCCGTCCAACAACAATTGCAACGGCGCCGTGCGCCCGGCGTCCACATCCGCCCCAAATCCCTTGTTCATGCGTAATACGACCTGCACCTTACTGTGATCGAGGAGCGATTGTGCTTCGCGCTCATCCGTCACGCGAGCGACGACATTGAAATGGCGGGAGCCGACAAACCGGGCAATGAGCGCGCGGCTCTGGATGCTGTTGTCCAGATCGTAAATCGCTGTGCGGATTCGGCTTACGTCTGTGGTCGCCGCGTAACCAAATACAATCGTTTGTACCGCCGGCACGATGAACAACACCGACTTCATCCGGGGATCACGGAAAAGCTGAATGAACTCCTTGATCAGCATCTGTCGAATGCGTTCGAACATGGTTATTCCAGTTTCTTTTTGAACCGCCCGATGGCCAGCGCGAACATGACGACGCCGAACACCGCCAACAACGCGGCATCCGTCGCCATCACGCGCAGGCCGACACCCTTGAGGTACACCCCGCGCAGCAGGGCGATGAAATAACGCGCCGGAACAATATGGGTGATGACCTGGACGGGCGGCGGCATGTTGGCAATGGCATAGACAAAGCCCGACAACAGAAACGTCGGCAGGAACGTCGTGATCATGGCCAGTTGATTGGCCATCAATTGATTTTTTGCCACCACGCTGATTACCATGCCCATCGAAAGCGCGCCGAGCAGAAACACCGCCGAAATGCCGAATACCAGCGGGACACTTCCGCGCAGCGGCACGTGAAACATATATTGCCCCATCAACACCGCCACCAGCAGATCAAACATGCCGATGCTGAAGTACGGAACCAGCTTCCCCACAATCAACTCCGTGCCGCGCACCGGCGTTGAAACAAGCTGCTCCATCGTGCCGGTCTCCCATTCGCGGGCGACCGTCAGCGCCGTCAACAACGCCGTAATAATCATCATGATGATGGCGATCAAACCGGGAACGATGTAGTTCTTCGATTCCAGCTCGGTATTGAACCAGACCCGCGGACGGACCTCCAACGGCGGCGACAGCGGTTTGCCGCCGAGGCGCTGAACCGTCTGGATCACGATTTCCTGCGAATACGCTTCCACCACGGCCTCGGCGTAGCCCAGCGCCAGCGTCGCCGTGTTGGCGTCGCTGCCGTCGGCAATCAGTTGCACCCGCGCCTTTCGTCCCGTGCGCATGTCGCCCTCGAACCCGCGCGGCACGACCAGCGCCACGAGCGCCCGCCGCGAGAGGAGCGCCTCTTCAATCTGCCGATAATTGTCGGCGCGCCCTGCCGAGCCAAAATACCGCGAGCCGAGAAACCGGCTCACCAGTTCCCGACTGGCGGGCGTGCCGTCCTGGTCCCAAACAACGGTCTGGACGTTGTCCACATCCAGCGTCAGGGCATAGCCGAACAACACCAGCAACAACACCGGGATGGCCAACGCCAGTCCGAGACTGCGCGGATCGCGAAACACATGCAAAAACTCCTTGCGCCCGATGGCCCAGACCCGACGCCACTTCATCGTTTCCGCCTCCGATCAGGACCGGATCATGATCAACATCATCTTGAACCGTTTTACCGCCTTCAATGCGTGCGGTTCGTTGGCCGGCATCAGAATCAACTCGCCTTTGCCGACCCGATGCGCTTTCCCGGCGACGCTGATTTCCGCCTCGCCGTCGAGCACTTCCACCAGCGCGTCAAACGGCGCCGTGTGCTCGCTCAAACCCTGTCCTTTATCGAACGCAAACAACGTCACGATTCCGGTCTTTTTCTTCACCACCTCGCGGCTCACCACGGCCCCGCGCTGATACTCGACCAGCGCGACGGACGCCACGGGCGCGACCGCCAATGGCGATTTCGTGTTTGGCTTCATCGTTGTATCTCCTGTTGTTGGGGTTGTTCGGCCCGGTCATGGGCCTCAATGAGTGAAACAAAAACGTCCTCCAACGACGGCACGATCTGCTCAACCTGCGCCACCGCATGGCCGCGCGCGACCAGTGTCTGGCGGATCGAACCGATCACGGCGACGGCATCGGCAGCCACGACGTGGAACCCGCGTCCAAACAACGCCACTTCTTTTACCCCATCGAGCGTTTCCACCGCGGCCATGGCCTCCTGCGGACGATCGCAGCGCACTTCGATCACATCTTCGCGCATCCATTCGGTCTTCAGTTGCTCCGGGCTGCCCAGCGCGATCAGTTCGCCCCGGTAAATCAACCCGATCCGCTCGCAGTATTCCGCCTCGTCCATGTAATGCGTCGTCACAAACACCGTCACCCCATGCCCGGCCAGTTGATAAATCAAATCCCAAAATTGGCGGCGGCTGATCGGGTCCACCCCCGATGTCGGTTCGTCGAGAAAAATGATCGGCGGCTCGTGCACAATGGCGCAACCGAGCGCCAGCCGCTGTTTCCAGCCGCCCGACAAAATGCCCGTGCGCGATCGCCGGTGTTCCTTCAGTCCGGCCATTTCCAGCACCCATTCCTTGCGCGCCAGTTTCCGTTGCGGAGCGATCCGGTAGATGCCGCTGTAGAAATCTATGTTCTCTTCGACGGTCAAATCCTCGTAGAGCGAGAACTTCTGCGACATGTAACCGATGTTGGCCTTGATCTGCTCGGCTTGCGTGCGCACGTCGAAGCCGGCCACTGTTCCCGTGCCGCCGCTGGGGGCGAGGATGCCGCACAACATGCGGATTGTGGTGGATTTGCCAGCGCCGTTCGGGCCGAGGAACCCGAAGATTTCGCCCCGTCCAACCTCGAAGCTGATCTTGTTGACCGCGACGAAATTGCCAAACCGCTTTTCCAAATCGCGAACCGCGACGGCCACCTCGTTCATGGCGGGTCGCCTCCCAACACCGACACAAACACGTCCTCCAAGGACGGTTCGACCGGTTGGATGGACTCCACCTCGATCAGGCCGCGGATGGCGGCGGCGATCCTCTCCGGCTCGTCGGTCACCAAATGAACCCGGTCACCAAACAAACCGGCGGCGTGGCCGGGCAGTTTTTCCCGCAAAACCGCCACCGCGCGGCGCGGAGCGGCGGCGCGTACTTCGAGGATTGTTCCGCGCATCAACCGTTTCACCTCGTCGGGCGTGCCGAGTGCGAGCAGTTTGCCCTTGTGCATCAAGGCCAGACGGTTGCACCGTTCGGCTTCATCGAGGTAGGCCGTGGAGACGAAGATTGTGACTTTTTCCCGCACGAGTTGGTAGAGGATGCGCCAGAAATCCCGCCGCGAGACCGGGTCCACGCCGTTGGTCGGCTCATCAAGAAAAAGGATCTTCGGCGTGTGAATCAACGCGCAGACCAGGCCGAGCTTCTGTTTCATCCCACCGGAAAGATTCCCGGCGAGGCGTTTCTTGAAGGGGGTCAGATGACTGAATGCCAACAGCCGCTCGATCGCGTCGGCGCGGCTTCTCGACGGAACCCCGTAGATGTCGGCATAGAAATGAATGTTCTCCATCACGGTCAGGTCCGGGTACAGTCCAAACCGTTGGCTCATGTAACCAATATTGTCCTTGATGGTCTCGGCCTCGCGAACCACGTGTCGCCCGGCCACCCATGCCTCTCCCGATGTCGGTTCCATGATGGCGGTCAGTAACCGCATTGTGGTGGTTTTGCCGGCACCATCCGGACCGACCAACCCGAAGATTTCACCTTCCTCGACCGACAGCGTCAGCGCGTCCACCGCGGTCAACGCGCCGAAGCGTTTGGTCAGCGACTCGGTTCGGATGACGGCGTTCACGGCACCGGAATTTCCGCGTCGGCCGGCATTCCGGCCTTCAACTCCATATTCGGGTTGGTGATGTCAATTTTCACACGGTACACGAGTTTGACCCGTTCTTTGGGTGTCTGGACGCTTTTCGGGGTGAACTCCGCCTCGGAGGAGATGAAACCGATGCGGCCCTCATAGACCTTGCCGGGATAGGTGTCGGTGGTCACGCGCGCTGTCTGGCCGAGTTTGATCCGGGCGAGATCGGTCTCGCTGACATATGCGCGCAGCCAGACGTTGACCAGGTCCGCCACGGTCACCACGGGCGTGCCCGGCACGACGTAATCGCCCGGTTCGATGTTCTTCGATAACACCACGCCGGTCAGTGGGGAGGTCAGCGTGGCGTACCCCAATTGGACGTTGGCCAGCCCCAGCGCGTGTTCGGCCTGTTGCAGGCGGGCGCGCGCCTGGTCAATCGCTTCCTGTCGCGGGCCGATTTTGACAAGGTTGTACTGCGCCTCCGCCTCGCGGACGCGCGCGTCCGCGACCTTGCTGGCCGCTTCGGCGGCCTGCAGGTTTTGAAGGGGAATGACTTTTGTCGCGTAAAGTTCCTGTGCGCGTTGCAGGTCCAGCGCCAAACGAGCGGCTTCCGCTCTGGCGCTTTCGACGGCAGCCGCCGCGGCGGCGATTTCCTGTGGCCGGGAACCGTTCAGCAGTTCCGTCAGTGCCGCCTGCGCGGCGGCCAGTTCGGCCTTGCGGATTTCCACCTGTTGGCGCAGGTCCGCGCTGTCGAGCAGGGCGATCAACTGTCCCTGCGTGACCGAGTGCCCTTCATCCACGAGGCGTTTCTCGACGTGGCCGGCAATTTTGAAGGCGAGTTGGACATCGGTGACCTCGATGTTGCCGGACAAGCGGAGGACGCCTGTTTCCTGCTGTCGTCGCTCAAAATACCAATAGGCCAATCCGCCTATGGCGAGGAGGAGCGAGAACAGGAGGAAGAGTTTGTGTTTGGTGTTCATTGGGCGGTAGCATAACAGACGCCGTTTCCCGAAACCAGCGGTTTGACCGGTTGAAGTTGACTCTTGTCAATTCTACCCGCAGAATCCGCGCCCGTGCCTGGTCCCATCTGGAAATGGATCCTGTTCAACGCGTTTGTCCTAGCGATGCTCGCGCTGGACCTTGGTGTGTTTCATCGCAAGACGCATGAGATAAAACTCAAGGAGGCGCTGGGGTGGAGCACTGTCTGGATTGCGCTGGCGCTATTGTACAACGTGGGGGTGTACTTCTGGCTGGGCAAAGTCAAGGCGCTGGAGTTCCTGACCGGCTACGTCCTTGAGAAATCGCTGAGCGTGGACAACATCTTCGTGTTTCTGCTGTTGTTTTCCTACTTTCGCGTGCCCGCGCGTTACCAACACAAGGTGTTGTTTTGGGGGATCCTGGGCGCGCTGGTGATGCGGGCGGTGTTTATCGTTGTGGGCGTGGCATTGCTCCAGCGGTTTGAGTGGGTGATTTTCGTGTTTGGCGTCGTGCTGATTTACAGCGGTATCAAGATGGCCACAGGCAAGGACGAAGAAGTTCATCCCGAACACAACCCCGTGTTGCGGCTGTTCCGCAGAGCGTTTCCCGTCACCACCGATTTTGAGGGGGATCGTTTTTGGGTGCGACGCTCAACGGGACTGCTGGCCACGCCGTTGATGGTGGTGCTTGTGGTGGTGGAGACCACCGATTTGATTTTTGCCGTGGACTCCATTCCTGCCGTGCTGGCCATTTCCCATGACCCGTTCATCGTGTACACGTCCAATGTCTTTGCGATTCTCGGATTGAGGGCGTTGTACTTTGCAATGCACGGCGTGATGAACCTCTTCCACTTGTTACACTACGGGTTATCGGTGATCCTGGTGTTCGTGGGGCTGAAGATGATTCTCTCGCACTGGGTAAAGATCCCCACCGTCATTGCCCTGGGCGTGGTAGCGGGAGTACTGGCGTTGTCGGTGGCCGCGTCGCTGATCTGGCCCGAAAAGGAAACTACACAATCAACATGCAATCCCCGTAGCTGAAGAAGCGGTACCGTTCCCGCACCGCCTCCGCATACGCCCGCAAAACCAATTCCCGCCCGGCAAAGGCGCTCACCAGCATCAACAAAGTGGACTTTGGCAGATGGAAATTTGTCAGCAGCGCGCCCACGACACGGAACCGAAACGGCGGACGAATGAAAAGGTCCGTCGAACCAGAAGCGGCGCGCGGCTCTCCGACCGACTCCAATGCCCGCACCACGGTGGTGCCGACGGCCACGATCCGTTGAGCCGCCCGCATCTTATCGGCCGCCTCGGTGGAGATCGAGAATCGCTCAGCGTGCATCTGGTGTTCCTCGACATTCTCCACTTTCACCGGGCGAAACGTACCGATGCCCACGTGCAACGTGACAAACGTGTGCGGCAAGCTCGCCAGCATCTCCGGCGTGAAATGTAGCCCCGCTGTCGGCGCGGCGACCGCGCCGGGATGCCGCGCGTAAACTGTTTGATAGCGGTCGTAATCGGAAAATGAGGGTGGGGCCTCGGCGCCCCGGTCTGTCGCCGCACGGAGGCGGCTCCCACACTGCACAGGTCGTCGGATATACGGCGGCAACGGTGGAACCCCATGATGTGCCAGATACGATTCCACGTTGCCACTGAAACGGAGGATTCGCCCACCGAAATCGGTTTCGCCTTCGACCTCCGCCTTCAGCCACGGAGTGAATTCCAGTGTCCGCCCGACCCTGGCCCGGTGGCCGGGCTTGACGAGAGCGGACCAGCGGTTGTTGCCGAGGTTTTCGACCAGAAGCAGTTCAACATTCGGTTTTTGTGACCAGATACGGGCGGGGATGACCTTGGTGTCGTTGAGAACAAGCAGATCACCGGGCCGGAGGTAGCGGGGAAAATTGTGGAACTGGTCATGACGGATTTCGCCGCTGGCGCGGTCAATCACCATCATCCGCGAGGCAGCGCGATCGGCCAGCGGTTGCTGGGCAATGAGATCATTGGGCAGCGAATAATCGAAATCGGATGTTTTCACGAGTGCGGGAAAGTGTACCGCAGGGGATGAAATGCTTCAATGGCAGGCATCGCAGTTTCTCCGCATCCCGGTGAACAAGGTAGTGTTTTCTGTGTCAGCCACCGCCCGATTCATTGACGAGGTGCCGTCTCCCCACCGGTTCCCGATTTTGAAAAATTTCGCTTTGCAACTGGCGGGGGGTTGTGTAATCTCCGCGCGCTTCTGTCGTTTTCACCTCAAAACCCAAAGAAGTTTGAAAGGAAGAGTTATAACTATGACGGCATCATTAAACCGAGCCATGCAACGGCTCACACGCGGTAGCGCGAAGCGCCAGGCGTTTGTCGCCTTTGGCCTTTGCGCGTTCACTCTGCTTGCGGCTCAATGGGCGCGAGCGCAGGAAGCGGTGCGCGAAGCGGCACACGGCGCGGCGCAGAAATTCCAGTTCTTTGCTTTCATGACCAGCAGCGACTACGTGGTGGGCGAGAAAATCGCGCTTTGGGCGGTGCTGGGAGTGGCGTTTGCGGGACTGGCTTATGCGTTGATGCTCGTGAAACAGGTTGTCAATTCCGACACCGGCACCGAAAAGATGAAGAAGGTGGCCGACGCTGTTCGTGAGGGCGCCAATGCCTACCTCGCGCAACAGTTCAAGAAGATTGTCGTTTTGATTGTCATCCTGACCGGCGTGCTTTACTTCACCGCGTTGGAGAACGGGCAGGAAGTGGCTTTTGGGCGCGCGGCGGCGTTCCTGATGGGGTCGCTGTTCAGCTTCTGCGTTGGGTTTGTCGGAATGCGATTTGCCACGCTCGGCAATCTGCGCGTGGCGGCCGCCGCCCGTGAATCATTTGGCGGCGCATTGCAGGTCGGGTACCGCACTGGCACGATTACGGGCATGTTGACCGACGGTCTCGGTCTTCTCGGCGGCACCTTGATCTTCATGGCATACGGCGAGAAGGCGTATGAAGTGCTGCTTGGATTCGGCTTTGGCGGCACGCTCATCGCGTTGTTCATGCGCGTGGGTGGCGGCATCTACACCAAGGCGGCGGACGTGGGCGCCGACCTCGTTGGCAAAATTGAGGCGGGCATTCCTGAGGACGATCCCCGCAATGCGGCGACCATCGCGGACAACGTCGGCGACAACGTCGGCGATTGCGCCGGTATGGCAGCCGACATCTTCGAGTCGTACGAGGTTACGATTGTGGCCGCGATGATTCTCGGCTACGCCTCTTTTGGTCACAAAGGCGTTATCTTCCCCTTGCTGGTGCGCGCCATTGGCGTCATTGGCTCGATTATTTCTACCTACAGCGTTCGCGCCAAGCCGGAAGACAGCGGTGACGCGGCCCTGCACTCGGTGCATCGTGGCTTCCTGATTGGCTCGATTATCAGTGTCGTGGGCTTTGTGCTCCTCGGCCTGTTCTACCTGAAATTCGATGCGGCCTACTTCCAGCACTACAAACAGGCGTTACCGGGCTTCCAGAACTTCATGGTTAACGGACAGGTACAGTTGCCGTTCTGGGCCAGCTTCGGGATCAGCGGGCTGGATCTGCGTCCTGCCTGGACCTGCTTGATTGGTGTCTTCCTCGCGGTGGCGCTCAACAAGTGCACGAGCTATTTCACCCACACTTCGCATCCTCCGGTGAAGTCCATTGCCAAAGCTTGCCAGACCGGACACGCGACCAACATCATTCAAGGTCTCGCAGTCGGTTACGAATCTGCGGTCTGGGCCACGATCATTATTGCGGCTGCCATCGGCGCCTCGGTGGCCATCTATGTTGGCACCTCGCCGATCTTCATCGCGTACGGTGTCGCCATGTGCGGCATCGGCATGTTGACGCTCACCGGCAACACGATTTCCATGGACGTGTTTGGCCCGGTAGCGGACAACGCCAACGGCATTGGTGAAATGGGGTACGAGAAGGAAAAGATGGGCGAACAAAAATACGGTCAGGCTCGCCAGATTCTCGCCGACCTCGACGCGGTGGGCAACACCACCAAGGCCGAGACGAAAGGAATCGCGATTGGCTCCGCGGTGATCGCTGCCGTGTCGCTGTTCGCCAGCTTCATTGCCGTCATGACAATGGGCAGCGAAGAGGGCATCAGCAAGATGACGGTGGACCAATACAACAGCGTGGCCGGGATGTTGACCGTGGCGAATCCAACGCTGTTTATCGGTTTGTTGATCGGTGGCGCCGTGCCGTTCCTGTTCAGCTCGATGACCATTCGCGCCGTGGGACGCGCCGCCTTCCTGATCGTCAAGGAATGCCGTATCCAGTTCCGCGACAAGGATATTTGGGAAGGTCGCAAGACGCCCAATTACGGTCGTGTCGTTGCGATCTGCACCAGCGCGGCCCAGAAGGAACTCATCGGTCCCGGTTTGCTGGCGATTCTCGCACCGTTGTGCGTGGGGTTCGTGCTCGGACCGCTGGCGCTGGCTGGTTTCCTGGCCGGCATGATTGTGGTGGGCCAGATGATCGCCGTTTTCATGGCCAACGCCGGTGGTGCGTGGGACAACGCCAAGAAAGCGATTGAAGACGAGCCGCGCACCAAGGAAACCGGCAAAGGCAGCGAGAAACACAAAGCGGCCGTTACCGGCGATACCGTGGGTGATCCGCTCAAGGACACCGCCGGCCCGGCCATCAATCCATTGATCAAGGTTATGAACATGGTCAGTTTGTTGATGCTGCCGATCGTGTTGAAGTTCCACAAGGTTCCCGGCTTGGAAGCGAGCGGGAAATTGTCCTACGGCGTGGCGATTGTGATCGCCGTAATCGGCCTGGCCGCGATCGTCTGGGCGGTCAACCAGTCCAAACGGGACACGCCGGAAATGGCGGCCATGGACAAGGAGTTGGAAAAAGCGTAGTCCGTTACGTTCTTCCGAAAGTCACGCAGGGCCGGTGCGGCAACGCATCGGCCCTGTTGTTTTAGGCGATGGAGGAAACGCGTTGAGGCGGTGCGGACGAGAGGACGGTTTCGATCTCGCGGAGTTCCTCGCGGGTGAGGGGAGCAAGAAAGGTGGCGGTGACATTTTCTTCGAGCTGGGAGCGGTTCTTGGCACCCACGAGCGCGAGGGAAACGCCGACGTGGTTGAGGACAAATTTGACGGCAAGTTGGGAGAGCGAAAACCCACCTTTATAGGCAATGGGTTTCAATTGCTCCACTATCTCGATGGAGCGCTCGTAGTCCTCGCGGCCGGCGTTGGTAAGCCAGTTTGAGCGAATGTCGTTGGGATCGAAGCGGGATGCCTTGTTGTATTTACCTGAAAGGAGACCACGAGCGAGAGTTCCCCGCGCGATGAAGGCAATGCCGCGGGCGCGGCAGTAGGGGAGAATTTGTTGTTCCGCACGGCGATCCAAAAGGTTGTAGTTGGATTGCACGGCAGCGAGATTGCGCTGGGTGTCGAAGGATTCGACCATGTCAAAGTCATTGGTGGAAACGCCAAAGTAACGGATTTTTCCTTGTCGCTGGAGAAGGGCGAAAGCATCGAGAAACTCCTGCCAGCGCGTGGTTCGCCACAGATGGCACTGATAGAGGTCAATGTAATCAGTGCGGAGACGGCGCAGACTGGCTTCACAGGCGCGGAGAATGTAGTCGCGTGATTCGTTGACGGTGCGGCGTTCAGCCGTGTCGTGCCAGAAACCAACCTTTGTTGCCACATACACACGGTCGCGGCACCCGCAGTCTTTCAATGCCTGCCCCAGAACCTCTTCGCTGTGTCCCCACCCATACATGTCGGCAGTGTCGAAGAAATTCACGCCAAGTTCCACGGCGCGTTTGACGGTGGCCGCCGATTCGTCGTCGGCGACGCCGGTCCAACCGTCGGGTTTACCGTCGAGAGTGATTGCGCCACCGAACTGCCAGCACCCAAGACCCACCAGACTCACGCGCCAACCTGTTTTCCCAAATGGCCGATACAGCATACGATTCCTTGTTACCCTAACACCCCACGCTTGGCAAGCCGTCTTCCGACGGCGATAGCGACGATTTTCGTTTTCATTGGCATGACGGTTTGCTACAAGTCGCCACCGTAACGAACGGAGGCACGCAGATATGTCGCGATTGTTTCTTGGATTGGACTCGAGCACCCAGAGCTTGTCTGCCATCGTCATTGATCTGGATGCGCGCAAGGTGGTGTACGACAAGTCGCTAAACTTCGACAAGACATTGCCGCAGTACGGCACCGTCAATGGCACATTGCGCGACAAAAATCCGCTGATTGTTCACAGTCCGCCACTGATGTGGGCCGAGGCGCTCGACGTGCTGTTCGCCGAAATGAAACAAGACGGCGTGAGGCTTGACCAGGTTCTTGCCGTTTCCGGCTCCGGACAACAACACGGGTCGGTCTATTTGAATTCTCAGGCTGCCGCCGCGTTCGCCAATCTCAATCCCGCCAAGAGCCTCAAAGAGAATCTGGCAAAGATTTTTGCGCGTCCCACCTCGCCCATCTGGATGGATTCCTCCACGTCCGCGGAATGCGCCGAGATTCGGGCGGCGCTCGGCGGCATCAAAGCCACGGCCCAGGCGACCGGCTCGGATGCCTTTGAGCGCTTCACCGGGCCGCAGATTCGGAAGTTCTACAAGACCGAACCGGACAACTACGCGAAAACAGCCAGTATCGCGCTCGTCAGTTCGTTTATGGCCTCGATCTTGGCGGGCAAGATTGCGCCGATTGATCATGGCGATGGCGCCGGCATGAACCTGATGGACATCAAAAAGAAAACCTGGCATCCCGCCGCGCTGGAAGCGACGGCGCCGGGGCTGGCCGCGAAGCTGCCTCCGCTGGCAGAGTCGTGGAAGACGATCGGGCCGGTGAGTCCTTATTTTGTGAAAAAGTACGGCCTGAATAAGGATGCGCTGGCACTGGTCTGGTCCGGCGACAATCCCTGTAGCGTGATTGGCCTCGGTTTGATCGAGCCGGGCAGAGTCGCCATCAGTCTCGGGACCAGCGACACGCTGTTTGGATACATGAAGCATTGCCGGGTGGACGAACACGGGGAAGGACATGTGTTTGGCGCGCCAACGGGCGATTATATGACATTGATCTGCTTTAAGAACGGCTCGCTGGCGCGCGAGAAGATTCGGGACTTCTACGGTCTTGACTGGGACGGCTTCAACCAGGCGTTCGCTGCAACGTCCCCTGGTAATAAGGGTGGCATCCTCTTGCCGTGGTTCGAGGCGGAGATCGTACCTCGTGTTCACAAACCGGGCATCCACCGCATTGATCTCGACGAGAAGGATGCCGCTGCCAATTGTCGCGCGATTGTTGAGGCCCAAATGATGTCCATGCGGCTGCACTCGCAGTGGATGGGGGTGAAACCGAGCCGCATCTATGCCACCGGTGGCGCCTCCAACAATCTTGCCATCCTCCAGGTCGTGGCTGATGTGATGAACTGCCACGTCCTTCGCATTGAGGTTGCCAAGAGCGCGGCGCTGGGTGCCGCATTGCGCGCCGCGCATGGTTGGCTGGAGCATGAGGGCCGGGCACCGTCGTGGGACAAGATCGTACGCGGTTTTACCGATCCGGTTCCCGGCAGCGAGGTCACACCGTCGGTCAAGGCGACGAAAGTGTACGACAAACTCATTGAGAAATACGCGCAGTGCGAGAGGAAAGCGCTGGAAGGTCTGGCTTGACGCCCGAGCAATAATGGCATAAGCCTTTCGGCCACAATCATGTTCTCATCATGAACAACAATACTACTACCACTACCGAGAAGGGGATGTTCGTTTTGCCAGATGGTCGAAATGTCTTCTTCACTTTCTGTCTTGTCAGTTCCTTGTTCCTGTTGTGGGGATTTTGCAACGGAATGATTGACGTGATGGACAAGCATTTTCAGGAAGAATTGCACCTGAGCCTGTCCCAATCGGCCTGGGTCCAGTTTGCGCACTGGATGGGTTACTTCCTTATGTCCATTCCCGCTGGCTGGTTGGCGACACGTTTGGGATACAAGGGCGGTATCATTGCCGGGTTGATGTTGGTGTCGGTGGGGGGCTTCTGGTTCATTCCCGCATCGCACATCGCGAAGTTCTGGGCGTTCCTACTTGGCGTGAGCGCCGTGGCGGCCGGTCTGACGTTCTTGGAAACGGTGGCCAATCCCTACACCACGGTGCTTGGCCCAGCGCGATACGCTGCCGCTCGCATCAACATGGCTCAATCCTGCAACGGTGTGGGGTGGATTTTCGGGCCGATTGCCGGTAGCTTGTTTTTCTACGGCACCGATGAGGCCGGCCGTAGCACCGGCTCGCAAACGCTCTGGATTCCATACGCGGGTGTGGCGGTCGCGGTGCTGATTTTGGCTGTTATTTTTTACTTTGCTCCGGTCCCTGACATCAAGGCGGAGGACGATTATCACATGGATGAGAAGGATGAAAACAACAAGGTCGCTCCCTCTGCACCAGTACGTCATGTGAATCGGCCTTTGTCCTATATTTTGCTGCTTGGCAATGTGGCCGCGCTCATCGGCGTTTTTGTGTTCATCCTCTGGCTGACCTTCGACAGTCTTCATCTTGGTCCCCGTCTGGTGGGACTGGCGTCGGCGATTCCTCATCCGTCCAGCCTGGTTGTGACGGCGGAGAATTCCATCGGAGTAGTGCTGACAGTCGGCGCGTGTCTGGCGTTCGTGATCGGGGCGGTTGTGTTGCTCGGTATCACCAAGCGACTCACTCATCACAGTATCTGGTCGCACGAACACTTTACCGGCGCCACGTTGGCTCAGTTTTTCTACGTCGCGGCCCAATGTGGCATTTTCAGTTTCCTGATCAACTATGTGACCTCGGAACCGCCCTCGCTGCCGTCGTCGTGGATGAAAGAGGGGCACAAATGGGTCGAAGTTCGTACCGCTTTTGCCCGGTCCGACTTCAAGGATGTGTCGTCCTTGGCGAAGAAGTTGATCGCGCCGTCGGATCCGGTGTCCGCGTTTCTGGCGACCAATCTTTCGCCTTCCACCATGGAAACGCTGAAGCGATTCCAGGAGGGAAAGACCAGCGCAACGGCGGCTCGTATCGCGTTGGCGCAGGAACTGAACGGCCTTATCCTCAAGGAGAACTTTTACACGCCGGAACGATTCAGCGGCGTTACTCTCCAGCCCAAAACTCGTGAACTTCTGGCGCAATCGCGCCCCAATCTGCCGCGCCTGAACCGATTGCTGCTGGCGGATGCCTACCCCGGTGAACTGCGGTTTCAGGACGGCGTGATCGGGTTTACCAATCAGTTTGCCGCAACGTTGGCCTCTGTTGGTTTCTTCTGCTTCCTGATGGGACGAGTCGTTGGCGCGGGCCTGCTGCGAAAAGTATCCGCGCATAAAATGCTGGGGTTGTACAGCGTGATCAATGCCGTGTTGTGTTTCCTTGTATTCCTGAAAATCGGCTGGTTGTCCGTACTGTGCGTCTTCCTGAGTTACTTCTTCATGTCCATTACCTTCCCGACCATCTTCGCGCTCGGTATCTATGGGTTGGGTGCTCGCGCCAAGCGCGCCTCGTCGTTCATTGTAATGGCTATTGTCGGTGGCGCTCTTTTGCCCAAGCTCATGGGGGCTGTTGCCGATCACTATGACATGTCGCGTGGATTTATTGTTCCGTTGATCTGTTTTGTGATCGTTGCCCTGTATGGTTATGGCTGGCCCAAACTGAGCCGGGAAGAAGCGCTCCACGGTGTCGGCGCAAGCGGCGGACACTAGTTGCGTCGGCGAGGTCCGAGCTTGTAGGTCCATCGGCCCAATTGCCACAGCAGACGGCCGGGGATGAACATTGCCTGTTGAAGGTTGGAATAGAGGTTTGTCCCCAGATAACGCAGGGCCGCCCGCGTGGTGTAGGCGCCTGGCTCGCGCAGGCGGAAAAGCCAGAGAGCAGCCAGCAAACGGACTCCGCTGGCGATTAGAAATAACACGCCGTGATAGGTGAGCGGTTGTCCGAAAAATGTTCCGCGCCAGTCTTTCAGTAACTGAGCCAGCACGCCGCCAAAAACGCCACTGGCGACTCCCGCGATGGCAATGACGGCGCTGTTGATGGCAATGTGCGCGCCGCGTTCCTGTTGTCCTTCCGTGGCGCTGCCCAGATCCAACAGGATGTTGAAGTTGGCCAGATCAATCCCCGGCCACATCAGGGTGCCGAGCGTCACGGCGGCAAACCCCGCCAACCAGTGCTCGCGGCTGATGAACACCCAGGCACCTGCGCCCTGCACGAACAACAACATCGCAATGATCAGGACCGGTTTGCGACCGAGACGATCTACGAGCCGTCCCCAGACCGGATACATCACCAGGAAGGTCGCCAGCGGCACCAGCACCAACATCGCGTTGGCCGCCGTGTTGGAGAACCCCGCCACGTTGAGAACGTAGAGCCAGACGAACTGATTGATGTAACCGATCGAAAAGGTCAACAGGGCGGTGAATCCGAGAAAACATCGGAAATTGGAATCGCGCAACGGCGTCAGCAACAGATGCCGCCATTTCACGTCGGGATTGGGCATCCGCCTCACCGTCTCTGCCACCGGCAGGAAAAACAAAAAGTCCACCATTCCAAACACGGCGGCTACGGCCAGGCCGCCAGCAGCCGCCTTCAAGAGAGCTTCCGGGCCGTGGGCGGCCGCCCGATCGAGAACGAATCCAATCGCCAGCGTTGTCACCAAGCCGACCGCCTGGCCGACTTGCGATCGTCTGGAAAAATACCGCCCGCGAATCGGTTCGGGCACCAGATCGGCCATCCACGACACCCAGGCCGGGCCGATCATTTGCCCGGTGGCCCATGAGAGGGCAACGACCACAATCATGCCCCGCGCGCGAGTCGTTTCCGGCAACAGCCACGGAATGGCCGCCACCACCAGCCACAAGGCGCGATGAATGAGTCCCAGGGAGATGAAAATCTGTTTGCGGTGGCCGTAGCGTTCGATGATATAGCTCACCGGCAATTGAAAAGCGCAGCCGGCAAACGGTAATGCCGCCAACACGCCAAACCCGAAGCGAGACATGCCGAGGAGCTGAGCGAATTGTGTCAGCGTTGCGCCAGTGATGGTGTACATCCAGACCGCCCCGAAGACCCAGGCCACCGTCACCAAGCGCAACGAACGCCGAAGCGGAGAGTGTCTCACATGCTAGGAAACAATTTCAGCTCCGTTGCTGGGATGGCAGACGTAGAGCTGAGGGGTCAGGCGGGTCGCCGTTTGATAGTCGGCCGCCGTGGTTTTCACGAACACGTCCGCCGCGCCTTCCTCGACCAGGGCAACGGCACAACCGCCGAATCCCGCGCCGGTCATCCGCGCACCGATACAACCGGGAGCACGACGCGCGCACTCGACAATGATATTCAGGGCGTCGTTGGTGACCTCGAAATCGTCTTTCAGACTTTCGTGGCTCTCATTCATGAGTCGCCCGAGCAGACGGGCGTCGCCGCGTCGCATCGCCTCGGCGGCGCGCACGGTACGCTCATTTTCGGTAACGACGTGACGGGCGCGTTTCCGCGTCGTCTCGTCGAGTTGCGCGGCTTTCGCGTTGAATTGGGCTACGCTCACGTCACGGAGTGCCTTGACGCCGAAGAACCGCGCCGCCGCCTCGCACTGGGTGCGGCGCTCGTTGTAGGCCGAACCGACCAGGCCGCGTCGCGTGGCGGTGTCGAGCACGACCACGACCGTTCCGCGGGGCAGGGGAACCAACTCGCGCTCCAGCGAGCGGCAGTCAATCAACAACGCGTGTGCGTTTTTTCCCGCGGCGGAGATCATCTGATCCATGATGCCGCAATTGACGCCGACCCATTTGTTTTCGGCTTTTTGCCCCAGTAGCGCCATGGTTGCCGGGTCCCACGCAAAGCCGCTGGAAATCTCAAACGCCCGTGCTACGGCCATCTCGAACGACGCCGAGGAGGAAAGTCCCGCACCAATGGGCACGTCGCAATCGGTGACGCCCTCCCAGCCATGGAGTTTGTAACCCGCTTCCTGTAGCGCCCAGGCAACACCCTTGGGGTACTCGCCCCAGTGATGCGGTTTTTTGGTCATGTTCGAGAGGTTGAACTCGACCGCCTCATTGTGGTTGCGCGAGAAAATGCTCACCCGCTCGTCGGCACGCGGTCGCAGAGCGATCCACGTGGCCCGGTCAATCGCCATCGGCAGGACAAATCCGTCATTGTAATCGGTGTGTTCGCCGATCAGATTTACGCGTCCCGGCGCGCGCACCACGGCGGATGGCGCAGTGCCGAAGCGTTGCTGAAAGGTTTCAATGACCTGTGGCTGGAGCGATGTGTTCATGGCGGGAATCTTCTACACGTCCAACAGCAGGGACGTCAACTCCGCGATGTCGCCGATCAGGTGGTCAGGACGACAGGCCGCGATGGCCTTACCGAAGAAACCGTACGTCACCCCTACGGTCGTCATCCCCGCCGCGCGTCCCGCGAGAATGTCCGCCTCGGTGTCGCCGACAAACACCGCCCGGTCGGGCGTCAGTTCCATCAGTTTCAACGCGAGCAAAAGAGGGTCGGGATACGGCTTGGTGCGGGGAGTGTCTTCGGCAGAAAGCACCACCTCCAGCAGCCCACCGAACCCCGCGGCATCGAGCGTGCCGAGCGAACTGACCTTGGATCGGGCCGTAACCGCCGCGCAACGGACGCCCGCGGCGCGTAATGTTACCAGCGTCTCGATGGCACGCGGGTAGGGGAGGACGGGCAGGGTTCGGACGCGCTCCTTTTGCCATGCCCGGTGGGCGGCGACCAGCGGCGACGGGTCCATGTCGGGCGCCAACACACGGTAACAATCCGCCAGCGCCGGGCCGAGAATCCGTCCGATTTGCGGTCGCGGCGGCGGGGTTCGCCCGTGTGTGCGGAGGACGTGTTCGATGGCGCCCATGACATACTCTGTGGAGTCGAGCAATGTCCCGTCCACGTCGAACAGTGCTGCGGCAAAACGAGGAGTCACGATGTCCCCACGTGGTAGCCCGCGACGGGCGGTTTCTTGATGACGGATGTTTCTGTGCCCGGTTCAAGTGAAGAATCGAACACGCCGGGGAATCGGATTTTTAGGTCGGGAGACATCGGGTGGGCCAATGTGTTGTTTTTGCCACATACGTCATCTACCCGATAGTGGTTTGTTTTGAACGATCGGACTTGCGCCAGCAGCGACAGGCCGGGGTTGCGCTTGTTATCCGTGAAGTGCGTCTGGGCGGGCAATTCGCCGATGATTTCCCAACACGGATCGTCGGTGCGGGGCCGGTGGTCTGTCCCGGTGTATTGACGACCCTGTTTGATGGTCTCGCTCACGATTTCAGAATAGACAAAAACTTTCGCTGCACAAGTCGGCCGACAACAGCAGGCGCACGGCGCGGGCGCTTACTTCAGCAACGTTAGTTTCTGGAATCGCTCATAGGCGGACTGCCAGAGATCGGCGTCCTGCGGTTCGTAGGTCTGGATCGGGAAGGAGTCGCGCACGACCGCGCGCAATTCCGTGAGTGACTTCAGGTGTTTGAGGGCGATCGCCTGGATCAGGATATTACCGATGGCCGTGGCCTCGACCGGCCCGGTCAGGACGGGCAGACCGGTGGCGTTGGCGGCAAACTGGTTGAGGAGGCTGTTTTTGGTGCCGCCACCGACGATGTGGAGGCGCTGAATGGGTTGTCCTGTGATGGCAATGGCGTCGGCAATGGTCTTGCGATAGACAAGCGCAAGACTTTCGAGAGCGCAACGGACGATCTCGCCGTGGGTGCCGGGCGGTTCCTGGCCGGTCTGACGGCAGTAGGCAACCACCTTTTGCGGCATGTCGCCCGGCTTGAGGAAACGGGCGGCGTTCGGGTTGATGAGACACTTCAACGGCCTGGCTTCGGCGGCCATGCGGGTGATCTGGTCGTAGTTGTATTCGGTGCCCTCAGCCGCCCAGGCGCGGCGGCATTCTTGGACGACCCAGAGACCGACAATGTTTTTGAGGAAACGAATTGTGTGGCCGTAGCCGACCTCGTTGGTCCAGTTGTAGGCGAGGCTCTTGTCGTTGATGATCGGCTCTTTTGCTTCGATACCGAGCAACGACCAGGTGCCGCTGCTCAAGTACGCCCAGTGCGCGCCCTGTGCCGGTACGGCGGCCACGGCGGCGCCAGTGTCGTGAGAACAGGTGGCGACAACCTTGACACCTTTGAGTCCGGTTTCCTTGGCAACGGCGGGCAACAACGGGCCGAGAACGCTGCCGGACTTGACAATTTTCGGGAACAGTTTGGCGGGGAGGCCGAGTTTTTTCTGGAGTTTGCTCGACCACGTACGGGTCTTTGGGTTGTAGAGCTGGGTGGTGCTGGCGAGCGATTGTTCGATGGCTTCCTTGCCGCTGAACAGGTAGTTGAAATAATCGCCCATCGTCAGAAACCGGTCGGCGGTTTTTAGAATCCAGGGGCGGAATGTCACGTCGGCGTGGAGTTGGTAAAGCGTGTTCAATGTCATGAACTGAATGCCGGTCTCGGCAAAGATTTCCTCGCGTTTCACGACGGCGAACGCGCGTTTATACCCGTCGTCGGTACGCGGGTCGCGATAGGCGTAGGGCAACGTGAGCATCGGTTCGTTGTCGCGCAGCCAGACGTAGTCAACGCCCCACGAATCGGTGCTGAGGCTGTCAGGACTCACCCCCCGCTGGGCGACCTTGCGCAACCCCGTTTTCAACTCGTCAAAGATGCGGAGCGCATCCCAGCGAAGCGTGCCGCCGATGGTGATGCTGTTGTTGGGGAAACGGTGGACTTCTTCGAGGGTGAGTTTGCCGTTGGCGAGCGTGCCGAGCATGACGCGACCGCTCTCGGCGCCGAGATCACAGGCGACATAATGATGGGTGCTCATGAAAACCTCTCCTCAAACTTTCAGGACTTTGCGGCGATAGGCTTCGTCGGGACGCCCCGAAATGCGGGCGACATTCTGGGCGCTCAGGAAATTCGGTCCGCCCAGCGTGGCGGCGGCTGTCCAGATTCGGGCGGTTTTTTCCGCCATCAACATAGCGGCCAGCACCGCCTCGACACTGCGACCAAGAGTGACGATGCCGTGGTTTTGAATCAACACCACGCGCGGGACGCGGCCGAGCCGTTGGCGAAACTCCTCGGTGGCGGTACGGATGGCGTGGCAGAGTTGAAGTCCCGGATCGGTGTAGGGAACGAAAACGGATTCAACGTCGCAACAGACAATCTCATCGGGAAAGATACGTTGGGTGGCGAACTCGCGCGCGCGGGGGGAACAGAGAATACCGGTCACTGCCGGGGCGTGGGTGTGGCCGACAAACTCGATGTCGGGCAGCGACAGGAAATAGCCGTGAAACAGCGCTTCCACCGACGGTTTACGTCCGCTTTTGTCCACGCGAGCATCCATCAAGGCGGCGTCCACCTCGGCGTCGCTCAAGCCTTTTTTTTCCATCAGCGCGGCGATGTCCGCAAATCGGCACTCGACAAGTTCCTCTTCCTTGAGCGTGCCAAGACTGGTGCCGCTGGCTTTGACGAGGAACGTTTTCTCGTCGAGTCGTGTCGAGGTGTTGCCCTCGCCAAGAATGGCCAGGGAACGGGATGGATTTCCGAGTTCGTGTGAGAGTCTGAGAAGCGCGGCGAATCGTTCTTGTCGAGTCATGGTGAGCGGTAGAAAAGCCGAAATCCGACCGCAAAGTCAAGTCCTCACTGGACGGGTTTTGAGCGTGGGACGCAACCGGTCAACGCACCTCGTGTGTTGGATTACGGGGTCGGCTTTTGGCGGATTAATTCGCCGAGAGAGCGGGTGAGTTTTTCCTGGGCGTCGGCGGCGGCGCCGATTTGGCCGAGAAATTCATCGAGGCGGCTCATCAGTTCGGCGCGTTTTTCCGCTTCGCTGACCACTTTCAGGAAGTGGTGGGGTGTGACGCTGACGCCGGGGCCGGTGACGTTATTGGTGTCGCGCACTTCGATCCAGAACTCGATGGAGGTGCCCTCCAGCAGCAGCGGAGAGATGGCCGACATCTTCCATTCGTAGCGGCGGCGCAACGTTTTGGGGTGTTGGCCTTCGAGGTCCAGCTCAACGGTTTTCACCGCGTCAGAACCGTCCTGCTTGTAATGAAGAAATACCGCGCCGATGCCGTATTCGTCGGCGGCCTCGAAGCCGACCCACAAAGTGCCGTACACGGTGACGAGTTCTTCCCGTCGTTGCGGATGAGTCAGGATGACCGACGGCGGTTTATCGGGGACGATGTCTATGCGATAGACCGTTTCGTCTTTGGAGGTCAATCCATCGCGGTCCAGCAGGCCGATGGAGAAGCCGGTGAGCCCCTGGGCGGGGATCGGGATTTCGCCGGTCCATTCCGCGCCGGGTTGCATGGGAATTTCTCGGGTCGGTCCTGCCAGACGGATGACGGCGCGTTGCAGCGGTTTGGTCGGCACGGCCTGCAACTGGAGTTTGCTGCCGGCCAGCAGGACGAGGTCGCCGAGGGCGCGTGGGGTGGGGGCAAGTCCAGTGTAGGCGGGATAAATTTGAAAACAACGTAAGGAGGCGAGGGCGGGACGGGGGCGCACGGTGATGTCGAAGTCCTCGCTGAGACCGTCGTTGAGTTTGATTTTGTAGGTAAATGATTCCTGCACGTTTTCGAGGAGACGACGGAATCGGCTGCGATCATCGGTAGCGGGAAGCAAGGTAAGGGTCTGGGTTTGTCCGTTGGCGTATTTCAAGCTGATATGGCCATGAGGCGGCGTGATCCCTTTGGCGACGGCCTCGATGAGGATGTTGTCGCCCCTGGCAATCACGCGATTTTGAGTGAGACAGATTACCTTTGTCTTGCGCGGGACGGGTACCGGCATGAGCATGGCCCGCCGCAGCAAATCCACACTAGCCGGTCGCGCGCGTTCAAAAGCCGCCACGGCGACCAGGCTGAGCAGGAAAGCGGCGCCTGCCGTTTGCAGCAGCGGTTTCCAGTGGACGGCTTTGTGGTAGGCCAACGTGGGGGCGAGTTGTTCGGTCTCGGCGATCAGCCGTTCCACGAGACGGGGAGAGGAAACGCGCTCCTGGTGTCCCAACTGAACGGCCGATATCAGGCGGTTGCGCAGGCCGGGAGTGGCGCGCTCGATGCGTAGCGCCAGCGTATCGTCATCGGGCGGTGACAAGAGCGGCCTGATCAGGAACCGCGCGGCGATCCAACCACACACGCCGCCCGTGGCCAGCAACAGTACCAGACGCACGGCTCGCGGCAGCTCGATCCACCAGTCCAACGTCATTTCGACGCCCACCAACACGATTCCCGCGGCCAAAAGCGCAGAAAATCCGGTCAGGATATTGACCAGGATTTGCAGGTGACGGAGAGCGGCCAGTTTTTGTTCGAGGCCGTGGAGATGCGGTTGGATGTTGAGGGGGGCGGTGTTCATGGGTCATTTCAATTGCCAGAGTTTGCGAAGGATCCATTCGGCGCTCGCCAGCAACAACAACAGCAGAAAATAGAGCGGCGACGACCAGACCTCGATCTCAGTGGTCGAACTGACCCGCTCGGTTTTGCGTCCGATAATCGAAGCGAGGCGGGCCAGGTCCGCATCGGTGAGGAATTGTCCGCCGCTGAGAGCGGCCATCTCTTTGAGAAGCGACTCGTTCATGGCAATGTCGGTAAACTCCAGCTTTGGCTCCACCACGTCGAATGCCAACTGGGTCTGCGGATCGCGTTCCAGGTAAAAGGCGTACGGACCGGGAGCGGGCGCGAGAAACTCGCCGCGGTACATTCCCGGCTGATCGGGCAGAGCGCGAAGAATCACTTCGATGACGGGCGGGGCGGAGCCATTGGGTGTTCGGGGTGCCACGAGCGCCTTCAACGTCGGGGTGGTGACCGGCTCGTAGTTGGGCGAATAGACTCGCGCATAGATTGAGACGCGCTCGCCGGGCGCGTAGCTCTGGCGGTTTGCGCTGATTTGAATTCGTTTTTGCGCGCCGAGAAGGCGCAGCAATGCCATGCGTTGTACCACCTGTCCCCAAAACGACGTGAAATAGGTTTCGCCGACGTTCTTGCGCCAGCGCCAGGTGTTGTCGGTGCCGAGGAACAGGGTGTGCCCGGCGCCGTACTGTTGAGTGGCCAGCACCGGCATTTTGCCGAAGCGGGTCGCCTTGCTGTCGTCGGCGTCCACCAGCAATACCTCCGCGCCAGGTTTGGCGCGGCCAACGCGGGCATCCCAGTAAATTGGCGGCAGGCTTCGCCAGCAAGCGAGGTTTTCATCGGGATCGTCCGACAGTCGCAACATCGGGCTGGCTTTGCCGTCGGGAGTCAATTCCAGTTGAATCGGCACGGTGGCCGACTCGGCTTCGGCATCCGTGGCTAAGGGATCCAATTCCACCGGCAGCAGTTTTTCCAGTGGCGTTTTGCGATACGTCTGGGGGTTGAAACGTTTACCGGCGACCAAAAGCAGGGCGCCGCCGAAATCTCCGACGAACTGACTGAGAAGCTCGATCTGCTCGGCCCGAAATCGTTGCAGATCCACGTCGCCGAGGATCACCAAATCGTACTGGAAGAGGTCCTCTTTTCGCGATGGGAATTCCTCCAGATAGGGGGATGCCTCGCCGGTGGCAATGCCGGGATCGCCCTCCAACAAGACGCATTTCAGTTCTACGCGGCGGTCGCGCAACAGCGACGCCTGAAGATAACGAAACTCCCATCGTGGCGCCTGTTCGACCAGGAGCACCTTGATTTTGGTGTCCAACACCCGAAGCCGCTGGACACGGGTGTTGTTGTCCTTGACCAACTCGTCAGGAAAAGGAGAGGCCGTCACCGAAAGATCGAAGGCGCCTTTCTCGCGCGGCGTGAACTTCATCGTCACTGTCTGTTCGAGGTCGTTGGAGAACGTCACACTCTGACTGTCCATAAGCTGCTCTCCCAACATCAGGGCAAGCCGCGCGGTGCGTCCCGCGACTCCCTGCGCGCGCAACCGCACCACCACGGGGACTTCATCATTCACAAACGCCAGCTCCGGCGCCATCAACCCCGTCACGGAAACATCCTTCGGCGTTTTCATTCCCACCCCGTAAATGTAAAGCGGAACGCCCTCCTGTTGCGCCATCGTCGCGGCGACCATCGGCGGCATCCCGCTGTTGTTTGCGCCGTCGGTAAACAATAGAATGCCTGCCAACGGTTGGCCGCGTTTGCGACTGATCACGTCGTGAATGGCATCACCAAGCGCGGTGGCATTGTGCGTGGCGCCGAGACAGCCGGCCCAATTGGTGGGATGCGGCGCGGTCAATTCGGCCAGAGCCCGCCCAAACGTGAACGCCGCCAGATCATAGTCTCGTCCCAACGAGGACAACAGGCTCAGTTTTGGCTCCTGCAAAAGCTGTTGGACACGCGCCAAGCGCGGACGCTCCTGCACATCAGCGATGCCCATGCTGGCGCTGGTGTCAAACAACACAAGCAATGTTCGCCGCACCTTGCTCTCCAACGTCAGCGACAGAGATGGCCGCAACACCACCAGAAGAACCAACCACAAAAAAAACACCCGCAGCCCGCTCAAAAGAAACCGTTGCCAACGACGCAATGTGTCGTCACCCTGCCGATAGGCCCAGATCACCCATGCCGCCACGGCCACCGCCAGCAACAATGCCACGCCGCTACCCAGTCCCGCATGAAACACCAGCGCGACTCTCGTCAGAATCGCCGAGCGGTCGGGGGAAGCCCCCAATAGATGGAGCAGAAAGTTCATTTCGAGCGACTGAATCGTTGTGCCAACAGTGTTTCCACCGCGCCGACAAGAAGCGCCAGTAGCGCGACGGGCCACCAGACCTCGGAGCCGACGATCTCCTGTTCGATGCGGGTTCGCAGAGCGATTTCCGACGGATACGTCAGCACCTGGGCCACACGTCCCAACTGGTTCATCTCGGCCAGCGAGAGCGGGCGGAGATTGGATTCCGCCGCCTGCGCCTGGGCCGCAAACCGAAGTTTCAACGGCGGGTCACCCGCCGCTTCAATTTCATAGACGCCGGCATAATCGGTGTTGGCATGACGAAGGACGGCGGCATTGTTGTGGATTTCGATGCGGCCATATTCGCGCTGGGGAACGGGCAAGGACGGAATGAGCGTGGTCGTTTCCCGTCCATGATATTCGAGGCCGAGGCGATAGACGAACGGCTCGCCGACTCTGACGTTCAAGTTGTCGTGGCGCCGGGCCAGGATCACGCCGAGCGTGCGGTAGAGCAGGGGAACAAACGCGGGACGCAACGGCAGATCGTTCCAGGCCGTGTTGGCCGTGCTGCTGAACAGCACGACCCGTCCCAGCCCCACCGTCTGTTCCATAACGGCGGGAGTCCCGTCAACGTACCGCAGCACGGTGACAGGCGCGCCGTTGGTGGCGGGGCGCAACGGATAATAGCGGTAAAAACGCGCGCTGGCCAGCGTGCCGGCGGCAGGATCGTTCCAGAGGGTAACAATCGGATGTTCGTAATCTTTGGGCTGAAACATGGCGACAGCGTCTTGTTTCTCCGCATCCCCGCGCGGCTCTTCCAGCCGGGCCGGGAGAAAGGCCAGGCGCGTGTTGTAGAAAGCACGATTGCAGTTGGGGCCGGGAAACACGATCAATCCGCCGCCACGCGCGAGAAATTGTTCGAGCGCGGCAACCGTTTCATCGGGCAGATCAAAGAGGTCGGAGAGAATGACGACATCAAACCCGTCCAGACGGGCCGACGGCAATTCCGACGGCGTGACGACGGTGGTCTTGATGAAATAGCGAGCGGCTTCCACCCGCGGGACAGGCACGAGCGCCTGTTGGAGGAAGAAGACACTGCTCTCGCGCGGTTCCCGACCGGGCGTGCCGTCGGCCAGCAGCACCCGCAGATCTTTGAAAGCGTGGACCACCATGCTGCGGCGGTCGTCCGCCGGAAGACGGTCGGGAGCGAGTCGGGCGGTGACGGAGTGGAATCCATCACTACGAAGCCGGGCAAACAGGGAGAGACTGCGCGAGTCGCCGGCCGGTAACCATTCGATGGTACCCTCATCGCAGGGCGGGTCGCCATTGACAGCAAGAGTGACCCGGACCTGACGAGCGTCGTTGCGTCCGAAATTGGTGACCTGAACTTCAAAACGCAGGGGTTGATCCACCGACGGCAGTCCCGCGGTCATGCGAAGGTCGCTGATGCCGGTGTTTTCTTCATCGGTATCGCCGACAAGGATCACCCGTGTGCGGATGTTTTTTTTTGTCGTCTCCAGCAGCGAAAGCAACTCGCCCCAGCGTTGCCAGGCGCAGGCCTGTCCGTCGGTGATCAGACACAATTCCTTACGTGCGCCGCTTCGGTTTTGAAGCAGTTTGACGGCCTCCTGGAGAGAGGGCAGAAAGCGAGAGCCGCGGTCGCAGAGGGTTGACTCCCGCAGAACCTTGCGAACCAGATTCAGGTCACGGGTGGGTTCGGGGATCATCGGTTGCGCCCGATCGGAGATCAGCCAGACGGCCACGGAAGACCCGCCGGGCAATGAATCAAGGAATTCTTCGGCCGCTTTGCGCCCTTTGTCAAAACGCATCTGCGCGCCGTCGGTGGCGTTCATGCTGTAAGAGTTGTCCAGAAGGATGAGTGCCGTGGCGGGTGTCAGTCCCAGTCCGCCAAGCGCGCCAAGCCCGCTCCGCAGGGCGGGACGCGCCAGCGCCAGCGCCAGCAGGACAATCAGCAGACAACGCAACAGCAGCAGAATCAGGTCCTCGATTTCGAGACAGCGCTGATGTTTTTCGATGCTGGCCTGCAAAAATCGCATCGCCGCCCACTCGACACGCCGAGTGCGCCTTCGATTGATGAGGTGCAGGAGGATGGGGACGCCGACCGCGGTGGCGCCGAGCAGCAAAAGGGGATTGAGGAAATACATGGCCACGCCCCCTCAGCGCCGCGCCGTGTGCAGGCGAAACGCCAGATACCCCGCCAGCATCTCGCCCAGCGGTTGGTCGGTGTTGGCGAGGACATAGTGTGACCGGGTTTTCTGGCAGCCTTCGCGGATGCGGTTGCGATACGCCTCGAATTCGAGCAGATACGTTTTCCGTAACTCCACCGGACGCGCCACCACTCGCGGTTGATATTCCAACCCTATGAATTCGACGGTTCCTTTGAACGGGAACTCCAGTTCATACGGGTCGAGCACGTGAAACACAATCACATCATGCCCGGCAAAACGAAGATGCTGAAGGCCGCTGAGGATTTGCGCCTCGTCGTCGAGTAGATCACTGATGAGAATGACAAGGCCGCGACGCTTGATCTTGGCGGCCATCTCATGCAGGACTCGACCCACGTCGGTCTGCGCCTGCGGCGGATAGGCGGCCAGGGTTTGCAGGATGTTGAACAGCGCGCTCCGGTTGTCGGTGCGCGGATGGGACTGGCGCACGGTGGCATCGAAGATGTTGACGGCCACGGCGTCCCGCTGCAACAGGATGAGATAGGCGAGGCAGGCGGCGATTTGTTTTCCGTAATCGAGTTTGCTCAGCTCACCCGAAGCGTATTTCATGGATTCGCTGCCGTCCAGAAGCAGGTGCGCGACGAAGTTGGTCTCCTGCTCGTACTGTTTCACATAGCGACGGTCGGTGCGAGCGAGCACTTTCCAGTCCAGATGCCGCAGGTCGTCGCCGGGCACATACTCGCGGTGTTGAGCAAATTCGATGGCGAACCCGTGGTAGGGGGATTTGTGTTCGCCGGCCATGTAGCCCTCGACGATTTCACGCGCTTTCAGGCCGAGCATCTCGGCGCGGGCAACAACGTCGGGATCGAGCAGGTTGTTGGCGGGCGGCAACGCCATGCTCAGTCGAGCTTCTCGTCTTTCGGAATGGTTTCCAGGATTCGTCGTGTGATGTCGTCGGCGGTCACCCCTTCGCTCTGGGCGGCGAAGTTCAGGATCAGGCGGTGACGGAGGATCGGCGGCGCCACGGCGGCCACATCATCACAACTGACATAGTATTGGCCATTGAGAATGGCGCGCGCCTTGGCGGCGAGGATGAGATTGAGGCTGGCGCGCGGGCCCGCCCCCCATGTCAGCCAGCGTTTGCAAAACTCCAATGCCTCGCGTGATTTGGGACGGGTAACGCGGACGATTTTTTCGGCGTAGGCGTAAATGTGTTCGGCCACCGGCATCCGACGAAGAACGTTTTGGAGGCGGAGAATTTCCGGGCCGCTCAGCACGGGCGAGGGCAGGTTGTCGGCGTTACCGGTTGCCATTTTCATGATGAGCCGTTCCTCTTGGGCACTGGGATAGTCCACAAGGATCATGAACTGGAATCGGTCCAGTTGCGCTTCGGGCAACGGATAGGTGCCCTCCTGTTCAATGGGGTTTTGTGTCGCCAGGACAAAAAACGGATCGGGCAACGGATAATCGGTACCGGAAACGCTGACCTTGCGTTCCTGCATCGCCTCCAACATGGCGGCCTGGGTCTTGGGAGGCGTACGGTTGATTTCATCCGCGAGGATGATGTTGGCAAAGATCGGGCCTTTCAGGAAACGGAATTGTCGCTCACCGCTCACGGGATCCTGGTGGATGACCTCGGTGCCGGTGATGTCGCTGGGCATCAGATCGGGGGTGAACTGAATGCGCTTGAACGAGAGATGTAGCGTCTGGGCCAGCGTCGAAATCAGCAATGTCTTGGCCAGACCGGGCACGCCCACCAGCAACGCATGGCTGCGCGTGAAAATTGCCATCAAAATCTGGTCAATCACATCGTCCTGTCCGACGATGACCTTGGCCAACTCGGCGCGGATTTGCGCCGAGGCAACCTTCAGGTTGTCCACAGCCTGCACATCATCGTCGGCCATGACGACCGGCGGGGTAAACGCATTGTCCATGTCACCAACTCCGTTGCGTTGTGGCGGGCGGGCGTCGGTGGCGACGACGCGGGGCCGCTCAGATGAATTCGTTGATCAGATTTTCGAGCATCTCCTGGCGGCCGCTGACGCACGGGGTCGCCTCGCCCTTGTCGAGCATGTAGGCTTCGAGCTTGCGGAAGTCCATTTTGCCTTTTTCGATCTGTGCGCCGATGCCGCTGTCCCAGGAGGCATAGCGTTGTTGGAGGAATTTCGCAAGACGCCCATCCTTGCGAATGGCAGCGGCGATTTTCAGTCCGCGCGCAAAAGCGTCCATGCCGCCAATATGAGCGTGGAACAGGTCCACCGGCTCGAAACTTTCGCGGCGCACCTTGGCGTCAAAATTCAGGCCACCCGTCTTGAATCCGCCCATGCCGAGCAGGATTAGCATGATCCGTGTGGTCAGATAAATGTCCGTGGGGAACTGATCGGTGTCCCAGCCGAGCATGGGATCGCCAACGTTGGCGTCAATCGAACCGAGGGCGCCGGCGTCAGCCGCTACCGTCAGGTCGTGTTCAACCGTGTGCCCGGCGAGCGTGGCGTGGTTGGTCTCGATGTTAAGTTTGAAATGGTCGAGCAGGTCATACTGACGCAGGAAATTCAGGCAGGCGGCGGCGTCGGAATCGTACTGATGTTTGGTGGGTTCTTTCGGTTTCGGCTCGATGTAGAACTGGCCTTTGAATCCAATGGCTTTCTTGTAGTCCACCGCCATGTGCAGGAACCGGGCGAGATGTTCCAGTTCGCGTTTCATGTTGGTGTTGAGTAGTGTCGAGTAACCCTCGCGTCCACCCCAGAACACATAGCCCTGGCCGCCGAGTTCCTTGGTGACTTCGAGCGCTTTTTTCACCTGGGCCGCCGCGAAGGCAAACACGTCGGCATTGCAACTGGTGGCGGCGCCGTGGACATAGCGCGGGTGGGAGAATAGGTTGGCAGTGCCCCAGAGCAGTTTGATGCCGGTACGGCGTTGTTCTTCTTTGAGCACCTTCACCACGGCATCGAGATTGGCGTTGGTTTCTTTCAGAGTCTTGCCTTCGGGGGCCACGTCACGGTCATGAAAACAGTAAAACGGCACGCCAAGTTTTTCCATGAACTCGAAGGCGACCCGCACGCGGCGTTCGGCGTTTTCGAGGGAATTCGAGCCGTCATCCCAGGGGCGAATGGCGGTACCGGGACCGAACGGATCGCTGCCCGTGCCGCGGAAGGTGTGCCAATAAGCGACACTGAAGCGGAGGTGATCCTTCATTGTCTTGCCTTCGATCTTCTCGTTGGCGTTGTAGTGTTTGAAGGCGAGGGGATTTTTCGATTCCGGGCCTTCGTATTTGATCGGCGCGACGGTGGGGAAAGCTTGTGTTGTCATGGTTGCGGTTTTATACACACCGCTCACGCGTCGGTCAATGCGGATAATGAGAATGAGTTCAGGTTTCTTTCCTTATCCTTGTGGGGGGAAAATGTTTGCAATTACCGTCCGGGCGACTATGCTTGTCTCAGGCAGTCGAACCAAATCGTGAGGAGGGACTTATGCGAGACCTACTTCCGTTCGTGCTGGCAGCGATGGGTGTAATCATGTTGGGGTTTGAAGTTCAGATCGTCAAACTCCAGCAACGAGTTAAGAAGTTGGAGGGCGAGAAGAAGTAGGGGCTGCAAGATCGCCAGGTGTGGAAGTGGATGGGCGAGCAGACGCGAAGCAATTCGCAATGGAGGTGTGTAGTTTATCATGACAAAAAAAGCATTGGGCAGAGGGTTGGACGCGCTGATCAGCGGTGGCGTCGTCCGCAGCGTCGCGGCCGACGTGCCGCAACGGGAAGTCCCCATCCGTCCTCCCATGTCACCCCCTGCGGTGCCGTCCGCCGAAACACCACGCGGCGACGAGGTTCTGCATCTCGACATCAATTCCATCGAGCCAAGCCCCTTTCAACCCCGCAGTGAGTTTGATCCCGAACACCTCAAAGAACTCGCCGATTCCATCCGACAACGGGGCGTGATTCAGCCGTTGCTGGTTCGTGTTCGCCGCGGCCCTGATGGGGCCACCCGGTATGAGTTGATCGCGGGCGAACGTCGCTGGCGGGCAGCGCGCGAGGCCGGTATGACGGTGTTGCCGGCCATTGTGCGGGCGGCGACCGACGAGGAGGTGCTGGAGATGGCGTTGATCGAGAATCTCCAGCGCGAAGACCTCAATCCGCTTGAGGAAGCCCGCGCCTACGAGCAACTAGCCATGCGATTTGGGCTGACGCAGGAACAGATTGCCGAGAAAGTCGGTAAAAATCGCGCGACGGTGGCCAACGCCATCCGTCTGCTCGCGCTGCCCAGCGAAGTGCAATCCTGGTTGAGCAACGGCCAATTGACGGTGGGGCATGCGAAGGCAATTCTCGGCTTGACCGTTGCAGAGGAACAACGTCTGGTGGCCGAGCGAGTCTTGCGTCGCAACCTGACCGTGCGAGAGACCGAACAACTGGTCGAACAACTCAAGGGAGAAGCAAAAGCCCGCAGCGGCACCGCGCCCGCACTGAAATCGCCCCATATCCAGACAATTGAGGAACGTCTTCGCCAAAAACTCGGCACCCAGGTCAACCTGCGCCACGGGAAGAAAAAAGGACGCATCGAAATCGAATACTATGGCAACGACGACCTGGCCCGTCTGCTGGGGATGTTGGGTATTGAGGACCTGTAACCCGCCCCTGTGCCGATGAGTGACCGCCCGCCGCAGCCCGCGAAACAATACGAGACGTTCCAACATCTGTTGTTTCTGGCGGAAACTCTCTACACGGTAATCCTGCTGGTGGTGTTTCTTGTCTCCGGCGCTTCCGCCCGTTTGGCGACGTTCGTCTCCCATCCGTGGCTTGCGACAACGATCTATGCCGCGGCGGGGATTATCGGGATGAAACTGGCCTTCCTCCCGTTGAACTGGCTGGGCGGCTTTTTCCTGGAGCATCGCTACAAACTGTCGAATCAGACGGTGGGAGCATGGCTGTGGGACGAGGTCAAATCGCTGGGACTGAGCCTCGTGCTCGGGGTGACAGTCTTCGACTTGATGTACTGGCTGTTGCGAGTGATGGGGCCATGGTGGTGGGTGGCGGTGGGCTGTTTTTTTCTGTTGTTTGGCGTCGTGCTCTCGGCGTTGTTTCCGGTCCTGATTTTGCCGATTTTCTACAAACTCAAACCGTTGGAGAACGAATCGTTGACGCGGAAACTTTCCGAATTGGCAGGACGAGTAGGCATCAAGATTGTCGGCGTTTATCGGATGGGGATGAGCGAAAAAACGCGGAAGGCCAATGCCGCGTTTGCCGGGCTGGGTGCGACAAAACGCATCATCCTGGGCGACACGTTGCTGGAGGGATTTGCCGAGGATGAAATCGAGGTGGTGATGGCACACGAGATGGCGCATTATCTTCATCGGGACATCTGGCGGTTGATAGGCTGGAGTGCGCTCACGATCTTCGCGGGGTTGTGGTTGACCGATGCGGCGCTGCGCTGGCTGTTGCCGTCGTTTGGTTTTCACGCTGCCAGTGAACTGGCGGCTTTCCCGTTGCTGGCTCTGTGCTTGTTTGCGTTTGGCCTGGTGACGATGCCGTTGAACAACGCTTTTTCCCGCTGGCGAGAGCGGCTCGCCGACAGAACGGCGCTGGAGTTGACCCGCAATCCCGACGGGTTCATCCGCGCCATGTGCAAACTGGCGGAACAAAATCTGGCCGATGTGTCGCCGCATCCGCTGATTGAGTTTCTCTTGCACGATCACCCCTCACTGGCGCGTCGAATCTCATGGGCGGAACAATGGCAACCAGGTTGATCCATGTCGCATGTCTGATCGCCGGTTTGCTGTTGGCCGGCTGCAAGCCCAAACCGCAAACCCACATTGACTGGCAGTCATTCAGCGGCAAACGCGCCTACGAGCATGTCGAGCGGCTGGTGGCCTACGGGCCGCGTCCCAGCGCCAGCCCGGCCCTGATTCGCACTGCCACATATCTGGCCACGCAGATGCAAGAGCATGGTCTGGACACCGAGGAACAGGTGTTTGTGGCGCCGACGCCGCGCGGTCCGATGCAGTTTCGCAATGTCATCGGCAAAACACGAGCACGGGGAGCGCGCAATGAGCGGGTGATCATCGTGGGGTCACATTACGACACCAAATTCTTTCCCAACATCCAGTTTGTCGGCGCCAACGACGGCGCCTCCAGCACGGCGGTGCTGTTGGAAATGGCGCGGGTGGCGTCGAATGCTCCCAATTTGTGGTTTGTCTTTTTTGACGGGGAAGAATGCCTCAAGGAGTACGGAGAAAACGACGGTCTCTGGGGAAGCACCTATTTTGTCGAGGCCCTGAAGTCCCGCAAAATGCTGGACCGCATTCAGGCAATGATCCTACTCGACATGGTCGGCGATCGCGATCTCACCATCACCATGCCCTCCAATTGCGACCGCGACCTTGTGCAACGCGTCTTCGACGCCGCCAAACGGACCGGTTACCGCCAGTACTTCAGTTTCAGTCAGACCCCGATCCTGGATGATCATTATCCCTTCCGCAATGCCCGCATCCCCGCGGTGAACATCATTGACTTTCATTACGGCAGCGCGCCAGGCCTGAATGACTACTGGCACACCGAGAAGGACACGCTCGACAAAATCAGCCCGCGCAGCCTTGAAATTGTCGGCCAAACCACCCTTGCCCTTCTTGATTCATTGATCAAAGACCGCTAGCGCGACCTCCTCTCTATCGTCACGGTGTGGCGGTGCGTTTCTCGCGAAAAAATCCCTGCAACAACTCTCGTGCATCCTGTTCGCGCACGCCGCCGCACACCTCGACGCGGTGATTCAGACCGGGGCAGCTCGTAATGGCGAAAACGCTCCCGGCTCCGCCCGCCCGTTCGTCGCGCACTCCATAGACCAGGCGCGCGATCCGGGAAAGAGCGATGGCCCCCGCGCACATGGGACATGGCTCCTTGGTAACAATCAACGAACAGCCTTCCAGCCGCCAGTCGCCCAACGCATGCGCCGCCTGGGTAATCGCCAAAATCTCGGCGTGCGCCGTCGCATCCCGCAGGGTTTCCACCTGATTGTGGGCGCGGGCAATGATGCGCCCTTGCCTCGTCACCACCGCTCCGATGGGTACCTCATCGGCATCATAGGCCATCCGCGCCAGACGCAACGCCTCGCGCATGAAATAATCGTCACTCGACAGGTCTATTCGTGTCGGCTCACTCATGCGGCGCACCCTAGCGGCTTGCGTTCCCGCCGGCAAGCCTGTACAGTGTCGCCCCATGCGCATTCCATCCATTCATCTGTTGCTGCCCCTGATGACATTGGCGTTGCTCGGTTGCGGCAGCCAATCAACCCCACAAAATCAACAGGAGTCGAAAATGGACCCGAACAACGAAGTCGCTGTGTTGGATACCACCTACGGAACCATGGTCATCGAGTTTTTCGAAAAGGACGCCCCCAAGACCGTCGCGAACTTCAAGAAACTCGCGCGCGAGGGGTTCTATGAAGGCACGGCCTTTCACCGGATCGTCAAAGACTTCATGATCCAGGGTGGCGATCCACTCAGCAAAGACCCCAACAACCCTGCTGTCGGCACCGGTCATCCGGGGTATCGAATCAAGGCCGAGTTCAACAAGAATCCGCATGTGTTCGGCGTAATTTCCATGGCGCGCTCGCAGGACCCGGACTCGGCCGGATGCCAGTTCTTCATCTGCACCGGTGATGCCACCTTCCTCGACGGCCAGTACACCGCCTTTGGCCGACTCATCAAGGGGGACGACGTGTTGAAAAAGATCAACGAAGTCCCCACACGCTTGGGACGCGGCGGCGAAAAAAGCGTGCCCGAAGTGCGAGTTCTCCTCCGCAAGGTGACCATTACCAGCCGCGATGAGGCCCTGAAAACCCCGTAACCGTGCGTCGTTGTCTTGCCAGTCTGCTGGGTTTTGTTCTTGCGCTTGTCGTCGGATGGGCGCGGGAAGTCCCGATCACAATCCTGCACACGACGGATTTGCACGGAAACATCCTGACGGCAAACGACGCGGAACCAACAGGCGGACTGGCGCGGTGCGCGACGGTGATCCGCCAGGTGCGGGCGACAGAAAAAAACGTGTTGCTGGTGGACGCCGGCGACACGATTCAGGGCAGCGCCGCCAGTTGGCTCAGCGGCGGACTGGTCATGCTGAAGGCCATGAATTCGCTTCACTACGATGCCTGGGTGCTGGGCAATCACGAGTTTGACTGGGGACTGGAAAAACTGACCAATTGCATTTTGGCGGCGACCATGCCGGTCTTGGCGGCTAATCTGGACGGACTCGCAAAGGTGCGCCCGTATGTGGTGCGGGAAGTGGACGGGGTGAAGGTGGGAATCGTGGGGGTGACCACGCCGGGCATTCCAAACTGGAGCCGCCCGCGGCTGATTCCATGGTTGCGGTTTGCGGATTCGCTGGAAACCCTGCGGAAAGTGTTGCCTGCGTGTCGGCGGGAAGGAGCACAGGTGTTGGTCTTGGTGGCTCATCAGGGCTACAAGGAAAGCGGGGACGATCACGCCAATCAGATCCGCGCGTTGGCGCGCCAGTTTCCCGAACTGGATGTGATCATTGGCGCGCATACTCACCGTCATTTCCCCGAATTTCGCATCGGGGCCGTGTTGTACACCCAGGCCGATTTTCACGGGCGACGATTGGGGAGAGTGGATTTGGTTTTCGACACGGACAAACAACGGGTCGTCTCCAAACGATCTTGCACGGTGCTGATGGACGACTCGGTGAGCGCCGACCCGTCGGTGATGGAGTTGGCGCGGGAGGACTTGGAACGCGAAAAGAAACACCTGGCGACGGTCCTCGGAGAGGCTGCCGAGGATTTTTCGACGCGCGGCGCGCCTCGCAAGGAGACGCCGATTCACAATTTGATTTGTGAAGCGATCGCGGAGGCGTTGCAACAGCGGGGCGTCAAAGTGGACGCCGTGATTCACGGACTGTTGAACCTGCGCACTGGCCTGTCGAAAGGACCGATCACGATGCGCGACATCTGGCATCTGATTCCCTACGAGAACACGGTGGGCGTGGTGCGGCTGACTGCCGGGGAGTTGCGCGAGATTTTGGAGGAAAATGTGGGGGCGTATGACAAACACGAGTTTCGAGGGATGTGGGGAGTGTTCTGGCGGTTCGATCCGCGCGCGCCCGAAGGCCGTCGCGTGCTGGAGATACGATGGCCAAACGGAGCGCCCGTAAATGAAACAGAGCGCTTGCGCGTGGCATTCAACAGCTATGAACTGGCCAGTGGCGGTTTGCGCTGGAAAAAACTACGTGAGATCGCCGACCGCCCGGAGACGTCGTTGCAGGAGTTTGACCTGGAAACGCGAGAAGCCGTGGCGGAATACGTCCGCCGCCATGGCGTGATTCACCCGGTCGTGCGACGGTGGTGGCAGACGGAGATCGCGCGTCGCTGAGAAGACTTGCCCGTGGCATGTGAACTGCTAAATTCAACCGAGATTTTTTATGGCAACATTCAGCTATCAGGCACGAGACGGATCGGGACAAACGGTGAGCGGAACCATTGATGCCGCAGACCAAGCGGCAGCGGTTTCGTTGTTGATGAACCGCAATTTGATGGTCACGGAACTAAAAGCGGCGTCCGGGGTGAAGGTGGGGGGACAAAAGCGGTTTCAGGGCAACGTCAAGGCGCAGGACCTGGTCGTGTTTACGCGTCAGTTGGCCACCATGATGGCGGCGGGATTGCCATTGGTCCAATCGTTGTCGGCGCTGGAGGAACAGACCGAGAGCAAGGCGTTCAAACCGGTCCTGCACAACGTTAGAGAGCGCGTGGAACAGGGCGACTCATTTTCCCAGGCGCTGGCACAGCATCCCAAGGTGTTCAATCGCCTCTACGTCAGCATGGTTGAGGCGGGTGAGACGGGCGGTCTGTTGGCGGAGATTCTGGATCGGGTGGCGTCCTACCTCGAAGCGACCTCGCGCCTCAAGAAAAAGGTTAAGTCCGCCATGACTTATCCGACGATTGTGTGTTGCATCGCTATTTTGATTGCGCTGTTCCTGATCATCAAGGTGATTCCCATTTTTGCCGACATCTACAAGGATTTCGGCGCGAAACTGCCGGCGCCCACGCAAATGTTGATCAATGTCAGCAATGTTCTGCGCGAATATTTCGTTTTCTGCGTGATCGGCGTCGGCGCTCTGATCTTCCTGCTGGTCAAACTGAAACGGACGAAACGAGGCACGGAAATTTGGGACCGCGCCAAACTGCGTATGCCGGTTTTCGGGAAATTGATTCACAAGATTGCCATGTCTCGCTTTTCGCGCACGTTCGCGGCACTGTTGCGCAGCGGGGTGCCGATTCTGGAGACGTTGCGCATTGTGGGACAATCTTCGGGTAACACCCTGGTGGAGGCCTGTGTCCAACAGACCGCCGTCGCCATCGAGCGTGGCGACAACCTGGCGGCGGCCATGGGCCAGCACAAGGTGTTTCCGCCGATGCTGGTGAGAATGGTCGCCGCCGGTGAGCAAACGGGCAAGGTGGACGTGATGCTGGAGAAGATATCGGACTTTTATGATGAGGAGATTGAGGCGACCCTGGCGGCGTTGACCTCGTTGATTGAGCCGTTACTGATTGTGTTTTTGGGTGTGGTGGTCGGCACGATTGTGATTTGTATGTTCCTGCCGATCTTTAAACTCAACCAGATCGTGCAGTTCTAGGCAAGTCCTTGACGGTCGGAAAGGCAACTGCTAACGTCGGCGGTAAAACGGGACTATGGCGAAGATTCTCATTGCAGAAGACGACCCCAGCATGGTGTCGGTTCTCGTGGATGTGCTCAAGGAATTGAACCACGAGGTTATTGCTGCCAATACGGCAGAGCGCGCTTTTGACCTGGTGCGACAGCATGCGCCGTCTCTCGTATTGGCGGATATCGAGATGCCGGAAGGACAGCCAAAGGGGCTTGAATTGCTTCGGTCCGTCAAGGAACACGACCGTTTCATTCCTGTCATCGTTCTGACGGGGTATGCCACCAAGGAACGTGCCGTCGCCGCCCTGCGGGCCGGGGCGTATGATTTCATTGAGAAACCATTTCGCATTGATGAGCTGTTGAAGCGGGTGGAACACGCGCTTGCCCAACATCAGGCGATGCAGGCGCTCCGCGAGAATGCGGCGTTGAAGAGTCAACTTCGTGACAAGTTTCGCTTTGACAACATCATTGGCAGCAGTCCCCGGATGGAGACGGTTTATCGGATGATGGAACGGGTTGCCAACACCGATGCGACTGTTCTTATTCTGGGCGAAAGCGGTACCGGCAAGGAACTGGTGGCAAAGGCCCTTCATTACAACAGCCGTCGCGCGGCAATGCCCTTTGTCGCTGTCAATTGTGCCGCGTTACCCGAACACCTTCTGGAATCGGAATTGTTTGGCCATCGCAAGGGGGCTTTCACGGGGGCTGCCTTCGACAAGGTGGGGCTTTTTCAGCACGCCGATGGAGGGACGATTTTCCTCGATGAGATTGGTTCCATGGCGCTTGGTCTGCAAAGCAAATTATTGCGGTTTCTCCAAGACCACGAATTGCGACGGGTTGGCGACACGGAGACCATCAAGGTGGATGTGCGCGTGATCGCTGCCACCAATGAACCGTTGCAGAAAAAGCTGGAAGAAAAACTGTTTCGTGAAGACCTGTACTATCGTATCAGCGTCATCCCCATTGAGTTGCCGCCACTGCGCGAACGAGTGAGCGATATCCCGTTGCTGGCCCAGTTTTTTCTCCAAACCATCGCGCAACGCAACGGAACCACGCCGCCAACAATTCCCGAGGATGTCATGAGAGTGTTACAGGCGTATCCGTGGCCGGGAAATGTCCGCGAATTGCAGAACGCAATGGAACGCGCCTGCACCTTGTGCGACGGGAACAAGATCGCGTTGCACGACTTACCCGAACGCATTCTCCAGGTCGTTGGCAAGGAACTCCCGCAATCCGCTCCCGTGGCCGCCTCAACCGCCGTCAACGACGCGCTGGCTGAGAAGGCCGCTGCGGCGGCGTGTTGGAGCGGGGGGGGGGCGCCGATGTCGTTGAAAGAGTTTTTGCACCAACAGGAGGTGCGCTACATCGAGCAAGCCATTGCCGCTGCCGGTGGTGACAAGGAAAAGGCAGCCGCACAACTCGGCATCAGTATTGCCACGCTCTACCGTAAACTTGCGCCATTGCCTTCGGAAGGCGCCACGGTTTGACGGTCCTGCTGCTGACGCAGGAGTTTCAGACGGGCGAGGTTGCGTGTCGCATGGTGAGAATGGCGATCCAGATGTTTGGCTGTCTCAAACTCCTTCTGAGCCTCGTCAAAACGCCCCAGTTCGGCCAGGACGACACCACGAAGGTTATGGGCTTGCGCATTGGGTGGCTCCAGGGCACATGCCTCGTCGGCAATTTGAAGAGCTTCGTGATGACGCCTGTGGCGCAGCAGAAACTGTCCGTATTCCAACCGCAACGAAACATTCAATGTGTGCGCCATGGCGCGTAAGTAATAGAAACGTGCTTTGCGGAAATCTCCACGTCGTTCCCAGACCATAGCGACCTGCATTAAGGCATCCGGGTTGTGGGGATTGAGTTGCAGCGCATCTGCCAGCTTGCCCTGGGCTTGAGCAAGGTCACCTTGTTTGAGATAAAAGGTCGCCAGCTTTTCCCCGCTGTAACTCGCGCCCGGCGCCAGACGCTCTGCAGTCAGCAACTCGGACAATGCCTGATTGGTCTGTCCGTCGGCAGCGTATTGCAGGCCGAGGTTGACGCGAACGGCCGCGCTGTGCGGTGCCTGTTGTTTTGTGCGGGTATAAAACGTTATTGCGTCCTGCCAATCCTGATTGCGGAGGATGGTGCGGGTGGTCAGAGCCGCCAGAGCGATCAGTCCGAGAATGGCGGTGGAGCGTCGGAATGGCACAAGAGCGACGATGGCGAGGAAGAACCCGACACAAGGAACATAGAGCCAGTGTTCCGCCACCGTGGCGTTGAGCGGGAAAATTCCGCTAACGGGTAACAGTGTGAGAATGAACCACCAAAGACCAAAAAATGCCAACGGACAATGTTTACGGCTCCATGCAAGTCCCCCAATCAGGACGGCGGTTGCCAAAATCCCACCCGCTGTTAAGCAATACAGCCACAGCCCTCCCGTGACTACTTGGCGTTCCATTTGCAGGTGGGCGGGCCAAACAAGCAACCCCAAGTACGTCGCAAGGGTGCGAAACGGAATTTGAATACGTAACGTCCAGGGCATTGCCCACTGAGGCGATTGAAATGGGCCGTGAAGCGTGAGCACAGCGCAGCGCCATGCGGCAAACGTCGCCGCTAACAGGAGGAATGGAAGCGTATTCCACAGAGACTGCCGCCACGAGAGACGGTTCAATATACGGCACTGAAGGAAAATTAGCACTGGAAAGAGGAAGGCATTTTCTCGACTACACAGGGCACCAAGGTAACACAGTAAGGAGGCTGTAAACGCTATTTTATTGTTCCGTAAAAACAACAGCCATGCGGAAAGCATCCCGATGAAGGCCAGCATGTCAGCCCGCCCGGCCACATAAGCTACCGCATTGGTGAGAACCGGGTGGACTGCGAACAACCCAGCAACTGCCGTGGCTAACAACCGATTAGCGCTGAGTTGTTCCATCAACAGTGCTAGCAGCAAGACACAGGACAAGTGAAGTAATAGGTTGCTAAGGTGGTATCCGAAGGGATTCAGGCCCCAAATAGCGTAATCTATCATGTAAGACACGGTTTGGATCGGGCGGTAATACGGGATGGCTGTCGGGGATGTGATATGAAAGAGGTCGCTGCGAAATACCACGCCGAGGTAATGAAAGTTGCGGATATGACTATTATTTGTGACCAAAACCACATCATCCCAGAGGAATTGATTCTGAGTGGTGTTGGCATACGCCAATACGGTTAATAAAACGAGCCACAGCAACAGTTGGGTACGAGTCAGTTGCATAAACAGAACAACCCAAAGCCTAACAAGATCTCCACATCTCGGCGACAATAATCAAGTAAACCTAAATGGACAGTTTCGTAAACAGGGGATTCTCATATTTGAAGACACTTTAACACTTGAAACTCAATTCTGTGGAAATTTATCTCAATTGACTTGTGGGTGTTCTTGCTGCGCGGTGAAAAGGCGGACTTGGCATTTCCCTTGCTAAGTGATAAGGTGTGACTAGGAAATCTTCCAAAGAAGGGAGGTGAAAGAGAAAATGTTTATCGAGATTCGTCGCAACAAAGCAGCGTTTACCCTTGTGGAAATCATGATTGTCGTTGCCATCATTGGGTTGCTCGCTGCGTTGGCGATCCCGGGCTTCGTCAAAGCTCGCAAACAGTCGCAAGGACGCCGTATCCTCAATGACGCTCGCCAGATGGACGCCGCCATTGACCAATGGGCGTTGGAAAAAGGCAAGAAGGACGGTGACGCCGTTGTCACCTCTGAGGCCGCCACCTACCTGAAAGGGGAGTGGAAAGATACCGACCTGCTGGGCAATGCGTACGTCATCAGCACCGTCGGTTCCAACCAGTTGAAGATCTCGGCTGCGACCAAGACCGCGCTGGACGGAGTTGGCATTGACTGGGGCCAGTTCTAATCCATCAGCACGAACGCCAATGCGTTCGTGAGGGATTCAGAGTGGGCAGGAGAGCGATTCTCTTGCCCACTTTTTTTGTTATACCTAAACCAAGGTTTTGTGTTATGTATGTCGGCACGTCAGGCAACCGAAAATGGTATTGGGAAGAAAAAAGACAACAAAACGAGATTTTGCGATCGGTTTGGACTTGGGAAGCGCTCAGTTGAAGGTTGTTTTGCTTCGACGTAGCGGCGAAGGACTTGAGCTGCTTGATTACGCTGTGTTGCCCCACACGTTGAGTTTTGGCAGGGCGGGAACGGAGGGGCAATTATCTCAAGCAATTCAAGACTTATTGGGACCGATAAAAATCCATGATCGCCGTGTATTTGTCGCCATCAGCAGTCCGTCGGCTGTGGTTACGGAAATTGAGATGCCCCGCATGCCGCCCGATGAAATTCGGGGTGTTCTTCGTATTAATAGCACCCGTTTTTTACGACGCGATTTTAGCGACTATTATTTCGATGCGGTTGAACTTGTGGACCCCGCTGGTGAAACCAAAGGACGGAAAACTCCCAACATGCATGTGTTGGTTGCCGGTGCCCCCAAAGCGGAGGTGCTATGGTATCGCAACGCCCTGGTGGCGGCCAAGTTGCGCGTGGAAACGATCGAACTTTCGACTGTCGCGGTCATCAATGCTCTCCAAGCCAGTCACCCTGATCTGTGCCAGCAAAACGTTGTCTTGCTTTTGGATATTGGGGCTCGTGGTACCAGCCTTAACTTTCTTCGAGACGGGCAACCTGTGTTGACCCGCTTGATACCATTTGGCAGTGCGCAAGTGACCGAACTGATTGCGGTATCGTTGGGAGTGCCAACATCGGTAGCGGAAGAAAAAAAACGAGCCATGAGTGTTGATGCGGCTGAAGTTGTGCAGAACATGCTGGCGACATTGGCCCGCGAAGTGCGCGCTTCCATAGATTTTGTGGAACGTCAGCAAGATTGCCAAATTCGCCATGGTTTTATTGGCGGTGGTTTGGCTTGTAACTGGGGCATTGTAGAATTCCTCGCGCAAGAGGTCGGATTGAATCTCGCGCAATGGAATCCTCTGGATGGGTATAAAATATCCGCTGCTAATAAGGAAACATTGCCATTGCTGGCGCCATCGTTGGTGGGCGCCGTGGGTGTAGCCGTCGGAAAATTGTAGGAGAAAACCATTGACCCCTTTGACGCTCAATTTACTGGCGGAGGAACAGCAGGCCGAGCGCGCCAGCGCGCATGATCCGGTCAAGTATGCTATCGGTATTGGTATTGTCATTGTGGCTTTGACGGCGGTCAGTGGAATGGGATTGATGGCGTTGGCAAACAGAAAAGCGGCGGAGGCAGACCGTCTTCAGAAGCAGTGGGATACACTTTCCGCAGGGCAAAAAAGCGCCTCGTTTCGGATGTTGAAAGGGTTTGTGGAAGATCTTTTGGCCATTCACAAGAAACGCTACTTTTTGGCGCCGCAAATAGCCCAGATCAAGGACTTGGTGCCTTCTGCGATTTACCTGAGCAAGATGGGGTTCAAGGTCAATGTGGAAACAGCCCAAGGGAGCGCTCCGCTGGCTTCGCCGGATGCGACAGGAGGAGCAAAGGCACGTGTGGGGAAACTCCAAAATGTCGCACAATTAACATTACGATTGGAGGGATCTGCCATTGGATCGCGTCCGGAGATGGAAGTGGATTCTTTCCTGCGGGCACTGCGAACCAACGCAGTCCTGAGTAATCAAGTGAAGGATGTCACCCTTCGTTCCATTGGACGGGCCACCCAAACGATGGAAGAGGACCCCCAGAAAATTGCCGCCCAGTTTGTAATTGAATGCCTCTACAAGGAGGTCAAATGAAGTTTTTGCGGAATCTGCCGAAAGAAAAACTTCAAATGTTGGTGCTGGTGGGCATTCTCACAATGATCATTGTCAGCGGCATGATGGTATTGTGGATCAACGGCATCCGAGAGAAATACGCCAAAAGCGTTGCCAAAATCGAGAAATTGCAGCCTCAAATTGAAGAGGCCCAGCGCAAGGAGCGTGCGGAATTGCAAAACGAACCGCTGCGACTGGAATTTGCTGCATTTGTTCGTGCCCAGCGGCAGGCCATGGTTAAAGGCGATCTGTTTGGGTGGGTGGTCCGTGAAATCAGCCTGTTTTCCGATCAACAGGGCATCCAAATGGTGAGCATTCGCCCCGGTATGCGCATACCGCACCCGCTACTCAGCAACTATGAAATTTACACCGCACAAGTGGAAGTGCGGGGCCAGTACGATGAGTTGGGCCGCTTTGTGGCTGCTTTCGAAAACCGGTTTCCGACCGCAGAAATTCGTTCGCTTGAAATTTCCGCCGGTGATTCGACAACCACGGTCCGACCGATGACGATGGAAATCGGGTTCTTGATCTGGCCGGAAACGGCAACCGCATGGATCGAACCGAAAACCACGGAGGAACCCAAAAAGAAGTCATGAGATTTCCTGGCATCCTACTATTGGCAAGTAGCACCTGGGCGGCTGATGTTACCAATATTCACAATGCCGCCACGACAACAATTCCGGCGCGGTTCAAGGAAGAGATGCGCGAGTCCGCGTATGCGCCCCAACAGGAGCGCGACCCGTTTTACCGTCCGGTGCCGAAAAAAGAGCTACCCACAGAGCCGACCAAAGTTTCGTCACCAGCCCCTACGATTTCGGCAAGCGCCTTCCGATTACAAGCGATTTTATTTGGACAGCGCAACCCGATGGTCGTCATCAATGATCAGGTTCTCGAGTCGAACAAGCCAACGGTGCTCACCCTTACGGGAGGACGGAGCGTGACGGTGAAGGTTGTAGAAGTGGCACGCGAGCAAGCGGTCTTGGAAGTGGAGGGACAAAAACTGGAACTGCATCTGGAAGATGCAAAGTCCACGACGGAACCGAAGAAGAAACCATGAAACATAACTGGCCTGAGTCCTGCTAAGGACACAAGGTCGTCTAAACGGAGGTAACAATGAAGAAGCAATGGATCGTGATAGGGTTGTGGTGGATGGGATTGTCGTTGCTTGGAGCCGGTCTCCATGCGCAATCGCCTGCCACGCCTGCAACTACCGCGACCGCTGAACCGGCCGTATCGGAGGACGGCTCCGTCTATAACTTCAGCGATGTCGAAATCAATGTGGCCCTGACCACGTTGGCGCGACGGGCCGGTGTCAGCGTCATTGTGGGCGACGGCGTAACCGGCAAAGTGACCGTACACTTGGAAAACGTCTCGCCCAAGGATGCCATGCGTTTGATCGCCGAATCCCGTGGGTTCGTCTATCAGGAAGAAAAGGGCGTGGTGAAAATCCGCACCGCCGCGGCGGCGGAGAATCAGCCGCTTGAAGTCCGCATTTTCACGTTGAAATACGCGAAAGCGGAAGACCTCAAGGGCGTGCTCAACGATCTTCGCGGTCCCAAGGGAAAGATTCAGGTGGACGCCCGCAGCAATACGCTGGTGGTCTCTGACATCCCGCCAAATCTGGAGAAGATCGTGCCGGTGGTGGAGGCGCTGGACTCCCAGACAACCCAGGTCATGATCGAAGGAAAGTTTATCGAGACGATCAAAAATCCCCAAAAGGACCTGGGAATCAATTGGAGCGGTACCCTGTTGAATCACGGTATCAGTATCGGTGGCCCTCCTGTTACTGGTGGAAGCAGTAGTAGCGGTGGTGGCGGTAGCTCGACTGTGGTAAATGGGCCGTTTGCCGTGAAGAGTGGCAGTCTCTTCGGTAACTTCTGGAATGCTACCGCGGTGTTGGATGCAGGACAGGCCAGTGTTGCTCTTTCCTTCCTCAACCGCGACAGCGACAGCGAGTTGCTTGCTAATCCGCGTGTCGTGACGACGGACAACGGGAAGGCAAAGATCAACATTACCCAGCAATACCCGATTCCGCAGTTTACCTTCAGCGAGCAAACCGCCTCGTTCCAATTGAGCGGATTCCAATATAAAGACATTGGCATTACGCTGAATGTCACCCCCCGCATCAACAAGGATAATTACATTACCTTGGAAGTTACTCCCGAAGTGAGCAGTTCCACACAATCGAAATCTTTCAAGACCTCGACTCTCACCGAAGGGGTAGATATTCCGATTGTTGAGACCCGTCAGATTACCACGACCGTCCTCATCAAGAGCGGCAACACCTTGGCCATGGGCGGTTTGATCCGCGAGGATGCTGTGGACAATTACACCAAAGTGCCCCTCATGGGGGATCTTCCTTTGTTTGGGCCGCTCTTCCGCAGTAAGAGCCTCGCGAAGGTCAAGCGGAATTTGTTACTCTTCCTCACGCCGACTGTTATCAGCCCGGATGCGGCAGAGGCAACCGGGTTTGAAAAACACATCAACGGCTTGCCAGAGGAGGAGGTTTATACCAACGATAAATGGATGCCCAAGGACAACGCCAAACCGCGAGACCTGACGAAAGAATGGAAAAAGGCGGAGGTTCCCGCGGAAAAACCGGCTTCGAAGAAGGCTCCGCAGCAGAACTTTGGCCCAAAATAACCATTCCCAGTGATGGAACTGTTCCCCGGTAACGGGGCGTAGCGAGGGATGCCAATCGGCGTCCCTCGCTGTTTTTGGTTTTTCGGTTTGGCTTGTATTCTCAGTGTTGCTAATATTTATGGTGGATGGAAGAAAATTGGCATGGGAGGCACATCAGTTGCTATATGGAAAAGGTTTTGATGCGGTTACGACGATGAGTCAGAGGACAAAAACAACTTTTGAGAGCGGGTTCACTCTGCTTGAAACCTCGATTGCCAGTTTGATCTTGTTGTTTGCTCTGGCGACCATGCTGACATTGTCGGCCCAGGGATTTCGCTATATTGGCGACATGCGACGCTGGGCGCGTTCTTCGCAGGTGCTTCAGGAGAAGATGGAAAACATACGTCTTATTACCCGCTGGGAAAGCCTGATGGCATTGAATAACTCGACCTTTTCCGACGCCAGCCTTCCCGGTCTTTCCTGCCGCGGCACCATTACCATCGCGCCGTATCCGCCATACCCCACTAACATTGCGGCCTGTGTCACCGTGACAGTGACATGGACAAACGCATCCCGTCAGGTTGTCACCAACCGACTCACAAGCGTTGTTTGCCAGAACGGCCTCAATAAATACATTTTTTGACAGTTTTGTGACCATGAAACCTTCTCTCGCACAATCAGGAATTCGAACTGGTAGAGAGGCGCTTGGATTCACGATGGTTGAGGCGTTGATTACCACCGCGTTAGCGGGCATCATCTTGGCGGGCGTTCTGACTTCGTATATTATGATCACACGAGGTTTCAATGCGCTCTCCAACTATTGGGAGATCCATTCTGAGGGACGTTATGCGATTGACCGTTTCTCCGCCGATATGCGCGGGGTTTCACAAATCACCACCTACGGTGGGACAAACGGGCCGCTTGCTGTAGCTATTCCCACCGCTTTCTCCTCATCCGGTATTCCGACCACCACCAAAACCGTTACCTATTCCTTTAGTGGCGGTAAGCTGTTGCGGACGGACTCTGCTACCGGGGTTACAAAACCGTTGGCCACACATGTTTATTTGCTCCGGTTTTATCTTTACGACCGTATCGGTAGTAACACCACGGTGGCTGCGAACGCCAAAGGAGTTCAGGTCGAGCTTTTTCTGCGGAAATACACTGGGTCACAGGCGCAGACGGAAGATTATCTTTCCGCCCGCCTCAATATGCGGAACAAACCATGAGGTGCCTTATGAAATCCTTTTTTGCCCAGCTCCCAAAAAATCAGGACGGCTCACTTCTGATCACAGCAGCCATTTGTGCTGGTATCATGGCAATCCTGGTGGGGGGATTCCTGAGTTTCATCAGTAACGAATACACCTTTAACCTTCGTTCTCACCGATGGACACAGGCACTCCATATAGCCGAGGGTGGAGTGGATCGGGCTGTGGCCGAATTCAACAATTACTATATCACCGGTTTGGGGGGGTTCTCTTCGAGTCGCGGTTGGTACAACGCGGGCGGTGGCACCTACTGGTATTACACCAGTAGTTTTACCAATAATTACGGTGAAAATATCGGTTCCATGTACGTTTCCGTTAACAACGTTGGCACGGCAAACCCCTACATTTTCGCCTATGGAGGGAGTCCGACCACGCCGCGTGGCCCGTTCATCTACCGAGCAGTTCAAAGCCGGCTCGTCGCCAGTGGACGGTTTCCTGCCGCCTTGGTGGCCAAGCAAAAAGTGGACATGAATGGCAACAATGTCTATACGGACAGTTATGATTCTACCGACCCGGCCAAGTCCACAGGCGCACTCTATGATCCGAGCAAGCGTTTTCCCAACGGTGATGTTGCCTCCAATGACACCGTAACCAATAGCGTTGCCATCGGTAATGCCGATATCTATGGGCTGGCTGCCACTGGGCCGAATGGTACGATTACCATGGGCGCACAAGGAAGCGTTGGCCCTACGTTTAACTCATCGGAACGTGCTACCACGGTGGCTGAGGCCATTGCCAAGGGCTGGATTCGCAACGACTTCCAAGTGGATATTCCCGATGTGCAATTGCCATCAGGCGCGACCAGTTGGACTTCGCTCGGTACGCTTAATTCGGACCGAACGCTTACCGCGGGCGACTACTGGGTGGACCGTGTATCCTGTTCCGCCAAAGAAGTTATCACAATCACAGGAGGGCGGGTCCGTTTGTATGTATCGGGCGACTTCAGCATGTCCGCACAGTCTCTGCTCGTCATCGAGCCTGGCGCCAGTGTGGAAGTGTACTGTGGGGGGAGCGTTACTCTGACCGGAAACGGTGTCATCAATAACTCCAGCCAGCCGGTAAAGTGCCAGTTTTTCGGGTTAAGCACTTCTACCTCATGGAGTGTCAATGGCAATGGCCAATGGGTTGGAACCATTTATGCCCCACAGGCAAACATGGCTTTAACCGGGGGAGGTGCTCGCGGCGATATGAGCGGCGCGATTGTGGCAAAAAATATCACGCTCAACGGGCAGGTTCAGTTTCACTACGATGAATCCTTGCGCACGAGCGGACCGACTGCCAGTTACAATGTTGCCTCCTGGCAATCCTATCGGTGGACCGGTAGTGGATGGATTTCTGACTGAGGTCAGGAGATTTCAACTCGCCGCTCGATACCGAACTTGGCAATCCGTTTTCGCAGTGTTGCCCGTGTGATCCCCAACAGTTTTGCCGCCTGAACCTGATTACCCCCGGTGGCCGCCAGGGCGCGGGTAATCATTTCCCGTTCCATGAGCGGCATGAGTTTCAATGTGGGGTCTTTCTTCGCCAAAGAGAACAATGCCGTCGCCGCGGCGTTTACGGCGGCGCTAACGTCTTCCGCCGTCGGGGCGACTCGTTTCGGTTCACGCACGTCGGAAGGCAGGTTTTCGGGCAACAATGTGTCACCGCGTGCCACAACCGTGGCGCGTTCGATGACGTTTTCCAGTTCGCGGACATTGCCGGGCCAGTCATATTGCTGGAGAATCTGAATGACGGCCGGGCTGACGCGTTTGATATGGGTTTTGCGCAGGAAATAGTCCACAAGCAACGGAATGTCTTCGCGCCGTTCGCGAAGTGGGGGGAGGTGGATGCGGACGACGTTGAGACGGTAGTAGAGGTCCTCGCGGAACTTTTGTTGGGCGACGTGTCGTTCGGGGTCGCGGTTGGTGGCAGCGATGACGCGGACATCTACTTTGAGAGTCTGATTGCCGCCAACGCGCTGGAATTCGCCGTTTTGCAGGACGCGCAGTACCTTGGCCTGGGTGGCCAGTGGCATGTCGCCGATTTCGTCGAGGAAAATGGTGCCGCCGTCGCACTGCTCAAATTTGCCGATGCGTCGTTCGTGGGCGCCGGTGAAAGCGCCGCGCTCATGGCCGAACAGTTCGCTTTCGAGGAGATTTTCCGGGATGGCGGCGCAATTGATGGCGAGGAACGGTTGGTGGGCGCGTTGGCTGTGATGGTAGATGGCGCGGGCGACGAGTTCCTTGCCGGTGCCGCTTTCGCCGGTGATGAGGACGGTGGCGTCGGACCGGGCGACCTGGCCGATGAGTTTGAAGACGCGTTGCATCGGTTCGCTTTTGCCCACAATACTCTCGGCGTAGTCTTCTTTTGACAGCAAGGGTTGATAGCTGACGACCTGGCGCATGTCGCGGGCGGCTTTCAGGGCGCCGGCGATGAGGGTTTTGAGTTTGGGTACGTCCAGGGGTTTGAGAACGTAATCGTAGGCGCCGTATTTCATGGCCTCGATGGCGGTCTGAGTGGTGCCGTAGGCGGTCATCATGATAATCATGAGTTTTGGGTCCAGCTCGCGCAGTTTGCGGAGCGTATCGAGGCCGTTGGTGGCGCCCATGCGGATGTCCATCATGATCAGGTCGGGGCGTTCCAGGGCGACCTGACGAATGGCGTCGTCACCGCTGGCCGCCTCAACCACCTTGAGGGTGTCGCTTTCCAGATTACGGCGAAACGCACGACGGATGTCCGCATCGTCATCCACTACGAGAATCTTTTCCATGGCGCCCAGCATAGCGGCGGCGAGGGGTTCTTGCAACGTTGCGGTGGGTGTGTTAGGCGTAGAACCGATGCGGTGGTCACTGAAAATCGGGCGGGTATCGGGTATTGGCCTCTATCTGCACATCACGCTGCTGTTGTTGCTGGCTTTGATTGCGTACACGGGGTTCGCGGACCTGGGGGCGCGCGGTGCGGTCTGGTCTTTGGCGTTGGTGGTGGCGATTCTTGCCTGCATTATGCTCCATGAGCTCGGTCACAGCCTGGTCGCCCAGCGGCTCGGCATGCAGGTCAAGAGCATCACGTTGTTGCCGATTGGCGGTGTGGCGGCGTTGAAAGGGTTTCCAGAGAAACCGTGGCAGGAGATCGTCATTACGCTGGCCGGGCCGATGGTCAATCTGCTCATAGTCGTGTTATTGTTGCCGTTTACGGGTGTGCCGCGTCAGTTGTTTTTTCTTTCGATTCCGTACAATCTTCCCAGTTTCCTCCAGACGTTAGTGGCGGCCAATCTGACGTTGTTTGTGTTCAATTTCATTCCGGCGTTTCCGATGGACGGGGGGCGGCTGGTGCGTGGGATGTTGTCGTTGGTGATGAGTTTCCAACGGGCCACCGTGGTGGCGGCGGTGATGGGACAGGTCCTGGCGATTTTGTTTGTGTTGGTGGGGTTGACATATCGTCCGTTGTGGTTGTTGGCGGTGATTGGGGTGTTCATTTTCCTCAGCGCGGAAGGGGAGGAACGAATGGTGCGAACGCGGGCGTTATTGCGCGATCTGGAGGTCGAGGAAGTGATGGCGCGCGATTTTGTGGTGTTGGCGCCGTCGGCTACGGTCATGCGCGGCTTGGAGATGGTTTATCATACCGGGCAGGATGATTTTCCGGTCATGGACGGGGCGCAATATCTTGGCATTGTGACCCGACAAGCCATGTTGGATGCGGCCAATCACAGAGGGGCAGAGACATCGGTCTCCGAGGTGATGAATACGCAGTTGCCCGCGGTGCCGCCGCACACGAAACTGGATCGGGTGTATGAGATGATGATGACGGAGGGGTATTCGAGTTTGCCGGTCGAAGAAGAGGGGCGTTTGGTGGGGTTATTGGCCCACGAGAATGTCAGTCGCTACCTGATGGTACAGAGCCAGTTGCGGGCGCCTCGCCTGCCAGACGCTGGCGGGCATATGCCAGCGCGGCCTCCCGCGAGGGAAGGCGTTCTTCCAGTTGCAACTCCTCGATCTCACGAAGAACCGCCCCCACCAGTGGACCCGGCGTAAATCCTATCGCCAGCAGGTCATGTCCTGTCACTAGCGGTTTCGGTCTGACCGTTTCCGGGGGCAATTCCGCTGCTTTCTGGCGGAGGAAAGCGACGTTGTCGAGGTTGCCGTGGCTGGCGATGCAATCCAGGCGGTGCAGTTCCAGTTCGACGGGGAACGTTTTGCGGGCAAGGAGTCGTTTCAGTTTGGCGGGACGCATTTGTTGGACGTGGCGCAGGCGCATGTGGCCGGCCACGCAGGCCACGATTTGCTCGATTTCCTCGTTGGAGAACCGCAGACGGCGCAGGATGTTCTCCGTCATCTGAGCGCCAATCACGTCATGTTCGTCAAAGCGGATGCGGTCCGCGATGCGGAAGGTGGGCGGTTTGCCAACGTCGTGCAGCAACACCGCAAATGCCAGCGTCACGCTCGGCTCCGGGGGCATTGCGTCGAGCATCTGTTTGACGTGGGTGAAGACATCGCCTTCCGGGTGGAATTCGGGTGGTTGTGCCACGCCCTTCATAGCCGCCACTTCGGGCAGCAGTTCGCGCAACAGGCCGCTCTCGTCCAGCAACACAAGGCCGCGTCCCGGATTGGTTCGGGTGAAGATTTTGGTGAGTTCCTCGCGGATACGCTCGGCGCTGACGACGTGGATTTGGGGAGCCATTTCCTTGATGGCGTCGAAGGTGTGCGGCTCGATCTCGTAGCCGAGCGTTGTGGCGAATCGGATGCAGCGCAGCATTCGCAGTTTGTCCTCGGTCAATCGCTGATGGGGGGCGCCGATGGTGCGGATGATTCGCCGTTGGATGTCAGCCTGTCCGCCGACAAAGTCAATGATCTCCTCGGCCAATGGATCATAAAACATCCCGTTGACGGTGAAATCGCGTCGCTGGGCGTCCTCTTCGGGAGTGCCGTATCGGACGGCGGTCGGGCGTCGCCCGTCCACGTACGCCTCGTCGCATCGGAAGGTTGCCACTTCGAACGAGTATCCGTCCTCCAAAACCAGTACCACGCCAAAGGCGGCTCCGACGGGCACGGTTTTGGGGAACATTTTTTGAACCTCTTCGGGCGTGGCGGTGGTGGCAATATCGAAGTCGTGCGGCTCGACGCCGCGCACCATGTCGCGTACGCAACCGCCCGCGAAATAAGCGATGTGCCCGGCCTCACGCAGTTTCTGGACAATCCGAATGGCGGTGGTTTTCATGGCTGGTGGCGGAGGCAGTAGAGCCATCCGTTGAAGGTGGAGAAGTAGAGCGCGCCATCGGCAGCCACGACCGAGGAATACACCGGTGCGCCCAACCGAACGGTGTTGAGTACTTTCTTTTCCTTGCCGGCGGCGAGAATCCAGAGGTGTTTGGTCGTTGGCAGATAGATTTTGCCGTCAGCCAACAGGGTCGAGGCCCAGAGGGTTTCACCGGTTTCGTGGACCCAGTGTAGATGCCCGGTGTCGGCGTCGAGACAGTGGATTCGGCCCGCAATGTCGGCAACGTAGAGCAGGCCGTCGGCAATCGAGACTGTCGAGAGGGTGCGATCAATGTCTTGATAGCCCCAAATTTTCCTGCCGGTGGCGGCATCGAGGCACCAGAGGGCGCCGCGTCCGCGTCCGTGTTCGGGATCGCGTCCGATGGGGACGTAGATGCGGTCATTATGGAGAACGGGACAGGCGATGATTTCGCTGAGGCCGACGAAGCTGCTTTCATTTTTCTTGTTGAGCGATTTTTTGAGGCGTTTGTCGCCAAGCGAGTACAGGGCCGCCCAGTTCAGGTCGCTTTTCACGTGGTATTCGGGCGGATTGCAATCAAATCGCCAGACGGTTTTCAGCGTCTCGGCGTCAAAGGCGTAACAAAAACCGTCGCCGCCACCGAAAAAGAGGAGTTTGCGTCCACCCACGACGCCCAGCGAGGGAGTGGACCATTGGCCGTGCAGGAGGTTTGGGCCGATCTGACGGGCGTCGTCGGTGGCGATGAGGCGGCCGCTGTGTTTATCGAGGGCGATGAGGTTGGGCGCGTCCGGCGCGGGCGTTGGACGGTCGTCGTATTCGGCAACCTGGGCATCGCGGTCGGTGCCGTTGGAGGTGGCGACGTAGAGTCGGTCGCCCTCAACCAGCGGCGAGCCGTTGCAGGCATCCGATGGGCGGATGCCGTACTCCCAGAGGTCGAAACTCCAGAGGCGCCGGCCACTGTGGGCGTCGAGGCAGAGGACTTCACAGCGATGATTGACGAAGTAAACCCGATCGTTTTCCACGGCGGCGGTGGAGACGATGCCGAGGTTGCGGGTGATGCGTCCGAGCATAAATTTCCAGCCTTTTTGGATTTCGGCGGGGAACGGGCGATACGGCTCCGTGTATTGCCAGCGCAATTTGCCGGTGCGGGCATCAAGGCAGGTGAACGTGCCCAGGCCCGGTTTGCCGCCGCCGACGTACACGTTGCCTTCCGCCACGGAGGGGGAGGGATACATAACCATATTGATTTTTGTGGCCCAAGCCACGTTGCGGGCGGTGGCGACGATGACTTCGCCTCGGGCATTGTCCTTTTCGCCCGGTGAAAAATTGTCGGGCAGGTCTCGTTCGCTGGAGATCATGTTCTTGGAGTGCGACCCGCAAAACTCCGGCGAATCACCTCCCTGTGCCGCTGCGGCCAGCAACAAGCCGAACAAAAGTAACCGTCTCATGAGCCGGTCATATATCGTGCAATCCGCAGGCTTGCACAAGCGCGAACTGGAGAGTATTCCTGATGGGAAACCATGAAGTTGCTTTGGCCATGTCTGCTGCTGTGGGCGGGCGCGTCCGCGCTCGCCGTGGATTGTTCGACGCTCGACGGCAAGGTCTTGTGCGGGTATCAGGGGTGGTTCAATGCGGAAGGCGACGGCGCCGAGCGCGGTTGGACGCACTGGACAAAGGGTCGGGGCTTGCCCACCGCTGCCAACATCAAGGTGGACTTGCTGCCGGACGTATCGGAATTGACGCCTGCCGAGCGGTTTGCCACGGGATTGCGTTATCCCGATGGTCGAGTGGTGGAGTTGTTCAGCTCTTTCAAACGCGAGACCGTGTTGCGTCATTTCCGTTGGATGCGCGATTACGGGATTGACGGCGTATTCGTTCAGCGGTTTGCGGTTGGCCTTCGTGACCCGCGCTCTCTTCGGCACAAAAACACCGTGCTCGGCCACTGCCGTGAAGGTGCCCGCGAATCGGGCCGTTGTTATGCCGTCATGTATGACCTCAGTGGCCTGCGGGCCGGGCGGGTGGGTGAGGTGCTCGACGACTGGCGCGGACTGAACGTTACCAACGACATCGCCTACCTTCGCCACCGCGGTAAACCGCTCGTGGCCGTTTGGGGGATCGGCTTCAACGACAACCGCGCATACACGCTGGCCGAGTGCCGTCAACTCGTGGAAGCGCTCAAACGCGATGGCTGCGCTGTCCTGGTCGGTGTGCCAACCTACTGGCGCGAACTGAAACATGACGCGGTCAACGACCCCGCCCTTCACGAGATTATCCGACTTGCCGATGTGGTTAGTCCGTGGACCGTCGGACGCTATTCCGATGTTCGTCGTCATGCCCAACAAACGCTTCCTGCCGACATCGCCTGGTGCCGTCAAAACCGGCTCGACTATCTGCCGGTCGTCTTTCCCGGCTTCAGTTGGCACAACATGAAAGGTGGCCCGCTCAATCAGATTCCACGACGCAAAGGGGAGTTTTTTTGGTCGCAGTTTGTCGCTGCCAGACGCGCCGGAGCGACGATGGCCTACGTGGCGATGTTCGATGAGGTGGACGAAGGGACAGCGATTTTCAAATGCGTGTCGCAGCCACCCGACGGGTTTGTGGGGCTGGAAGGATTACCCAGCGACGCCTACCTGCGTTTGGCCGGGTGGGGCGCGAAACTGATGCGTGGCGAGATGGACGTCACGGATCAATTGCCCGTTGGCTGGCTCGGAGAGCGATAAGCATGTTGAAGTTTCCAGCGCTTGCTCGCGATGTCACCTGCCACCCGAAAGGGACACGGCTTGAGGGAGTGCGAGTGGCCAGCGAGAACTCGACGGCCTGGTTGCGCGAGATGCCCGTTTGCGCGGTGCTGGCCGAGCGACAGATTCTGCATACGGGACAGATGTACGCAACCCCTGGATATCGGATTGTGCGGACTTGCCAGAAGGTCAGTTATTTTTTTGCCACGCTTTCCGGCCAGGGACGGGTGCTGGTCAACGGTCGCTGGCAACCCTGCCGTCCCGGTACGGGATGTTTGCTGCCTCCGTATATCCTGGAGTCGTTTGAACAGGTGGGGCAGGAACCATGGGTGTTTGTGTGGGTTTGTTACCAACAACCGCGCCATCAATGGCCCATTGCCGGCGCTACCTCGCCACTTTTGGGGCGATTTGACGTCGCGCCACTGCAACATGCGATTGCCGGCTTGCTGGCGGAATGCCGCGGCGCGGCTTCACCGGCTCTGCAACATCACAGCGTGGAACTGATTCATGGGAATGTCGTGCGATTTGCCAATCCACTGCCGCGCGACGATTCCTTCATGCTTGCCTGGGAACAGGTGGCGAAAACACTGGCAAAACCGTGGACCCTCTCCTCGCTGGCCGCCGCGGCGCATTGCAGCCGCGAACAACTGCGGCAAAGGAGCCTGGAGATGTTCGGACGCTCGCCCATGCAACAACTGACTCATCTGCGGATGCAACGGGCCGCCGAGTTGTTGGCGAGTAGCGACGATAAACTTCAGGTCGTGGCCGCCCACGTCGGCTACGACAATCCCTTTGCCTTTTCCAACGCATTTCAGCGGTGGACAGGACTGCGTCCGTCTCATTTCCGAGCGAAACGGGGACTGCGCTCCTAAAAAGCACGACGCGTATGCGAAATTGCCTTTCAGACATGGACGGACAGGAAAGTTGCGAGTATAGGCAAGATCAACCATATTGAGTGCAGTCATGCGTTCCAAGCCGATTTTCTTGCTGTTACTTTGCCTCCTGCTGTCCGTGATGACCGCGTGGGCAGCGCGCGACCTGACCTTCTTTGTCGTCTCTGACACGCATTACGGGACCAGCACCAACGGCGATGTCATGCTGGCCTCGCTCGTGGACAAGATGAACCAATTGCCCGGCACGCCTTATCCCGCGCCACTCAGCGGCACGGTCAGCAACCCGCGCGGCGTCCTCCACATCGGCGACATCACCAACAAAGCCAAACCGGAACAGTGGGAACTTTTCCTTCGCGATTACGGCCTGACCGGCAAAGACGGACGGCTTCACTGGCCCCTCTACGAAACATTCGGCAACCACGACGGCGGCACAACCTCACCGGTGCGCGCCGGTATCCGTGAGCGGAACAAACGACGCATCGGCCTCACCGCCGTCTCGGAAAACGGACTTCACTATTCCTGGGACTGGGACGGTATCCATTTCGTCAACTGCGGTATCTCGCCGGGCACCACCGCCCGCGTCTATGACCCCGAACACAGTTTTGAGTTTCTGGTCCAGGACCTGAAACGCAACGTCGCCAACAGCGGTCGTCCCGTTATCCTCATGCACCATTTCGGCTTTGACAAGGAACACAGCCTGCGCTGGTGGCCTGACGAATGGCGCAAAGACTACCTGGCCGCCATCAAGCCCTACAACGTGATCGCCATCTTTCACGGCCATGCCCATAAACCGCTCATCTACCAATGGGAAGGCATTAACATCTATCATCCACCTCATTACCGCGGCGATCCCAAGAAAAAGGAAATACCCACTCACGGTTTTTTTGTCGTTCACATCACTGACAACGAAATAACGGTTGCCGAACGAAAATTGGATGATACTTGGGGCATGACCAGCCAAAAGCCTCTGCCGCGGTAACATGAGAATGTTCCTCTTTTTGCTGCTGATGGCGCCATCGCTTGCTGTTGGCATCGAGGCGCGCACTGTAAAAGAACTTTTCGCCAATCCTCCCCGCCAGTATTCCACCGCGCCGCTCTGGGTCTGGAACGACCTGCTCACTGAGCAACAAATCCGCGACTCTTTGCGCGACCTCGCCAGCCAACAGGTCAAACAGGTCTTCGTTCATCCGCGCCCCGGCCTGATGACCCCATATCTCGGCAAGGATTGGTTCCGTCTTTGGAAGGTCACGCTGCGCGAAGCGGAACGGCTCGACATGAACATCTGGATATACGACGAAAACTCCTACCCGTCCGGTTTCGCCGGGGGTTGGGTGCCGGAACTAATGCCCGAATCGCGCGGACGCGGCCTCGACCTTCGTGTCGTCACCAAACCGCCCGAACCACAGACGAACACACTCGCCGTGACGCGACTCGACGATGGTCGTTATCTTGTGGCGACCATCCTGCGCGCCCCGAATCGCGGCTGGCACGGCGACCGTTGTTACGTGGACCTGCTCTATCCCGGCGTGACAGAAAAGTTTCTCGAAGTGACTCTGGAAGCGTATCGGCGCGAAGTTGGCCGCGAGTTCGGCCAACGCATCCCCGGCTCGTTCACAGACGAGCCAGAACTGATACCCGCGGGCGGATTGCCGTGGACCGACGATCTGCCGGAGCAATTTCAGAAACGCTGGGGTTACAACCTCATTGCCAGCCTGCCATCACTGAAAGAAGAAATCGGCGACTGGCGGAAAGTCCGACACGACTATTTCAAGCTGCTCAACGACCTGTTCATCGAACGCTGGGCCAAACCCTACTACGACTGGTGCGCCCAACACCACCTCGCTTTCACCGGCCATTACTGGGATCACGCATGGCCCACTTGCATCAGCGTCCCCGACAACATGGCCATGGCCGCCTGGCAACAAATCCCCGGCATTGATTGCCTGATGAACCAGTACCGCGAAGACTGCAATGCCCAATTCGGTAACGTCCGCATGGTGCGCGAACTGGCCAGCGTCGCCAATCAACTCGGCCGCCGTCGCACCCTCTGCGAAATTTACGGCGCCGGTGGCTGGGATTTGCGTTTCGAGGACATGAAACGCATCGCCGACTGGCTCGGCGTGCTCGGTGTGAACCTTTTCGACGAGCACCTCTCCTTCATCACCATTCGCGGCGCCCGCAAACGCGATCACCCGCAATCATTCAGCTACCATGAACCGTGGTGGGAAGCCTATCACGTCAACGCCGGCTACCTGGCACGGTTGTCCTGCGCGCTTTCGCAGGGCCAACAGATCAATCGCATCCTCGTCCTTGAGCCGACGACTACGGCGTGGATGTATCAGGGCAACAAAACCAAATTGAAAGAACTCGGCGACGCCTTCTTCAACTTCCTAATGACGCTGGAAGCCGCACAAGTCGAGTATGACCTCGGAGACGAAGACATCATTGCCCGCCATGGCTCTGTCAAAAACGGCGAACTGGTCGTTGGCCAACGAAGTTATCACACCGTGATCTTTCCGCCCGGCACGGAGAACCTCGAAAGCACGACGTTGAAGCTACTAAGTGAGTTCCGCGGCACGCTGTTCCGTTGCGGAGAACCGATTGTTCGCGTGGACGGTACCGCCACCGACCGTGTCTCCTCACTCGGCGCGAAGTTTGATTTGTCGGCGCTTCGCTCGGAAGGTTTCGCCATCCGACGCGCATCCGACGACAAGGGGATTCTCTTTCACCAGCGACGGCAACTTGACGACGGTCAGTTGCTATTCCTGGTAAACACCAGCATTGAACACCCGTCTACCGGCGTCATTGAAACCGACCTGCCCGGCATCGAGCAATGGGACCTCTACACGGGCAAAACGCGCCCCGCCTCCGCCAGTTTCCAACTGCCGCCGTCGGGCAGCCTGCTGCTGTTTTTGTCCCGCAAAGCGCTTCGACCTCCGCCAACTCGCACGGAGACGGTTACTACGCTGGTCGCTGACTCTGTGGAGGTGCGGCGCGTCGAGCCGAACATGTTGACGCTGGACTACGTGGACATCACCGCCGGCGGCGAGACAAAGAAGGACGTGTATTTCTACGAGGCGAATCAGTTCGCCTTCAAAAAGAACGGCTTCGACCGCAACCCGTGGGACAGCGCTGTGCAGTTCAAGGACGAAATCATTTCGCGGAAGCTGGCCGACGCGCCTGGCTTTGAAGCCAGCTACAAATTCACCATCGCCGAACGTGTTCCTGCCAATCTCGCCATCGTCATCGAGCGGCCCGACCTCTACAGCATCACCTGTAACGGCCAGCCGATCCGCGCCACGCCGGGCGACTGGTGGTTGGACAAATCCTTTGGGCGCATCCCGCTGGGCAAAGTGGCGCAGGTCGGCGAGAACATCGTCACAATCAAAGCCGCGCCGTTTACAGTTTTCCACGAACTGGAACCCGCCTACGTGCTCGGCGACTTCTCGTTGCGCCCGTCAGAAAAAGGTTTTGTCATCGCACCCGACCAGCCGTTGAAGTTGGGGCGCTGGAACCAGCAAGGCCACCCGTTCTACAGCGCCGGCGTGTCGTATCGAAGCACCGTCAACGTGCCGAATCGCGGTAGACGATTTGTGGTCGCATTGCCGTCGTGGTATGGCAGCGTGGCGAAGGTGGTTGTCAACGGCAAGCGCGCCGGCTTCATCACGGCCCCGCCGTGGGAGTGCGACGTGACCGAGTTCATCAAGCGGGGCGCGAATACTGTTGAGGTGACGGTGATTGGCACGTTGAGGAACACGCTCGGCCCACACCACGGCAAAGCGCCGTTGGGTAGTGCCTGGCCTCGCATGTTTCAGGTTGCGCCGAAAACTCCGCCGCACGGCGCTGAATACAACACGGTCGGCTACGGATTGTTCGAGCCGTTTGTGTTGAAGGAGATACAATGAAAAAACGCCTGATTTTGTTACTGTGGTTGTTGGTGATGGTGGGAAGCGTTACGGCTCGCAACGTCACTTTCATCTCGACTTCCGACTGCCATTACCGCGAGCCAGAACACAAACTCGGTCACCATAACGATCTCAATCGCGCCTCCATCGAAGAGATGAATCGCATCAGCACTGTGACGTGGCCCGACAAACTCGGCGGCGGTTTGATTGCTCCGCCGCGTGGCGTGGTGGTATTGGGCGACCTGATTGACGACGGCGACTTGAAAACCAGCGCCACTCAATATCAACTTTTTGTTGCTGACTTTGGTCTTGACGGTACCGACGGTTTGCTGAAGTACCCGGCGTTTGAAGGGTGGGGGAACCATGACGGCCCGCCGGAGGGTAAGGAGAAAAGCGGGTTTAGTTCCCAAGCCCAGCTTAAGAAGCGGAATCTGATTCGCAAACAAAAGGGGCTGATCTCTCACCTCTCTGACAACGGCCTGCATTATTCGTGGGATTGGGATGACGTCCACTTCGTTCAACTCAATCTCTATCCCGCCGACAAACAAAACCCCAACGTCAAGTACTCACCCGTCTGGCATGACCCGCAAGGCTCGTTGAGTTTCCTCAAGCGAGACCTTGCGGAGAAAGTGGGCACGAGCGGGCGGCCCGTCGTACTCCTGAGTCATTGCGGATTTGATACCGACTGGTGGATCAAGGAAGACTGGAAAGCGGCCTACGACGCTGCCAAGGATTACAACGTCATTCTTTATATCTACGGCCATACCGGCACCGGCCTCCGACAATGGGCGCCGGAAGGTGAGACGAAGAAATGGGATTGCATCAACGACGGCCACACCGACATCGGGTTCTTCGTCATCCAGATCACCGACGACCAACTTCGCGCTGCCTACCGGTGCAAAAATCTCAAAGAGACCAAGGGCGAAGACAAAAAAATCAAACGCATTTGGGATGGCACCTGGAGTTGGAAATTCCTGCTGGAAAAGAAGCTCAAATGACCGCGCGACCGGAACGGCATTGCTGGAGACGGACGGTGGTGCCGTCTCGCCAGGTGGCGCCGATAAGCGTGGCACGCGGAAATTCCGGCGCGCCTTTTTCGCCGCGATGAATCATCCCCACCAACATGTCCACCGCCGCCTCGCCAACGAGGTCGTTGTGTTGGTTCATGCCGGCCCATTCGGGCTGGGAAGCGCGCACTTCCAATTGAACGAGGCCGAGGTCATCTGGAACACGCAGCCCCTCGGCTTCCACCCAGTCTTGCACGACGTTGTAGAGGGTAAAAATCACATCGGGCCGATATCGCTGTTTCCATTCATAAAACAAAGCGGGACGACGGCGCGCCTCGGCAACATCGTAAAACGGCGGCAGACGGTCGCGCGACGGCAAATGGCGTTGCCCCACCAGGTATCCCGCGGTGAATCGTCCGCTCACCAGTGCATCAATCACGCGGTCCAACACCAGCCCCGGCCGCCGATAACCGAGAGCGCGAACCTGCTCCATCGCTTCCAGCGTCAGACGATGATGATCCACGCAGGCATAAGACAAGGCGGGATCGCGGGTACTGACGCCGGTGACGACGCAGGGATAACGTTCGATCACGGGAAGAAAAGTAGATGGCAACCGGTTTTCGTCCATCAGGCCGACGATCACCACGCCGCGGATGTTGCGGGCGTGAAACACGCGGCACATCGCGTTGCCATCCATCCGGGGATCGTGCAACCAGAAATCGTCGAGAAAATACCCCAGCGACTCGGCACGGCGGCGACAGCCTGCCACATAGGTGGGGATGGTGGGGTGATGGACAAATGCCTGCGGGTCGCGGTTGGCGTTGATCAGGGCCAATGGCGCGCGCGCGGCGGGGTGGCGCCCCTTGCGAAGACGGGCCATCAGTTCGCCGACAGTCGGATTGGGACGATAGCCCATCTGGCGGCAGACACGCAGGATGCGTTCACGGGTGACGGACGGAATGCGAGGGTCATGGCGCAACGCGAGCGAGACGGCGTTTTTGGAGACGCCGGCCTGTTTGGCGACATCGGCCATGGTACAGGTTTTCATGCGTATTTGACGGTCAAGCAAAGTCAATGTTTACACCGTCAACCCGGTTTTGGGAAAGTTAAAACATGAAAACGCTCATTTGCCTCGTTGTTGCGCTCAGCCTGAGCGCGTTGGTTTCCGCCAAACCCGCCAGTGTTACCGTGCAGGTGGATCAGCCAGGGCACAAGATTTCCCCGATGTTATGGGGCATTTTCTTCGAGGACATCAACCTTTCCACTGATGGCGGCATCTACCCGGAGCAGGTCCGGAATCGCAATTTTGAGGACGCGGACACACCGATTCACTGGACGACGGTCAGCAGCGGCCTGGCCAAAGTGGAATTGAGCATTGATCGGGAAAAACCGCTCAGCCCGAAAAATCCCCGTTCGCTCAAGGTGGTCATTGCCGAGACGGGCAACGGGCGTGTGGGAGTGGCCAATGGCGGTTTTTACGGCATGGGAATTGTGAAGGGAGACAGCTATCAACTTTCGTTTGACGCCCGAGGCGACAGCCATTTCACCGGGCCGCTCACCGTGAGCCTGGAGAGCAGCGATGGTCTTGTCTATGCCCGGGAAACCTTCAACCAGCTCACGACCGACTGGCGCAAGTTCGGCGCGATCCTCACGGCAACAGACACCGATCCAAAAGCGCGTTTGGTTATCAGCACCGACCGACCGGGTACTTTCTGGTTGGACATGGTTTCGCTTATGCCTACCAAGACCTGGAAAGGCCATGGGTTGCGTCCCGATCTGATGGAAATGCTCGTTGGACTCAATCCCTCCTTCAACCGTTTTCCCGGTGGTTGCTGGGTCGAAGGCGACACAATGAAGGAAGCCTATCGTTGGAAACAGACCATCGGTGACCCTTCGGAGCGTCGCACGCAACACAATATTTGGGGCTACGAAGCCACTCACGGCGTCGGCTACCACGAATATCTGGTTATGTGTGAAGACCTCGGTTGTGAACCTCTCTTCGTCATCAACTGCGGCATGTCGCACAAAGAGAATGTGCCGATGGAACGGATGGATGAGTTTGTCCAAGATGCGCTCGATGCCATCGAATACGCCAACGGCCCCGTGGACAGTCCGTGGGGTGCGCTGCGCGCCAAAGCCGGTCATCCCGCGCCGTTCAACCTGAAATATATTGAGATCGGCAACGAGAACGGCGGCAAAGCCTATCATGAGCGTTGGCCACTATTTTACAAGGCCATCAAAGCGCGTTACCCACAAATCAAACTCATCGCCAACCACTGGGCCGGCGGCTATCCGAAAGACCCAATGCCCGAAATTGTGGATGAACATTATTACAGCACTCCCGAATTCTTCATGCAACGTGCTGACATGTACGACAAGTACGACCGCAACGGCCCCAAAATCTACGTTGGCGAATACGCCGTCACACGCGACGCCGGTCTCGGCAACCTGCGCGGCGCCATCGGTGAGGCCGCCTTCATGACCGGCATGGAACGCAACTCCGATGTCGTCATCATGGCTAGCTACGCGCCACTGTTTTGCAACGCCAACCACAAACGCTGGCCCATCAACCTGATCAATTACGACAGCTACCGCGTCTTCGGCATCCCATCCTATTACGTTCAGCAGATGTTCAGCCAGAACCGTGGCGACGTCGTCCTGCCCATTACTGTGGACGCGCCTCTGACCGATGCCGCACCCAAAGGCGGGGCCATCGGTGTCGGCACATGGCGCACGCGGGCCGAATTCAAGGACATCAAGGTCACCTGCAACGGCGAAACACTCGCCGCACCCGACCTCAACAGTACCAAGGGCTGGAAATTGCTCGGCGATGGCGATTGGAAAGCGAACGACGGAGTTCTCACCCAAACCAGCAATGCCGAAAACGTTCGTGCCATCTTTGGCGACAAGAAGTGGACCGATTACACCCTCAGCCTCAAAGCCCGTAAACTCAGTGGCGCCGAAGGGTTCCTCATCCTCTTCCGAACCCAACGCGACGGCGAAAAATCCTGGTGGAACATCGGAGGGTGGGGTAACACACGTCACGCCCTTGAAATAGGCGGCATCGAAAGTCAGCCGGTTGAAGGGCACATTGAGACCGGCCGCTGGTACGATATTCGGGTTGAACTCAAAGGCAGCAGTATCAAGTGTTACCTTGACGGCAAGCTTATCCACGATGCGAAGACGCCCGGCATCAAATCCCTCTATGCCAGTGCCAGCCGTGACGACAAGACCGGGGAGATCATCCTCAAAGTGGTCAATGCCGCCCCCGAAGCGCAAGCCGTTGAGTTCAATCTGGCCGGCCTGAACAAAGTCAGCGGCCCGGCCAAGGTCATTGTTCTGACCTCGGAGAAGGCCACGGACGAAAACACCCTCGAAGAACCGACAAAGGTTGTTCCGAAGACACAGACCCTCAACGTGAACAGCCCGTCCTTTACCCACACCCTCCCCGGTAACTCGGTGACGGTAATTCGTGTAAAAGGGTGATGCTTGAAAGGAACGCGACGATGAAATCGGTCGTTCGAGATTCTTGTGGACGGAGAAACACTCGAAACACTCGCCGCGCAAAAGGTAGAGCGGAACAAGCCAAACGAATTCTTCGCGATCGAATTGCCGATTCCGTCAGCACTCACCGGCGGCAAGCCACAAGTTACTGTGAAGTTTCAAGCTCACTTCGGCAACATCGCCGGCGGTGTGTTCGAGTTGTGTACGTGCAGGGATCTGAAAGAAAATGAAGTTTTGGAAATGGTTGGTCACTGTTTTTGTCGTGGGCGTCGGAGTCGCAGATGCTGCCGAGGCGAAATTTCCCGGCCTGCGGCGGTTGATGGATACCCCGCTGCGCGATACGTCCATTTGCCAAGGTCCGGATGGCACCTGGTATCTGACCGGCACGCGGGAGCCGTTTTGGAAATACAACGAAGGCATCCAGGTCTGGAAGTCACCCGACCTCGTGCACTGGGAGTCGCTCGGTTTGGTCTGGAAATACGGAGACAGTCCGTGGCACAGGCCCTATCTCGAAAAGAGAAAACCGCTGTGGGCACCGGAAATTCATTACTTGAAAGGAACGTTCTGGTTAACGTATTCGCTGCCCGGTTGGGACGGCACCGCCAAGACTTCCGGTTGTGGCTTGCTCAAGAGTACGACTGGCAAAGCAGAAGGGCCGTATGAAGACGTGCAACCGAATGAGCGGCTCGGCGACGAGATTGATGCCTCATTGTTTCAAGATGACGACGGGTCGGTGTATTTTCTCTGGCATTCCGGCAAGATCGCAAAGATGAAGCCGGACATGAGTGGCCTCGCTGAACCGTATCGCTGGTTGAAAACGACCGTCTCCGATCCGAATCCGAAACATCATTCCGGTCTTTGTGCCGGTATTTTTGGCAAGGACTCTTTTGATCACGTCGGGTTTGAAGGCATGTTCCTCTTCAAGTCCAATGGACGATATTACTTGAGTTGTGCCGAAGTATTCGAGGGGCGGTATAGCTGCATGGTGGCCACCTCGACGAATCTCTTTGGTCCCTACAGCGCGCGATACGAAGCCATCCCGCACGGTGGCCACAATATGTTTTTCAAGGACGATCGTGGCCAGTGGTGGTCGAGCTACTTCGGTAGCGATGGGACAGCTCCGTGGCGCGAGCGCCCTGGTATCCTACCCATCCAATTTTCCGACGATGGTCGCGTTCAGCCAGATTCCGCACCAAAAGTTCCGGTAACGGCTCAGGTCAATCAGCCCGGTAAGAAAATCAACCCGACACCCGTGAGTGTTTCGTTTGATGAGGTCACCCCTGCGAAGGAAGGTGGTTTTTTATTTGTGACGTTCAAGGGTGAGTCCTCGCCAATGACGGAACAGATTTATTTCTGTCTGAGCCGGGATGGCCGCCGTTGGGAGGCACTCAACGGGGGGAAGCCGATATTAATCAGCAGGCTGGGCGAGAAGGGGGTGCGCGATCCGTATCTGTTGCGCTCGGGTGATGGGAGAAAGTTTTTTCTGATTGCGACGGATTTATCCATTTATTTCAACCGGGATTGGAAACGCGCTGTTCGCGCCGGTAGCAAATCCATCGTCGTGTGGGAATCGGCGGACCTGGTGAACTGGTCGGAACCGCGATTGGCGCAAGTGGCTCCTGACAATGCCGGTTGCGCGTGGGCACCGGAGGCGGTGTATGACGACGAGACACAGGATTATCTGGTGTTTTGGGCTTCGACGACAGCGCAGGATCAGTTTGCCAAGCATCGCATTTGGGCCTGCCGTACGCGAGATTTCAAGACATTCGGCAAGCCGTTTGTCTATATCGAGAGACCAAACCACATCATTGATACAACCATCATTCGCGACGGCGGCAGGTATTACCGGTTCTCGAAGGATGATAAATTCAAGACCATCTCGATGGAAACGGCGGAGAAGTTGATGGGGTCGTGGCAGGAGGTGCCGGGGTTTTCACTGACGCGGCTGACCGGATATGAGGGGCCAACGAGTTTCCTGCTCGAGCCGGGGAAGTGGTGTTTGTTGTTGGACTATTATTCCAAGGGGGCCGGTTATCAACCGTTTATGAGTCAGGATTTGGCAGGCGGGCAATTCACGGCGATTAACGATTTTCAGTTTCCCTACCGCTTGCGTCACGGCAGCGTGTTGCGACTAACGAACGACGAATACGAGCGGGTACGACAGGCGTTTGCTTCGGGACGCGCCGTGATTCGTGTTGGCAGCGAAGGTAAAGCGATTAGTCCGGACCTGTTTGGGGTTTTCTTTGAGGACATCAACTATGCGGCGGATGGCGGATTGTATGCCGAGTTGATTCAAAATCGGTCGTTTGAGTATTCCTCCGCCGATCGTCCCAAATGGAATGCGTTGACGGCGTGGGAGCGGGTGGATGGCACTGCAGCGGTCGAGTCGGCCAATCCAATTCACCCGAACAACCCGCATTATGTTGTCTTGAACGGCGCATTGCGCAACACCGGCTTTGACGGCCTGCCATTGCGGGCAGGGGAGAAGTATGAGGTATCGTTTTTCGCGCGAGGGGCGGGCGGCTCGGTGACGGTGCGGTTGGGTGGGCGGGAGGTGGCTTTTCAGAAGTTGACGGACAGGTGGGCGAAATACTCGGCCACGATAGAGGCTGGTCAGGAGCAGGATTTCGTGATCCGTACGACGGCGCCAATTTGTCTGGATGTGATTTCGGTGTTTCCTCAGAAGACGTTTCGCAACCGTCCCAATGGTTTGCGCGCGGATCTTGCGCAGGCGATTGCGGATTTGAAGCCAAAGTTCATGCGGTTCCCCGGCGGCTGCCTTGTGCATGGGGACGGGTTGGGCAATATGTATCGTTGGAAAGACACCATTGGACCGGTGGAGCAACGACGGGAACAGCGCAACATCTGGGGCTATCACCAAACGGTTGGTCTTGGCTACTTCGAGTATTTCCAGTTTTGCGAGGACATCGGAGCCAAGCCGTTGCCAGTGGTGCCGGCGGGCGTTTGTTGTCAGAATTCAGGCCGTACTCGGGGTACGGGTCAGAAGGGGCTACCGATGGAGGAGATGCCGAGTTACGTCCAAGAGGTGCTGGATTTGATCGAATGGGCCAACGGCCCGTCCACTTCGACGTGGGGCGCGAAACGTGCGGCGGCCGGGCATCCCGAACCGTTCGGCCTGAAATACCTCGGTGTCGGCAACGAGGAGCATATCACGCCGGTATTCAAAGAGCGGTTCAAGATGATTTACGACGCGGTGAAGGCGAAGCATCCCGGAATCATCGTCGTCGGAACGGTTGGCCCGTTTCACAGCGGCACGGATTTTGTTGAAGGATGGAAGTTCGCCGATGAGCTTCGCGTGCCCATCGTGGATGAACATTACTACGTGAGGCCGGACTGGTTTCTGAACAACCTGACTCGGTACGATACCTACGACCGGTCGAAATCGAAGGTGTATCTCGGCGAGTACGCCGCGCATGACGTGAATCGCGCCAACACACTGCGCTCGGCGTTGGCGGAGGCGGCCTACATGACATCGTTGGAGCGCAACGGCGACGTGGTCTGGATGGCCTCGTATGCGCCATTGCTGGCCAAACGGGGGCGTACGCAGTGGCGTCCCGACCTAATCTATTTCACCAACACCAACATCCTGTTGACTGCCAATTACTACGTTCAGCAATTGTTCAGTCAGAACCAGGGCGACACAGTCCTGTCGGTGACCGTTGATCTGGCCGGCACGACGGACACAACAGTCCGCGGCATGGTTGGCGTTGGCTCTTGGGAGACGCAGGCGGAGTTCAAAGACATGAAAGTCACCAAGGACGGCAAGACCGTGTGGGCATTTGACGGAACGATGAACGGTTGGAAGACATCGCGCGGCAACTGGGAGGTGGAGGGCGACATGTTACGACAGAGCAGCGGGGAGACCGATGTGCGTGCGGTGATCGGCGATCCATCGTGGAGCGATTACACCTTTACGTTGAAAGCCCGCAAGCTTTCGGGCCGGGAAGGTTTCCTAATCATCGTTGGCCAGCAGGACGGCGGAAAATCCTGGTGGAACATCGGAGGGTGGGGCAACACACGTCACGCCCTTGAAATGGGCGGCATCGAAAGTCAGACGGTTGAAGGGCACATTGAGACCGGCCGCTGGTACGATATTCGGGTTGAACTCAAGGGCAGCAGTATCAAGTGTTACCTTGACGGCAAGCTTATCCACGACGCGAAGACGCCCGGTATCAAATCCCTCTATGCCAGTGCCAGCCGCGACGACAAGACCGGGGAGATCATCCTCAAAGTGGTCAATGCCGCCCCCGAAGCGCAGGCCGTTGAGTTCAATCTGGCCGGCCTGAACAAAGTCAGCGGCCCGGCCAAGGTCGTTGTTCTGACCTCGGAGAAGGCCACGGACGAAAATACCCTCGAAGAACCGACAAAGGTTGTTCCGAAGACACAGACCCTCAACGTGAACAGCCCGTCCTTTACCCACACCCTCCCCGGTAACTCCCTGACCGTGCTGCGCTTGAAATGAGCGGCCCAAATGTTCACATGAGCGACAAATCGAAAATCCTTGTCTTATTCTTGGTGCTCACTGCAGTTCGGTTCGCCTGGGGCAGGGAAGTACCGTCGGACGCTCGCTTGGAGGAGAGGTCGCGTGGGGATTCACTGGCGCGGGTCTGTTCCAATAGGTTTCTCATCGGCACGGCCATCGGCGGACCCAAGTTGAATGAATCGGAACAGCAGCTTCTGTTGAGGCAGTTTAATGCCGTGACGCCGGAGAACTGCATGAAGATGGAACACCTTCAGCGAATCGAGGGGAGGTTCGACTTCGCGCAGGCAGACGCACTGGTCCAAATGGCTGTCGCCAATGGGTTGATGGTGAACGGGCACACGTTGGTCTGGCACGCGCAATGTCCGGAGTGGTTTTTTGCCGATGGCAACCGCCCCGCCAGTCGGGAACTGGTGCTTAAACGCATGCGCAACCATATCGCGACAGTGGCCGGGCATTTCGCCGGTAAAATACAAAGTTGGGACGTGGTGAATGAGGCGATCGCCGATGGGAACGGTCATCTGCGGAAGTCGAAATGGCTGGCGACGATCGGCGAGGATTTCATTGCAGAGGCGTTTAAGGCGGCGCGGCAAGCAGACCCGAAGGCTGTGCTCTGTTACAACGACTACGGCATCGAACTGCCCCCGAAGCGCGACAAGGCCTTGCAGTTGTTGCGCGACTTGAAGAAGCGTGGCGCGCCTGTCGACGCCATCGGCATTCAGGGACACTGGCAACTCGACAGGATTCCGTTCAAGGAACTCGAGGCAGCGATCATCGCATTTCATGCGGAAGGGGTACAGGTGATGATCACGGAACTCGACGTTGATGTGGTGATGCGCGCGACCGACAGTGCGGATGTTGGAGCGAGGCAAAGCGGGGGGCGCGATCCTTTCGTTAACGGCTTGCCCCCCGACATCCAGCAACGTTTGGCCGACCAATATGCGAGACTCTTCGCCTTGTTTGTGAAGCACCAGGATAAGATCAGCCGCGTCACCTTCTGGGGACTGCACGACGGCCGCACCTGGTTGAACTTCTGGCCGTACCGACGCACCAGCCATCCGCTGCTTTGGGATCGCGCATTGCAACCCAAGCCGGCGTTTGCCGCCGTCATCGCGGCGGTGCGCGAGGCGCAAATAAATCCTGCGCCGCAACACCGCGGGGAAACGCGCAGAGTCGCCAGACCGATTGTGCTAAATGAAGACGACAAACCCGCTTTCCCTGACCCACCCGTTGGTTTTGATCGGAAGCGCAACGGCATTTCGCACGGAAAACTGGAGATGGTCGAATACGAATCCAAGACCGTCGGCACCAGGCGTAAGATGCTCGTTTATACGCCCCCGGAATATACACGGGAAAAGAAATATCCCGTACTCTATCTGCTACATGGCATCGGTGGCGACGAAACCGAATGGCAACGTTTCGCGTCGCCCGATGTGTTGCTCGACAACCTCATTGCAGAACAAAAAGCGGTGCCGATGATCATCGTGATGCCGAACGGACGCGCACAAAAGAACGATCGCGCCGAGGGGAACGTCTTTGCTGCCGCCGCCGCGTTTGCCACGTTCGAGCGCGACCTGCTCGATGATGTCATCCCTGCCATCGAATCGCGCTACAGCACATATAACGCCCGCGATTATCGCGCGATTGCCGGCCTTTCGATGGGCGGTGGCCAAGCGTTGAACTTCGGGCTTGGTCACCTCGACGTGTTCGCCTGGGTCGGCGGTTTTTCTTCCGCGCCGAACACGAAACCACCCGCGGACCTCATCCCCGACCCACTGGCGCTTCGCAAACTCAAACTGCTGTGGCTTTCGTGCGGCAACAAAGACGACCTGATTTACATCAGTCAGGGAATCCACGTGTTCCTGAAAGAACGGAATGTTCCCCACATCTGGCATGTTCCTGCTCACGGACACGACCCGACGCAATGGAAACAGGACCTGTATTACTTTATGCAACAACTTTTCAAATAGAGGCATGATGGTCGCCGCTGTCATACTTGCCGTTTTGTTCACGACGACATTCGCGCACGCCAGGGCGCCCACCAATCCCATCATCTACGCCGATGTGCCGGATGTTGCCGTCATCCGCGTGGGAGACACCTACTACATGAGCAGCACCACGATGCACCTGAGTCCGGGACTACCGATCATGAAGTCCTCGGATCTGGTGAACTGGCGACTCGTTGGCTACGCGTATGACACCCTTGCAGAGAACGATGCGCTCACATTGCAAAACGGGAAAAACGCCTATGGCCAGGGATCGTGGGCCAGTAGCCTGCGCTACCACAACGGCACCTTCTATGTGACCACGTTTTCCAGCACCACCGGAAAGACCCATGTCTTCACGACAAACGACATCGAGAAGGGGCCGTGGAAGACCTCCGTATTCAAACCCGCGCTTCATGATCACTCGCTGTTCTTCGACGACGACGGACGGGTGTACATGGTTTATGGAGCCGGAGAGATCAAGATCGTTGAACTGAAACCCGACGCTTCTGCGATCAAACCGGGCGGATTGCACCAGGTTATCATTCCCGATGCCAGTGCCGTGGCCGGCCCCAACATCGGCTTGAAAGCGGAGGGATCTCAGTTGTGCAAGGTCCATGGCCGATATTATCTCCTCAACATCTGCTGGCCCAAAGGCGGCATGCGCACCGTGCTCGTTCATCGCGCTGACCGGATCACCGGACCGTATGAAGGCCGTGTCGCCTTCCAGGATCGGGGCATCGCACAGGGCTGCCTGATTGACACGCCAAACGGTGATTGGTACGCGATGCTGTTCCGCGACTTTGGCGCCGTCGGCCGCGTTCCCTACCTGGTTCCGGTCCGATGGGAAAACGGCTGGCCCATGTTCGGCGTGGGTGGCAAGGCTCCCGACATCCTTGACATCGCTGTGGATGGCGGCGATCTCGATGGCTTTGTCGCTTCCGACGAGTTTGATCGCGGTGCAACCCCGTCGCTTGTCTGGCAATGGAACCATAATCCCGACCATCGCTTTTGGTCGCTCACTCAGCGTCCCGGCTTTTTGCGCCTGATCGGCGGCCATGTCGTTCCAGATTTGCTTGCGGCGCGAAACACGCTCACCCAACGAACATTCGGTCCGGAATGTTCCGGTTCGACCGCGCTGGATGTGACCAACATGAAGGATGGCGATTGCGCCGGTCTCGCTGTGCTACAGCAGAAATATGGCTTTGTCGGTGTGAAACAAACCGCCAACACCCGCGCCATCATCATGGTCAGCGCCGCCGACGGCTCGCCGGTGGAACTGCAGAGCATACCGTTGACGCGAAACACCGTTTATCTGAAGATTGATTGCGATTTCAAAAATCGCGCCGATACGGCTCGTTTCTTCTACAGTCTGGACGCCCGGCAATGGACGGCCATCGGTAAGCCGTTGAGGATGATCTACACCATTCCGCATTTCATGGGATACCGGTTCGCCTTGTTCCATTACGCGACAAAAACAACCGGCGGTTTTTCTGATTTTGACTATTTCCGCATCGAAAACAAAACAGCGACGACGGTTTACTTGAACCGTGACACCCTGGGAGGACGATGAAATGAAAGCTCGCCTTTTTACTACCAGCCTCAGTCTTGTTGCCGCTGCGGCGGCGGCAGCGTTTGGCAGCGAACTAAATCTAGCCCTGTTTGCCACTCCGTCCACGTCGTTCGTTTCCGGACACGAAACGCTGGAGGCGATCAACGATGGTTTTGAGCCGCGCCACAAGGGCGATCACAGTCACGGCGCCTACGGCAACTGGCCGCAGAGCGGCACGCAATGGGTTCAATACGATTGGAGCCAGCCGATCCACACCCGCAAGGTGGATGTGTACTGGTGGGATGACGGACAAGGCGTCCGTCTGCCCGTCTCCGCGCGACTGTTGTACTGGGATGGCAAGACGTTCGCGCCACTTGCCGAGGTGGGAGTGGTCGGAGGACGCTACAACACGGCCACGTTCGCCGAGGTGACGACGCCAAAATTGCGCTTGGAAATGACCGGTTCAAACAAATTTTCCACCGGCATCATCGAATGGAAAGTCTATGACGCGGGCAACTCGCCCAAGTTCGCCCCGCGCATCGTCGCTGGTCCCGACCGTATCGTGGTCTTGCCGGCGAAAACCTATCTGTACCCGGAAGTACGCGGCCCGGCGGAATCCGTTACCTGGAGCAAGGCATCCGGACCGGGCGAGGTGACCTTTGGCAACGGAACTGCCCAGTTTTCCACACCGGGCGATTACGTCTTGAAAGTGACGGCAGTCAATGGACAACAGAGTGCCTCCGATACTCTTCAGGTTCGCGTCGAGACCGCCACGCCAAAACCGCGCCTTGATCCGATCCCGACCCGCGTGTGGAAGGTTAATAGTCCGTTGTGGACGCCGCGCCTCAAACAGCAGATTGTTCACTGGATTCCCCATTGCATTGCCAAACTTTCCGACCCCGCCCTGAAGGAGGGAGGCATCCAGAACTTTATCGAGGCCGGCAACAAGAACGCCGGGCGCCCGTATAAACCGCACATCGGCGCGCCCTGGGCTAACGCTTACACGCTCAACACCGTCGAGGCCATGTGCCTGGCCTTGTTGCTGGACCCGCAGGGAGACGCCGAGATTGTGCAGGCGCAAAAGGCGATCCGCGCCAAACTCGACGAGTGGATCCCGATCCTGCTCGCCGCGCAGGAACCAGACGGTTATCTGCAGACCCGATTCACGCTTGCCGCCAAAAATGAGCGATGGACGCGCGTGGGCGATCACGAAGGTTATGTCGCCGGCTACTTCATTGACGCCGCCATTGCCCACTACTGGCTCACCGGTAACCGCCAGATGTACGATGCCGCCAAAAAACTGGCGGATTGTTGGGACGCTCACATCGGTCCGTCACCCAAAAAGACATGGTACGACGGGCATCAGGCGCTCGAAATGGCGCTTGTTCGACTCGCCCGTCTTGTCAACGAAGTCGAGGGTGACGGCAAGGGCGACAAGTATATTCGTCTCTCAAAATTCCTGCTCGATTGCCGTCGCAACGGTTCCACCTACGACCAGACACACCTGCCGGTTGTCCAGCAGTACGAGGCCGTCGGTCATGCCGTGCGCGCCGCCTACCTCTATTCGGGCATGGCCGATATCGCGATGGAAACGGGGGACGCCGAATACCAGAGTGCCGTAAAATCGCTTTGGGACAACCTGGTCAACAAGAAGTATTACATCACCGGCGGCATCGGCAGCGGCGAGACCTCGGAAGGATTTGGCAAAAACTATTCCCTCCCGAACCACGCGTACTGCGAATCCTGTGCCGACTGCGGCGAATTGTTCTTCCAGCATCGAATGAACCTTGCCTATCACGAGGCGCGGTATGCCGATCTCATGGAGGAGACGCTCTACAACGCCGTCCTCGGGTCCGTTGACCTGCCCGCCAGAAACTTTACCTACACCAACCCACTTGACCAGTCACACGAGCGCTACCCGTGGCATGGTTGCCCGTGTTGCATTGGGAACATTCCGCGAACGCTTCTGATGCTGCCGACATGGATGTACACGCGGAGTTCGGATGGCATATTTGTTAATCTTTACGTTGGCAGCACGGTCCGTGTCGCTCCCGATCTGGAAATTGTCCAGCGCACCGATTACCCGTGGAAAGGCGCCGTCGAAATCATCATCAATCCCGTTGCTGGCAATGTGGGAGCGGCCTCAGTGTTGCGGCCGTCCGCCGCGGCCGGGGCACCAAGGTCCCTCCCACAATTTTTTGCACTTCATCTGCGCGCACCGAACCGCAACGTCAGCGCGATCTACCGTGCCACACCCGATGCCAATGGCCTCGCCGCGCTCACCGTCAACGGCCAGCCCGTGACACCGGAAATGAAAGACGGCTATGCTGTCATCCGTCGAGAATGGAAAAGCGGCGACACCGTGCGCTTCGAACTGCCGCTGCGCGTGCAGCGGGTGCGGGCGGATCAACGGGTGGTGGCCGACCGTGGACGCGTGGCGCTGCGGTACGGGCCGTTGATTTACAACATCGAGAGCGTGGATCAGAACATTGACGGTGTTTTGTTGCCCGACACGCCGCTGGTTGCCGAGTGGAAACCGGACCTGCTGGAAGGGGTCGTCGCCATCCGCGGTCGTTTTGCCGACGGCTCGCCGTTGCTGGCCATTCCAAATTACGCTCGCAACAACCGCGGCGGCCGCTCCATCGTCTGGATCGCCGCCACCGACGAAACTCGTCCCACCATTACCCGTCTCGATCCGCCGGAGAGAGATTTTTTCTCAAAACAACTTTTGTTTCACGGTTTGCCGATCAAAGCTCATGAGGTTGTCGCCGACGAGGCGCTTCAGGCCGCCTACGATCGGTTGTCCCTGATGCTGGGCAAGCTGCCTGCCGTGACAGCAAAACTGATTGCGGCCGGCGTGGAACTGCACATCATCGGACGCAATCAGGTGACAACCGATTTGCCCGAATGGCGGCATGACAAAGGGAAACCACTGGACGAGTATCATGGTCAGACCCGCGACCAACGGACCCGCGGCATGGGCGGCAAACTGGTCTCCTGTGGCGAGGAAAACCTCCTCAAGCTGGACAAAGACCCGTATCGCGGACGTGACATTTGCGTGCACGAGTTCGCCCACGTCGTGCGCACGTACGGGATGACGAAAAAACTTCGAGCGCGGTTCGACGAACAATATCGGAAATCGCTCGATGCCGGTCGTTGGCGGGGTAGTTACGCCGGGAAAAATCCCGACGAGTTTTTTGCCGAGCTGAGCATGTGGTATTTCGGCACACACGGCGACCTCGGCATGACCGGCCCGAAACCGGACAATGGTCCCGACGGCTTGAAACGCTATGATCCCGAAGCCTTTGCCCTGTTCGATGAGTTTTACGGTGGGCGGATGGGAGGAGAATGATCCCGCGCGTTATTTCGACCTTGTTGGTGGCGCTGCTGACCACGGTGGTCCAGGCGCGCGATTTCACGTTTTTCCTGTTGTCTGATACGCACATTGGCGTGGAGAGATTGAAAGAGAATCCGCCGGTCACACGCGAGCAGACGCTGGCTAGGTTGCAGGCGAATCTCAAAACGATATGCGAACTGCCGGGGCGGGGTTGTCCGTTGCCGGACATCGGTACGGTGGCGATTCCGCGGGGACTTTTTATTTTGGGCGACCTGACCGACGGGCATCGTGAGCCGGCACGTCAGCAGGAACAATGGCGGGATTTCGACTCGTTGTTTCCTGCCACGGGTTTTTTGTTCGGCAGCAACGCGGTACCGGTCTTTGCCATCGCGGGTAACCACGACGGCCCCGTCGGCGGACCGACACGGCAGGGATTACTGGAGCGCAACCGGCAATTCGAAAAGGCAGGATTGCTCAGCGCCATCTCGTCCAACGGCGTCCACTACGCGCTTCATTGGGACGGGGTTCATTTTGTCTTCCTCGGACTTTGCGCCGCCGATGCGACGGACACTCAGACCCCGTTCAAGTTCGGAAAAACCGGGCCGGGCAGTTGGAATGATCCGCAGGGCGCATTGTCGTTTCTCAAGGAGTATCTGGCGTGCCGGGTCGGAAAATCCGGCGCGCCGGTACTGATTTTGCAGCATTACGGATTCGACAGTTTTTCGCTGAATGATTGGAATTGGTGGACGTCCGCTCAGCGCAAGGCACTTTACGAACTGATTCATGATTACAATGTGGTAGCCTTTTTTCACGGGCACAATCACCATGCCGAGCATTACCGTTGGCCCGACCCGAAGCATCACGCCGCCGACCTGAACTGCTTTTTCGACGGCAAACCGCCGCCCGACCCGCGCCAATACGACATTCTTTCCTGCGGACCGCTTTGTTGGGTGGTTCGCATTTGCGGCAACAAGTTGTCAGCCGCTCACTGTGGTCCGGGCGGTTGGGATGCGAATCGTTTTGTGAAGCCCCTCACGCCATGAAAACGATACTACTTTGCCTGCTCGCAACTGCCGCGTGTTCTGCCAGTGCGGCTATTCTCGATAAACAAGCGCTGCTTGACGCGCAGACCTTCTGGGACAACCGTGACTGGGATTGGTACAAGGCCAATATCCCGTTTTTCGAGTGTCCCGACGCGGAAATCAACACGACCTATTACTACCGATGGGAACTGACCACCAAGCATCTCACCTACGGTTCGCCGGTGAGCGGCTATTCATACACGGAGTTCATTGATCGGCCGTTTTGGTCGGGCGCGTACGGTGCGATCAGTTGCCCTGCCGGTCACCAACTCTACGAAGTCCGCTGGCTGCGCGATCCGCGTTATGCCCGTGACTACGGGCGATACTGGTTTCGCACACCGGGGGCGCAGCCGCGCAACTACAGCACCTGGCTTGCAGATTCGATTTGGGCCGTGCACCTGGTTCATCCCGACAACGTCTTTCTCACCGATCTGCTTCCTGATCTGATCAAGAACTACGAAGGCTGGGTGAAACGCCATTTCGTGCCGGAGGAAGGTATGTTTTGGCAGATCGGTCACGACGACGGGATGGAGTTCAACATTGCCAGCCGCCAGACGCGTGACATCCTGCGCGGCGCGCAGAGCTATCGGCCTTCGTTCAACGCCTACATGTGGGCTGATGCCTGCGCCATTGCCCGCATCGCCGAACTCGCCGGCGACAAAACCAACGCCGACAAGTTTCGCGTCCTTGCCGCCGCGTTGAAAGATCGCGTCCAGTCCCGCCTCTGGGACAAACGGCGCGAGTTTTTTCTCATTCGCTTCAAAAACAACGAGTCCAACGAGAAGGACTACCCGGGCAAACCCATCAAGGCCGGCACACTGATCTACGAGGATGGTCCGTTTGCCGGCAGTCCGGAAGGACGCGAGTTGATCGGCTACGTGCCGTGGCAGTTCAATATGCCCGACCCCGGCTACGAGTCGGCATGGAAGTTCCTGATGGACCCGAAATATTTCTTTGCGCCGTTCGGTCCCAGTTTTGTCGGACGTAACGATCCGATGTTCCTCCTCAAGAAATCATGTTGCTGGTGGAGCGGCCAGTCGTGGCCCTACGCCACCACGCAGACCCTCAAAGCGCTCGCCAACCTGCTCCAGAACTACCGCCAGAATGTCATCTCCCGTACCGATTACTTCCTGCTGCTTCGCATCTACACAATGACGCACCGCAAAAACGGGAAACCCTACATTGCCGAAGCGGCGCATCCTGACACCGGATCATGGGAAGGCCACGACGGCTACAATCACAGCGAACACTATTTCCACAGCGGCTACAACGACCTCATCATCACCGGTCTCGTCGGCGTCAAACCGCGCGCCGACGATGTGCTCGAAATTGATCCGCTGGCACCAGCCGACTGGCCGTGGTTCGCGCTCGATGACCTGCCGTATCGCGGCCACCGCGTCAGCATCGTCTGGGACAAAACCGGTACCCGTTATGGCCAAGGGGCGGGTTTGCATCTGCTCGTGGATGGCAAGAAAATCGCCTCATCCGACAAGTTGGGCGTCCTCACCGCCAAGCTCCCCGCCGCTATACCGGAAAAGACCGCCACAGTGGTCAACTATCTCGTTAACAATGACGGCGATTACTACCCGCAACTGCAATCGTCGTTTACCGCTGCGCGCACGTCGCTCTCGAAACTCAACGACGGCAACTACTGGTATCATCTTCACCCACCGAACCGCTGGACCACCGAAGGCTCACCCAACGCCACCGACTGGCTCGAAGCCGACCTCGGCGTCCCGCGCCCACTCGATACTGTAAAACTCTATTTCCTCGATGACGGAGAAAAGATTGTCGCGCCCGTTCGTTTTGACCTCGAATATTGGACCGGCCAGACATGGGCCGCTGTCCCAAAACAAACCCGCACCCCTGTGCAGCCCACCGGCCACCGCGCCAACGTTGTCAACTTCCCTACACTCAATGCACAAAAACTGCGCATCGTCTTCACTCATGCCCCCGGCGGACGCACCGGTCTGACCGAAGTGGAAGCATGGGGCGAGTTGAAGGGAACGTTTGAGGTCGCTCCGCCGCCGCCTGGCAATCTCGCGCTGAACATGAGCGGCAAGGGCTTTCCGAAAACCAGTGCGTCGTTTCACGACGCCTTTGGCGGCGTACCCGCGCGCGCCAACGACGGTAAGATCGTGTATCGTCCGACGCCAATGAACCGTTGGACTTCCTACGGTTCGCCGAACGTCACGGATTGGCTCGAAGTGGATTTCGGCACGCCAAAAGAATTTGGACGGGTTGAGTTGTGCATTTATGACGACCGTGGCGGCGTTCAACCGCCCGCCTCCTACACCGTCGAGATTTGGAATGGCACCGAATGGCGCGAAGTCCCCAATCAAGTCAAAACGCCGGCCAAACCTGTCGGCAGCGCCGTAAACACCGTCACGTTCCCAAAACAGACCGCCACGAAACTACGTGTCGTCTTCACTCATCAGGGCAAGTCACGCAGCGGCGTCAGCGAAATCCTGGTTTGGAAAGACTGATGAGATTCTCCTTTGTCATTGGGCTTTCACTTGCGAGTGTTGTCATTGCTGCCGATCCGTACAAGACGCCTGAAGGACTGGTGCGAGGTGGCGCCTTCATGGACCTGATCCTTCCGATTCCGGTCACGGATGGTTTGGAAAGGGACTGTTGGGGTGGTGACAACGTGAAGCCGCGCGTTGTGAAAAACGGTATTGAGGATCCGCAGTGGTCGTACTGGTGCGCGAGCGGTATGATTGGCCCAGATGGCAAAGAACATCTTTTCACAGTTCGTTGGCCGCAAAACAAAAGCCACAAATACTGGGTTCACTCGCAATTGGTCCATGCCGTGGCGGACAAACCGACCGGCCCGTTTACGGTCATCGAAGAGATCGGTCCGGGGCATAACGCTGAAATTTACCAGACAAAGGACGGCACCTATGTTGTATCCGTGACCGGCAAAGATTACCGGTCTAAAAACATCAACGGTCCATGGGAACCGGTGAAACCCCGGTTTGACGTCACCGAGCCTTCCATGTCCAACAAAACATTTGCCCGACGAGAGGACGGCAGTTTCCTGATGATTACACGCGCAGGAACCGTTTGGCTCAGCGAAGACGGGTTGAAACCCTGGCGGCGGCTCAGTCCGAAAAGCGTTTATCCTTACACTGGCGCGCTGGAAGACCCCGTCCTCTGGCGCGATGAAGTTCAATATCATTTGATTGTGAACAACTGGCCGAAACGTATGGCCCATTACGGGCGCTCCAAGGACGGTCTGCATTGGACCTGGGATCCCGGTACCGCTTACGACAACACCGCGGTTCGTCATCCAGATGGCACAATAGAAGGTTGGTACAAAATTGAGCGCCCCAAGGTGCGACAGGATAAGTTTGGCCGTGCCACGCATATGTATTTTGCGGTGATTGATTGTCCCAAGGAAAAGTGCGACGGCACCAACAGCAGCAGTTCCAAGGCGGTCGTCGTGCCGCTGGTTGTGGGACGGAGATTGGCGATCCTTGCGATGGATGACAAAACAATCCGCGTCGAGATCAAGGCCGAGGACGGGTTTGATCCGCAGAACGACGTGGACGTGAGGTCGCTGAGATTCGGCGCTCCTCACGCAGTCAACTTCGGGAAAGGCTCCAAACCGCTCCGATCTGAATCTTCCGGTAAGAACCTGATCGTGACTTTTGACGCCACCGGCCATGGGCTAACGACGGATGATTTCGTGGCCAAGTTAATCGGACGGAACACCCGTGGCGAACTCCTGTTCGGTTACGCCCGCCTACCCGTCCACGCGGTATTCGAACCGCTGCTCGTCGCGCGTTTGCCCTCGTTTAGCTCCGACAAGATGTCCGTGGTATTCGAAAATGTTGGTCTGGTGAAATCAACCGCTGCTTCCGTAAAAATCGTGATTCGGAGTCAAGGCTTGGACAAGAAGAAACCGGGCAAAGAACTGCAGCATCTCACCGGCACCGTTCCACCCCTCGAACCGTACGCCACTGTAAGTCTGGAACTGCCGTTCACTTCAAGCGCAATTCCTTCCGGAACATATGATGTGGACGTCCTCATTAGTGCCGACATTTTCACGTTCAGAGGTATTGTTGTACCCTGAGATTCCAATAACGATGCATAAAATTGTCCCCCTCATTCTTGTCGGATTATTCCTGACACCGCTGGTTGGTGCGGAGGTTTTGGAGAATGGCGACCGCAAGCAACAAATGACCGCACCCACCATCACCGTGTTTAATGTGCGCGATTATGGCGCCACGGGCAATGGAACCACCATGGACACTGAAGCGTTACAAAAAGCCATTGACGCTGCGGCCCAAGCCGGCGGAGGTGTTGTGCGCTTTCCTCCCGGACGCTATCTGAGCGGTTCGCTGGATCTGAAAAGCCACATCACCTTGAATATCGAAAAGAATGCCGTCTTGTTGGGCAGCACGCGGAAACAAGATTACCGACGGTTGGACATGACTGGCCGTCACAATTTCCACGCCTTGCTGTTGGCCTACCGTCAAGAAGAGATTGCCATTACCGGTGGCGGCACGATTGATGGTCAAGGCACCGCACTGGCGGCGGATACGGAACGTTTGGCCAAGGAAGGCGTCATCCCCGATGCCAGGGAAGCTCAGCGTCCGACGATCATTCACTTCCGTGAGTGTACGCAAGTCACTGTGCGGAACCTCACCATCCGCAACAGCGCCTGTTGGGTTCAGGAGTACCGGAACTGCGACCGCCTCACCATCGAAAACATCACGGTCAACAGCATTGCTGCCCGGAACAACGATGGCATTGACATTGACGGCTGCTCTAACGTCGTGGTGCGCCACTGCGATATTGATTCCGAAGACGACGGGATCTGCCTCAAGTCGGTCGAAAACCCCTGTAAGGACGTGTTGGTCGAAAAGTGTCGGGTGCGGTCGAGTTGCAACGCCATCAAGTTCGGCACGGCCTCCGAAAAGGGGTTCATCAACATCACCATCCGCGACATGGAAGTGTATGACACTTATCTCAGCGGCATTGCGCTTGAAATCGTTGACGGCGGGAAGATGGAGAACGTCAACATCTCCCGCGTCAAGATCACCGGTACTCACAACGCTCTTTTCATCCGCTTGGGACACCGCAACATCACCGGTGCCGTTGGAACGCTGCACGGTGTGCTGCTGAGCGACATCACCGCCGAAATTCCCGATCTGCCGTGGCCGAAACACATGACCAAGTTTCCGCCCAGCCATGCCTACCGCCATCCCAAGCTTATTACGGCCTCAATCACCGGTCTTCCTAGCCACCCCGTGCAGGACGTAACCATCCGCAACTTCACTTTGATCTACGGCGGCATTGGCGACCGTCCCAATCTCAAATACCCCGGCATTGACCGTCTCGATCAGGTACCGGAATGCCGGGACGCCTATCCGGAAAGTAAGATGTTCGGTACCCTGCCGGCCTGGGGGTTTTACTGCCGCCATGCCGAAGGAATTACCTTCGATAACGTCACTCTGCGTTTGCAAGGGAAAGATTACCGCCCGGCCCTGGTGTGCGATGACGTTAAAAATCTTCTTCTCAACGGCTTTCAAATTCGCTCCGTGACCGGTGGCGAGCCATTGATCGTGCTGAAGGATGTTAACGGGGCGATAATCCGTGACAGTAGGCCTTCATTTGGCGTGCGCGAGTTTATCCATCAGATAGGAGAAACCCAAAACGTACAAAAACAATAAAAAATGAACTCTCATTTTTGCCTCGCTATTATCAGCGCCGCTAGACGGGAGGACTCACGGACCTGTTGCCAGCATTCGCGTTGATCTGTGCGAGGAGAAGGCAACGGTGTCGCCGACGCTTTATGAGATTTTCACGGAGGAAATCAGTCATGCGTTTGATGGTGGGATTTACGCGGAGTTGATTCAGAATCGGAGCTTCGAGGAAGGCGTGTTGCCGTCCGTCATGAAGCTGATAAAGAAACCGGACAGTGGGCTGAAGATGGAATTGGTGTCATTGTCGGACGGCGTGCCGACGAACAAATGGGATATGCCGTGGCCGTGGAATATGAACTGCGGTTGGGACACGAACCGTGTGTTGGTCGGCTGGTCGTTGCAAGGCGGTGGTGAGATGAACCTCACCGAGGCAAACCCGATGAATGTCGCGTCGTTGCGCTCGCTGAAGTTGAAAGTGTTAGGCCAAGCGCGGCTGGTCAACAGTGGTTACTGGGGTATCAACGCGCAGACCGGGCCCCCGTCTGCGTTGAAATTTTATCTGCGGTCGGGGAGTTATCGGGGGAAACTGACGGTTTCGCTGGAATCAAAGGACGGGAAAGTGCTTGCAGACCATGATTTCGGTGCAGTTAAACCGGGGACGGCATGGAAAGCATTCACTGCCACGCTCAACGCCAGTGGCACCGATCCAAAAGCGCGCTTTGTACTGACGTTCCGCGGTGAGGGCGTATTGCAGGTGGATTGGGTGTCGCTGTTTCCTCCGACCTGCAAGAACCGACCCAACGGTCTGCGTTCCGATTTGGCAAAATGGTTGGAAAACTACAAACCGTCGTTTGTCCGCTATCCCGTCGGCTGCTACGTCAAAGGGCTGTCATGGCAGTCGGCGCCCGACTGGCGCAAGATGGTTTGTCCACCCGAAGAACGTCCCGACATGTGGGGCTACTGGAAATACCGCTCCACTGACGGTTTCGGATACCACGAGTTTCTCGAATTCTGCGAGAACATCGGGGCTAACGCAACCAATGCCCTCGCATTCAATGGCGCGGAACCGCATGTCGAGTTGCGGCGGGACATTACCTGCCAGCGGCGATTCAGCGGCGCGGCATTGCTACTCAACAACCGTGTTGTGATGGCCACGTTTCGAACTGTGTCCGTTGGCGGGGAGAAGACGTTGAGACAACTGGTATCTCATGATGAATATCTATTCACGATGAGGAAGGAAAGGAAGGTCTCGTTACGGGATCGGCAATCACAGATGACGTGACTTGGCCGACGAATCACTCTAGTATGTAAAACATATGCGACACGCCCCCATTCCAGCCAAAGTATTCACGGAAAACCGCGCGCGGTTGACGAAGTTGCTGCTGCCGAATTCGGTGGCCGTCGTCAACGCCAACGACATCCTGCCGACCAACGCCGACGGCTCGTTGCGGATGCATCCAAACAGCGATCTTTTTTACCTGACTGGCATCGAGCAAGAGGAGACCGTCCTCTTGCTCGCGCCCAATGCGTTCGATGAGAAGTTGCGGGAGGTGCTCTTTGTGCGCGAAACCAATGAGCACCTCAAGGTCTGGGAGGGACAGAAACACACCAGGGAAGAAGCGCAGAAGATCAGCGGAGTCAAACAGGTCCGGTGGCTCTCGGAGTTTCGCGGCATATTTCATCGTTTGATGTTGGAGTCCGAGCATGTCTATCTCAATCGCAACGAACACGGTCGCGCCGCGACAGAGGTCGAGACCCGCGATGACCGCTTTGTGCGGGAGTGTCAGAAGAAATATCCGCTTCACGACTATCACCGGCTCGCACCGTTACTTCATCGCCTGCGGGTGGTGAAATCCGAGACCGAACTCGATCTGATCCGCCAGGCGTGCGCCATCACGCGGGCGGGTTTCCTCCGTGTGCTGCGTCTGGTGCGTCCGGGCATCAACGAGGCGGAGATCGAAGCCGAGTTTGCCCGCGAGTTCATTCGTCGTCGCGGCAACTTCGCCTACACACCGATTATCGCTTCGGGAGCCAATTCCTGCGTCCTTCATTACATCCAAAACGATCGTCCCTGTCGGAAGGGTGATGTGTTGTTGTTGGATGTAGCTGCCAGTTACGCCAACTACAATGCCGACCTGACGCGTACCATTCCT
>Ga0272448_1000038_pt1 | contig 181031 bp, 151 predicted proteins | sample YNPCB0191_FD_202220 | JGI IMG/M metagenome (GOLD analysis project Ga0272448, IMG submission 202220) | Hot spring sediment microbial communities from Yellowstone National Park, WY, United States - YNP-CB-019-1 | ecosystem: Environmental > Aquatic > Thermal springs > Hot (42-90C) > Sediment... | reverse complement strand
GGCGCGCCGGTGGCCGTTCACGTCGCGCCCGCGCACCTCTTTGCTCCTGCGCCTGACAAATTCAACGTGCTCTTCATGGCCTGGGAGACGCTCGAATTGCCCGGGGGCCACGTCAAGGGGATCGCCCGTGCCGACGCTATCGTGGTGACCGCGAGGTTTCTCCTCGACGTGGTCGGACCCCTTTCCGCAGGGAAGCCGGTTTTCCTGTGCCACCTGGGGGTGGACACGGACACTTACTTCTTCCGGAGGCGCGAAAAGCCCCTCGACCAGCCGTTCCGGTTCCTCTGGGTGGGCGCGCCGAACGCACGAAAGGGGTGGGAACTCGTGCTCGAGGCCTGGCGGCCATTCGCGGACGATGGCAGGGTCGAACTCTACCTCAAGACTACGCTCACGAATCGCCTCGAGCGCCACCGCAATGTTGTCTTCGACAGTCGCAACCTCCCTGCGGCGGGACTCGCATCGCTATACCATTCGGCCCATGCGTTCGTGTTTCCGACATTCGGCGAGGGATTCGGCCTCACGCTTGCGGAGGCGATGGCGACCGGACTACCCGCGATTTACACGCCGTGGTCGAGCCTGAACGAGATCGCCGACGTCACATGCGCCTACCCGGTGCGCTATCGCCTGGTGCCGGCGTGGGCCACCGAGTCCGGAGGCCTTTCGACCGAGACGGCCCCTCCGTGCGATGGAGCGGTCCGGACGCATCTTGCCCAGGCCGATACGGCTGACCTCGCGCGGCAGATGGTCGCGGTGTACCGGAACTACGCGCAGGCCGCGCGGAGGGGAGCCAGGGCGGCGGCACGCGTCCGGAGATTGTTCACGTGGCGGCTGACCGGCCGTCGCCTCGCGGCAATTATCGAGGAGGTGTATCGAAGATGGCTGCCAGCACGAACCTGTGTTCGATAGACGACGTGAGGTCGTACCTGGGCATCGCGGGGGCGGGGCACGATGAAGCCATCGGAATGCTGATCGCGGCGGCTTCGGAGGCGATCGAGAACTACTGCCGCCGCAGGTTCGCGGAGCAGGATTACGTCGAATACCACGGGGGCGGCGGCCACCAGAGGGTGGTCTTGCGTCACCGGCCGGTCATCGCCGTCTCGGGCGTGTGGGACGACCTGGCGCGCGAGTTCCGCGAGGCCAGCGAGATCGAGCCCGACGAATACGTCGTTGACGCTGAGCGCGGGATAATCGCGCTGAAGGTCGGCGTATTCTCCGATGGCCATCTGAACGTCAAGGTCGCGTACTCGGCCGGTTACGAGGTCGTCCCTGGCGACCTCGCGCAGGCTTGCACGATGCTCGTTGCGGCCTGGTTCAACCTGGGCCGCACGGGCGGCGACGGAATGGTCAGCCGGTCGGCCGGTGGGGCCGTGTTCCAGTATCCGGCGCAGCCCTTTCCGGAGCAGGTGATCCAGGTGCTCGCGCGATACCGCGATCCGGCCGTCTAGCCGCGCGTCAACGATACCTGCCGCGTAGCCGGAGTCTCTGGAGTCCAGCCATGAGCGTCAGATTTGCCCTGGGCGAGGCAGCCATTGAACTGCCGGACCCGGTTCACGGTCAGCCCGCGCTCCTCCAGCGGCGTCAGGCGCTGGGGCGCACCGCAGGCGGGGCGGTTTACGTTTACGACAAGGGCCTCACGCAGCGCGAGGTCGTCCTTCGCTTTGCAGCGCTCTCCGACGGCCAGAGGGCGGCGATGGAGGATTTTTTCGATACGGTATGCCAGGGAGCGCGCAACCCCTTCACCTACACCGATGAGCACGGCAATGCTGTCGTCGCCCGCTTCCTCGATTCCTCGCTGGCCTTCTTCAGGGTATCGCACGATGTGTGGAGTCTGGCGCTGCGTCTGGAACTCTCATCTTCCGGGGGATGAACCTATGGCGTCCACACGAGACCTGGAGTCGCAATCGCAGGCGCTGATCGAGAGGCTCCAGCGCCTGGCTCGCGAGGCGGAGGGCTTCGACCCTGCGCTGCGGGATCGGCTCGAAGCCGCCATGCGGGCGCTGCGGGGGAGCGGAGCCGACCGCGCCGAGCCGCCCGACCTCCGCCAGGCGGTGCGCGACCTCCTCGCGGAGGAACTCGACCGTTTCTGGGAGCGTCGCTTCGGGAGACCGTCATGAGCCGACCTCTCTCCGACAGGGCGCGCGCGGAGTGCGCGAAGACCGCCACCGCGCCCATCAATATACTCAAGGTCGCGTTCGGCGCGCCCATCGGCGACAGGTTCTATTCCGACCGCGACCTCGGCACGGCCGATGGCCTGACGCCGCTGAACGCGCAGGGCAGGGTCGTGTCGTGGGGTCGGATAAGCCTCGTCATTGCCGAGCAGACCGCCGCTGCGGTGGGCGACTGCACCGTGGAACTGGCCGATGCCGATGGCGTCCTCAGGGGATACTTCTCCTCCGTCGAACTCCAGCGCAAGAGGGTCTGCATATATCAGCATTTTGCCGACCTCGCCGAGTCTGACGTGGTGCCGCTTCTCGTCGGGATGATCAATGCGCCCGTGCGATGGCTCGAGGCGTCCGGCACGCTGGCCTTCGACGTCACCGACATCTCCACGTTTCACCGAGCGACGCTCGGTCAGGTCGCGGACAGAGATACGTTTCCGTCGGTGGCGGAGCGCGACGAGAACAGGGTGCTGCCGCTCGTCTTCGGGCGCGTGGCGCGCGTTCCGGCGGTCCAGACGCTGGCTGGCGCCTCGACGGTGCTCCTCCGCGCGTGCACCCCTACCGACCAGCGCCTCCTCGTGGCCGATGCCTCGCGCTTCCCCCAGCGTAAAACGATCACCATCCGCATCGAGAAGGAACTCATCGAGGGCGAGTTCAGGGGCAACTCCTTTTACGTCAACCGACGTGGCGTTGACCTGGTCCCCTCCTCGACCGTCACGCGGGCCGGGAACGTGTATCAGTTCGCCGACGAATCGCTCCCGGGCGAGGAGAACGAGTACGCGGGCTTCTACGTGCGGGTGACGGATCCGGGCGGCACCACGCATCACAGGCTCATACAGTTCTACTCGGCGGAACTGCACCGCATCAGTTATACGCCCCCCATCAGATATCTTTCGGAGCAGTGGAGGATACCCGCCGGCACCACCTACGCGATAACCTCGTGGGCGAGGAGCCACCTCGCCGGCGCGGCGGTTCGCGAGGTGCAGGCGGGATACATCTACATCCTCAACGACGCCCCCTCGCGTGCGGTTCATCGCATCGAGGGATACGGCCGCGTGCTCGCCGATACGGACCTCACTAACGACCAGAAGGAGATACTGGACGTCGAGGGCTATGTTCCCATAGATCCGAACGATTACACGGTGAACCTGAACGACACGACCTCCTTTCCGCAACTCGGCCACGCTGTCACTACGGCGAGGTTCCGACTCAGTCCGAAGGAGTTGTACCCGCGCCTCCGGAGCGACGCGCTCTGGGCGGATGTGGAGGGCGTGGAGAGCGCGGGAGACGGGACGGGCTCGCTCGTCGAGAACCCGGCCCACGTCATACGTGCCATCCTCCTGCGGCGACTGGGCCTTTCCGAGGCGGACCTCGACGGGGAATCGTTCGATCGGGCGGCAGACGAGTTGGCCGGATTTCGCATGGCCTTCGCGCTCTGCCGCCAGGCCGACGCGCTGCACCTCTGCGCGGATCTGGCATTCCAGGCGCGGTGCGCTCTCCTGTGGGAGGACGGTCGCGCGCGCCTCCTCGTGCTCAGGAATCGCGTCGGAGAGCCGGTGCTCACGCTCGGCCTGGACGACATCGCCGCCGAGACTCTTCGGCGGAGTCGCACGGACCTCCGCGAACTGGCGTCTGAGATAGTCGCGCTCTACGGCTCCGAGCCGGACCGCCCGTCGGTCGTCGTCCGCGATGCGGCGGTCGAGGCTGCCCACGGACGCCGCGTCCGTCAGATAGACCTGTGGGCGTATCAGGACCGCCGGATGGCCGTGTCCATAGCCCGATTCTGGCTGGAACGCTGGAAGTATCTGTACGAGGAGGTGCGCCTGGCGGCATTCCTCTCCGCGCTCCAGATACAGCGCAACGACACCGTGGCGCTGGACATCCCGGGTCATTTTCCCCCGTCCATGCGGGGGACCGTTCGCGAGATACACCACCAGCCGGGCCACGGTGGCGCTGGACTGCCGGATTCGATCCGCATCGCGCTGCGCTTGCCCGTCGAGGCCGGCTGCCTCTCCGCCTGCGAGACGGAATGCGAGAGCGGCGGTGAATCGGGCTGCCTCCTCCAGTGCGAGGTCGAGGCCGAGTCCGGCTGCTGGCAGTGCGAGACCCAGTGCGAATCCCTCTGCGAACTCGCCTGCACCACCGAGGCGGAACTCCATTGTGTCGTCACCGACACGTTCGGGATCTCCGGCGGGGGATGCGGCGCCTGCGAGACAGGCTGTGAAGCTGCCTGCCAGACCTCCTGCCAGTCCGGCTGCGAGACTTCGTGCGAACTCGGATGCGAGATCGCCTGCCAGTCCGGTTGCGAGATAACGTGCGAGATCACCACGGAGCCCTGGGCATGCGAGTCGGGTTGCGAGGCCATCTGCGAGACCGGCTGCGAGACCGCATGCGAATCGGCCTGCGAATCGCTCTGCGAGTCCTCGTGCGAGACCACCTGCGAGGCGATGTGCGAATCCGCCTGCGAATCCGGGTGCGAAACGTCATGCGAGACCGGCTGCGAGACCGGCGGGGAGGTGGGCGGCGCGCTCGTATGCTGCGACCCCGACTGCCAGTGTGCGGAGGCCGGATGGGGTACCTACACCCCCTATCCCGCCTGCGGCCCCACTGGCAGCGCCGGCGATTGCAGTCGAGGATTCGCGGACCCCGTCGGGCCCTGCGCCTGCTACTACAACGAGGTCGCCGATTCTTCCCCGTGCATTTACGGCGAGGACTGCCCCGACGGAGACCAGTGGCTGTGCGATCCGGAGCAGGGTTCGCCCGAATGGTGCGCGAAGTATGAACTGGCCGATTCCACCTGCATACCCGGCACCCTCACAATCCGCCTGTCAGGTCTCCTCGGAGACTTCGCACCGTACAACGGCGACCACGAGGTCACCACGTGGTCGCCACCGGGGAGCGTGGAGTACTTCTGGTGCAAGGAATGGAGTTCCAACCCGCCGATATACCTCAAGTTCGAACTCAACTCGATCAACCGTAACATCATCTTGCAGGTGGGGAGCAAGTGGGTGCGTTGGGATTACGAGGACCAGAACCAGGAGTACGAATGCACCCCGTGGCTGTGTCCCTTCACGCTGACCGCCTGCTATGACGGCTACTATCAGAGTCCGTGCCAGACCCAGAGTGGTGCAACCGCGGAGATACTCGAGCCATGACCGACTGCAAGTACGTCCTGAAGGAGCGCGAGGTGGAGGAGCATCGCCATCCGAAGACGGGCGAGAAGGTCATCCGTCCTGGCCTCGTGATGTGCGGACGATTGACGGAGGCTGCGGGCTTCAAGTGCACCGTCAGTCCGCTGGTATGCGAGGGATGCGACGCGCGCGTGCCCAGGGGCTCGAAGGAGGATGGCCCGCCGGTCGAGAGGACGAAACTTCGCCGCTTCCTCCTCCGGTTTCTCGAGGCGAGGCTCGTTGTCGGGGAGGCACCGCGATACCAGACGGCGAACCCGGTTGACACGCTCGCGGCGTTCAGGAAATACGCGTCGCTCGCGAGTCCGGGGAAGCAGGCCCATCTCCTCCGCCAGATGATGAGCGTCCAGGCTCGATTGAGGCCGGAACAGGGCGGCCTGCCAGTCAGCGCCATCGCGGAGAAGGTCGAAGCGATAGCGCGCGAGCACAACCTCGGAAAGGATCTGGCGGATGTCATTGCCATCGAGAGATGACATCGAGGTGCACATCGCCGGACTGAGGCTCGGGGCGAGGCGGACTCCGATCCGATCCCCGCGGCGGCCAGATGCATTCGAGGAGCGTGTGCCGGGCATCAAGACTCGCATCCTGCCGGATTGCGAGTATCGCGGCGAAGAACTCGAACGACGCGAGGTGCCATGCTGCGGCGGCAAGGTTCGGCTCCAGAGGCGGTTCAGATGCTCGCATCCGCGCGGACCTGGCGAGATGGGCGCATGGGACATAGTCTGCGCGCGCTGCCGGTTCGTCGGGGATTACGCGCGCTCATGGTAACAGGAGGTGCGAGATGTTCCGGGTGCTGAACGTGCGGCTCCAGCCGACCGTCAGGACGATCCCCACCGCTGCCCCGGACGTGCACGTCATGGAACTGTACGGCCGGCACGTCGCGTTCGATGCGAACTCCCTCTGCGCCGTCGAGACCGACGCCGACGTGGCCGGGCGGCTGAAGGCTCTTGCGGAGAGGTTCCGGCAGGGACGCGACGGTGACGCCGGTCCCCTGGAGCAGTACCGGGGGCTTCTTTTCAGCAGGCAGAAGCCGCAGTTCCCTCTCCTGCGACCCGCGGCGGTCCGGCGCGTGGTCCTCAACGTGACGCACGAGTGCAATCTGGCTTGCCGGTATTGCTTTGTCCGCAACGCTTGCGACCGCCCGGACAGTCCCACCGTCATGTCTCCCGATACGGCGATGCAGGCGCTGCGACTCTTCGCGCCTGGCGCCGCGATAGACGTCGGCTTTTTCGGCGGTGAGCCGCTCCTCGCATGGAAGGTCGTCAGGGCGGTGATACTCGAAAGCGAGGCGCAGGCGCGGACGCGAAGGGTGCCCGTCAGGTTCCACATCACCACCAACGGTCTCCTTCTTGACGACGCGAAGGTCGCGTTCCTCTCGAAGCGGCGGTGCTCGCTCCTGGTATCCCTCGACGGGCCGGAGGATTTGCACAATGCGAGTCGGCCGGCGCGGTCGCGGCGCATCAACTCGTTCGAGCGCACCATGAAGGCGCTGGAGCGCATCCGCGGGACCGCGCTCGCGTCCCGGACGATGGCGCGGGCGACGTTCACCCCCGATCGGCCGGAGATTCGCAGGAGGCTCGAGTTCCTCGGGGGGTTGCTGGACAGGGGCCTCATCCGGGGTTTTTCAGTCGAGCCGGCGGTTCTAACCGAGGGCTGCGCCGCGCGGCAGCCAGCATTCGGCCCGCCCGCGGCGTCGAAGGGACCCGACCTCGCCGACGAGTACCACTCCGCGGCGGAATGGTTCATCGGACGAGTCAGGTCCGGACGCAGCCCGGGGTTCTTCCACTTCTGCAAACTCCTCGGCAGGATCGCATACGCCAGCCACGCCGGCGCGGAGTGCGGTGCCGGCTTCGGCTACGTGACCGTCGCGCCGGACGGCAGCCTCCACGCCTGCCATCGCGAGGGCGGAACCCGCATTGGGGACCTGAAGACCGGCTTCGACGAGGAGGCCAGGGCCGCGTGGTGCGACAACCGCCTCTATCTCCGCAACGGTTGCTCCGCCTGCTGGGCGCGCTATCTCTGCGGCGGGGGATGCCGACAGGCCGCGCTGGAGATCGGCGGCCGACTCGACGTGTCGCCGCCGGAACGTTGCCGCTTCATGCGGACCATGCTCGCTGAGTGCCTCTGGATGATGACGCAACTTACGCGGGACGAACTGTCGAGGGCGATTCCGAATGACCGAGCGAAATGATGGACGGTTCGAGGGGATGGTGCTGGCGAAACTCGCATCCCTCGAGGAGCGCGTGGATGAGGTCCTGCGCTTCGTGAGGGAGATACAGGCCCGTTGCCTGCGCGAACAGACGGCCCATGCGTCGCTCGCTACGGAGATGCAGGCGCTGCGCGAGAAGACGAACTTCCTCACGCGCGTCATCTGGAGCGCCATCGCCTGGATAGTCCTCGCCGCGGCCGGCCTCATCCTGGCGGCAGTCAAGTTCAACCTGTGAACATCCGCGTGTTGAGAGAGGCGGGGGGCATCGGCGACATCGTCCGCATCATCCCCGTCCTTCGCGGCCTGCGCGAGACCTATCCCTCGGCGACGATATGGGTCTTTGCCCCCGGAGAGTACGAGCCGCTCCTCGCCGGCTGGTACGACAGGTTCGTGCCCGTGCCGCGCGCGAAGCGGCGGCCCCGCGACGCCGGGATAGACGAGAAGCGATGGCCCTATCTCGCGGTGCCCTCGGTGGAGTTCGGTCTCACCGTGGATCTCTACTGTCCCGCCTTCCGTCACGAGAGACAGCAGCGGGGGGATGTGTGGCTCGACCGCATCGAACTCATGTGCATGGCTGCGGGGGTCGAGCCGAGCAGCATGACGCCCAGGATCAATCTGTCGCCCGGCGCGGAGGAGGCCGCGCGAAGGTGGATCGCCCGCTGGTCCCCCGGGCCGGGCGAACTGGTAGCCGTGCAACCGTTCTCGACCGACCCTGCCCGGAACTGGCCGCTTCGGAACTGGTTGCGACTGGCCGATGCCCTCGAGAGGGAGGGCCGCAGGGTGTTGATTCTCGATGCTTGCGAGGGGCGCACGCGGCCCTTCCGGCAGCTGCGCGTCCTGGGGAAGCCCCTGGACTTCGTGGCCGCGCTCATCGCACAGTGCGACCTGGTGGTCGGGCCCGACAGCGGCCTGCTACATGTCGCTGCGGCGGTGGGCACTCCGGGGGTGGGCCTGTTCGCATCGCAGTCGCCAGGCGTCACGTATCGTTACTATCCTCGCCACGCCTACGTGTATCCTCCGTGGGACGGGCAACGTCGGTGTCGGTGGCCCTGTCACTGGGCGCGGCCCCCGGAGTGTTGCCGGCGCGAGTTGGAGAAGCGGGGGCGGACCTGCGCCATGCTCGCCAGGATAGGTGTTGACGATGTACTGCGGGCAGTCCGGGGCTGTCTCGCCGCGAGCGGTGCCGCGCCTCACGCGCCGGTTGCCCTTCATGCGATGCCAGACGGGGTGCGACGCCGGCTGGCGCGCTGCCCCGTGGTCGAGGGGTTGCCGTTGCCCTATCGCGACTTCGCGCTCGATCGGCTTGCGCTCGTCCGGGGAGTTGACGACCTTGCGCCGGTCCTCCGCGAGGCGTACCGCGTCCTGAAACCCGGTGGCACATTGTTCATCGCCTCGCCGGAGGTGCCGTTGCCGCTCGACATGAAAAAGGGTTTCGCGGTTATTGCGGCGCCGGCATCGGGGCTGGAGATATGGAAGAAAAAAGGGACGTGGCCGTATGACGGCTGCGCCTGAAGCCACGTTCCGCGCGGGGTCGGGTCACCCCGGCTGGCGCGGGTCCAACGCGTCGCGCAGGGCGTCGCCGAGCATGTTGAAACCGAGGACGGCGATGGCCACGGCTGCGGCCGGGCCGATGCAGAGCCAGGGCTGGGCCGTGAGGCGCGGGCGGGCGTCGGCGAGCATGTTCCCCCACGAGGGATGGGGCGGTTCCACGCCGATGCCCAGGAATCCCAGGCCGGCCTCGCCGAGTATGTTGCTCGCCATCAGTGCGGTCGCGACGACGATGACGGGTGGCAGACAGTGGGGCAGGAGATGTCTGAAGATGATTCTCGCGCGCCCCGCGCCGAGGGCGCGCGCCGCAAGGACGAACTCCTCCTCGCGCACCGTCAGTGCCCGCGAGCGGACGACCCGCGCCACAGCCGGCCAGCCGACAAGGCCGAGTGCGAGAAAGACGATGAACAGCGACCGCTTCTCGACGACGGCGGTGATCGCGACAGCGAGGAGGATGCCGGGGAACGCGCTGAACGTGTCCGCGAGCCGCATGAGGACCTCGTCGGTCCATCCGCCGACGTATCCTGCCACTGCACCGACGACGACCCCTATCGTCACCGAGACGACCATCGCAGCGAGTGCGACCTCCAGGGACACCCGTGCGCCGAATATGACCCGACTGAGAGTATCGCGCCCGTGGATGTCCACCCCGAGCCAGTGCGCCCGGCTCGGTCCCTCCAGCGCAAGGTGTCGGAAGTCGTCCTGGTCGTACCTGTACGGAGCGATGAACGGAGCGAGGAGCCCCGCGACGAGAACGGCTCCGGCCAGTGCCGCGCCGGCGATGGCGAGCGGACTGCGACTCAGCCGGCGGCGCACGAGATTGCCCGCGAATGTCGCGGCGCGGCCCGCGCTGCCTCCAGCGCTAATCGTAGCGGATGCGGGGATCGAGTGCCCCATAGAGCAGGTCCACGATGAGGTTCACGAGGACGAACGTCACTGCGAGCCAAAGCACCCCGCCGATGACCACCGGATAATCGCGATCATCTATCGCGTCAACTATCTGGCGGCCCAGGCCGGGGAGGCTGAAGACCGTCTCCGTGAGGACCGCACCGGAGAGAAGGCTGGCGGCCGAGGTGCCGATTATCGTGAGTATCGGGATGAGCGCGTTGCGCAATCCGTGCCGGATCACCACTCGCCACTCGGCGAGCCCCTTCGCTCGCGCCGCGCGCACATGGTCGCTCGACAGGACCTCGAGCATGCTCGACCTGGTCATGCGCGCAAGGAGTGCAGCCGGAACCGTCCCGAGCGCCAGACACGGCAGGCCGAGGTGCCTGATGCTCAGGGGAGCGTAGCCGCTCGGCACGAAGAAAGACCCCTCCCACGTAAACAGGATCATCATGATGAGTCCGAGAAGGAAGACCGGCACGGATAAACCGACGAGGGCGAGCAGCATGCAGGCGCCGTCGAGGATGGAACGAGGGCGCGTCGCGGCGATGACGCCGGCGGGGAGCCCCACCACCAGCGCGAAGATGAGCGCGCCGGCAGCGACCTGGAGCGTCACGACGAAGCGCTCGGCGAGTATCCGCAGCACGGGCCTGCGAGACCTCAGCGATTCGCCCAGGTCGCCTCGCCCAAGGCGCGCCAGAAATGCGATGTATTGCACCACCAGTGGCTGGTCGAGGTGATACCTCTTTCTTATCGCCTGCGCCGCCTCGGGGTCGGAGGTCTGGCCGCCGAGAAGTTCCGCCGGATCCCCGGGGAGGAGGTACATCGTCGTGAAGGTGAGGAGGCTCACGCCGAGCAACACCGGGACCACGTTTGCCAGGCGTCGGATGATGTATGTCTTCATCGGTATGGATCCGCTGTTCGTCGCGATAACCCATGCAAGACTAAGCCGGACGGCGCTGAAAGTCAAAGGTCCGTGCCCGTCGCCCCCTTCGGACCGGCGGAGCGGTATGCCCGTTGACGACGCCCTCGCCCGCACATACAATCTCGCTCGGACGACGGTAAGCGACCTTGCTACGGGTGACTCCTCATGGCGATGCAGTCGCCCCGGGACGATGAGCGCCGTATATCTCGAGCGAGCGCGGACTGGTCGCCCGATTGCCTCCTTGCCATTGATGCGCGCCTGCGGATCCTCTGGGCGAACCGGACCGCGGCGAAGACCTTCCATTACCCACGCCAGAAGATGATGGGCATGGCCGTGGCGCGACTCATCCCGAGACGGTCCAACCTCGGCTCGGGCGAGATATGGTACGCCATCCAGGAGAAGGAGCCATGGTCCGGCACGATCCGATGCCGGCGCGCGAACGGCACAATGGCCGAGATGCATTGCTCCATAGCATTTCCGGGCGGGACCGCCGGGCCGGTCTTCGCCACGCTCTCCATCCGCGATCAGACAGACCTCGAAATGCGTTACAAGCGTCTGAAGGACCTCTCGATAACCGATGAGTTGACGGGTGTGTACAACGTGCGATACTTCTGGGCGCGGTTGCATTACGAGTTTGTGCGGAGCCGCCGCTACGCGCAACCGCTCGCCTGTCTCATAGCGGACCTGGACCGTTTCAAGGCGGTGAACGATGTCCTGGGCCACCGTGCCGGTGACCAGGTCCTCCGCGAGGTCGCCCGCGCCGTCCGTGGGGCCGTGCGCGAGGTTGATGTCGTGTCGCGATACGGTGGCGACGAGATAGCCCTGATCCTGCCCAATACCGATGCGAACGGTGCGACGCGATGCGCCGAGAAGGTGCGACGCACCGTCGCCAGGATCCGATTCCCCGGTGGCAAGGGCGCAGCCGCAGCCATTCCCGGGCGACTCGCTGTGAGCATTGGCGTGGCGGTCCTGACCGATGACGCCACGGACGAGGAGACACTCCTGCGCCGGGCCGACGCGGCCCTGATGCGCGCGAAGAGGGAAGGCCGCGACAGAGTCTGCCTGTGGGAGCCGAGACGGCGGAGCCGTTCGAGCGCCGCGGCCGAGGTCGCGCGAATCCGGCGCTGACCGCCTCTGCACCACCTGCATCTTCCCCTCCGACCGCGCGCGGGGCGGGGATATGCCTCGAGAACTCCGCCGCCGATGGTTTTGCATTCCCGCCATTCGTCTGATATCCTCACTGGCGCTCCTCGGCGGGGTGGACCCGGGGTATCCCGCTCGACCGGAACGGCTCATCGAAGGAAGGTGAAGCATGGCCAAGGCAAAGACGGTCATGGTGGTTGACGACGATCCCGATATCGTCGAGACGACGAGGCTCGCGCTGGAGTCGGCCGGATACGACGTGATGACGGCCGGCGACGGGACGGAGGCACTGGAGAAGCTCAAGAAGCGCAAGCCGGACCTGATCATCCTGGACATCATGATGGCGCGTCTGACCGAGGGATTTGACCTGAGTTATCAACTCCGCAAAGACCCACAACTTTCGAGGATTCCGATCATCATCGTCAGCGGCATAAGTTCGAAGACCGGCTTCGACTTCGCCTCGGAGAAGGAGACCGATTACATCAAGGCGGAGGATTTCCTCGAGAAGCCGGTGAGCACGGAGGTCCTCCTTAAGCGCGTCGCGGAGGTGATTGCACAGGGCCCCAGGCCGGACAAGATGGGCTGAGGGCCGCCCGCCGCGCGACGCGCATGGTCGCTGCTGGCGCTCGTCCCGGCGACGGCCTTCCTGGTCACGCCGAATTGACGATTCGCTAACCTGGGCCTAACATCGGCCGTCCAGAATGGAGGAGGGTCGCTGGAGGGAACAGCGATGGCGAACGAAAGCGTGCTCGTCGTCGAGGACGAGCCGGAGATACTCGAACTCGTAGAATACAACCTCCGCAAGAACGGTTACGACACGGTGGGCGCAACCAGCGGCGAGCAAGCGCTGCGCCTCGCACATTCCTCTCCCCCGGACCTCATCGTGCTCGACCTCATGCTTCCGGGCATGGACGGCCTGGAAGTCTGCCGGACGTTGAAGTCCGACCCCGCGACGTGTCGAATCCCTATCGTGATTCTCACGGCGCGTGGCGAGGAGGCGGACATCGTGGCGGGGCTGGAGGTCGGTGCGGACGACTACGTGACGAAGCCGTTCAGCCCGCGCGTGCTGGTTGCAAGGGTCAGGGCTGTCCTGAGGCGGAGGGCGCGCGAGGAGCAGGACGAGCACGCGACGATCTCCCTCCACGGCATCACCATCATCCCCGGTCGCCACGAGGTCCTGGTGAAGGGGAAGGCCGTGGAACTCACGCGCACGGAATTCCTGATACTGCACCTCCTCATGCGACGTCCCGGCTGGGTGTTCACGAGGCAGCAGATCATAGAGGCTGCACGTGGTCACACCTCGGTCACGGACCGCGCCGTTGACGTCCACATCGTGAGCCTCAGGAGAAAACTGGGCCCTGCCGGAGAGCGCGTGGAGACGGTGCGGGGCGTTGGGTATCGGTTCAGGGAGTGAGCGCGTGCGCCGACGCCGGCTCGTCTGGCAGTTGTATCCTTCCTATCTCCTGGTGACGGTCTTCTCCGTGGCGGTGGTCGCCTGGTACGCATCTGCGGAGGCGAGCAGGCTTTTTCGCGACCAGGCGGCGCGAATGCTCGAGGCGCGTGCGCGGCTCGCAGCGAGATACCTCTCGACGCGCGCCAGTCCAGCCGGTCCCGACGCCGTCTGCAAGGAACTCGGGGCCATGACGCACACGAGGTTCACCATAATTGGTCCCGACGGCACGGTCCTCGGCGACTCGGAGGGCGATCCGGCGACCATGGAGAATCACGCGATGCGCCCGGAGGTGGCGGAGGCGCTTGCCGGACGCGTGGGCACCGCCATACGGACAAGTCCGACCCTCGGGGTGCCGATGCTCTACCTGGCCATCCAGGCCGATGGCGCAGACGGCGGTAGGCTGGTCGTCCGGGCGGCGCAGTCGCTGCATCACGTTGACAGCGCCGCACGCGGCCTGCGGATGCACATCGCTATCGTCGGGCTCGTGAACGTCATCCTCGCATCGCTCGTATGCTACCTCGTGTCGCGGCGAATCACCCGTCCCATAGAAGCCATGCGGCGGGACGTGGAGCGGATCGCTGGTGGCGAACTCGACCATCGCATCCGGGAGAGTCGTACCGAGGAACTCGCCAGTCTCGCCGGGGCCGTGACCTCGATGGCCGAGGACCTCAAGAGGCGCATAGAGTTTATAACAGCGAGGCGCAACGAACAGGAGGCGATATTCGCGAGCATGACCGAGGGCCTGATAGCGGTTGACGAGGCGAGACGCGTGTTGCGGATGAATCAGGCGGCCGGCCGTCTCCTGGGCGTCGAGCCGGCCGCGGTGCAGGGCCGGGCGATCGAGGAAGCGGTACGACACGCCGCATTCCAGGAGTTCGTCGAACGGGCGGTCCTCTCCACGGCCCCGTCAGAGGGCGAAATGGTCTTGCGCAACCGCGAGGATCACTGCCTGCGGCTCCGCGCGGCGCCTCTCACCGACGAGCAAGGCCGACGCACCGGAGCCGTGATCCTTCTCGATGATGTGACCCAGATCCGCCGCCTGGATCGCTTCCGCCGCGATTTCGTGGCCAACGTCTCGCACGAGATCCGTACCCCGATAACCACCATCAAGGGATTTGTCGAAACCCTGCTCGACGGTGCGATGCGCGACCCGAAATCAGCGGAACGCTTTCTCTCCATCGTGGCCAGACAGGTTGACAGGTTGAACGCGATCGTCACGGACCTCCTCCTCCTTTCGCGCCTTGACCAGCAGGAGGCGCGGGGCCGCGTGCCAACGGAGGACGCCGCCATCTCGGACGTCATCGAGGCAGCCGTCGAGGTCTGCCTTCCCTCCGCTCAGGCGAAGGGTATCGCCATAGAGCGCTCCTGTCAGGAGGGACTGCGCGCACAGGTCAACGTCCCGCTACTGGAACAGGCGGTCGTCAACCTCCTCGACAATGCCGTGAAGTACAGCGACCCGGGCAAGCGCGTGAGGGTCGAGGCGGAGCGTGCTGGCGACTCGGTGATCATCCGCGTGCGCGACGAGGGCTGGGGCATCGGGGCCGAGCACCTGCCGAGGATATTCGAGCGTTTCTATCGAGTTGACAAGGGCCGCAGCCGCGAGATGGGGGGAACGGGGCTCGGTCTGGCAATCGTGAAACACATTGCCCAGGCGCACGGGGGCTCGGTCTCCGTCGAGAGCGCGCCAGGGAAGGGCAGCACGTTCACGATCGCCATACCCCTCGGACGGTGAGCGCCTCCTTGCGCGCGCGCAACCTCGGGATTATCATCGAAGGTGCGAGTTCGTGCGAGGATGGCGGAACTGGCATACGCGCTGGACTTAGGATCCAGTGGAGCAATCCTTGGGGGTTCGAATCCCCCTCCTCGCACCAGGCGTCGTGCCCCATCCGCGCTCGTGGCCTGTCCTCATGGCTGGCGGTCATGTTCGGGACAGGGGCCGTCGCTCCGGCCCTCCGGCCATTCCACGAGGCGGGGCTGGCGTCGGCCGGAGCGTCGCAGGCGCCGATCGTACGCGGCCATGGCGGCGTACCAGAGCGCTGCGAGCGCCAGCGCGACGATCAGCGCGACCGCGTCTCCGCCGGGAAGGACGTGCCTCTCCTGGAGCGCCGAGGCCGCGGCGATGCCGGCGACGAATAGCGCGCCCGGAACCAGGAGCAGGAGCGCTGCCGCGGCGGCGATGCCCGGGCCGGGAATCTCCACCGTGACTTCGTCGCCCGGTCGCAGGTCCGCTGGCGATGGCGCCTCGATGAATGTGCGCGCGAGGCGGCATCCGCCTCCGCAGGCCGAGCACGATCCGCACGTGGCGCCCCGCTCGGCGACGAGGGCTACCCGCACGATGCCGCCGCGCGCCTGAACGACTACTCCTCGCTCCCTGGTCATCTCTCTCGCTCCATCCCTTTCCAGTTCCATTTTGACCCGTGCAGCCGCGCGGTGCAAGGTGGCGGAGGAGCGGCGGCTTCCTGTATCATGTGGTGTTCCAGTGGAAGGTCTTGCGCCGGAGGATTTCGGTGGCGGCTGACCTGAACGGTCTGATCGAGGCGCTGGCGGGTACCAGGCGACTCCTGATCGTGACCCACGACAACCCCGACCCGGACGCGCTCGTGAGCGCGTGCGCCCTCGCACGGCTCGTCGGCGCCGTCCTGGGCGAGGTCCGATGCCGCATAGTCTGCGATGGCATAGTGGGACGCGCGGAGAACCGAACGCTGAAGCGCGAACTCAGGATAAAACTCTACCCCTCGGCGCGCCTGAACTGGGACAAGTGGCCGCGAGTGGCGCTGGTAGATTCCCAGCCCGGCACCGGAAACAACTGTCTGCCGGCCCGGCGCACGCCGGACGTGGTGCTCGACCATCACCCCCTCCGGAAAAAGGGACGGGGGCGGTTCGTTGACGTGCGGCCCGAACTCGGCGCGTGCGCAACCATCCTCGCCGAATACCTGCGCCTGGCCCAGGTGAACATCGGAGAGAAACTCGCCGCGGGCCTCTGTTACGCAATTGCGTCGGAGACGCAGGACCTGGCCCGCGACGCGGCGCAGGAGGACGTGAACGCCTACGCGAACCTCTACCTCACCGCGGACAAGAGGATGCTCGGGCGGGTCCTGCATCCGCGACTGAAACACAGTTACTTCGCCACCCTCACCCGGGCACTTCTGGCAGCGTTCAGTTACGGGAACATCGTCGGCTCTCACCTCGGCGAGGTGGACCACCCCGATTCGGTGAGCATGGTCGCTGACCTCCTCCTGCGTCACGAGCGCAACACCTGGGCGATAGTGACCGGCGTCTGGAGAGACACCCTCTACGTCTCCCTCCGGACCATCAGTCGCAGGGCTCATACCGGCCGGCTCCTCCAGCAGATACTTCCTTCCGGGAGTCGGGCGGGCGGGCACGATCGCTACGCCGGTGGCCAGATCCCGCTGAGGGGCCGTGTGGGCGCGGAAGTCGCCGCGATCCAGGACGAGGTGGTCAACAGGCTCATCGAACACGTGCGCCGGCGCAGGGAGGTCACGCTGCGGCCCCTGATCTCACCGGAGGAACTCGGTCGCGCCCTTCCGGTGCCGGCGGGCGATCGCTCCCAGGGGGATTAGACAATGCGTTACCTGGTCACGGGAGGGGCCGGCTTCATCGGCTCCCACCTTTCCGAACACCTCGTCGCCCTCGGCCACGAGGTGCTCGTTCTCGACGACCTGAGCACTGGCCGGCACTCGAACATCGCGGCGCTCGAGGCGAGGCCGGACCGGTTCCGGTTCATACTGGGCAGCGTGACCGACTCCGCGCTGGTCACCGAGTGCATCCGGGAGTGCGATGCGGTGTTCCACCTCGCCTCCGCGGTAGGAGTGAAGTTGATCATAGACCAGCCCGTGAAAACGATCGAGACGATCGTCAACGGTACGGACGTCATCCTCCGCGCATGTGCCCGTTATCGGAGGCCTGTCCTCATAACGTCCAGTTCCGAGGTTTACGGGAAGAGCGAGAAGGTGCCGTTCGCGGAGGAGGACGATCGCCTCATGGGGTCGACGACACAGCGGAGATGGTCGTATGCCTGCGCCAAGGCGCTGGACGAGTTCCTCGCGCTGGCGCACTGGTACGAGTACCGCCTGCCGGTTGTCGTGGTGCGTCTCTTCAACACCGTCGGCCCGCGGCAGACGGGGCAGTACGGCATGGTCGTGCCGAGGTTCGTGCGCCAGGCGCTCGACGGCGAGCCGATAACGGTTTACGGCGATGGGGAGCAGACCAGATGCTTCGCGCACGTCCTCGACGTGGTGGAGGCGCTGCCGCGGCTGTTCGATCTTCCTGCCGCACGCGGCCAGATATACAACCTGGGGAGCAACGAGGAGGTCACGATCCGCGCGCTGGCGGAGCGGGTCAAGCGTCTCACCGGCAGCGCCTCGCCCGTGGTCCTCGTGCCGTACGACAAGGCTTACACGACGGGGTTCGAGGATATGCGCCGCCGCGTGCCCGACCTCACCAAGATCAGGGCCGCTATCGGATACGAGCCGAAGCGTAACCTCGACACCATCCTGAGGGACGTCATCGAGGACTTCCGCAGGGCGGCGCCCTGATGCCGGTCATTTCCTGCGGAACATCTTCTCGAGTTCGGACAGGTCGAATCTGAGCGTCGTGGGGCGGCCGTGAGGACAGGACGGCTCGGCACCCAGCCTGTCGCGCTCCTCCAGCAGGCTCGCCATCTGTTCGCGGGTGAGACGCTCGCCTGCCTTCACGGCTGCCCTGCACGCGACCACGCGCGCGAGGCGATCGAGCCGCTCGCCGGCGGCATCTGCCGGCAGCCCCTCCTCCTCCCTCAGGACATCGTGGATCAGGTCGCGCGCGTTGAAGGAGCGCCCTATCTCCGGGACCGCCTGCACCGCTACCGTGCGCTCGCCGAATGGCTCTATCTCCACTCCGACGCGGAGGAACGCCTCCCTCATCTCCATTACCCTGAGGAAATCCTGCGGGGGGAGGGCGATGACCTCCGGCACGAGGAGGCGCTGGCGCGGCACGCCCGAGCGCTCCATGCTCGTCCGCAGCGATTCGTATATGATCCGCTCGTGGAGCGCGTGCTGGTCTATGAGCAGGAATCCCCCTGGAACCTCCTCGACTATATACGAGTCGTGGATCTGGAAGCAGGCGCGGGGCGCGGAAGGCGATGGTGCAGCGATGGTTCCAGCCCGACCCTCCGGTGCGGCGAACAACTGTTTCTCGTGCCGCGGGGTGGCCGAGGGAGCAGGGGGTCCGCCTGCTCCGGGCGCACGGTGCGCGCTACGTGCGAGGAACTCCTCGATGGCGCTCCTGACGCGCTCGTCGCGCCGCTCCACGCCGGTGCCGTGCGAGACCACCCGTGCAGGTTCTGCCCGGCTCAACGCCTTTTCGAGCGCCGTGAGGACCTGGGCGAAGACGGCGCCGGGGTCGCGGAAACGCACCTCGATCTTTGTCGGGTGGACATTCACGTCCACGCGGTTCGGGGCCATCTGGAGGTGCAGGAGGACGGCCGGATGGAGGCCCTTCGGCAGTCTGTTCCGGTACGAGTCGGCGATTGCGCGTTGAATGGCGCGGTCGCGGATGTACCTGCCGTTCAGGAAGACGTAGTTGACGGGCGCGGCGCACCCCTCGCCGGGCGGGCTGACGAACCCGGTCACGGTCATCGCGGCGGTCTCCGAGCGGACCTCGAGGAGGCGCGGACCGACCGAGTCGCCCAGGAGGGCCTTCAATCTTTCACCGAGGCTGTCGCAGGGGCCCAGGTTCAGGAGAACGCGCCCCTCGTGGACGAGTTTCACGGAGAGCGCCGGGTAGGGCAGGGCGAGGCGGGTGACCACCTCCACGCAATGGCGCAGTTCGGTCGGAGCCGCGCGCAGGAACTTCATGCGGGCGGGCACGTTGTAGAACAGATCTCGCACTTCGACCAGCGTGCCCTCCGGCGCGCCGCAGGCCCTGACGGGGCCGAGGGCGCCGGCCACGCACTGGATCTCCGCACCCGACTCGGACCCGCGGGGGCGGGAGACGATCCGGCAGCGGGCGACTGCACCCACGCTCGCGAGCGCCTCGCCGCGGAAGCCCAGCGTCGCTATCTCCTCCAGTTCTTCCGCGGTCGCCAGTTTGCTCGTCGCGTGGCTGGCGAATGCCAGGGGCAGGTCGTCGGCCACGATCCCGACTCCGTCATCGCTCACGCGGATAAGCCGCTTGCCCCCCTCCTCCAGCGTGACCTCGATGCGCGAGGCCTCGGCATCTATCGAGTTTTCCATCAACTCCTTGACGACCGAGGCGGGGCGTTCGATGACTTCGCCTGCGGCGATCTGGTTGACGATCTCCCGTGGCAGGCGCCGGATCCTGTGGGTGCTCATTGGACGATCTGGTCCCGGTCGGGACTGCGGCGTACGGCGAGAACGGTGACATCGTCGTACGGCGGCTGGTCGCCGGTGTGGCCACGCACGGCGGCGATGATCTCGCGGGCCAAAGCGCGAGGTCCGTGGCGCGCATTTTGCCGCGCGACCCGCAGCAGGCGCTCGTCGCCGAACTCCCTCCCCTGGGCGTCGCGCGCCTCTATTACGCCATCGGTGTACATGAGGAGCGTGTCGCCGGGCTCGAGGACGAAGACTTCCTGGTCGAGAGACAGTCGGAAGCGGTTGGGGGCGAGGAGGCCCAGGGCGGCGCCTCTCGGATTGTGCCTCTCGCATCGGCCGTCGCGTCTGATCGCTATCGCGTCGGGATGTCCGGCGCTGCACAGCGTCACCTCGCCGGTGCTCGGGCGGATGACCGCATACAGGGCGGTGACGTAAAGCCCGCGGCGCATCTCGGAGTTCAGCGCGGCGTTGACCTCGTTGAGGACCCACGCGGGCGACTGGGACCGGGGGGCTGCCATCTTCAGGAAGGTGGCAGTGATCGCCATCAGGAGCGCGCCGGGCACCCCTTTCCCTGCCACGTCGAACACCACGAAGCCCACGTGGTCGTGGTCAATGCGGTAGATGTCGTAGTAGTCGCCGCCGACCTCCTGCGCTGCGCTGTATTCGGCCCCGATTTCCAGGCCGCCTATCTCGGGCAGGCGCGTCGGGACGAGGTGGAGTTGTATCTCCCGTGCAATCTTGATCTGTTCGTCGGTGCGTTGCCGCTCCAGGTGTTCCGCGTAGAGGCGCGCATTGTAAATGGCCAGCCCTGCCTGTTCCACGAGAAGGCTCATGAAGCGCAGGTCCTCCTCGGTGAAGGCGCCGCCTCCCGCACGGTTCACGAGCATCACCACGCCGTACACCCCCTCCTGGCTGCGCAGGGGCAGGGCGATGGCGGTTCTCACCGCCACGCCGGTGTCCCAGGTGTAGTGGCGACGGGCGTCCGCCGGGTCGAAGATGTAAACGGGCACGCCCTTCTGGGCCACCTTGCCGGCTATTCCGACGCCGGGCGGTATTTCCATCGCGGCCACGGCCCTCCGCAGCGCCTCCGGGTCCTGCGGCGTCTCCCCCGGCAACGGCGCGGGCGGCGGGAATGGTCCTCTCACGTAAGCCGGCCTGAGGTTTCCCCTCGGGTCCTGCTTCACGTAGATGGCGCCCGACTCCGCCCCGAGATTGCTGAAGAGGCTGTCCATGAGTATCTCGTAAAGCCGCCCAAGGTCGAAACTCGACTTGAGTTGCGTCGTGATGCGGTGGAACAGGAGCATCTTGGTGCTGCGGTCCTCCGCCGCTCTCACGGCCTCCATCTCGGTGCGGCGATAAGCGTCGCGCTGGATGACCGCGACGAAGAGGGTATAGGCGAAGGTCGTCAGATGTTCGCGGGGTCCGGTGTATATCGCGAGGAAAGCGCCAGCCATCCCGAGCAGGCACCCTGCCGTGAAGACTCGGCTCTCCAGGGTGGAAAACCACGTGCCCGCAGCGCCCCGCACCTTGGCGAGGAGGAGGAGCATGGCGAACGCTCTGGCGCCGTGGAAGAGGATCGCGACGAATCCCAGATGCCCCTGCGACGACGGGGCGGCCCGTGACGCGGGGAAGCGCAGACCCGTCACCAGGACCGCCGTCGAGAGAAAAAAGCCCGCGAATACCAGATACCTGCGACTGTGCAGCCGGACCTCGCGGTCGTCCGCTGCCGTGACGAGGTCGAAACAGAAGGCCATGCTGAGAAGACCGAGGGTCGAGAGTGCCGTGGGCCACACCCACGTGCCCGGCGGGAGCAGGGCCGCATCTCCCCACGCGAACAGGCTCGCGAGAATGACGCAGACCTCGCCCGCCATCATCAGGGCGGACGCGCCGAACAGGACGAGCGGGCGCTCGAATCGCACCCTGCGGCGGCGCGCGAGGAGACCCTCGCTGCTCACGAGAATCCCGAGTATGAACGCGCGCGGCAGAGCGTATACCGCGTCGGCCTGGACCAGTCCGGCGACAGCCTCCAGCATCCTCACTCGTGTCTCCGGGAGGCATGGGGTCTCCGGATTCTACGGATGCGCAGAACGTGGTGTCAAGCGCGCGGCAACGGGCGCCGCGCAATGCACAGGTAGTTGACCGGATACAGCGACCTGGCGCCGAAGGCCCGGTCGAGGAGAAGCGCGAACCGAATGAAGATCCGATTCAGTGCCAGACCGGCCCGGAAGAGTGGACGCACCTGCCACAGGACGGCCAGCGCGACCGTGCTCGGGGCATAGGCCAGAAACGAGATCAGTCCGCCCAGCGGTTCGATCCTTATCTCCTCCAGCCCCGCCTGCCGGAGAAGGTGCCGGATCCCGTGCACTGTGAAGCGCCAGTAATCGTGCGGCTCGTTGTGGAGCCACGAGAGATGCGGAACGGTGAGTATCAGCCGTCCCCCGGGCTTCAGACATCGGGCCATCTCGACGAGCGCCCGGCGCGGATCCCGCACGTGGTGGAGCACCTGCGTGCAGAATATCGAATCGTACTGCTCGTCGGGTAGCCCCGTCTCTTCCAGGTCCGCCACGTGCGTGATCCCGTCCCTGGGCTCGATGTCAAGGCTCTCGTAAGTCTCGCAGAACTCCTCGAGGACGCGGCGGTAGGCCATGCGACCAGCGCCAGCGTCGAGGCAGCGCCCCTTGACGTACTGGCTTGCGGCCTCTCGAAGCGCCCGATACAGGGCGAGGTTAGTCGTCGCAAGTTCGAAGTAATACTGCGTCCCCGCCGTGTGGTCGGAGATGGCGCGACTGTTCCGCTTGATAGTGGAGAGAAACCCCATGGCCTGCCGGCCCCTCCTGCGGGTGGCTCAACCTCGACGATCGTCAGCGCAGTCTAATTGATGATCGGCGGGCCTTCAAGCGCGTGGCGGCTCCTGGCTCATCCGTCCCGCTTTCCGCGGTTCGTGACCGCCCATCCGATGGTTACCGCGTGCCGAAAAAGCGGGACTCCGCCCGGCGGCGTGTCGAATTTTATGAACGGCGCCCATGGCTCGCGGAGCGATCAAGAGCGACGCGCGGCCATTCGAGTCGCAACCCATTGTCCTATCGAGGCTAATGGCGACGGTCCGGAAGTTGGAATCGCCCCGAATCGGCACAGGACTTGCGAAGCCGCTGCCGTAAAAGTTCGTCGCCCTTCTTCTGGATTATGGGCGCTCAGCGCGGCTTCGCGCCGGAAAGGAGAAATATGTCCCTCTTCCACAGTCGTGTATTGGCCTTCTTATCCATGGCGGCTCTGACAATTGCATGTTCGCTGGCCGTGCACGCCGTGCCGCTCTATCCGGGTGAGCCGAACGCGTTCTCGGGCATCGCAATGGCCGAGAACGCCGGTTACAGGGGTGCACCGGTTGGAACGCAGGCCGCCACTTTCACGTTCCCTGGCGCCGAGGTCTCGCTCGATACGAGCGGTGCCAGCGGGTCGCCTCTCGTGGTCAACCTGCCCCAGCCTTCCGCTGCGCTCGGTGCCGCGCTCGGTGCTGGGGGTCCGCAAGGGCTCCGGGTTCCCTGCGCATACATAATCGAGACGACGCAGGTGAAGGATGGGACGAGCATCGCGTTCGGACAGGAGATGACAGCGGTCATAGGTGGTCTCTTCCCGACGCGAATCGTGCCGGCAGCCCACGGCGGCGTTCTGGACAACGGGATGGCGCCCGGGAGCACGGCAGGAGACGGCGTCCCGGACCAACTTCTCCCGCTGCCTGTTCCGACACTGCCGGTCGCGATCTATGTGGTGACCTACGGCCCGGGTTCGGTGGGGAAGAGCGAGTTCCTCTCGATGTACCCTGCTCCGCCGGTGTTCGCGATATACGAGGATGTCCCGCCGGTCCATGACTTCGAGGCGGGCTCGGCGAGCAATCTGGAGGAGATGCACTTCGACTTCGATGGCGCCGCCGGGTCGGGCGGGATCGGGCCATCCGTCCCGCCGCCCACCGCTTCGCCCGATCAGTTCGTGAACACCGCTGACGAAGCCCTCGCGAGCACTCCCAATCAGGTCCGCTACGCCACCGACGGCACCCTCTTCGCCGCCGGCTTCATAGAGTCGGCATCAGCCGTCGTCACGTTCTTCGATCCTGCAACCGCCGGAAGCCGGAGAGGGCCAAACGGAGGCTACGTTTACAAGGTGGAGTTCACCGCGAAGGGACGAGTCGTGGAGGGCTCCGTCCTTGCCACCAACGCGCTCCTCCCGCCCGATCCGAACGACCTATCGGTCTGGGATGGCAAGCCGGTGAACATCACCTTCGCGTGCACTCTCTACGGCGAGGCCTTCGCGACGAGGGGCAACGCGGCGTCCGGATTCCAGGCGGGCGATGGAGAGGACAACCTGAAGGACTGGGCGATCCGCACATCTGTCGCCGGCAACTCGGGCGATGCTTCCTTCACCATCACGCCGACAGCGCGACCGCTGGTTGATCTGGAACTCGCGAAGGCGTGCAGGGTCGAGACCGCCCCCGACGGTGGGATCTGTCCGAGGACGCCGGGCTACTGGAAGAACCATCCCGGCGCGTGGCCCGTCGAAACGCTGGTCGTCGGCGGCGTGGAGTACACGAAGGGCGAGTTGCTGAACCTTCTCGACACGCTGACGCCAGAGGGCGAGCGAGCGGCGTGGGATCCCTCCGTGAAACTCGCCAAGTTCGTCGTCGCGACGAAACTCAGCCTCTTGGCCGGCGCAGAGCCTGGCGACATCGCGGATACCGTCGCCCTGGCCGATACGTTCCTCCAGTCGTGGCCCCCCGGCAGTTGTCCGAGCGGCGATGCCGCCGAGACCGCCGAGGAACTCAAGGATCGCCTCGATACATACCTGAACTCGACTCCTCCGTGCGGCGGATCCGGGTGCAGTATCGAGCGGACACTGACGCTCGTCAACCGGGGACCCGGCGATGCCACCGGCGTGGCGGTCACAGATGTTCTGCCCGTCGGCCTGACGCTGATCTCCGCCAGCGCCAGCCGGGGAGACTACGAGGCGTCCACGGGGCGCTGGACCGTGGGTTCGCTCGAAGCGGGCGCCTCCGCGACGCTGATTCTAGTGACAAGTGTGTCCGCGCCGGGCGACTATACTAACGTTGCCGAGGTGGCCGCTGCCGATCAGGAGGACGTGGACTCCACCCCCGACAATCACGTCGCATCCGAGGACGATCAGGCGACGTGCACAGCGACGTGCGCGTCACAGGATGACCATGAGTGCGACCCCGCGCCCTGCCCAGGCAATGGCCACGATCCTTGCGGAAAGGGCAAGGGAAACGCGGGAGGCGACTGCCGCAATCATGGTTCGAATGCGCCCCCTCCCGCGCCGGTCGGTGGCGGAAACTCCTCCGGCAGCAGGAACAACGGTTGCGGCACGGGTAACGGCAACTCGTCGGGTGCGGCAAGTACCGACAAAGGCGGGAACCAGAAAGGGGGCAAGAGACCCTGAAGACCTCGCGTTTCCTGGTACTCGACGCCGCGCCTGCAGTTGCGGCTATTCAGGATGTCCCGCCGTTCGTCAGGAGATGCGCATTCCCCAGCCTGACGCGGCGCAGGCCCGCCTCGCGTGCAGCGGCGAGGCAGCGCTCGGCCTGCTCGCGAGAAGTGGGCGGCAGGTCGGACATCAGGAAATCTCCGTGAAACGCGAGGAGGGCATAGGGTATCTCCGGATCGAGGTCAGCGATGAACCGCGCTATTGCGGCCACCTCGCGATCGTCAACGTAATCTCGCACGAGTAGCGTGCTTGCCACGAGGGGCGGCGGCTCGGGGCGTTCGGCTATCCGCCCTGCGGCGCGGCGGAAGTTCTCCAGCGTCTGCCGGTTGTCGGCCTGGCAGAGCGCGATGTGCAGACGGCGGTCGAATGCCTTCAGGTCGAACTTGACGCAGCCCCCGCTTTCCAGAGAGACCCCCATCATCCTGTCGAGCAGGGACGGGTGCATGGCGCCGTTGGTCTCCCAGCAGATGCGGAGGGGACGGCCCGGATTTCTCCGGCGGGCGATGCGGGCCGCGGCGAGAGCATGGGGGAGTTGGGCCGTTGGGTCCCCACCGAAGTAACAGATGCACGCGGTGCGCCGGTCCACGGCCGCGGCGAGATCCTCGGCGCTCCTCGTGCGACCGCGTGTCGTGCGCTCGCGGTAGTGCCAGTTCTGGCAGAAGAGGCAATCGAAGGTGCACGACTCGTAGAAGACGGCGAGGTTGGCATAGCCGTGTTCCGGGCCGGCCCGGTACGCCCACCGGGGATAGCCCGCACCGGTGCCACCCGCACACACCCAGTCGGCAACGCAGTTCGTGGGCAGGGGATCATGATACCAGGAGACGGGCGCCGCTGCGGCAGTGCCACCGCAAATCCTTCCGCCCAGGTTCCTGCGAACGCCGCAGTAGCCGGTGCCGCCGGGCGGAATCGAGCAGCGATTGTGGCAGACCAGACACTGCTTCCCCTCCGGATGGCGAGGGGGCCGCGGGGGGAGGTGGAACGCACTGCGATGCCGGGCATGGACCTCCTCTATCTCGCGCATGAGGGTGTTGTCGGCCGAGCGGATGCAGTCGGCGCAGACCCCGATGACCCCGGCCACGCGTAGGCGGTCTCGCCCGCAAATCCGGCATGCCCTCATCGTCTTCTCTGGCGCTGCGTTCCGGGCTCTCGCAGGCGCGTCACTGCGATGCCCTTTCTCGTCCGCCGAAGATGGCCAGGACGCGCCGGATCGTATCGCTGGTCGAGAAACCCTCGACCAGGTCCGCCAGCACGACGCGGCCACCGTTAGCCTCGACTATGTCGCGTCCGCTCACGTAGTGAGCCCAGTCTTTGCCCTTGACGAGGACGTCCGGCAGGATTCTGGCGATGAGGTTGCGGGGCTCGTCCTCGTCGAATATGACCACGTAATCCACCGGCCTGAGCGCCGCGAGGACGTGCGCGCGGTCCTCCTGACGGTTGATGGGCCTGTCCGGCCCCTTGTTGCGGCGAACGGAGGCGTCGCTGTTGAGGCCGACCACGAGGGCGTCGCCCTGAGCGCGCGCGAACGCGAGGTAAGTCACGTGTCCGCGGTGGATGATGTCGAAGCATCCGTTGGTGAAGACGAGGGTCTTCCCCTGCGCCTTGAGTCGGTCGCGCTCGGCCCGCATCGCGTCGGGCGTGAGTATCCGGGCCATGTGCATTGCGAAGTTCCTCCCGATTGTGCGCCGGCAACCCCATTATAGCAGTCTGCGGGCCCATGGACACGGAGGCCGCCCCGCCGCCATTTGCCCTGCGCGCCGGGAACGGGTAACCTCGTGCGCATCGGTTGTTGCGATGGAGGCAGACATGGATATCGGAGAGTTCCAGGAACTTATCGAGCGGACGTACTACGCGAGGGATTCGGCGAGGGGGCTCGGTGGCACGTTCATGTGGTTCGTGGAGGAGGTCGGAGAACTCGCTACGTCGCTCCGCGAGAACGACAGGGCGAACGTCGAGGGCGAGTTCGCAGACGTCCTGGCCTGGCTGTGCACGCTCGCCAGCCTGGCGGGGGTCAGGATGGAGGATGCCGTTCGCAAGTACGCGCATGGTTGCCCCTGTTGCGGCCGAGTTCCGTGCGCGTGTCCGCAGAAACCCTGAACGGCCGGCGCCATCGGGTCCTCCAGGGCGAGATTGTGCTATAATCCTGTCCTGTGGAGGCGTCGGGCGCGTGGGCTCGACGCGGGATTGCGCACGGGCGATCGGCCCGGAGACCCATGTGGAGGGATGTCGGATGGGGGACCAGGCAGGCGACGTACAGCCGCAGAAGGGTGGGGAGGCCGCGGGAAGCGGTGAGGCCGTCCCTCAGCAGTCGCGGACCATGGGAATGCTGGCCCACCTTCTGGGACTGTTCACGTCCTTCGTGGGCCCGCTCGCAATCTGGCTCGTCAAGAAGGAGGAGGACCCGTTCGTTGACGATCAGGGCAAGGAGGCGTTGAACTTCCAGTTGACGCTCGTGATCGGATACGTCGTGTCCATGTTCCTGAGCCTCATATGTATCGGCTATTTCCTGGCCATGGCCATCTGGGTCATTGACATCGTCTTCAGCATCATCGCATGCGTGAAGGCGAACAGCGGCGTGCGTTACCGGTATCCGATCTGTCTGCGGTTCATCAAGTGAGTCATGTGCGCAAGGCCGGGCGGTGGCCGCGGGTTGGCTGGCGTGCTCGAGTCGGATGCGGGGCCGGGGCGATAGGAGCCCTGGCGTTCCTGGCCGCCGCCCGGTGGTTTTTTCCTTTCGGTTGGACCGATCCGCGCGCGCGCGTCCTGTTCGGTCAGCCTTGCCTTCTCCGCGAGAGCACAGGTATCCCGTGCCCATTTTGCGGGGCGACGCGCTCGACCGTGGCGGCGGCGCACGGAAGGTTCGTCGAGGCGTTCCGGTTCCACATCGTCGGCGTGCCCATGGTCATGGCGGCAGGCCTTCTCGCCCTGTGGCTCTTGATCTGTGCGGCGACCGGCCGCGATCTGGGTCTGAGTGCGATGGGGCGGGTGCTGGCGACGCCTTGGCTGCTGTGGGGAGTTCTCATAATGACAGGCGTCTTCTGGGCTTACAAACTCGTCACTGACTGGGCGCTTGGGTGGCTCGAGTAGCCGACGGCGGCTCCCAGAGGGGCAGGACGCAGCGGAAGCCGACGTTGAGGTAACGGAGATCCTTTCTTCCGGACATCCTCGAGGCCGACCGGACGACGTCGGCGAGGGACAGTTCTCCCGTCGCGCGGGGCTGCGACACGGTGCTCACCTCGATCTCATCGGAAATTTTCACCGAGGTCCGCGCCAGCGTGCGGGGAATCGAGAAGGGGTCGAGTATCTCGAGGCTCACGTCCGGCTCGTGTCTCGACAGCGTGCAACCGGTCCGGAAGACCACCGTCTCCGTCTCCCTGCGCTTGTCCGCGGAACCGCGGCGCACCGGCACCTTGATGGTACGCTCGATCGGTGTGCCTGGTCTGAACTCCATGTCGAAGAGGCCCTCGGCCCACGCTCCCCAGGTGGGCATCCACTGGCGCACGAGCAGTTTGACGTGGTCCCTCGTCGGCTGGGCGCCGAGGTAGTATATCTCCACCCCGACAGGGTGCGCGGGGTCAACGGAGATGTCGGGGGACGCGGGGTGCTGGACGAGGACCCAGGCTATCTGGTCGGACGAGGTCTGCGGGGAGCACGGCACGATGGGTATGGGGCGGTCGCGTTCGAGGCCAGCCCAGGAGTTGCCCTTGACGATGCAGCGCGCGCCGGCGGGGTCGGCGGGATCGGGGGTGCAGGTCCATTCGGCCACGTTGCCCGCCATATCCAGGCACCCGAGGGGGCTGCGGTCTTTCGTGGCCGTTCCGACCGGTGCGGGTCCGAAGGCGAGGACCACGTCGCCAGCGAGATCTGCGCCCCATGGGAACCTCCTGCCGGCATCGCCCCTTGCGGCGCACTCCCATTCGTCCTCGGTCGGGAGGCGGCCCTGGAACGGGATGCCCACGCTGCGTGACACCTCCTGGGCCCACCAGGCGGCGTAGGCCTGGGCGTCGTGCCAGGTGATGTTCGAGACGGGGAGGTCCTCGGTTCCCACCAGGATGCGCCAGCCGCGCGGGGGGACGCGTCGCGTCGCTCTCATGAAGCGATCGTACTCGATGAGCGTGACCTCGCGCTGCTGGATGTAGAAGCCGACCGGCAGCGACACGCGTCGTTCCGGGCGACCGGGGATGCCGCCGACGAGGTAATCGCCGGCGGGGACGAAGACCGTGCCCTCGGGCGGGCTCAGGCCTGCGCCGGCGCGGTCGAGAACTCGGAGCGCGGGCGGGTTGTCGGGCAGGAGGGCGAGCGCGGACCTCGCCGCCTCGATGGCCGACTTCCACTCCTTGCGCTCTAGGAGGAGTTTGGCCCTTTGCGCCTCCGCCTCGGCTTGCTCGATTCGCTGCCTTGCCGCGGCTATGCCGCTCGCGACGGGGTCGGTGTAGTAGTCGTATTCGGACCGCGCTCGCTCGTACTCGGCGAGCGCCTCTCGCCATGAGCCGCGACCGGCGAGTTCCTGGGCCCTGCGGCAGATCGCGGCAACGACCTGCTCGCGGATCTCGTCGGCGCGGCGGCAGGCGTGCTCATGGATCCACTTGTCGGCCTTCACGGCCGGGTCGTCGAGCGCCTGGCGGTAGAGCCTGTAGGCGAGTGCGAGCGCCTGCTCGTCGCCTGGCTTTGCGGCCTCCTCCGCCTTCATGCGAAGTTCATTCGATCGCCGGCGCATCTCGTCAATCTGCGCGATCATGCGCTTGGCGTCGGGGGCCGTGGTGGTATCGGGGTACTCGCGGACTACCCGCTCGGCGCTCTTCCTGGCGGCGTCGAGGTCGCCGGCGATGCGGAGGTTGCAGGCGTTGGTGAAGATGCTGGCGGCGGCTGCCTCCCGGGCGCGGCGCCTGCCGGTGATGGTGATGCAGGAGATCACGACTGCGATGACGAGCCCGAGCGTTCCGATCACGATGGCGGTGATCACGACGGGCGACAGGCGCTTCCTCGATCGGCGCCGCGCGGGGAGGAGGATGTCGCTGGCGTACTCCGCGTCGATGGAGGAATCGGAGACACCGCTTCCGATCTCCTCGATGAGCCGCATTGCGGTCGAATCGTCGGGGTCGAGCGCGAGGATCCGCTCGCAGAGGGCGCGGGCCTGGAGGGTGTCGCCCTTCTTCTGTGCGGCGACGGCGTCCCTGAGGTAGCCCGCCTTGAGGCGCTCGTTGCCGAGCCTTATCTGCGCCTTGACGATCGCGTCTTTCAGGTCCTTGTCGTGGACCCAGTAGGTCTGCGCCTTTTCGAATGACCTGATGGCGCCCTCGTAGTCCTTCGCCCGGAATCGCTTCTGGCCGTCGAGGAGGGCGGCGCGGGCTGTCTCGCGCAGTGCCAGTATCTCGCGCCTGCGGGCACCCACGTCCTTGTAGTTGTCCGGCAGGCCCTCCCAGAGTTGGAGCGCCTGTTCGTACTGTTTCTCCGCGATGGCGCGGCAGCCGGCCTCGTACCGGCGGGTGCGGAAGCGTTCCTTCTTCTCGCGTATGCGCTCCTTCCAGCGTTCTGCGCTCTCCCGGAGCGCGGCATATTCGCGCGAGGTGAATGCGGCGAGTTTAGCGACCTCCGCCAGGGCGGCGTCGTAATCCTTCCGGGATGCGAGTTCCTTGGCGCGGGTCTGGATGGCCTCGGCTTCGCGTCGGCGCTCGGCGCGTCGCGACTCGAGGTCTGCGCCGCAGTTGCGACAGGTGGCCACGTCGAGCCGATTCATCTTCCGGCAGCGTGGACATTCGTCGAAGAGGTCGAGGAGGCTCTCTCCACACGATTCGCACGAGAGTGCGTCGGGGGCGCTTTCATGGCCGCACTTCGCGCATGCGAGGTCCCAGGCCTTTTCGGGGACGAGTCTGGGCAGGCTCGACTCGTCGGCGGCCTCGCGTTCGGCAGCGGTGAGGGGTGGGCTGGTCGCGATGCTCCTGATGGCGGCTGCCATCTCATCCGCGGTTTGATACCGCTCGTTGGGGTCCATGCGGAGGGCGCGGGTGATGACGTCGTCCCAGCGCGCGTCGAGGGTCCTGTCCTCCTCCGTCGGCATCTTGAACGCGCCGATAGGGAGTTTGCCGGTGAGCATCTCGTACAGGCACACGCCGAAACTGTACAGGTCGGCGCGTCCATCAACGTTCTTCGCGCTGGCGAGCTGTTCGGGGGCCATGTACTTGAGGGTGCCCATGGACTGGTTTTCGCGTGTGACGTCGAGGCCGCCGCGGCCCTTGGCCAGATGTGCGAGTCCGAAGTCGGCAATCTTCACCATGTCGTCGTGTGTGATCATGATATTGCCGGGCTTGATGTCGCGGTGGACCACGCCCCGCCTGTGAGCGTAAGCGAGGCCGGCGAGGACCTGTTCGGCGATGGGGATTATTTCGGCGCTGGTGAGGCGTCCCCGTCGCTGGATGCGCTCCTTCAGCGATTCGCCCTCGACGAACTCCATGACTATGTAGTAGGTGTCGTCCTCCCGGCCGCGGTCTATCACGTTCACGATGTTCGGGTGGTTGAGGCTCGCGAGGACCGCTGCCTCGCTCTCGAAGCGCTGGACGAAGAGCTTCTTCCGCGTGTACTGATGTGGCAGGACCTTGATGGCGACCTTGCGGTTGAGCGAGAGTTGCGTCCCCCGGAAGACCACAGCCATTCCGCCTGCGCCGAGGAACTCCTCGATCATGTAGTTGCCGATGCGCTGGCCCGGTCGGAAGCCGGGGGCGAGTTCCTGGGCCCTTTCGGCCTGGCTCTGGAGGTCGGCAGGAGCGAGTTCTGATTCGCAGTGCGGGCAGGAGAGGCCGGCCAGGTCGGAGTCGGGGGGGACCTGTATCAGGCGCTCGCACGCCGGACATTTTATCAGTCGGTCGGTCATGCTTCCCCCCGCCCCACAGAGTATTGTAGCCTGCCCGCTGAATGTCAAGACGGACCTTGGGCTACGGGGTGCTGCCCCACCCGGGGGATGGACTGCCGCCTGCCCCGCCGGAGCGGTGGCGAGGGCCGTAGCGGCTATCGGCTCGTGAAGCGAACCGTAACTGTCCCGTAGAGACCGGCGGGGCTGAGGTGATAGCCGGGCTCCGTGGTGTCTGTGATGTTTGGCGAACCGACGCCAGGCGGGTACTTTTCGCCGGAATGGCGCGGCCCCATCAGGTTGCGCGGCGAGCCGACCACCTCTATGCCCAACTCGTTGCGGCCCGGTTTCACGAAATCGGTGACGTCCACCTCGTACGGCCGCCAGCCCAGCACACCCGCCTTCTGTCCGTTCGCCCAGACAGCGGCCACGGTCCCCTCGAAGCGCTCGATCGCGACGATCACCCTCCCGCGATAGCCCCGCGGTACGGTGAGCGGGGCGATGTAGAGCATGCCGTCGGTGTAGAACGGATATCCCTGGCGGCACCAGTCGCCGGCGAGCAGCCTGGAGGGCTCGGGGATCAGGGAATGGATCCCGGAATCCACGCCGAAGTCGCCGACGATGTAGATATCCTCCATGACCCGCATGGGCGACAGGTCGGTATCAATCTCGATCGTGTTCTCGCCGTTCCTGAGGAGGTTTCGTATCGGCACCGTCTCGAACGACCTGTCCATGAACCAGCCGGTGGCGGGCGAGTCGAGAGGGGTGCCGTTCACGCGGATCCGGCAGAGGGCGCGGTCCTCGAGGACGAGGTTGACTTCGCCGACGGGCATCTCACTGACGTGGAAGCGGTATTGCAGGGCGAGTTGGGCGACAGGTTTCGTGCTCGACGGGTCCTGGAGTCGCTTCCACGGCTGCACGTCAACGTTCATCGTCAGGACGGGAAAGAAGCTTAGTCGCTTGCGCCATTTTTCCTGCGCCTCGACGAGGAAATCTTCGTCCGACCAGGGTTCGGCGTTCAGGCGGTACCTGCATCGGTCGAGGACGAGGCTGTTGGGAGCGAGTCGCCTGAACCGCCACCCGCCGCGCGGTGCGATGGAGACCTCGCGGCTGATGGCAGGCTTCGCGCGTGGGATGGCGGCGGGACGCCGCGAAGGGTCGAGCCGGAGGAGCGCCGAGCCGGCGGGGGCGAGTTCGATCTCGACCGCCGAGCCATCCCCCGTTCGCCTCGATGGCATCGGATGGACATCGCCGGTGGTGCAATCCCAGAGTTCCCACCGTCCTGTGGCCGGAACGCACAGCCGGACTCGCACGCCCCCCGTCCGGTCCGTATTGGCGAGGAAGTAGATGCGCGCGTTGCCGTCGTGCCTCTCCTGACAGAGGACGCGTTCGGCCTCGTCGGCGGTATCCGTGCGGACGACCGAGACGCGACGGGGCAGGAGCGAGTCGAGCATCTCGGCGAGTTCGCGGCGACCGATGCCCCCCCGCCTGACGCGGGGGTCGCAGGCGAGCCTCCGGGCCGCCTCGTCCGGACGACCGTCCACCCAGACGGGCCATCGCCGCTGGATTTTTCCCTCGCTCATCTCCGGTTGACCGAAGAGCCAGACGACCCTGCCACCCGCCTCGATGAACCGCTCGATGAGGGCGACGGTGGTTGACTCGAGATTGCGGACCGGCGGCACGACGAGGACCCTGTATCGCGCGGATCCGACGACCAGTTCGTCGCCTTCCACTCGCCCGTGCGCGGCAAGGATCGTCTCGTCGCCCAGGTCGAAATCGCGGTGCAGACCCAGGAGAGCATCCATTATGCGGTTGAGGATGAACGTGTCGTCGGACTCGCGCGAAAGCGACGAAGGCCGTCTCTCGCCCGCCAGGGGGCTGAATTCGCACCATGCGCTCGTGACGGGGTGGAGGAGGAGTATGTCGCGGACGGGCGAGCCCTGGCTGAGCGCGTAGGACAGCCTCGCCTGGTAATCTGCAATCTGTCTGAAATGGCGCCACCACGGGGACTGCTCGAAGTAACTCGGCGGGTAGTCGCGCTTGGCTCCGGCGCGCATCGTGTAGAGCGTGAGGTGCTGGCATATCAGGTTCACCCCCAGCGCCATCTGCCAGTCGCCGATCCACTTCTGCCCCTCGAACGAGAAGTTGTACCCGGTGCAGCCGTACGTCTCGGAGAGGAGACGCCGCTTGCCGAACTGATTGCAGACACTCGACGCCTGCTTGCAAGTGAGGACCTCCGTGATCCTCTCGAGGAGTATGTCTATGCCGGGCAGTTGCATCGGCAGGTAATGCGGCATCACGCTGCCGTTGTACAGTATCTGCCAGACGATGTCCCCCTCCATCATGGCGTGACCGGTGAGGGCGATGTTGTGCTCCTCGCACCAGCGGCCGATCTGCTGGAAGTAACTCTCGTCGAAGAGCTCATGAACAGTCTTCCAGTAGTCGTGCCGCACTGCTGGTGCGTCATCGGTGGGGAAGACAAGAGCCGGGAGCCTCGTGACGAGGTCGTAGCCGCGGCGCCTCTGGAACTCGCTTCGCATGCGGACTGACCAGGGGAGGGGGTTCTTGAGGAGGGGTTCGTCGGTGAATATGCCCGGCACCTGCCTGCCGAACTCGCCGGCGAAGCGCCTGGCGTACTCCTCGTGCGTGTTCCGTATGAACTCGCGGACTGCCCCATCATGCATGAGGTCGGGATACCAGCCACCGTTCTCCCAGCCATCCCGCGGCAGGATCCACTCGTAGAAGGTGACCACGTCGTCGGACCCGCTGCATGAAGCCGTCCCTTCCGGCAAGACCTCGTACGAGGTCTTGCCCTCCGCGTCTGTTGCGAGGCGGAAGCACGCGAGAGGCCGCCGCTCCTGGCGGTCGGGCGGATCGCACGGGACGCTGACATGCGGCACGAAGTGCAGTTTGTGGCGGTGCTCCATGACGAGCGTGCGAGCGCGGAAATCGGGATTGACCTCTGCCGTCCTTCCCCCGCACGAACCGCTGGGCCAGCGGTCCTCGTCGTAGAGATACGCCAGGAATCCGACGCGCCTGCCTTCCTCTACCACTGCTGCGCAGTTCTCGAACCACTCCTTGCCGAGATATTCTGTCGCAAGGCCGGCACGGGAGTGCAGGAAGCCCCCGCCCATTCCCTTCTCGACCATCTCGCGCACCTGCCGGCGCGTCTCCTCCAGAGTCAGTTTCCCGTTCCATGACCAGAACGGCGCCGTCCGGTATTCCGGCGATGGGTTGCGGAATGCGACCTCGTCCATGCCCATAGAGGATCTCCAGTCGTGGCGGAATCACAAGACTCTTATTCTAAGCGACTCCCCACTGGCGCGGCAACTGCGGCCGTGACACCCGGTTCGTGCGGACACGACGCGTACGGGACAGCCCGTATCCGGCGCTGGACGCCTGCTTCGGAGAGAAGCGGCCCGGCCGCGGTGCCCATCATGCTGAATGCGCCCTCGGAGAGCCGGCCAAGATATTCCATGCCCCCTACGAGGCTGCCTTCTGCACCTCCTCCGCGCTGTTCGCAGGGAGGACGCGGAGGCGCATCGTCATGCGTCCGCCGGTCGCGAGCGTTTGCGTCCTTGGCCGTGCGTTCAGGTAGATGGAGCCTGTCGGAGAAGCGGCTGTCCCATACTCGCCCACGAAGACCTTGTCGGGTTCGAGGAAAATGAGGCCGATGCCACCCCCGGTCCCGTCCCGCGGCGGCAAGAAGAGCCACGGCATGGTGCCTTCTGCCACCGTCGCGTACTTGCCCTGGAACTTCTTCTCGAGAATGCCCTCGGGACCGGGCACGAAGAAGGCCACGCCGGCGTTGAACCATGGCAGGCAGTAACAGGTGAAAGGCTCGCCGTTGTTGACGACGCTCTGTTCTATCCAGATCCCGGGTGCGTCGGCCCTGACGCGGAGCGTCACCTCGACCTGCGCCTTCAGTTCCGGCTCAGGCTCGCCCTTCGCCTTCGCCTGGCCCCGGCGGGTCTTCGGGTCTTCGGTGGGCCGGTAGAAGAGCGTGAAGACTGCCGTTGCGACCTTTTCGGTGTCAGTGTCCGCCACGACCTCGCCCCGCGACCAGACGACGCCGAGCCAGTCCTGCGCTCCCTGATAGGCCTCGGCCACGCTGAAGCGGAGCGGGTAACTCCAGCCGCTCACATTCATCTGGAGGCTGTCATTGGAGACGAATAGCCTGTACTCCGTGCCGTGCGAGGTGAGGACGAGGCGGTTCTGTTCGACGCGCGCCGAGAGGCTCTCCTGAGCGCTCGCGGCGGATGCCGCCAGTATCGCCACGACTGCGGCCAGGCAAAGACCTTGCCGTTCCATACCTGGACCCTCCATTTACCGGGCGGCTCGTCGGTGGCGTCCTGCACCGCCAGCCGCGCCGCGGACCCCATCCTTATAACCTCGGCCAGCGATTGATGCAACGATTCGGCGGTATCGGGTTGAACTGTGCGCGGCGCCAGCCTATGATTTGCTCGTGGGGGTCAGGGTCGGATGACCGGAGGGTCGGTATGAGACGTTCCGAGATAAATCGGCATCTTCGCGAGGCGATCGAGTTCCTGGCCGCTAACCGTTTCGCGCTGCCTGCCTGGGCCGACTGGTCGCCTGCTGAATGGGAGCGGCTGGGGCCCGAGGGCGACGAGATCCGGGATTGCCGGCTCGGCTGGGATATCACCGACTTCGGCTCGGGCGACTTCGAGAAATGCGGCCTCATACTCTTCACCATCCGCAACGGACACCCCACCGACTCGCGTTACCCGAAGACCTATTGCGAGAAGGTGATGGTCGTGGGCGAGGGACAGATGACGCCGATGCACTTCCACTGGCAGAAGCGCGAGGACATCATCGTCCGCGCCGGTGGAGACCTCGCCGTGCAACTCTACAACGCCGGTCCGGACGAGCGCCTTTCGGATGACGATGTGACCGTATCTCTCGATGGCATTGTGAAGACTGTTCCCGCGGGCACTACGATTCGCCTTTCGCCCGGAGAGAGCATCACGCTGTCCCCGCGCCAGTATCACAAGTTCTGGGGGGAGCCAGGGCGAGGGCGAGTCCTCGTCGGGGAGGTCAGCGCCGTGAACGACGACGAGCGCGACAACCGCTTCCTGGAGCCGGTCGGCCGCTTTCCGGAGGTCGAGGAGGACGAGCCACCGCTGCGCCTCCTCTGCTTCGAGTATCCGCGTGGTCGTCGGACGACAGGCGGATGAGAGCATGACGTCGCCAGACCCCCGGAGCATCTGGACGACGTTGAGGGAAAGGGCCGCGCGCGAGCCTATGCCAGACCCCACAGGGGTCACCGTCGCGACCTATCTCGATATCGCCGAGAGGATCGTCCGCGCCGCCGTCCCGTGGCAGGACAGGTTCGGCGCCATAGTGGATCCTTATCGGCACTTTCAGTCGTCCACCCTGACCCCGAGGTTCGTGGGCGCGCTCGGGCAACTCATCGGTGCGGGCCGTTGCGCCGACCTCCTCGACGTCTGCGCGAGGAGTTACGAACAGGTCCTGTCCACGATCACGGACCCCCGCACGGTCCCGGAGTTCTCCCTGAAGGAACTCGTCCTCGCGCACGAGGCCCTGAGGACGCGCGTCGCCCGCGAACGGGTCGAGCGATGGGAGGCGCACTGGCGAGACTACCGTCTCGAGTGTGCAGCGTCATGCGTGCACCGCAACCTCGACAACAACTTCAACACGTTCGCCCTGGTCGGCGAGTTCGCGCGCATTCAGGCCGGCCTTGGCGGCGATATGGCTTTCGTGGAACGGCTCATCGAGAAGGAGATGCGTCACATTGACGAGAACGGAATGTACGAGGATCCGGGTGGTCCGCTCACGTACCACGTTGTGGTGATGCAGCAATGGGCGCTCCTCCTGATGCTCGGATACCGCGGCCGATACCACGCCGCGGTGCGCGACGCGGTCCGCAGGGGTGGCCTCGCCTCTCTCCTCATGCAGTCGGTCACCGGCCAGGCCCCATTCGGAGGAAGGTCGAACCAGTTCCATCACATGGAGGCGCAGTCGGCGGCGCTGTTCGAGGTTTGTGCGCGCCTGGCGCGCGACGACGGAGACGCGCTCCTCGCGGGCGCCTTCAAGAGGGCCGCCAGGCGTGACGTGGCCCTGATACGCCCCTGGATCATGGAAATGGAGCCGTACCGACATCTGAAGCAGGGGTTCCATCCGTCGCTCGACCACGGAAACGATGCCCCCGGCCTCTACAGCGTGTATGGGACGCTGCCGGCGAGCCTTCTCGGCATGGCGGTGCGCACGGCGGACGAGACGATCGGGGAGCGCCTCACCCCCGCCGAACTGGGCGGCTATGTGTTCTGCACCACCCCGCGATTTCACCAGGTCTTCGCTCATTGCGGCGGCTGGACGATCCAGGTTGACACGAAGGCCAATCTCGAGAAGGATGCGACGGGCCTCGGTAGAGTGCAGCGCGTCGGCCTCAGGCCCGAGACGATATTGGCCGGCAGCATTCCGGCGCGACCGAACTATTCCTTCGCGTTTCCCCTGCCGCAGCGGAACGTCGCAATAGGGCCGGAATGGGGCGCCGGCCAGGTCTGTCGCCTCGCGGACTTCTCGGCGGAGATAAGGGAAGTAAGGGTCTCGCGCCGCGAGGAGAGCCCCGAACACGTCGCGTTCGAAATCGAATACGCTGGCGACCTCGGCGGCTTGCGCTCGGTGCGCGAACATTACGATCTGACCCCCGCTGGCCTGCGCTATCGGGCGGAGACGGACCCTGCTACCCGGGCACTCCGGTACACGGTGCCCATCATCGAGACCGACGGAGATGCCCGCTCGGAAGTCGAGTCGGACGGCCACGCGATCCGCGTCCTTTACAGGGGCGGGTCGTTCAGCGTGACAGTGGAGAACGGTTCGATTTCCCTCACGGACGAGCGCGACGCGAACAGGAACGCTCTCTATCGTGTGGCGCTCGCAACCTCGTCGGCGGGCGCTATGGCTCTCCGCATCTCCTCGCCATAGTTGTCCGTCAGTCCTTTCCCCCGCCTCGTGGGTTCCGGCCGCTGGCGCTTCGCCGCCAGATGCATTCGACAAACGCGGAGGTCCATGCTAATATCTGGGTTTTTAGCGGCTCCGGCTCGGACTCGTTTGTCCGGGATGTTCGGGAGGTAACTATGGCGACCATCCTCGCTCTCGGCTGTCACCCTGACGATCTGGAATTCATGTGCGCAGGGACGCTTTTTCATCTGGCGGACCGTGGGCACAAGATTCACATCGCCACCATGTGCGTTGGCGACCTGGGTTCCGTGGACAAGACGCGCATCGAGATAACGCGAATCCGCCTGGACGAATGCCGCCGTGCGGCAGAGATCCTCGGCGCAGAGTTCCACTGCGCGATGCTGGAGGACGTCCTCCTCGAGGACTGCAACGAGCATCGGGCAAAGGCCGTCGTGATCATCCGCAAGACCGACCCCGATATCGTGATCACGATGCCGCCGCAGGACTACATGGTGGATCACGAGATAACGAGCCGGCTCGTCCGGAACGCCTGCTTCCTCGCGCCGATACCCAACTACGCATATGGCGAGGCAGTTACGCAGCCCAGCACCGAGCACATCCCGACCCTTTACTACGCCGATGCGGTGGAGGGCAAGGACATCCTCGGGAACCCGATCAGACCGCATTTCTACGTTGACATCACGAGTCAGATCGAGAGGAAGAAGAGGATGCTCGCGTGCCACGAGTCGCAGCGCGAGTGGCTACGGCGCCAGCACGGCGTTGACGAATATGTCAACGCGATGCTTCGCCGCAGCGCGGACCGCGGTGCGGAGGTCGGCTTCGAGTACGCCGAGGCATTCCAGCAGCACCTGGGCCACGCCTATCCGCAGAAGAACCTTCTCAAGGAGATCCTTGGGGACCTCGTCGTGGAAGTGCCCCGCGAAGCGTCCGGCCGCGCGCAGCGCGCAAGGGCCAGGCACGCCGCGGCGCGGTAGGGCGATTCCGTCGCTCACTCGGATCGCGACCGGCCGGCAGAAGGTCGCGGGTGTCGGTTGAGTTCAGGGATCATACCAGCCGCTGGCGCGACGGTAGATCGGGTTCGTCCAGGCCTTGCGTCCCTGCGCGTCGGTTACCTCCAGGCGCAGGTAGCGCGAACGCTTCATGCCGTCGCTGACGGGCACGCGGGCGCGGGTGAGGGGTCGGCGGACCGCGTGCAGCACGGTGCCGAATGGCCCCTCGCAGTGCCACGCGATCTTCACGACCGGCGAGCAGACCACGCTCAGGATGCCGCGTCGCAGCGATACAGATCGAAGGACCGGTCCCGCCGAGGCGTAGAACTGTCCCCTCCTGATGGCCGCGAGGATGGCCTCCTCCGTCAGTCGCTGCGCCTTGACCATGATCCAGCCGCCGAAGGCGTCGCGTGCCATCCGGTGCGTGTCGTCAACGGCGAAGACGCGCCACGGGAGCCCCGCAGTCAGGGCCTGATCCAGGTGGATGCTGGAATCGCCCAGCCCGCGCATCGCCTCGCAGGCGTGATTGTAGACCTCCACGCCGAACGCACTACGGCCTTCCTTCATGTGCTCCACATCGTGTCCCGACCAGTAGGGGTGAGCGTATATCGCTATGCCGCCGCGTCGTTTCACCCAACGGATCGCATCGCTCACAGTCCTCTTTTCGACGCGTTCCATGGGGGGCGTCGCGTCCACGCCTATCCCAACGATGTGGTGAGGTCCGGCCGGAGCGCGTTTCTCCGTGGGCGGATGCAACTCGATCCCGTTTATCACGAGAATCTTTCCGTTCAGCAGAGCCCTGATGTCGGGATGCACCCTGAAATGGTCGGTCATCACCAGAAAGTCGTAGCCGGCCTTTTCGTAGGCGGCCACGACGCGTTCCGGCGTCTCGTCGCAATCGCTCAGTGTGGAGTGCGTGTGGCAGTTGCCGCGGTACCACCTGCCGTGCGCAGCGAACACGCTGAACGGTCTCATACGTGGCCTCGATTGAATTGGTGTGGGGGGACCCCACGGGAACAACATCACAAATCTATCAAACATCGGGAAGTTTTGCGAGCGCATCGAGGGAACTCATGAGACAGCGTGCGAGGTTGAATAGGGCAGGTCTCGACGAGATTGTCCGCGTTGGGGGCGGCTGGTAGAATTGCGTTGGCGTGGGAATCCGGGAGGCGGCTCTGCATGAAGCGGTTGCTCTATCTCATTACCGAACTGGATGTTGGCGGAGCGGAGAAGACTCTGTACGAGTTGGTCAGCCGCCTCGACCGCCGCCGTTTCGACCCCATCGTCGGTTGCCTGACCGGCCGCGGCCCCATCGGAGAACGCCTGAGCAGCCTGGGCGTACCGGTCATCTATTTCGATTTTCGGGGCTGGTGGGACCTTGGGGGGCTTCTGCGATTGCGCCGGGCGCTCGAAGAGCAGCGTCCGCAGGTCCTTCACATGTTCCTGTTTCACGCCGGTCTCGCGGGTCGTTTGGCGGCCGCCGGGTTGAGGATACCCTGCAAACTATATTCCGTTCGAGTGGAGGAACCGCGGCGGTGGCACCTCTGGCTCGATCGTCTCACGCGGGGTCTGGTGGACAGGGTCGTATGCGTCTCGGAGTCCACCGCGACCTATGTGCGAAGGGAGATAGGCTTCGCACAGCGGCGTATCTTCGTCATCCCGAACGGGGTGGATGTGGACAGGTGGAACGTTGACCTCCTTGCTATGCCGGGTTCATGCGGGATACCCGACGGCGCTCCGGTGGTCGGCGTCGTGGGAAGGCTCGACACACAGAAGGACCCGTTCACAATGCTCGAGGCCGCCCGGATAGTGAAAGAGCAGGTACCGGATGTCGTCTTCGCGTTCGCCGGCCGGGGTCCGCTGTACGAGCAGTGCCTGGGGAGGGTTGCTGAACTCGGATTGAGCGAAAACGTTCGCTGGCTGGGCTGGCTCGACGATACGCGCCCTCTCGTGGCGCGGATGGACCTGCTCGCGATGTCATCGCGCTGGGAGGGGATGCCGAACGCGATACTCGAGGCCATGGCCGCGGGGCGACCGGTGGTCGCATCGGCGGTGGGTGGGGCTCGCGAACTGGTCGTGGATGGCGTGACAGGATATCTGGTGCCGCCGCGGCATCCGCAGGCGCTTGCGGAGCGCGTGGTCTCCCTCCTCCGAAGCGAGGAGAAGAGGCGCTCCATGGGTCGCGCTGGCCGCGAGCGGGTCCAGAAGCACTTTTCCCTGGAGGAGATGGTCCGCCGTCACGAGTTTCTTTACGACGGTGTCGTCTGACTCGTGGCCCAACCCTGCATAAAATGAAATATTTTTCTTGCAGTTGTGGATGCTGCGGTGTATCCTCTTGGTTGGAAGATGCGGACGAGGCGTCGCGCGCTCGCCGCAGGGTATCGGATGGGGTGCGGTAAGTTGCCGGGGGAGCGCCGACGCCTCGCCTCTTCAGAAACGGGGTAGTCACGTACCTGGCCCTGCTCGCGTCGTCGTTAGTGTTCAGTTAGTCCTTTTTCACCTCGTTCCACCGGCTTTTCAACTATCTCCTCGAAAACGGCACGCTGCATATTGACGCAGGGACTCGAGGGGGTTATAATATAAATGCATAACCGGTTATCCCCATGGCACTTCCAGCAAAGCCAGGTTCCGTTATCGAAGGGAGTTCGGTATAGAGGAGACGCATTTGGTTACACCGCCTCGAGTTCTTATCATTGATGGCGATCGGAGGATTGTGGACAAACTCCAGGAACTTTTCGTCCGTTCCGGCTGCGAAGCGGAAATCGCGCTATCTCCGTCGGTGGCGATTGCCGTCGTGTCGGAACGATATATGAGCGTTGCGGTCCTCAACGCGGAACTCGACAAGGAGTCCGACTGGCAGGTGGTGCGGCATCTGAAGCAGAGCGATCCCACCCTGCCGGTGGTCGTTTTCAACGCTCCGAGGGCTAAGGGGCTGTCCAGGGAGGCGCGGCGCCTCGGCATTGCGCGACTTCTCGGCTCACCGACGAAGATCGAGTCGGTCTTGAGCGAGGCGCTGAAGGTGATGCGGAACTGAAGTTACGACCGGCGAAACTCGCATAGGTGGAGCATACGAAGGCGGCGCAACGATCGAGTGCGCCGCCTTCTTTGCAATTTCATCCCTTCGGCGCCCGACAGGAGATTGACAGCGCCACGCAACCATTGATAAGGTGACCCCGGTTCGCAACCGTGCATCGCGGTCGTGGGCAGGCGTGTTTCTGAGAGACGGAGGGATGGAACGTGAGCGGGGGAGCCGAATCGTCTCGACGCACCCCTGTGGCCGGTCCAGGCGCCCGGTCCGACGACGCGCGCCGCCGGATATTCAAGGCCTACGACATCAGGGGCCTCTACGGCAAGGAACTGGACGAGGACCTGGCCGAAAGGATCGGTAGGGCCACGGCGATTCATCTGAAGGCGCGCTCCCTTCTTGTCAGCCGCGACATGCGGACTTCCTCGGAGTCGCTCGCGGATGCCGTGATTCGAGGCGTGCGATCCGCCGGATGCGATGTGCTCGACGCCGGTCTCATCTCGACCGATGCGAATTACTTCGCCATCGCATTCTACAGGCAGTCCGGAGGCGTGCAGGTCACAGCGTCCCACAACCCGCCGGAATACAACGGCTTCAAGATAAGCCGCGAGGAAGCGATCCCGATGAGTTACGAGACCGGCCTTGCCGAGATAGAACGGCTTTCCCTGGGGCCGCAGCCGTCGGCGGCCAAACGGCAGGGGCGGATAATGCAGAAGGACATCGTACCCGACTGGGCCTCGCATGTGTTGAAGTTCGCCCGCGGGATCGCACCACTGACCGTCGCGATAGATGCTGCAAACGGAATGGCGGGCAAGATGCTGCCTCCCGTCCTCAAACACCTGCCGATCCGGCCGCACTGCCTTTACTTCGAACTCGACGGAACCTTCCCTCATCACGAGGCCAACCCGCTGAAGCCTGAGAACCTGGCGGACCTCCAGGAGGTGGTCAGGGCGACGAAGGCCGACCTTGGCGCCGCCTACGATGGCGATGCGGACCGCTGCATCCTCGTGGATGAGACCGGCGCACCGGTGCCGAGCGATCTCCTGACGGCGCTCTTCGCCGGCCATCTTCTCCGGAGACACGGTCCCAGCGCAATCGTGTACGACATCCGTTCCAGCCGGGTCGTCGCCGAGGAGATCCGCAAATATGGGGGGACCCCCATCCGCGAACGCGTCGGCCACTCCTTCATGAAGGCAGCGCTCCGCAGGCACAACGCCATCATGGGCGGAGAACTTTCCGGTCACTTCTACTGGAGAGAGAACTTCTTCGCGGATAGCGGCGTCATCGCCATGATCGAGGCCCTGAACATCATCTCCGAGACAGGTCAGCCACTCAGCCGCCTGCTCCAGCCGCTCCGTCGCTACCATGCCACGGGCGAGATCAACTTCGACGTGGAGGACAAGGCCGCCAAGATAGAAGAGATCGCTCGCGCCTTCAGCGACGGCAAACAGGACAGGCTCGACGGTCTGACGGTGGAATACGACCGCTGGTGGTTCAACATCCGTCCGAGCAACACGGAGCCGAAACTGCGTCTGAACCTCGAGGCGGAGACGGCCGAACTCATGGAGGCGAAGAAGGCCGAGGTCATAAGAGTCATCAGAGCGTGACAAGCCGGAGTGTGCTGTCCGCTCGGCCGCGGCGATACCTTGTCTGCACTTGCCGGAGTCATCCGGTGAAACTCTCCGTCATCCTTCCGGCTTACAACGAGGCCAGGACGATCGGCCGCGTCCTCGACGCCCTCCTCTCCCTCGACCTCTCCGGCCTGCCCGAGCCAGTCGCCATGGAGATAATCGTGGTTGACGATGCCTCGACGGACGGCACCGCTGACGTGGTCCGTTCGCGCCCGGGCGTGGTTCTTCTGCGTCACGAACGGAACCGCGGGAAGGGCGCCGCGATTCGCACCGGCTTGCGCGAGGCGACAGGCGACGTGGTGCTCGTACAGGATGCCGATCTGGAATACTCGGTGGCCGACTACCCCGCCATATTGCGTCCATTCATGGAACGACGGGCCGATGTGGTCTATGGTTCGCGCTTCCTGAAACGCCGCTGGCCGAAGGGCATGCGCGCCGCGAACTGGCTCGCCAACAGACTGCTCACGTTCGTGGCCAACATTCTTTACAGTGCTCGCATCACGGACGAGGCCACGTGTCTCAAGGCCTTCAGGAGGGACCTCATTCGGTCGCTTCCCTTGCGCGCGGACGGGTTCGACTTCTGCCCCGAGGTGACCGCTCTCGTGAGGTTGCGTGGCACGGCGATTCACGAGGTACCTGTGGACTACGAAGCGCGGACCGTTGGCGAGGGCAAGAAGGTGCGCTGGAGGGACGGCATCCAGGCCCTCAGGACGCTTCTCGCCTGCCGATTCAGGCGGCTCTGACGCACCCTACGCGTCCTGCTGAAATCCCCATTCGAGCATCAGGCGCACGATTTCCTTCGGCAGCGAGACGTCGTCATCAATCTCGATCCAGGGATCTGCCTCGACGTGGAACCGCGCCTTGCCCGAGGTCAGGAGGTCCCGCCTCGCCTCTGTCTCCTTCATCTCGAGGAGGAAGGAGATCATGTCCAGGGGCCCGAATCGCGGTTCGCCGGGCTTCAGATGCTTGTTGACTGAATATCTGGCCATAGCCGGGTCCTCGCTGTGCGCCTCTCGATACCCTCCCTCGCGCCAGTCGCCGTTTCGCGCGTTAGATTACGATATCTCGCTCCGGTTGTCGAGGGGGTAGCGGGCGGATTTGACAAGGACCGGGCCGGGTGGTATTCTTAAATGATGACGCGGGGTGGAGCAGCCTGGTAGCTCGTTGGGCTCATAACCCAAAGGTCGCAGGTTCAAATCCTGCCCCCGCTACCAATCGAACTCACGCCGGGACAGGCCTCAGGGGTCTGTCCTCGCGTGTTTAATCCGGATATGCAGATGAATATACCGACGGCACGAGGGGTGGGTTCACGGCGCATCAGACATGATTGCGCAACTGCAGTTCGATCGGATGGGGGTGCAGGTACCACTGCGTCTTCAGGTAGGGCTGATCGAACTTCCGCACGTAGTGATTGAGCAGCGTCACGGGCACAATGAGCGGCACGTTTCCGTCATAATACTGCTGGATGCTCTCCAGCAGTTCCTGTTTCTCATCGGCGGTCAAATCTTTCTTGAGGTAGCCCATCGCATGCTGAAGCACGTTGGCGTGCTTGCGCCGTGTCGCAGCGAGACGCAATGCGCCTGCAAGAAGTTCCTGGTACTCCTCGGCCATCTTCTCGGGGGGTAGCCTCCGACCTTCCGCGACGAGTTTGCCCATCCGCGACAGATGCTTCGGGCTGTGGGCCATCAGCAGCAACTTGTGCTCCGTGTGAAAGCGCACCAGTGCCGACATGAGTGGCTTCCGTCTCATGGTTTCTCGCCAGCGCGCATAAACGAAGACGCTCTCGATGAATCGCTCGCGCAGGACGGGGTCGTGCAACCGTCCTTCATCTTCCACCGGCAGTAACGGGAAATGTTCCATGAATTTTCTCGCGAATATGCCCACGCCAATCTTCCGCGGGATGCCGGCATCGGAGTAGACCTTGACCTTCTCCATGCCGCTGCTGGGCGAGCCGCTCTTGAATATAAAGCCACACAGTCCTTCCTTCTCGAGTTCTACAACGCGTCGTTCGGCCCACCGCAGCATCTGCTCGGTCAGATCGCGCCGTGTGCGAACGGTCACCAACCGCGGCGATTCCGCGCTCCCGACCAGTCGCATGGGCTCGCGCGGCACTGGCAGGCCGCATTCCACCTCAGGGCAAACCGGCACGTACTCGACAAATCTCCCCAGAGTGTCGCGCAAGAAATGATCCAGTTTGTGCCCGCCGTCATAGCGTACTCTCTCCCCCAGCAGGCAGGAACTGATGCCGATCCGGATCTTCTCGCTCATCCCGGTTCCTCTTGAACTATGTGGCGGCGGGATCGGGGACCGCCGATGTACTCTTCGGGCACAATCACGCCGACGGGCTATGCCGCTCCCCGCCCCGGACATTCTACCATGGCACGGGTGCTGAAAGCGCGGCGTCAATGGGTAATATCTCTCGAGAATTTCTGGCCGGACATGCAAGGAAAATCTTGATGCCCACACGTTTGCCTACCCGGCCAGGGAAGGTAGAATGTCTGCAAGCGGTTCACGAACATCGTTGGAGTTGCTTGTCGGGCAAGTCCTCTCTGAAGCGGCCCTGGCGTTGTCAAAAGCCCGAACCTCGCAACGGTCTCCGGTCGCGATGGGACGGTGCGACATGGGACGCGATGGCGACGGAGAGCAGAGGATGAACAGGGCACTCCTCGCATGGGCGCTGCTGGGCATCCCGGTCATCTTTCTGGCGGGGTCAGGGATGCACTTCATGTTCGACTTGCTCGGGCGATGGCCTCCAGCGGGAGTGTTCTTGGCCGTGAACGAGAGCGTGTGGGAACACTGCAAACTTGCGTTCTGGCCGGCGACGATCTGGGCGCTGGCAACGTATTTCGCCACCGGAGAGAAACCTCCGAATTTCTTCATCGGCACAGGCCTGGGCCTTGCCATCATGCCCATCGGGATCGTTGTTCTGTTCTACGGATACACGGCCATCCTGGGCCATCATGTGCTCTGGATAGACATCCTGATCTTTGGTGTTGCAGTTGCCATCGGCCAGATGACGAGTTACTTCGTGATGCAGCGATCTCCTCTTGGAACATGGTGGGAGGCCGGGGGCATCGGATTGATTGTGCTCATGGCGTTGCTGTATGGGTTGTTCACGTTCCTCCCACCGAAACTGCCTCTGTTCAAGGACGGACCAACGGGCACATATGGAATCCGCCAATCTCGGGATTGATCCGCTTGGAGGCATTTGTCTCCCGTGGCGGAGATGAACATGCGGCGCAGACCTCCGAAGATACAACCGGCCCGCGTTCAGGTCCTGAACGACCGCTCGCCAAAACGCCGCCGGTATGTCCTGTACTGGATGCAGCAATCGCAGCGCGCGGAGTACAACCACGCTCTGGAATACGCAATCGGGCGGGCCAACGAACTGGATCAACCGGTCGTCGTCGGATTCGGTCTCACCGATCAGTTTCCAGAGGCGAACCTTCGGCACTACGCGTTCATGCTGGAGGGTCTGCGCGATGTCCAGCGGGCCCTGCGTTCGCGTGGTATCCAGATGACCGTGCTGAGGGGAAGTCCGGACGACGTGGCTCTAACGCTTGGCAAGGATGCTTCGCTCATAGTCTGCGACCGGGGCTATCTGCGCTGCCAAAGGAAGTGGCGGGAGCGCGTGGCGAGCAAGGCGGACACGCAGGTGGTCCAGGTGGAATCGGACGTGATCGTGCCCGTCGAGACGGTCAGCGACAGGGCAGAGTCTTCAGCGCGGACGATTCGTCCGAGGATTCTCCGGCATCTCCCCGGGTACCTCGTCGAACTACCGCCGTCGCCGGTGCGAAAGGACTCCCTGGGGCTGAGAATCGAAGGACTCGCGCTCGAAGATGCCGCTGCTACGCTGGGGCACATGAGGCTCGACAGGTCAGTGCCTCCTGTGCCGTCCGCAGCCGGCGGCACGAACGCAGGCAAAGCAGTACTGAGACAGTTCATAGACAACTATCTGGACGGTTACGCTGCGAACAGGAATCAGCCACAAACCGACCACGTATCGCACATGGGACAGTACCTGCACTTCGGCCAGATTTCGCCGGTCTATGTGGCCTTGCAGATACGCGGCGCAAGACCGCACGGCGGACCAGACGTGGATGCCTATCTGGAGGAGTTGATTGTTCGACGCGAATTGGCCCAGAACTTTGTTCACTTCACGCCGGGGTATGATCGCTACAGTTGCCTGCCCACGTGGGCCAGACAGACGCTGAGGCGTCATCGAACCGACCCGCGCGACCCGGAATATACCCGAGCCGAATTGGAGGCAGCGCAGACGCACGACCCGTACTGGAACGCGGCCATGCGCGAAATGCTTCACACCGGCTACATGCATAACTACATGCGCATGTACTGGGGGAAGAAAATCCTGGAGTGGTCGGCAACGCCGGAGGCTGCGTACCGGACGGCCCTGGCCCTGAACAATAAGTACCTCATTGACGGCAGGGATCCCAACAGTTTTGCGGGGGTTGCATGGGTCTTTGGAATGCATGACCGGCCGTGGCCAGAACGGCCGATCTTCGGGATGGTCCGCTCCATGGCCGCTTCGGGGCTTGAGCGGAAGTGCGATCCCGGGGCTTACGTCAGGAAGGTGGACCGGCTTGTCGCAGCGGCGCAAACGCCGCGTCTCACCTGATTGGGCGAAGATGCATCTCGATTACTTCCTGGAAGCGGTTCACGAGGTAATATGTGCGGACACGGATTCTGAACATTGCGCAGTTGGGGGACGCAGCGAAATCCTCGAGATGTGGATGCTTTTTCAGGAACATGCGGAGCCATTTCCGCTTTTCCGCTCCGATGGTCTCTATTGCCCTGCCGACGGCCGTGGCCGCTGTCGCGACGCGAAAGTCGGCCTCGCGGTTCGATCGGCTGTCGACGAGGAATGATACGCGGGAATCTCGCTTCAGGTTCCGGTACTTCCGTGTCCCTCTGGCCGTTGCAAAGATGATGTGCCTCGTGTCGCGTGTGGCGGCAAACGCAACGAGGCTGGCGTAGGGCCCGGTCTCGCTGCTGGTGCCGAGAACTCCCAATCGCTGCGACGAGAGGAGTGACCGAATCATCGTGCTCGGACTGCGCTTCTTCTGCACGGTTTCCTCTCCTGGCGAGTGACGCAACCTTCGACGCATGGCATCATCATGGCATACGCCCCAGAGTGGGCGCAAGACCTGTATTCATGGCGCTGAAAGGACGGGAGTGGACCCACGCTCTTCACCACACCGCCATCCGGCGATGGCCTGTTACCTGTCGGGACGCAGAGTGTGTGTCTCACCATTGCGAGGCGTGTTTTGCGGGCCTCTACGACCATGTGGCTCTGATCTGCCCGGAGCCGGTTCTGTGCCCGACTGGGTGCAAGGGAATGTGTTTCCCCTGTCCGACGTCAATCAGGTCTCTCGTCGCCTGAAGAGGGTTGCCCGTTCGCCGGCTCTCGGACCCTCCTCATCTCCGAAGTAAACCGGATCACCACCGCCGGAGCGGCCGAAGGGCATGGGAATCGCTGGCGCGGCGGTGGACGTAATCCGCGCTCGCACAGCATCTTGCGGACTGTGCGATTCTGCCGCTGGCAATTCCCCGGATGCCTGCCGCCCCCTCCAACATGTCTCGGAATTAGCCCCTTTTTCGCGACGTTCCAACGCTTCTTTCATGGAAAAGGGTCACAATCATGGTGGAAGGCGGAGATGACCTCGACGTGGAAGGGTCAGGCATGAAGAGTGGAAGAAGCGAACGGAGGCGACAATGTGCTGAGGTCGGAATTAGTCCCTTATTCAAGATGCCCTCACGCTTCTCTCACGCAACGGTGCCACAATCATGGTGAAAGGATGGGAGGCCAAGATGACTTTCGGGACGTGCAAAGAGTCGCGCGATGATAGTGGAGGAAGTGAAAGGAGGTGGCGATGCTGTGAGACTGACAGCCAGGTGTTGTCCGACGCGCAGTCCGGGTCAGATAACCTGGCGAAGATTGGCAGTAACGGTTGCTGTTTCACGTCGCAATGTGGGCTCTCTCTCAATGGAGGTACTCAGATGCATGGCCGATTGAGCCGAAAACTCTTGCAAATGCTCTTGCACATGCGTGCGTTCACGCTGATAGAACTTCTTGTCGTGATAGGAATCGTCGGATTGCTCACCGCGCTCCTACTGCCCGCGTTCGGCGCTGCACGTGAGCACGCGCGGTCCTCTTCATGTCTCAACAACCTTCGCCAGTTGGGCGTCGGTATGATGCAGTACGGCCAGACGTACGGATATCTCTGTTCCGGTGCGTTCGACTTCAAGCGCGACGGCGACATCCGCAAGATTGGCTGGGTCGCGGACCTGGTCAATGGCGGATACGCAGAAGTCAACCGCATGAAGTGCATCAGCAACCCGTCGAAGTTCAGTGAGAAGTGGAACGACATCTGCGAACTGTCCACGACGAGCACGATGTACGAGGACGGCGAGCTGCCGCCGGATCAGCGGCCCAGGCCGCTGACGCTCGAGGAGGCGGCTGAGGCTTACAGGCGCGGATACAACACCAACTACGTAACCTCGTGGTACCTTGTCCGCACCGAATACCAGCCTGGTCTGATCGCCGACACGTTCCTGAAAGGCGACTCGGCGATGTACGGCCGGGACATTACGCCTTCGGGAAGCACCTACTCCCCCGCTCCCACACCGGGTGGACCGGTGGAACTGTGGCTCAAGACCGTTGGCCGCGTGACGGCCGCAGCGGCACCCACGCGGGATGGTTTCGACTCCGAGAAGCCCTCGGGCGCGGGCGACGGCAAGGGGCGCAAGGCCAAGTATCTGCCCAACTGTATGGGTCCGCTTCCTCTCGCCGTACTCGAGAACGCCGTCAACACGACCGCGGACAAGGTTCCGCTGCTCGCCGACGCGAACCTCGGCGATTACACCGAGGCCACGCTCAGTTACGACGGCCTCGCAAAGGACGCCAAGAAAGGCGACGTGGGCGTCGAGTCGTTCTCCGATGGGCCGGTCGTCTATCCGGCCGGCTTCGTCAGCCCGGAGCCCACATACGGACAGGATTACGTGGACTTCGGGACCGTGCACGGTCGCGGCGGCAAGAAGTGGTCGAATATCCTTTTCGGCGACGGCCACGTGAAGTCCATCATGGATGAGAACCAGGATACGGTCATCGGCTACTCGCTCGACCCGTCCAATCCTGGCGACGCTTCTGAATTAGAGGAGATCTTCCACGGCCCGATACTCGGCTTCCGTCGGTCGGGCAAGCTGTGACCTGAAACTCGGTTGCGCGGTGACCCGCGGGGACGGGTGCCGACATGGCCTGTCCCCGCTCTGTCTTCCGCGCACAAAGGTGATTCGCTCCGTATTCGAGGGTGGGAGGGTGCGAAGATGAGATACGTCATCGTGGTCCGTGGGCGGCGGGCATTCACGATCATAGAGATGTTGGTCGTCCTGGGTATTGTCGGCATACTGGCGTCGCTCCTGTTACCGGCGCTGATCTCTGCGAGGAGTCAGGGCCGTAGAACTCAATGTCTCAGCAACCTGAAGCAGATCGGCGCAGCGCTCGTAATCTATGAGAACTCCTTCGACGGATACCTGCCGAGTTACCCTGGCTGGGGATTGCGGCAGTGCCAGATTACCCTCGGCAGCCAAAAACTCGTCAATTATGCCGAGCACCAGGGCGCCTCGAGGCACATGGTCATTGCGTTGAGCGATGAGGTTGACGACCCGCAGGCCCTGACGCCGGGCAACCTCAATTTCATGCCCGTCGGCCTCGGCGTGCTCGTGGCGCGTGAAACGCTCGGTGCGGGTGTCCTCGTATGCCCCTCGATGACCGGCAACGTGGTCACCTGGTATGGAGCAGCAGAATACCAGTACGTCGGTGACATGCCCAAGCGCCTGGGCCAAACGCCGAGCAAGCCGCTGTCCACAAGCGATGGGCGCCGGTTTTTGGCGACGACCACCGGGACGGGGCGCAAGACCGTCGCGGTGCTGTCGAGTTACGCTTACAGAAACAAACCGTTTTACGCCCGGACATTGCCCGACAACGCACCCCGGGGGTGGACCTACTCGGCGGACTATCCTGACCTTGCTGATTGGTCCACCCCCGCCCGCCCCTGGCTGGCGGAGTGGAAACTGGAATTTGTCCAACCAGAGATACGCGCGCAGTTCATGACGCCACCGTTCCGCACCGAGAAACAACTCGGGAACCGCGCCATCTGCGCCGATTCGTTCGATCTCGCAGACGAATCCTCGGGGGGATTCCCCAGCGGCGTTGGCATGGCGCGCTGGCATCACAAGGGAGGCTACAACGTTCTCTACGGCGACGGCCACGCGACCTGGTACGACGACGATGACGGCATGATCAAGACATGGAGCGACTGGACGGACCCGGCTAATCCGGGCACGGACAATCTTACTATCTCTTCGCCCTCCGCTCAGCGGGTCTGGAACCTCTTCGATCGCGCGGCCGGCGTGGACGTGCGCTGATCAACGCCGTGCTGTTCGTGGGTCGTTGTGATGGTCGGGCGGAAGCGCGGACGACGACTCCACGTGGCTGCGCGCTTTTCGCAATCGCGAATCTCCTGCATCTCCGGCGTCGGGCAAGGCGAAGAGTCTGCTGCGGAGTTTTTCGACGGCTCGCTTCCGGCTGAACTTGCCCCAGTGCGCCTGGAATTCCGCCCTCGCCTCGCTGGCGCGCTCAGCCCAGATCGCCATGAGCAAGCCGATGCCGATATAGACCCGCCGATCTGCGGCTCGTCGCATCCGCAGCGATGAGGCGACCCGATCGAGCACTCGTTGCCCTGCCACCGCGTCCTGGTGGAGGCCAAGAGCATCCTGGAGACGCCGGGCGCGCCGGGCCAACTTCCCTGCTGGTTTTCCCAGGAGGTCAACGAAAAACTCGCTGACGTAGCGCAGCCGCTTGCACTGGATCCGCAGGCGGTGCAGATCCTCGTCCGAGGAACCGGAGTGTAGCGTTCTCCCCAGGCGCAGGACGCGGCCCAAACGATGCAAGATGAGGCGGGGTGCCACTTCACGAATGGGCTGTCTGGCAACCGGCCTGGCTGGCCTGCGGGCAGGCCCCTTCGTCAGGAAACGGTCCATTCGCCCGATGAACCTGCGGTAACGCCTACTGCCCAGCGCTTTAAGCATCGCCTTTCGCGCCCTGTCGTGTTCGTGGCGGACAGCGGTTTCGTAAATGCTCAGGTCCTGGTGAGATGCCGAGGGTAGCCGTTGAATGGCCTCGTGGAGCCACAGCAGGTGAACGTCCAGGTCTCGCACACGGCCCAGCGTGGCCGCGATCCAACGAAGGTCCCGCCGGAAGGATGCGGCCCGCCTCGGCGGAAGGACCTCCCTGAATAGCCTCAGGGCCACCCTCATCCTGTTCACCGCGACCCGCATATCGTGCAGGTGCTCCGGGTCCATACCCGGCCGTGCCCCTGTTTGGGGCAAACGGAACAGGGCGAATTGCCTGCGCAGTATCTTGTACGCGGCGTCCACGGAGCGATCGGCCGGCTCAATCTTGAACGCAGGCCCTTCGAGCAGTTGCGGAAGTGGCGTTGCTGCTGCCTCGGCAGGCGAGTTGCCAAGCGACGCCGGTCCATTCGTCATAGCAGCCGGTTTCTCCGCTCTGGGCCGCTTTGTCGGCGGTGGGCCGCTCTTACAGGAGCAGCGTCGGGCCGCTGATGCATTATAATCGCACGCGTCTGTGAAGAAATGGTTAAAAATCCGCTGGAAAAGTCTGTGTTATTTGGTTGCTGTCGTTCGACCGCGGATCACAGGTTCCTGCCGGCCTGGGCGATACCCACCATCGAAAATAGTCACAACCCGAGAACCGGAAACCCGGAGACCTCCTTTGGGTCAGGATTTCATGTGCTTGGCAGCCGGATTTGACACGCTCGTATTCGGCATCTAATTTGTTCGATGCCATCCTGTTTGTTGCGATGGGGGAATGCGGATTATGGTTGCGATTGGCATTGCCGGCACCGGCGGAATGGCCACGCAGAGGGTGAACTGCTTTCGCCGGATGGAAGGAGTGGAGGTGGCGGCAGTATACTCGCGTTGCACCGAGAGGGCGCGCGCCCTGTGCCCGGAGGCCCGGCCGTTCGAGGACTACGAGGCGATGCTGGATTCTGTCGAGGCTGTGGCCCTGTGTCTGCCCAATAACCTCCATGCCGCATGCGCGCTGAGGGCGCTGAAAAGTGGCCGACACGCGCTGGTCGAGTATCCGCTCTGCATCGCGCCCGGAGAGATGGAAGCCCTCGGCTCCGCCGCAGAGCGATCGGGCTGCGTCCTCATGGTCGGCAATACGATCGTCCACGAGGCGATGTTCCGCTGGGTCGTGGAACGCAGCGGCCGGCTGGGGGAACTCCTCAGCGCCGCATCGCGCGTCGGGTATTTCGGGTCGGATATCGCCGGCGCATGGTACATGGATCCCGCGCAGTCGGGTTCACCGTTCGTCGCCTATCATTACCACCACATCGAGTACTACCGCCGGATTCTGGGCGAGGTGCGATGGGTGCACGCCCGGGACGAGAGCCGCCCCGATCCCCGGAAACCCGATTTCCTGTCCGTCAGCGGCGGCACGCTGGTCATGGGTCACGTCGGCGCCAGGACTAGTTGCATCCAGTGGTACCTCTCCGCGGGTGGCCGGGGCTCGTTGCCGCGCGGCTTCTGGCTGAACGGCACTGCGGGCTCGCTAACGATAGTGTCTCACGAGAAGGACAGGAGCCTGGCGATACTCGACGTGGGCGGTGAGAGGACCTCGGAGACCCTCGACGACGAGTGGGGCGTGGAGGGCTCGTGTCGGGATTTCATCGAGGCGATCCGGGGGAACATGGATCACCGCGCTCGCCTCGCGGAGGACATGATGACGCTGCGGATCGGTCTGGCGGCGGCGGAGTCGGCGCGTCTCGATGCGCCGGTGACGCTGGATTGAGCGCTTCCGCACAACGGCCGTCAACGCGCGGCTGAATCGCATTCCTTTCGCACAACTCCTGGGCCAGGCGTCTGGCCGTCGCGAGGTCCAGTTTCCCGCTCGGAAGGATGGGGACGGACTCCACGCGGTGAAAATCCCTGGGCGATGGAATCCATAGTCTGGGCACGCCGGCCCGGAGCATCCGATCGCGGAGCGCCTCGACGTCGAGATCGGGACCGTCGTAGAGCACCACGAGCCGTTCCCCCCGCGAGACGTCTGCGAACGACAGGACCGCGAAGTTTCTGCTCACGCTGCCCTCCGCCTCGTGAAGCGCGTTCTCCACCGCGGCGTGAGCGACCATCTCGCCGCCTATCTTGCTGAACCTGGCGACGCGGTCGTGGATGTATAGGAAGCCATCCTCGTCGAGGGAGCCCAGATCGGCGGTCACGTACCATCCGTCGCGAAGCACCTCGGCCGTCGCGTGAGGGTCGTCGAGGTAGCCTATCATCACGCTGGGGCCGGAGATTTGCACCACGCCGACGGCGTCCTCCGCCAGCGGCTCGAGCGTATCGCGGTCAACTATCCGCGCCGCGAGGCCCGGGAGGAGTCGCCCCACCGAACCCCGCCGCCATCCGCTCTGTCGGACGCCGCCGATCTCCACGTCGGCCACGTTGACGGAGACGACGGGCGAGAGTTCTGTGCATCCGTAGCCCTCGCTGATGGGCAGTCCGAAGTGGCGCTCGAAGGCCTCGGCCACCGCGGGCGCGAGTTTTTGCGCACCGGATATCGCCAGGCGGAGAGACCGGAAATCCTCCGGCGGACAGCCGCGCGCGTAAAGCGAGAAGAACGTGGGCGTGCCGAGGAGTATCGTCGCCCTGTGCTTCGCGACGAGTTGCCCCACCCCCTTCGCGTCGAGTGGGTTCGAGTGATACACCACCCGCACGCCGAGGTAGAGCGGAATCCACACCGTCACTGTGAAGCCGAAGGCATGGAACGGAGGGAGGACGCCCATTATCGCGTCGCGCCGCGAAAACTGGAAGACCTCCGCCATCGCCTCGATATTGCTGACCACGTTGTGATGCGATAGCATCACGCCCTTCGGCCTGCCGGTGCTCCCGCTCGTGAACATTACCGTCGCAAGGTCGTCCATCCGGCTGCGGTGCAGGAGCAACCTGTCCGCGAGCCATCCGGGGGTCACGAGGGCGATGACGAGGCAGAGGGACCTTTCCCATCGCGTGAGCGCCGCCATCACGTCCTCAAGGTAAACGAACTCTGGCCTCGGCTCCATCGAGATACGCTGGAGGAACTGCCTGGAGGTGAAGATCGTCTTCAGCCGGCACCGCACGACGGCATCGTCGAGATGAGAGCGGGCGCCGGTGAAGTTCAGGTTGATAGGCGTCTTGCCACATATGAGGGCTGCGGCGTTGACGAGGGCCGCGGAGCACGAGGCAGGCATCATCATGCCGACGTTCGACTCGCCGGCGCAGCGATGGCGCATCCAGCGTGCGACGGCAAGGGCACCCGCCAGCGTTCGCCAGCCGGACAGGACGACGCCGGTCCCGTCGGCCATGAGGGTCCTGCGGCCCATGCGGCGTGCGGCGCGCCAGAACTCGCAGTGGAGCGGCCTCTGGTGCGCCTTGCGCATCGCATACGCGCGCACGCCGAGTTCCACCACCGCTCGCCTCGCGCCCACGCTCGATGTCTCCGGCGCCAGGGGCGCACCTATGCACACCGTCACGCGCCGGCGGAACCTGCGGGGCCACTTCCACAGGATCCTGCCCCCCTCGTAACTGAAGATGCTCCCCCACAGGCCGTCAATGTACGCGGGAACGATCGGCGCGTGCACCCGCCGCGCTGCCAACTCGAAGCCCCGCCTGAACGCGTGCACATGGCCCGTACGGGTCATCTGCCCCTCCGGAAACATGGCCACGGGTCTGCCCTCGCGTAGCGCATCCGAGACCGCGTCGAGCGACCTGCGCACCTCCTGAGGCGGGTCCGCGGGATCTATGGGTATCGCATCGAAGATTCGGCAGAACCAGTTGAGAAGAGGCTTGCGGTAGAAGTGGCGCCACATGACGAAGCGCAACTCGGGTCCCACGACGGCGCCGAGGACCAGCGCATCCACGTACGAGACGTGATTCGAGATAAGGAGATAGGCTCCGCCCGGGATGTTCTGTCTTCCATCGCACCTCAGGCGATAGACGAGTCGCAGAGGCGGGTATAGCAGAGCGAACAGTAGGAGCCTGAGAAGGCGTCTCATGGCCTACCTGCCGGAGGTCCGCACCGGGACGAACTCGATCTGATACTTGAGCGGGTCGAAGTGCGACACCCGCACCGTAATGATGTCTCCCACGCGGTACGACTTCCGCCCGGGTCCCACCAGCGCCCGACGGTCCCGGTCAACCCGATAGAAGCCGTCGGTGAGCGATGACATCCGAACGACGCCCTCGACGAGCGAATCACAGAGTTGCACGCGCATGCCGTAGTTGTCGGCGGATATCACCATCGCGAGCATCGGTTCCTTCCGCGTCGCGAGGTACTCCTTCATGCGGCGGAAGACTATCGTGCGCTCGGCGCTCTCCGCGCGACGCTCCATCGTCGTGGAATGGGCCGCGAGCGCCGGCATGTTCTCCTCCCACCACTGGCGGCGACCGGGCCTCTCGAGTGTGCCGGACCAGTATTCATCGAGTATCCGATGGACGAGAAGGTCCGGGTAGCGACGGATGGGGGACGTGAAGTGCAGGTAGTGCCGGGCCCCGATGGCATAATGGGGCTTGTCCTGCGCCGAATACTCCGCCTGGGCCAGCGAGCGCAGGAGCAGATAATGCAGGATCGGCGCCTCCGGCTTCCCGGATATCCGGTCGAGGAACCGCTGAAGTTGGCTGCGGGTACCCGGGGCGGGAAGGCTGTAGCCCAGCGCGGCTGCGCTCTCGCGGAACTCCCGGATCGCCTGTGGCCTCGGCTCGTCGTGGGCGCGGCTGATGTACGGCAAGTCGTGCGCCAGAAGGTAGCGCGCCACGGCCTCGTTCGCGGCGAGCATGAAATGCTCTATCAGACGGTGGGAATCGTCGCTGCGGTGGAGTTCGATGCCGATGGTCCTGCCGCGCTTGTCGGTTATGATCCGGGGCTCCGCTATATCGAGTTCGAGCATTCCCGCGGCGCGCCGCTGTGCCCGGAGAAGTTCTGCCAGCCGGTGCATCGAGCGCAGGGTATCCTCGAGCGCGCGCTCCGATGCGGCCAGATGGCTTCCCTCGAGGACATTCTTGACCTCCGTGTAGTTGAACCGGCGTACGGACCGTATTGCGCTCCTGAAGACATCCGCTTCGAGGACCGCCCCGCGCCGATCGAGGCGGAGCCGCACGGTCTTGGTCAGGCGGACCTCCCCCGGTCGCAGCGAGCAGATGCCGTTCGAGAGTTGTTCGGGAAGCATCGGTATGACCTGACCGGGCAGATAGACGCTCGTCCCCCGTGCCCGGGCCTCCAGGTCGAGCGGGTCGTCGGCCCGCACGTAGTGGGAGACGTCGGCGATGTGGACCCCGAGTTCCCACTCCCCGTTATCCAGCCGACGCACCGAGACGGCATCGTCGAAGTCCTTCGCGTCCTCCGGATCTATGGTGAATATCTCCTCGTCCGTCAGGTCCACGCGCGATGCCATCTCCGCCTCTGGCGGCTTCGCGGCGGCGCGTTCAGCGGCGCGGAGGACCGCCGGAGAAAACTCGTGGCGGAGGTCGTATTCGTGCACCACCGCCAGACGCTCCGTCTCCAGGAGACCTCGCGGACCGAAGACCTCCACGACCTCGCCTGTGGGGTTTATGTGCCGGGAGGGCCACGTGAGTATGCGCACGCGCACCTTGTCGCCGTGGTGCGCTCCGTGCACATCGCTCTCGGCGACGAGGACGTCGCGGAAGAGGCGAGGGTCGTCGGGCACCACGAAGTTCACGTGATTCTGACGGAAGAAGGAGCCCACGATGTGTTCCCGCGCGCGGCGCAGGACCGAGACGATCTTGACATCCGCCGGGCCCGGCCAGCGGCCCCGTGGCCTCGCTCCTCGCCGCTCCCCACGCGGCACACGCGCTACCACGAGGTCCTCGTGCATCGCGGAACTCATGTTCGTGCCCGAGACGAACAGGTCCTCGCCATCGCGCTCCCGCACCGGTCGGATGAACCCGAAGCCGCGCGGGTTGCACAGGAGCGTCCCCACGAGGAGGTCAACGCGATCGGGGTCGGCCAGGCATCGGTGTTTCACCTCCACCAGTTCGCCAGCGAGTTTGAGTTCCTCGATCGTCCGGAGGAACTCCGCGCGTTCACGCTCAGGAACGCGGAACTTCGCCGCGATCTCGTCGGCCGTCATCGGCCGATACCGTCGGCTACGGACCAGTTTGAGTATCTCCGACTCGCTCACCGGCATCTCATCGCTCCTCCTCGATCCCTCCGGCACATCCTTGCCCCTGTATCCGGCGCTGTTCCAGAAAACGCCTCAGGCATACTCCCATCCTCCGGCACGGTGGACACATGCCATCGGGGCCGGCGGAGGGGTCTGGCGAACAAAACTCCTTTGCCGGGTCCGTCCTCCGTATGAGGGCTTCCACGATCCGCGCTTCGCCCTCGCTTATACAGTCGTCGGACCGACGTCGCTCGACGATGCGGCGCACCTGCTCCTCCAGGCGTTCCGCCGGCAGGTTTGCGAGGATGCCCTCCAGGTCCGGTGCCGCCGGTCGCGAAACGCGACGTCGCAGACCGCGCCACAATCCGGCCGGCCGGGCCACCGCGAGCACGTATGCCACGCCGCACGCCAGCCCCGCGACTATCGGCAGACCTGCCAGTTTGGCGGTCAGCGCATTGACTAGATACGCCCCGGTGAGGACGAACGCCAAAATCCGCGCGCTTATCGGCAGGGGCAGGAAGAGGAGCATTATCCGGGTTTCCGGATACAGAATGCCGAACGCGAAGAATATCACTGCCTCCGGAACTCCCCCGCCGGCCAGGCCGACGCCGAGAAGTGTCGCGGCGAGTCCGGCTCCCACCGCGCTTGCGCAGTAGACCAAGATGAACCTCCGCGTGCCCCAGAAGCGTTCCACCGCCCTGCCGAAAAAGACGTAAGTGAAGAACTTGTAGAATAGCGTCCAGAAGAAACCGCTGTCAGGGAGGAGGGCATAGGTTGCCAGGCGCCAGACCTCGCCTCGTCGCACGAGGGCCGGATCCAGCCACAGCGCCGGGAATATCGCCGGGAGTCCCGCTCGTTCCAGGCCGAGGATGGCGACGAGAACGTTCACACCGAGGATCATCATCGCGACACGGTGGTAGCGAGGTTCGGAGGACATCATTATCCGCGTTGCCGGAAGATGAAACCGGCTCGTCGCCGGAAGGGCCGGAGAACGCTCGAATTATAGCGCAGGCCTGAGGGGGTCACAAGGGGCCAGGAGGGTTTGCGCGGGAACCGAACGTGTGATATCCTCTTCGATGCGGATGGTGAGCGTAGCTCAGCTGGATAGAGCATCAGACTGTGGCTCTGAGGGTCGAGGGTTCGAATCCCTTCGCTCACCCCACCCGAAGTATGTCCCGTGGGCGCTCGCCGTCACTCCGCCCCCGGGCGTATCGTCCGACACGGGTTCGCGGCACGAGAGCCGCTCGGGGCAGGAGGATGGCGTGGCCGCCTCGAATTACTCGAACATCTGGAAGAACTGCGCCACCTGCGATTTCTGGCAGGGCGAGCGCGGGGTCAACGCTGCGCGCGACACGGTGACCGTCCAGGGCTCGGCGCAGGGCATCTGCACCGGATTCTGGAAGGGAAGCCGCAAGTTTCCCAACGACAAGTGCACCGAGTGGAAGTCGTGGCGCGAACTCACGGCCGAGCGCGTCATCAGGCATCGCGCCTGGCCACCAGCGGACTGAAGCCCGTCGCCCCGTCGGATCGGCAACTCCTTGCAAGATGTCCGGATCTCTGCTGCGGCTGCCGTCGCGTTCGCATCCGCGCGGTCAGGGGGTGGCCGTGAGCGTCTGTCTCAACTTCCGGTAATACTCTCTCCATGCAGTCTTCGTTCTCACGAGCAGGTCGTACACGAGGTCCGGGTGGACTGGCACCCCTTCCGCGGGGATATTGAGGAAACTCTCGAGTCGAATGTCGCCGTCGGCGTCGAGGTAGATCCTGCCAGGCATCCAGTTCTCTCTGTGCCATTCGTTGTTCAGCTCGAGGATCCTCGCACGCGTCTGAGGGGTCTTGAGGGACGCGGGGAGTTCGTACCAGGCCACGACTTGGACGACGCGCTCCACAACCCTGCCATGTTCGCGCGCAGAGACGGCGGTGTCCACTACACAGGGGATCTCCGGCGCGTCGTCGGGGGCCAGGGTGTACGAGAGGAGTATGTCCGCGTTATCGGTCGGGGAAGCGCGGCGTTCGGCTTCGACTCCGTATTCCGTCTGGATGTAGTCGGCGATCAGATTCTCGAGCGTCGCGCCGTCCTGCACGACGCGCATGAGCCATTTCGGGTCGTCCTTCGCCGCCTGCACGAATTGCGGCACTCCCGCGATCAGCAAGGCTGCGACTGCCGGGATGCATCGTGCTCCGAGCATGCGAAAATCCTCCGGAATGCGTGCGGGGCGCGGACGGTGAGCCGTCTGGTAGAGCGATGATAGCCGCGCCATCGGTCAAGGTCAATCGGGCGACGAAGCGGATAAAGCGAGACTCGTCCTGTGTGTCACACGAAGATGCGAACGTGATTCCATCGAGGGCTCCCCGTTCGACGTGTTGAGCGGCGGACGCGTTCGGTCTAACATCAAATGGGGACGAGGACGACGCAGATGGATGCTTTTCTGGAGAAGGTCCTGGCGACGATCCGGCGGCACGGCATGTTCTCGGATTGCAGCCGCGCCGTCGTGGGGGTCTCTGGCGGGCCGGATTCGCTCGCGCTCCTTCATGCCCTCGCGGAGTTGCGGCGCGGCCCGCTCTCCGGTGTCGCGCTGTACGCAGCGCACCTCCATCACGGGATGCGCGGGGCGGAAGCCGACGGTGACGCGCGAGCGACGGCCTCGGCATGCGACGGCCTGGGTGTGCCCTGCATCGTGGAGCGCAGTGATGTGCGGCGGCTCGCGCGCGAGCGCGGCCTCGGAGAGGAGGAGGCCGGCCGACTCGCCCGCTACGAATTCCTCGCGAAGGTCGCCAGGGACGTCGGTGCTTCCCGGATCGCGACCGGCCACCACGCTGACGACCAGGTCGAGACCATCCTGATGCGTGTGAGACGCGGAGCGGGACCGCGCGGACTCGGGGGCATACCATACGTCCGGGCCGCCGACCGTGACGGGCCCCTGCTCATCGTCCGGCCGCTTCTCGACTGTACGCGCGCAGAGATCGTAGCGTTCCTGACCGCGCGGTGCATCGCCTGGCGCCTCGACAGGATGAATCTGTCTCTGGACCACCTCAGGAACCGCATCCGATACCGCATCCTGCCATTCCTGGAACGGCAGTGGTCGAAAGATCTGCGTCAGGATCTCCTCCGGTTCGGTGCGGCTTGCCGGCGCCTGCACGGGCAGGGGATGCGGCTCGCCAGGGCCGCGAGCGGCTTCCCCGGACTGCTCGTCGAAGCCGGTTACGTAGAGGCGCCGCTGCGCTGGCTCCACGCGGTGCCAGAGGCGGCGCTGGCCGAGATCCTGCAATACTGGATGGCCTCCGCCGGCCTTGCGATGGGCGGCCTGACGGCACGCCATTACGCACGGGTCGCATTGGTAGTGCGGGGCGAGTTGCGGGCGACCACGCTGCCCGGCGGATTGGTCGTGGGGCGGCAGCGGGATCGGCTGCTCGTCTATCGTCCCTGGGACTCCGCATGCGAGGGTTTTGCCGCGCCGCTCCATCTCGACGGCGCGACGCCCGTCCCACCGTTGGGCTGCGAGGTTGCGGCGAGGGTTCTCGATGGGAGTCTCGGGTCTCTTTGGCCGCGGATCGAGAGCAAGTCAACGACCGAGGATTACCTCGACCTGGATCGTCTTCCGGAACCGCTCGTCCTGCGGTTTCCGCGGGCGGGGGATCGGATGCGCCTTCTGGGTGCACCCGGGACGAGGAAGGTTCACGACATACTCGCGGACCGCGCTGTGCCTGCGCCGCGCCGGCGCCGGACGCTCATCCTTGTGGCGGGACCTGAGGTGGTCTGGCTATGCGGTTACGGGCCGGCCGAGTGCGCGAAACTCACGAACGACACGCGCAGGGTTCTATGGCTGCGACGGCGCGGCGCTTCCTGAGTTGGGCTCGGCGCGGGGGGCGGCCGGCATGGGCGCGACGTAGGCGTCGGGGGGTTGCGGAGGCGATTCCTTTGCGCGGGCGGCCCTGGCCTGCTCGAGGTGCGCTTTCTCCTTTTCCAGGAAGTCCTTCATCATCGCCGCGGCCTGTTCCGACCTCCAGACCTCGCTCTCCGGATGTGCGCCGAACCAGGCTGCCCAGATCATGGATTCCGTGAAGAGGGCGGCGCCATCAGCGTCGCGGGCGGTGAACAGGTTCGTTTCCCTGTCGTAGGAAATGTGGATGTTCCGCCCGCCGATGGTGTCGTCGAAGTCGGTCTCGTCGTCGCGCAGTTGTCGGAGGAGTCCGAAATGATACGCCTTCGCGGTCCCATCAGGTGCGAGGACCCCGTGCACGGCCCACTTCGGATGTAAGGGGGACTTCTCGATGTCCAGTCCGTATGGTGGGAACATCACGTTGGGGCTGGCGAGGTACCGGAAGACCGCCTCGGCGAGTTTGTCGTACTCGAATCCGGTTGCAGGTTCCGTGCCCACCATGACCGTCGAGTCGGGGTGGAGCGCCTTCCAGGTCTTGAGGGAGGTGATGACCGTCTGGACCGGCTCTGGCGGTTTCGCGTCCAGCATCGGACCCGCGAGGCACTGGTGCCTGACCGACCACCACAGTGAGCCGGTGTCAAAATCGAAGAGGACCGTGGCCGCCTGATACATGAGGCCCGATATGCCGAACGTGAGGGGCTTATCGGGGTGGTCCGGGGAGGTCCGGAGCATCGCCGATGCAGCATGGGCAGACGGGGTCCAGGCCACGACCACCGGTTGACCGCCGACGACGTCGTTCACCAGTTCGTGGAGGTTGAGGAATTTGACGGGATACGCGCGGGCCTCGCCATTCACGACGATCCCTACGATTCGCTCCTTTTCGTGAAGGGTCTCCTCGGAGATCGTGGCCGCGGGCGCGAAGGATGGCTTCATCTGGTCGGTGACGCCCAGTATGGGCACGTTGCTGGGGAAGAGGAGGCTGCGCCCGCTCATGTCGGCCCGACGATGGAGTCTGATGGGGTCGAAGTCGCCCAGGCGTCGAGAGATGTCGAACAGCCCCGCGTATCTGTACCCGACGACGTTTCTGTTCTCCTCGTCCATCACCGGCAGAGGTCCCTGGGCGAGCACGAAGACCCGATCGTCGTATGTGTACATCGTGGAGAGCGACTGGGCCTCGAGTTGTCTCAGTGTGAGGTCGAGGGCCTCCTTCGACGAGAGGAGCGGGCCGGAGGGGGCGGTCTGCTGGGCGGTCGGGGTGGTCTGCTCCTTCTTCTTGCCGAAGTAGAGGCGGTTGACGATGGCGGCGATGAGAAATATCGCCGCGAGCGCGACGATCGCTATGACGCGCCAGTCGAGCGGGGCGGAGGTGCGCTCTTCGGCTTCCGCGGGCGCCGCGTCGGGCATCGCCTCGGCCTGACCCGGCGCATCGTGCCTTTCGTGTTCAGCATCGGGCATCGGAAGGACCTTTCTATGGGATCATTCGATATTGGCGTGACGCTTGGCGAGCATCTCGGCGGTGAGGTTGAGGCGGTCCATGAGCGCCATAACGACGGCATCCATGAGCAGGAGCGCAGCCTGTTCGAAGAGAGAGCCGGGGGGCTGTATCGAGCCGTCCGGGCCCGAGACCTCGCCCTTCGTGGGCGCGGGGATGGTCACGACGAGGTCCGCCATGCGGGCGATGCGGGCCTCGGGATGTGCGGTTATGGTGACGAGTTTTGCGCCGGCCTCCTTGGCGACGGCGGCGACGTGGTACACGAAGCGCGTCTTTCCTGTTCCTGAGTTTACGATACAAAGGTCTTTCGGGGTGATGGGGGGCGTCGTGGTGTCGCCGACGAAGTGGGCCTTCATGCCGAGGTGCATCAGGCGCGTGGCGAAGGCGCGCGTCATGAAGCCGGTGCGGCCCTGACCGTAGAGGAATATCGCGTCCGCGCGCGTGAGTTCCTCGACGAGCCTTTCCAGCGCGTTGACGTCAACGCGGTCGAGGACGCGCCGGAGTTCCTCCAGTATGCCGTGGACGCGACTCGCGAAGGCGTGGGGCACTGTGGGGTTTCCTCCTGTGATTGCACCTCGGGGCGCACGCGGCCGAAACGCCGGGGCGTCATCGGCTCAATACTCCTTGCGCTGGTGCGAGGTGGGTATGTTCATGGCCTTCCGGTACTTCGTGACGGTGCGGCGGGCGATCTTCACGCCCTCGGCGGCGAGTTTCCGCACGATCTCCTCGTCGCTCAGCGGATTGCGCTTGTCCTCGTTCTGGATGATTTCGCTTATCTTCTGTCGCACGGCGTCCCAGGTCTGCATCTCGCCGTCGGCCGCGCGCGTGCCACCTGTGAAGAAGAACTTCATCGCGAACAGGCCGTGGGGCGTCTCCATGTACTTGTGTCTGATAGCGCGGCTCACTGTCGCCACATGCATGCCGATGGCCTCGGCCACGTCCTGCATCTTGAGCGGGCGCAGTGCGCTGATCCCCTTGTCGAAGAACTCCCTCTGGGCTGCGACTATCTCGCGGCTGACGCGGAGGAGCGTGCGGCGGCGTTGCTGGATCGAGTCTATGAGCCATCTTGCGGATTCAAGTTTCTTCTGGAGAAACCGCTTGGTTTCGGGGGACTGCTCGTCGGCCTTCAGGAGTTGCCGGTATTCCGCGTTTATGCGCAGGCGCGGCAGGCTCTTCTCGTCGAGGCGCACCTCGTAGTCGCCGTCAACGCGCTCCACGTACACGTCCGGCACGATGAGGGGCACGATCTCGTTGTCGTACAGCCGGCCGGGCGCCGGGTTCAGCATCGAGATCGTGGCGACGGCGCGCTTCACCTCTTCGAGGCTCCGCCCGGTTGCCTTCGCGATCCGCGGAAACCTGTTCGCCTCGACGTCACGGAGATGGTTCTGGATTATCTCGCGTTGCAGGTCGTAATCCGGGTCGGCCGGGTCCAGTTGCAGGAGCAGGCATTCGACGAGGTCGCGCGCACCGATGCCCGGGGGGTCGAGGGACTGGACGATGCGCAGGGCCTGCTGGGCCTCGGGCCACGAAGGCGGGTCGTCCATCGAGGCCACGATCTCCTCGAGGGAGAAGGCGAGGCGGCCGTCGCGGTCGAGGTTGTTGATTATCGCGAAGACTGCGCTGCGGACGGGCGGCGAGATGTCGAGGAAGCGGACCTGTTCCTCGAGGTGGTCGCGGAGCGAGGGGGGTCTTCCGGGGCTGTTTTGAAGCGCCTCCAGTTTTTCGTCTTTCTCGCCCGAGTCCGCACGGCGTGCGTGGGTCTGCGTCTGCCAGAAATAGTCGTGGAAGTCACCCTCGATTCCCTCGATGCGGCTGAACTCGTCGGCGGCCTCGCGCTCTTCGCTTCGCGTTCGCTCGCGCTGCTCCTCGACCGTATCCTGTTCGGGCGTTTCCTCCATTTCGAGGAGTGGGTTTTCGAGCATCTCCTGCTCTATCCTGGCCTGGAGGGCGAGGAGGGGCAACTGGAGTATCTCGATGGACTGGATGATCTGCGGCGCCATCTTGAGGCGCTGTTCCAGGCGCGGCTGAAGGGATATCTCCATCCGCCCCATCGTCACTCCTCCGCCTCGCGACGTCCAACGATGGCCTCGGCGAGGACGGCCGGGTTGGCATGCTCGATGGCCGATCCGGAGGCCAGGCCGCGCGCCAGGCGCGTCACACGCACGCCGAGCGGCTCGAGTTGCTTGCGAATATATAGCGCGGTCCCGTCTCCTTCAAGCGTCGGATTAGTGGCGAGTATGACTTCCTTCACGCCACCCCTCTTCACCCTCTCGATGAGGGCGGGGATGGCGATGTCATCGGGACCCACTCCGTCCAACGGCGCAATCCTGCCAAGGAGGACATGATACACTCCGTGGAAGACGCCGGCGGACTCGATGGCGAAGAGGTCGCGGGGTTCCTCGACGACGCAGATGGTGGCGTGGTCGCGGCGCTCGTCGGCGCAGATCTTGCACGGATCCGACTCTGTTATGTTGCAGCAGATCGAGCAGTGGCGGACCGTGTTCGCCACGTCGCGGATCGCCTGCGCCAGATTCTCGACTTCCTCCTTCGGTGCGCGCAGGACGTAGTATGTCAGCCGCTCGGCCGTCTTGCGGCCGATCCCCGGCATTCGCCCGAACGCCTCCGCGAGGCGCATCATGCTCTCGGTGAAGCCCTGCATCCGTCGCCCCTGCCAGGAGGGTCTCTAGAAGACCCCCGGGAGTGACAGTCCGCCGGTTATCTTCGACATCTCCTCCGCATAGGCCTCGGCCGCCTTCTTCATCGCCTGCGAGACCGCGGCGGTGACGAGGTCCTCGAGCATCTGCACGTCAGACGGGTCCACGACCTCAGGGGATATTTTCACGGCGAGGAGTTCGCGATGGCCGTTGACGTGGGCGGTGACCATACCTCCGCCGGCGGAGCCGTCGTAAACGCGCTGACGGAGGTCCTCCTGGACCTCGGCTATGCGCTTCTGCATGTCGTGGGCCTGCTTCTGGATCTGGCGGAACATGCCGCCCATGCCGGTGAAGCCCTTGGTCATGGGAATCGTCCCTCCTCAGGGGATCAGTCCCGCGCCTTCCCCGACGTTCGAGCGTCACGCGGTTCGTCACCGGTCTCGACGCGGACGACCTTCCCATCGAAGGCCCTGACGATCTCGCTGACGACCTCGTCGTCGGAGGCAGGGGGCTGGCCCTGCCGTTCGACGGACCCGATCTCTGTCTCTTCTGCGGGCTGGATCACGCACCTCAGGCGCATCGGGGTGCCGAGCAGGTCGGAAAGTATCGCCTCGAGCGCGCGCCGGTTCCCGGCCTGTTCGACCTCGGCACGCGCCTCCTCCTGGGACGGGGCGAAGGCCACGGTGGCCTCGCCGTTCTCGATGGTCAGGAGGCGCCCCTTGGACAGGGAGAAATACAGCCACGAACTGTTCTTCGCGTGGGCGGCCTCGAGCAGGCGCGTCCAGATCTCCTCGAGGGATCCGGGGAGGGGTCCGGTACTCTCCCGGGGCTGCGCTGCAGGGGCCGGTCGGCTGGAAGGGGCGGCGGCTACGGCAGGCGCGAAGGTGTGCTCTGTGGGTCCCAGTGTCTCCTCGAGCGCGGCCATTCTCTCGATGAGTTCGCCGAGCGGCCGAAGGTCCGAGGATTCAGCCATCCGGATCAGGGCCATCTCCAGCACGGTGCGCTCGTCGAGACCCTCCCGCAGCCGTCTCTGCGCGGAACGGAGAATCTCGATCATGGAAAGCACGGCGTCGGTCGGGATATCCCTGCCAATTTCCACGAGGCGCGCTGCCGCATCGGCGGGTCGGTCGAGGAGGTCCTCGTCGGGACCGCAGACGCGCGCCACGAGTATGTCCCGGAGATACTGAACGACTTGTTCGATGAGTTCAGTGGCATCGAGGCCGCGCGCGAGGAAATCGTCTGCTGCGCGGATCAGTGCTGCGGCGTCCTTCCTGCGAACCTTTTGGAGGAGATCCTCGAGCGTAGCATCGTCGAGAATGCCCAGCAGATCCGTCACCTCATCGAGGGAGGGTTTATCGCCGGCGAACGAGATGACCTGGTCGAACAGGCTCAGCGCGTCACGCATGCTGCCGCGCCCCCGCTTGGCGAGGAGGAGGCAGACGTCGTCGCCGACCGGGATGCCCTCCTTTTGGCCGATTTCGCGGAGGCGCCGGGCGATGGCGGCTGTGGATATGCGGCGGAAGTCGAAGCGCTGGACGCGCGAAAGTATGGTCTCCGGCACCTTGGCCGCGGCAGTTGTCGCGAGAAAGAACTTCACGTGAGCCGGCGGCTCCTCCAGGGTCTTCAGGAGAGCGTTGAACGCCTCCGCGGTCAGCATGTGAACCTCGTCAATGTAGTATATCTTGAACCGCGAGCGGGCGGCGACATAGTTGGCGTTCTCCCGTATCTCCCTCACATGGTCTATGCTGCGATTGGAAGCGCCATCTATCTCGATCACGTCAAGGTCCTCACCCGCGGCTATCGCCACGCAGTGGCTGCACACTCCGCAAGGATGCTCCGTCGGGCCTTTCTCGCAGTTGAGCGCGCTTGCGAACACGCGCGCCATGCTGGTCTTCCCGACCCCGCGCGGACCGCAGAAGAGGTAGGCATGGCCGACGCGGCCAAGGCGGATTGCGTTCCTGAGCGTCTGCGCGACGACTTCCTGGCCGACGAAATCCTCGAACTGCGTCGGTCTGTACTTGCGCGCCAGAACGACGTAACTCATGATGCCATCCTGCGGTCAGCCGACGCCGACGGATATCTCTCGCCCTGATCCGACGGACGCTCCTCGCGCCAGCCACCGGACCGGTCGCGCGGGACGCGATGGTGTAACAACGAAAAGGCCGTGCACCTTTCCTCGACCCCGTTCGACGCCTGCCCCGCTACTTCACAACTCCAGCCAGGTAGCCCCACAACACATAGGATCACCTGCTTAGGGATGCTTCCTTCCGGACCTGACCCGGTTCACAGGCTCCTATTGTATGGGACCCAGCCTTCATCGCTGCGACGCAGCGAGACGCGACGCCGTCCGACGGGCCTCTGAAAGGAGTTCGACCCTGCTGAGGCGGGTTGCAGGAAACGCTAGGGTACCGCCAGCACCCCGTCTAGCACGGCCTTTTCGCTACAAGAATCTCGCGAATGCCTCTCTGATTCTAGCCCTGCCGAAGGGGTCTGTCAAACCGCTCAAATCCATTATCGTAATGTCCTGTGCGAACGGCCATTGCAAACTCGTGCTCCTGGCGAAGAAGCGCGGGCACCTTCCCATCGTTGTCCGGCCCCTCTGTCTCCAGTCCACAACCCTCGCCTCGTTCGACAGATCCGACGGGACGCCAGGGGCAATCGCACCCGCAGATGGTCACGGACGGTGGAAAACCATCGCAGAGCGAGGCTTGCGACGCACCGTCCGCAGTCGCGCGTCGTATGCACTGGTATGCGCGCAGTCGTAACTGCCTGTGAAACAACGGGATACTCCATCGCGCGAGCGCCTTGCGCTTCGCCACGTGTCGTTGCCCGATGGAAAGGAAATGTGGATAACCTGTGGAGAACCCGTACCCCGGCGTTCCCAGGTCGGCGCGAAATTTGCCTGTACGCCGGGACAAGGCCCCACCGCGCCTCTCGCGTGGCGAGTTCAGCCAGCGCGGAGGATCGGTTGGGCGACGCGCATTATCACCCGCCGGAGCGAGGGATTGAACGCAAGAACGGATTTCACCTTCTTCGTGAGGATGCTGAGGCGCAGGGGGCGTGTGGCCCGTGCGTAACGCTCGGCAAACCCGTCGTAGCCCTCGCTGAGCGCGCCGGCCAGTGCCGAGGCGCTGCGCAGGGCGTAACTGATGCCCTCGCCCGATGTAGGGCTGACAAGGCCTGCTGCCTCGCCCACCAGCGCGAGTCGCCCCGCGCCAAGGATCACGTCGCCGACACGTCGCGGCCTCGACAGCAACGCCCCGTGCCTGAGAATCCTACGTCCGAGGCGGTATCCAGTGCGCATCAGAGTTTCCCTGAGGCGCTCCATCCTGCGGAGGGGTTGCTGACGAGGACACAGCGAGGCGCCCACGATCAGCGCGTCGTCCTTCGGAATCGTCCAGGCATAGAAATCCGTTACACTGGGGTCCAGAATGATTGCGAAGTCGGGGGGATAGGCCGACTCCTGCCACCACTCCTGGATAGCGATGTAGCGGCCGAGTTTCTCGCGTTCGCCGGCCAGCGTCCGGCGCACAATGGAGTCAGCCCCGTCGGCCCCGACGAGGAGGCGCGCCCGGATGCATTCGGCCCGGTCGCCGTGGACCAGGTGCAGGCGGAAGCCGTGGCCCTCGTCCTCGATGGCCGCAAGACGGCGACCTTCCTGTATCTCGACCTCCGGCGGCACCAGCGACAAGAGCCAGCGTTCGAATCGTCCCCGGTCAACGTTCACGCATCGAATGCGCAGCGGAACCGTCAGGCCGGCGGATGCATCTATCACGCGCACCGAGAGGCTTTTCGGCTCGACGAGGACCTCGTCCGGGATGCCAAGGCCAAGTTCAGCGAGGGCCTCCTGGGCATCGGGGGAGAGGAGGCCGCCACAGCATTTGCCGCGGTTGCGTTCGCGCCCGCCGAGGATGAAGCGTTTTTCAATTAGAATGACTTTGCACCGGCCCGCCATTAGCCGGGCGAGCGTCGCACCCGCTGGTCCACCGCCGACGATTGCCAGGTCGTACACCTTTGCGTCCGGAAACATAAAACTCCCCTCTTCATCAGCATTATTGCCGGGAGCAATTTCGGTTTCCAGTCCTCCGCTGCGTGAACGGGGCATTGTCGAAAACGCGGGGGCGACGGTATCATTCGAGAAGAGAGGTAAACTCCGCTTTCCGGAGACCGTTCAACAACGAAGGGAGCGCGTGATCAGGCCAGGCGACATGGCGGCACTGTTCCAGGTGCAGAAGGGAGAGAGCGCGTCGCTTTTCGATGCCATTGTGCACTTTGTCGAAAGTACCCTCTTTTTCGGCGTGGCGCTCTACGTGCACGTCATGACGCCGCAGCCAGTGCATATCTTCCGCAAGATAGGCGTGGACATGCCCGAACTGACCCTGGCGTTCGGTTCCATCGGATTCCGGGTTTTCCTTCTCGGATCGGGCGGGGCCCTGTTCGCGGCGTTCCTATTTCTCTGGCTCTCGGGACGGCGTCGTGCGGGCAGGGTGCTTGCGCTCGCGAACCTTACGTGCGGTGTCATCGTGGCCACGCTGTGGCTGGTGGGCATTCTCCTGCCACTCGATGCAGCCATAGAGCGGCTACGGAACATGTCGGGGTGAGGCCGGCCGTACCACGCGCCGGATTGCGCGCTCCGGTCTGCCTCGCCGACTGTTTCTCAACCCCATGGGCTCCGGGGGAATGAGTCGGTCTCCGCGGGACCCTTCCTCGCAGAAGTATCACAGACGGCCGGATCGGGCGTTCCTGTTTCTTGACTGCCCCGGCGGGACTGATATACTCGGCTCGTATGGCGTCGGGGTGGGTCTGCCGGGAAGACGAGGATGAAGGTTGCACTCTGTCAGATAAATCCGAGGGTCGGCGACTTCGCCGGAAACGCGCGGAAGGTCTTCGATATGGGCGAGGCCGCGCGCAGACGCGGGGCAGAGATCGCGATCTTCCCGGAACTCGCGCTCATGGGTTATCCGCCTCGCGACCTCGTCGAGCACCCGAGGTTCGTCGAGGCCTGCATCCGTTCCCTGAACGATCTGGCCCGGCGCATGGCGGTGCCGGCCATCGTGGGCTTCGTGGCGCGCAACGAGAGCGGCGAGGGCAAGCCGCTGCACAACTCGGCTGCGCTCATCTGCGGGGGGCGGATAGCATCGGTGCACCACAAGTCCCTCCTCCCCGCTTACGACGTGTTCGACGAGGAGCGGTACTTCGAACCGGGCCGGATGCCGGTGCGCGCAACAGCCTGCGGCTGGCGGCTGGCCGTGACGATCTGCGAGGACATCTGGCGGTCGGTGGAGGGGCTTCGAGTGCGGTATCGCTTCGACCCGCTGGCGGTCCTCATGCAGGCTGGTGCGGACGTCATCGTCAACCTCTCCGCCTCTCCCTTCACGCTCGGCAAGATGCAGGCGCGCCGGGACCTTCTGAGGGGATTGGCGAAGCAATACCGCACGCCGCTGATCTACGTGAACCAGGTGGGGGGCAACGACGAACTCGTCTTCGATGGCGGAAGCATGGTGATCAGCGCCTCCGGCGAAGTGGTGGCGCAGGCCAGGTCCTTCGAGGAGGACCTCCTGGTGGTTGACCTTGCGTCGCTCCCACAGCCGATAAGCGAGGTGCGGGAGAGCGTGCCGGAGACGGCCTTCCGGGCGCTCGTGCTGGGCACGCGCGATTACCTCCACAAGTGTGGATTCGAGAAGGCCGTGCTCGGGCTCAGCGGTGGGGTGGACTCGGCCCTGACTGCCTGCATAGCGGCCGAGGCGCTTGGCGCGGAAAACGTGACCGGTGTCTCCATGCCGTCGCGATTCAGTTCCACTCACTCGATAGAGGACGCTGAGGTCCTCGCTCGCAATCTGGGCATAAGGTTCCTCATGGTGCCAATCGAACCGGCGCACGAGGCCCTCCTCAGGATGCTCGCCGACGTTTTCCGGGGGCTGCCGGCGGACACGACCGAGGAGAACATCCAGGCGCGCATACGCGGCGTGATCCTCATGGCCCTCTCGAACAAGTTCGGTTGGCTCACGCTGGCGACGGGGAACAAATCGGAACTGGCCACTGGCTACTGCACCCTGTACGGTGACATGTGCGGAGGACTGGCTCCCATCGCCGACGTTCCGAAGACGCTCGTGTACGATATGGCCCGCTGGGTGAACCGCGAGCGCGAGATAATCCCCGCCCGCACCCTCTACAAGGCCCCGTCCGCTGAATTGCGTCCCAATCAGACCGACCAGGATACCCTTCCGCCCTACGACCTGCTCGACAGGGTTCTGCACCTCTACGTGGAGGAGCAGAAAGATTTCGACGAGGTCGTGGCGGCGGGGGTTGAACGGGCGGTCGCGGCGGACGTCATCCGCAGGGTGGAGACGTCCGAGTATAAGCGCCGCCAAGCCGCTCCGGGCCTCAAGATAACGTCCAGGGCGTTCGGGTACGGACGGCGGGTGCCCATAGCCAAGGGGCCGCCTCTCTTGGATTGAGGTCCTCCGGCGTCCCGTCATGTGGAGGGCGAATGCGATGCGCAAGGACGCGACGCCGGCTTCCTCCGATGAGGTGGGGCGAGCGAGGCGGAAGCGATTTTGCTATGAATATCCCCGCCCCATGGTGACGGTGGATGTTGTGACCTTGCGATTGCGGGAGACCGAGGCCGAGGTCCTGCTCGTGAAGCGCAAGGCGCCGCCCCACATGGGACGCTGGGCACTCCCGGGGGGCTTCATCCGCATGAACGAGCCGCTCGAGGAGGCGGCGCTCCGCGAACTGGGGGAGGAGACGGGCATCCGGGATGTGCCCTTCTTGATGCAACTGGGCGCGTATGGCGATCCGAAACGCGATCCGCGCGGGCGCGTAGTCAGCGTCGCGTTCATCGCGATCCTCCACGATGCGCGGGTCGAGGCGCACGCCGCAAGCGATGCGGCCGAGGTGTCCTGGTTTCCGGTTCGGCGCCTTCCGCTGCGCATCGCCTTCGACCACGAACGCATCATCGGCGATGCCATCGGACGGATAATCTCCAGCGCCACGAACACCGCCATCCTCTTCGCGTTTCTGCCGCACGAGTTCACCGAGAGCCGCCTCCAGTCGGTGCTCGACGCGTTCTTCGGGAGGGCAATAGCCGCACGCCCGTATCTCGACTACTTCTCGAAGACCGGCCTCGTCCGGCGGGCTGGCCGGGGCAGGTTTCGCCTGTATCGCCCCTGAGAGGTCAACGCAATGTCACGCGGAAAGAAGGCACCGGTGCAGTCAGAAGATCCGTTGATAGGCGCGCACGTGTCCATATCCGGCGGGTTCGCCCTCGCGCCGGTGCGCGGACACGAACTGGGCTGTCGCTGCATCCAGATATTCACCAAGAGCAACCGGCAGTGGGGGGCTGCACCGCTCCAGGATGAAGACGTCGTTGCCTTCGGGGAGAATTGCACGAGACTGGGCATTGCGCCCGTGGTGGCGCACAACTGCTACCTCGTCAACCTGGCGGCCGGTGATGCGGCCACTTATCGCAGGTCGCTCGATTGCTTCTTCCTGGAGATCGAGCGGACCGAAAGGCTCGGCCTGCCAGGGATCGTCGCCCATCCCGGCTCTCATGGGGAGATGCCCGAGGAGAAGGCGCTCCGCCAGATCGCACGGGCGATCGAGGAACTCCTCGCCCGCACGTCAGGCGCTGCGGCGAAGATATACCTGGAGACCACCGCGGGGCAGGGCACCAGCCTCGGCTGGCGCTTCGAACACCTTGCCGGGATAATATCCGCCGTCGGAGAGAAGCGGCGTCTCGCCGTGTGCTACGACACGGCCCACACCTTTGCTGCGGGTTACGACATCCGCACGCCAGACGCATACCATCGCACACTGGAGGAGTTCGACAGGGTTATCGGCATCGGGCGGCTGGAGGTATTCCACCTCAACGACTCGAAGGCGGATCTGGGTTCGCGAGTTGACCGCCACGAGCACATAGGCCGCGGCAAACTCGGCGAGGAGCCCTTCAGGATGATTCTCTGTGACCCGCGCTTCCGCAACATTCCGAAAATACTCGAAACCCCCAAGGGCAAGAAGGGCCGGCGCGAGTGGGACGCCATCAACCTCGAGGTACTGCGCAGGCTGGCCCGGAAGGAGTGACCGCGCCGTCCTCGACCTCGTAACGAACGTGAGGGTGCCACATGGGCTCCAGAGAGCGTGTCGCGAGGGCACTGTCGTTCAGGGAGCCCGACAGGGTACCGGTGGACTTCTGGGCCTCCGGGGGATTCTACCAGATGCTCGAGGAGAAGCGGGGCCTCGATCGGGAGGAGTTCCTCGACCGCCACGACGTTGACCTGCGATACATCCCGGGCCCCGCCTACACCGGCCCGACCCTGGCCGGCGACCACGAAGGCGAAGCGGACATCTGGGGCGTGCGGCGACGCACCGTGAGGATTCGCACCAGGTTCGGCACCGAGACGTACACGGAGGTGGTCTCGCATCCGCTCGCTGACGCTCGGAGCGCGAGGGACGTGGAGGATTATCCCGGCTGGCCCTCGCCCGACTGGTTCGACTACTCCCCGGTCCGTGCCCAGTGCGAGGCTGTCCGTGCGCGGGGACGCGTCGCCGCGTTCATGGGCGACAGGCTGAACCGCATCGCCCAGTTGAAGCCGGCCATGTATCTGCGGGGTGTCGAACAGTTGATGGTGGACCTGCTCGAGTCGCCCGATATAGCCGAGGCCATCTTCGACCGCATCAGGACTTTTTACACCGAGTATCTGAAGCGCATATTGCAGGCGGCTGACGGTAAACTGGACATGGTCGTGACCGGCGACGACTTCGGCACCCAGCGCGGTCCGATTATCTCGCCCGGCACGTGGTCGCGCTATCTCGCTACCGGATTCCGGCGCTACATAGAGATATGTCACCGCCACGGTGTTCGAGTCTCCCATCATACATGTGGGGCGGTGACGGTTCTCCTGCCGAAGATGGTTGACTGCGGGCTCGACGCGCTCCAGTCGCTTCAGCCGGAGGCGATGGCCGCGGATTTCCCCTCGATAAAGAGGCGTTACGGCAGGCGTCTCGCGTTTCACGGTGGCATCTCGGTCCAGCAGACGCTTCCCCGTGGAACTCCCGACGACATCCGGCGCGAGGTCAGGGAGCGGGCCGAGGTTCTCGCGCCCGGTGGCGGATACATCTTCTGCACCGCACACAACGTGCAATCGGACTGCCCGATAGAGAACGTGGAGGCTCTCCTGGTCGCATACCACGAGTCAGGCCGTTACCCGCGGTGAGCCAGGGTGCGGAGGGCGACGACGTGTGGGGACGTGCTTCCGGCTCCACCCCGTGGTTGCGGCTGCCTGCCGCCCCACCTATAATGATTCGGACGGGCGCTTTTCGGGGGACACAGGGTGAGCCTCCTCCAGGTACGCAACCTGAGGAAATCCTTCAACCGCCGCGAGGTGGTCAGGGGGATAGACTTCGACGTTGACTCCAGGGAGATCGTCGGACTCCTGGGGCAGAACGGCGCCGGGAAGACGACGTCGTTTCGCATGACGATCGGCATGATCTCCAGGGACAGCGGCGAGATAATCTTCATGGGCGAGGACGTGAGCGATCTTCCGATGTACCAGCGTGCCCGCCGGGGGATCGGTTACCTCTCCCAGGAGCCATCCGTCTTCCAGCGGCTCACGGTCGCGCAGAACGTCGAGGCGATACTCGAGACCTTGAGGCTCTCGCGGCCGGAGCGAAAGAGGCGTCTCGCGGAACTCCTCGACCGCCTGGGCCTGACGCCGCTGGCGAAGGCGCGCGCCGACACACTGTCCGGCGGGGAACGACGCAGGCTGGAGATAACGCGCGCCCTCGCGACCGACCCGCGGCTCATCCTCCTCGATGAACCATTCAGCGGCGTTGACCCGATAGCGGTGAACGAGATCCAGCAGATAATCCTCCAGTTGCGCGATTCGGGAATCGGGATACTCCTGACTGACCACAACGTGTACGATACGCTGAGGGTGACGGATCGCTCTTACATAATCGCGGCGGGAAAGATAGAGGCGAGCGGGACGCCGAAGGAACTTCTCGACAATCCCAGGGCGCGCGAACTGTACCTGGGCGACCAACTGCACGAGGGACATATTGAATGGCGGGCACCGGTGAACCGGCCGAAAGCCGCCACGGCGCCGCCCGCCGCGCACGGCGGCGTGCGAGAAAGCCAGCACGAATGATACTGCGTCGCGCGCCGCCAACGATACCGTGCCGCACCTACTCATATGGTTGATCTCACCCGCGAGGCCGCTGGCGAGGCAGGCTCGGAACTCATCGCTCGCGACGCGCAGGCTATCGCCACCAACGCATCCCTCGCCGTTTTCGGCCAGGTGGTCGCGCTCCTCGCCGGGCTCGCCTGCACTGTCCTCACCATCAGGCTCCTCCCCGACCGCGCCGCCTATGGCCGATTCGCCCTGTTCTTCATGCTCCTGGAAGTGGTCTCCCATTTCGTCAACTGGCCTAACATGGGCCTCGTCAGGTTCGGTCGCGAGGAACTGGCGCACGAGGAACGGCTCGGGGATACCTTCTGTGCGCGCATGGTCATCTTCCTCGGCTGCATCGTCCTGGTGGGGGTGCTCCTGTTTGCCTCCAGCGCTCCTCTCGCCTCCTACCTTGCGCTCGACCTGCCCGTGCATCGGCTGCTCCTCGCCTACGTCGCGCTGAACGGATTCGTTCTTCTCGCGCAGGGGGTCTTTCAGACCGCCGGTGACTTCGGGGCGTATGCCTCGACGCAGGCGGGCGTCAAAATCCTGAATCTCATTTTCCTCCTGGCGCTGTTCGTGCCGCAGGTCGTGCGAGCCACGCCGGGCCGGGTGCTCCTGACGCATATCGGTTCGTTTTCCATCGTCGCGATGGGATCCTTGATCGCGTTGCCCTGGCGTAAGATATGGCCTGCAAGGCCGAACCTGCGCACGATGGCTCGCGTGGCGGCCTATTCCTGGCCACTTCTGCCCGCGGGACTTTCCGCGCTCGTTGTGAACTGGATAGACTTCGTTGTCATCAGGCGCGTCGCCGGCGACGCGGCCGTGGGAGTGTATGCGGTCGCCTACCAGCCGGTCGTGGTCCTCATTGCGCTGAACGTGGCGTTGATGAGTGCAGTCCAGCCGCTACTCGTATCGCTTGTCCTCGCCCGACGTCGCGACGCTCTGGTCTGGTACCAGACCGACGCGCTCCGCCAGGTCGGATGGGCGCTTGGAATGCTCGGCGTCATTCTGTCGCTGGCGGCGGAACTCATCCCGCCGGTGGTCGGTGGGCGCTACGCCGCGGCGGTGGAGCCGTGCCAGGTGTTGATGGCCGGGGTGGCCTTCTACATGTTTTCGGGTTTCCAGTCGGCATATGCCAAGGCGCTCGACAAGGTGCGGTCCGTGCTTCTGGTCGGGGTGGTGCTGGCAGGCCTCAACACCGTGTTAGACCTGGCGCTGGTGCCACGGTTCGGCATTTCCGGGGCGGCAGTCGCGACCACCGCTGCGTATGCGATGAGCGGTCTCTTCTATTTCCCGATTCTCAACGGCGACAGGCGCTTCCGGCCCGAGAGGCCGATCAGCACTTACTTGCCGCTTCTCGGCCTCGCGCCGACGCTCCTCATGGCCGCGGCATCGCTGGCGTTCGACGGCGTGCTCCCCCGCGTGGGTGTGGCGTTGGGACTCCTTTTTCTCTGGGGCGCCCTCGCGCGGGCGATCGGGGTCTTCCCGCGGAGGACGCTCGAGGTCATCGCCGGTGTCCGCATGCCCTCATGGTCGAGACGCGTCGTCGCGACCTTCTACGAGGTGCTGGGATCGTGAACGGGAAAAAGCCCCCGCCCGAAACGCATCCGGGGCGGATTTTGCTCGTTTGTCTCAATAACCTGGGCGATTGCATCCTCTTCCTGCCGGTAGCGGCCGCACTGAGGGAGCGGTATCCGTACGCCCACATGGCGCTCCTCACCAGTCCCGTCGGCGCGGAGGTCGCGGCGCTTACCGGTCTGTTCGACGAACTCGTCGTGCCGCGGCGCCGTCAGACCGGCCCGAAGGCACGATACCGCGCCTCGGCACTCCTGCTCGCCGGCAGGGTGAGGCGAGGACGTTACGACGTTGCGGTGATGGCCTCGGGCGAGAGTTCGTACGTCAGCGCGCTCCTCTTGCTCGGCGGGGTGAAGGTCCGAGTGGGGTTCGACGACTGCAAACTCAGGTGGCTCCTGACCCACAGAGTCGTGGCCCGGTCTCGCGAGAACGAGGCTCGACGCAATGCGAGACTTCTGGGCGCGCTGGGGCTGCCCGCAATCGTCAAACGTCCTCCGTGCCGGACATCGCCCGAAATGGAGATGGAGGCGGGCAGGCGACTCGCGGACGCGAGGGTGCCGGAGCGTGGCGAGACACCGCGGGTCCTCGTTCATCCGGGTTCGGCGAGGGTCAACCGGCGCTGGAGCGTCTCGCGCCATGGCGAACTGTGCCGCAGACTTCTCGATGAGCGGGTCGCGCGGCCGATCCTCCTGGAAGGCCCCGCTGAGACTGGTCTCGCGGAGCGGGTCCGCGACGCCGCTGGCGTCGAGGTTCCGATCCTGAGGGGGCTGGGAAGCGTCGGAGTTCTCGCGGCCGCCATGAAGGAAATGGACCTGTTCGTCGGACACAGCACGGGAACCCTGCACCTGGCCGCGCTGGTCGGCCTGCCCTCGGTCTCTCTCTGGGGAGTCAGCGACCCCGTGGTCTGGGGACCCGCCTGGGACAAGGAGTTGCACGCCGTGATAGTGTCACCGGAGGCGCCGCCAGAGGGGGCAGAGCCAGAAGAGGATTCCGCGCATCCGTGCATGGACGCAATAAGCGTGGAAGCCGTCCTCGCTGCCGTCCGGGAGCAGATCGGGAAGGGCCGCAATCGGTGAGGATACTCCTGATCAACAAGTTCTATCGCCTGTCCGGCGGGGCCGAGCGGCACCTGTTCGATTGGGAATCGCTCCTGCGTTCCCGCGGACACGATGTCAAGGTCTTCTCCATGCGCCATCCGGAGAATCGTCCGTGTGAGCAGGAGAAGCATTTCGTCGAGGGCGTCGAGTTCGGCATGGCTATGCCCTGGCGGAACCGCATGGCCGCCGGTCTGCACGCCATATGGAACGCGGAGGCGCGCGACAGGCTGGATGGCCTTCTGCGCGAGACGGGCCGGCCGGACGTAGCGCACCTGCATTCCTACATGTTTCATCTCACTCCCTCGATATTCCTCCCACTCCGCCGGTTGGGCGTTCCGGTGGTCCAGACGTGCCACGACTACGCGCCCGTGTGCGTGAACCAGCATCTGTACGACAACCGGAGTGGTAACATCTGCGAGGCGTGCCTCCATGTGGGGCGCCTTGCGCCCCTGTGGCGGCGATGCATGAAGGGTTCCTTCCTCTGGAGCGCGGCCGGCTGCGCGGCGGGGCTCGTGGACCGTTACCTCGTGGGAACGAGGCGGATAGTCAGCCTGTTCTTCGCGCCGAGCGAGTTCATGAGGCGCAAACTGGTCGAGGGGGGGCTCCCGGCGGAGCGAATTGTGCACATGCCTCACTTTGTGGACGCCGAGTCCATCGTACCCGCCGATACGCCGGGCGAGTTCATCCTCTTCTTCGGTCGCCTCGTGCCGCAGAAGGGCCTGTTCACGTTTCTGAGGGCGGCAGCGATGCGGCCCGATATCCCGTGTGCGGTTCTGGGGGGTGGGGACCTGGAGAAGGCCGCAGGCGAGTGGCTTCGGGACCGCGGCATCGCAAACGTGCGCCTCCTCGGACGGCTGGACGGCGAGGCGCTCTGGCATGCCGTGAGGCGGGCGCGGGCCGTGGTCGTTCCCTCCGAGTGGTACGAGCCGTTCGGCCTGGTCGTCCTCGAGGCGATGGCTGCAGCGAGAGCCGTCATCGCCTCCCGCATCGGGGGTCCTGCCGAGATAGTGAGCCACGGCGAGACCGGCCTCCTCTTCGCTGCCGGTGAGGCCGATGCGCTGAGCCAGGCGATGAGTGCACTCTGGCATGACCCAGACCTGGCAATTGCGATGGGAAGGGCCGGTCGCGAGAGGGCATTGCAGCGGTACCGACCGGATGCTTATTACTCGCGCGTGATGGCCCATTTCGAGGCGCTGGTCCGATGAGGCCGACGGACGCTGTCATCGCGGTGACGTGGCGCTGCAACGCGCGCTGTCGGATGTGCGGCATCTGGAGACAGGATGCCGGCGCGGAATTGCCGGCCGATGTCTTCGCGAGACTTCCAGGGACGTTGCGCGACATCAACCTGACGGGTGGAGAGCCGTATCTGCGCGAGGACCTGCCGTCGGTGCATGCCGCGTGCCTGCGGGCCTGTCCCCGCGCGCGGACCATAGTGAGCACGAACGGTCTCCTGACGCAGCGGATTGTGGCCTCGACGCGAGAGATGGCCCGGGAAGAACCCGGACTGGGAGTGGCCGTGTCGCTGGATGGTCCACCTCATGTGCACGATGAGATGCGCGGCGTCGAGGGGGCGTACGAGCGCGCCCTGACGACGGTGCGTGCGCTCCAGGACGCGGGCCTGTCGAACATCCGCCTGGCATTCACCGCGACGGCCAGGAACGTCGCTCACATGGCGGAGATATACGATCTCGCGAGGGACATCGGCGTGGAGTTCACGTGCGCTGTCGAGCACGTCTCGGAGCATTACTTCCACACCTCTGGACCGGCGACGCCTCTCGATGCCGCGACCCTGCGCTCACAACTGGCGGCGATAATCGAGCGCGAACTCGGCACGTTCTCGGTCCGCCGGTGGGGGCGGGCCTTCTTCATTAAGGGCCTGTACGACTTCGTCGGGCGCAATCGCCGTCCGCTCCCTTGCAGGGCCGGTCGCGACCATTTCTTCATGGACCCGGCGGGCAACGTGTTCGCTTGCAACGGGGCGCCGTTTTACATGGGAAGCCTGAACGAAACCGACTTCGACTCGATCTGGCGCTCCGCCCAGGCCGACGAGGCACGCCGCAGGGCTGCGGCATGCCGACCCGGCTGCTGGATGGTGTGCACGGCGCGGACGGCCATTCGTCGGGCCTGGCCGCGCGTCCTTGCCTGGGGGCTGGCATGCCGGCTGCTCGGACTTCCGGCTATCGGAGAACGCCCATGAGGATCGCGATGATCGGCCAGAAGGGCATCCCCGCCACATACGGCGGGGTGGAACGGCACGTCGAGGAACTCTCGGCCAGGCTCGTCGCAAGGGGTCACGATGTCACCGCATACTGCCGTGCGCATTACACGCCGCCCGGCATTTCCGGGCATCGCGGCGTGCGGATACGCAGGCTGCCGAGCATCGCGACCGAACACCTCGACACCATCACTCACACGGCCCTGGCCGCAGCGGAGGCATCTTCGAGACAGTTCGATGTGGTCCACTTCCACGCGATCGGACCCGCCCTGATGAGTTTTCTGCCCCGGATCTTTCCGTTTCGGCGCCACGGCGTCGTCGTCACGGTTCATGCCCTGGACCATCTGCGGCGCAAGTGGGGCCCGGTCGCCCGCTGGTGGCTGCGACGGGGAGAGTGGGCGGCCACGCATTTTCCGCACCGCACGATAGTCGTCTCGAGGCGCCTGGAGGAGCACTTCGCCCGCAAGGGTCGTCGCGTCGCTTTCATCCCCAATGGCGTCCCTCCCGCGGAGGCGGCCTCCCCTGGGGTTCTCGCGGATATCGGCCTGGAGCCGGGGCGGTATGTGCTATGGCTCGGTCGGTTCGTGCCGGAGAAGCGAGTAGAGGACATAATCAGGGCATTCGGGCGCGTGCGCAGTGACCACAGGCTCGTCCTTGCCGGCGAGACCGATGAAGGTCCATACGTGCGCGGGCTGAGGCGTATCGCAGGGGGCGACAGGCGCGTCGTCTTCGCAGGCGGCCTCTACGGCGCTGCGAAGGTGGCAGCGCTCGCGTACGCGACTCTCGTGGTGTCCGCTTCGGAACTCGAAGGGTTCCCCATCGCCGTACTCGAGGCGATGCGATATGCCAGGCCCATACTCGTGAGTGACATCCCGGAGCATCTGGAGGCCATCGTTCCGGGGAAGACCGGCTTCGTGTTTCCGCTGGGCTCGGTGGACGCGCTGGCCGAACGCATGGATTGGGTGTTATCCCACCCTCAGGAGTCGGAGGCCGCTGGCCGCCAGGCCGCCCAGGCAGCCGACGCCTACGACTGGGATCGCGTCGCCGAGCGCACCGAGGCCGTCTACGAGGAGGTCGCGGCGGAGGCCGGCATCGGGGCGCCGTAGAGACGGTCCTGTACGGCAATCGCGACGCATCCGACGAGGAGAGCCAGCGTCACGGGGAGGAGGGGCGTGAGGACCTTGACCTGTGGAACGGCGACGCCGACCACCCCCGCGACGTACAGCGCCACGACCCACGTCCAGCGCGCGGCGCGCACCTCACCTGGTGCACATGCGCGCAGCACCACCGCCGAGAGGGGCACGATGAGCAGGAGATGGTGGCTGGTCAGGGATATCTCGCTCAGGAGAAGGACGCCGGGAGTCACGGTGGCGAAGAGAACGGCCTCATGGGCGGGCGGTTCGTCTCTTCGCGCGCACGCCAGCCAGATGGCTACGAGCGACACCGCGATGACTGCCTGCGCGGTCCTTGCGATCCGCCGGACGGTTTTCCGATCCAGGGAGGCCACGTTCACGTGCCCTCCTTCGGCGGCGCTGCCGATCGTCGGCCGCAGGTAACGCTCGAGTGCCCCCGTCAGCGACTGGTTCGATGGTCGTGCCGCGTTTCCGACGACCGCGCCGGCGCCTTCCGTCTGGTACGGTGCCACGACTCGCCGATACCATGAGAGGTGGAGGTCCCAGGCTCGCTGCGGGCCGAACACGGCCACGGGCAAGAGCACCATGCACAAGATCACCCCCGCGACCATCCCGGCCAGGGCCGCCCACCGCCTCGTGCAGAGAAGATAGATCCCGAAGAGGCCCGGCAGCACCTTGAAGGAGGCGGCGAAACCGAGGAGAAGTCCTGCCAGGAAGCATCGCCTCCTCAGCGCGAGAAGCATCATCGCCGCGGAGACGGGCCCCAGCACCAGCAGGTCTGTCTCGCTGCGGGCTATCGCGTCTGCCGCGAGCGGCGCCATCAGGACCAGGACGAGCACGAACTTTCCGAATCGGTGTTCGCCGTCGCTCCATCGGGTGAGCCACCAAGCCGAGGCGATCCCGAGTCCGAAACTAAGCGTGTAGTACAGGGCGCTGCCCAGGCCGAACACGCGCCAGGGGGCCGCGAACGGGAAAAAGACGATGTTGAAGAACGGGGGATAGGCGCGGACGTGAAATCTGGCCGGGTCATACGGGTCGAGACGTTCGACGATCGTGCCCCACGCCTGCTTCGCGAAACCCCGGAACTCCGAGGAATAATAGCGCGCCTGGCGGTCGCCGCGCCGGTCTATCTGCATCGGCGAGTCGTACCTCAGGCGGTCAACGTACTTCCGCTTCGGGAGTTCGGCGCGAGTCACGACCACTACCCCGAAGACCACATAGGCGAGGCCGATCAGGACGAGCGAGGTGCGCCTGGCATTGGGGCGGTCGAGAAGGAGCGAGGCGGTGCGCAGCAGGCGGTCCATGCAAATCTCCCTGGTCGTCGCTAGTCTTCCGCGTATGCCCGCTCCGTCGCCACTCCGAGCAGGTCGTGAGAGCCGCCGAGCAGATTCTCCGCCGCCTTCATTCCCATCTCTATGTAGCGGTCGCCACTGGTGTACCTGAAGAGACCATTGCGCCCTGCACTCTGCAAGTTCGTCAGCCCGCGGAGGTACTCGAAGATCACCCGCAGTCGCTCGCGGTAGTCTCCGGCGTAAAGCGGATAGGCCTTCCGGAGGCGCACGATCGTCGAATCCTCGACGTCATTTTCCTCGATCAGTCCTATCTCGGCCAGCCTCCGCGCCACGCGTCGCGCCAGGGAACCCGCCGGCTCGCTCCAGACGGGGTCCGTCTCATAGCAGAAGATCTCCACGACGAGGCTCGTACTGCCCCCGGGTGCCATCGCGCTGCTCCAGTTCTTCGGCTCGTGCATCCGGCCGAAGAAGACATCGTCGCTGGAGAAGTATATCCAGTGGTCCGGGGTAACCTGTTCTCGGCGGAGGGCGAGGAACACGATCACCATGTCGCGATAGCGGAGCCCAGCCGCTGCGTCGCGCACCTGCGCCGGGGGCTCCGGGCGGAGCAACGAGACCAGGTCCGAGACAGGCATTGTGCTGATTACGGATGCGGGCTCCAGGGATTCCTCGTTGCCACGGGTCCGCCAGACGATCCTCGTGACGCGGCTGCCGTCGTGGTGGAGCCTGACGACAGGGGATTCGGTGCGGACGGTGCCAGGGGCGAGTGTGGCTGCGATCGCCTCGGGTATGCGCCCGAAGCCGAGGCGCGGGTAGAGGAACTCCCGGACCAGGCTCGGGGGGCCGCCATCTCTCCGGAAGAGCATGTTGCGGACTGCCTCCCGGAAGGAGAGGCCCTTGATCCTCTGCGCGGCGAAATCTGCCTTGAGTTCGGAGCACGGCACGCCCCACACCTTCTCGCTGTAAGGTCTGAAGTATATCTCGTAGAGTCGTCGGCCGAACCGGCTGACGACCCAGTCCTCGAACGTCTCGTCGGCGGGCGGCGCGACCAGGCCCCGCGCCCTTTGCCACACATAACTCGAGACCACGCGAGCCGACCCGATGGGTCCAAGGGCCGCCAGGACATCGAAGAACTCCAGCGGGTACTCGACGAACTTGCCATCGAGGTATATCCGACTGCGCCTGTGGACGGTGAGGAGTTCATCGCCGAGGAGGTCATGCACCATGCGGAGCACCGCCTCGTTCCGGGTGTAGAGGCGATGGCCGCCGAGGTCGAAGCGAAAATCGCCGAACCGGACGGTAATCGAGGCGCCGCCGATGTCGCTGGCCGATTCGAACACGATGATCGGCACGCCGCTGCGGTGCAGCACATGCGCGGCGCTCAGGCCCGTCAGGCCCGCGCCTATGATCGCAACGGGTCGCGATGAACCAGTCCCGCTCATGAGATCCTACCTCGCTCGGCTTCGACGAGTTCCCGGCACGTGATGGCCCTCGGCGCCACTCGACCGAGGATACGTTCCATCATCCTCCAGGCTTCCTCTCCGACCCTCCTGCGCAGGACCCACCGCAGGGGCGGCCTCAGAACCGCTGCAAGGGGCGGGTCGGCCAACTCGTGCAGGTGCAGAAACATCGTCCTGGCGGCGGGCGACACGAGCCGTTCTCCCACTGGCGCAAGGAGCCGCAGGTAGGTCAGGCTGAAGGGCACGAGCCCCGTGCGTAACGTGGTCACAGGCACCTCCGCCACTTTCCCCATCCGCTCGATGCGCCATCTCTCGGGTCGGACGTTCCTCCGCGAGGGCCAGACGCTACCCATCGAACTATCGTAACCGTAACCGGCCGCGGCGAGTTTTTCAAACCAGTCTCCGGCGGGCCGCAGGAAGGGGGCGCGAAAACCCGTTACGCTGATTCGCAGGCGGTCTTCCAGCCGCTCGCGCGACTCGCGCAGTTCTCTCTCCACCTCCCTTTCGGGCAAGCGGTCGAGCCTGCGGTGGGTCAGCCCATGCGATGCCACCTCGTGGCGCTCCGTTATCTGGCGCAGCGATCCGGCACAGGTATCGAGGAGGCTGGCCACGACGAAGAACGTGGCCCGCGTTCCATATCTGTCGAGTAGCCTACAGAACCGCGGCAGGACATCGCGCACGGCCTGGTCGCCGCGGATTCCCCAGTCCGGCTCCACGTCAACCGTCAAGACGAAAGGCGGTTCCTGAGCGCGTTGCACCTCGGCCCTCGCGGTGTCCCATTTTCGAGTGGCGACAGAGTGTATCAACCGACTGGCGACCAGGCAATTCCTCTTCTGCCAAATTGACAGTGTTCTCGCGCGCGTTTACAATCCGTCTCGACCCCGCACGGTCGTGAGTAGGTGGCGATGATCTCCGTTGTAGTCCTCGCCCACAATCATGCTCCTTACACGCGCGAGTGCCTGCGCAATCTGCTGGCCAGCCAGACCGACGATTTCGAGGTGATCGCGGTTGACAACGGTTCGATGGACGAGACCGGGGCGGTCCTCGAGGAGATGCGCGCGGCGGCAGCGGCTCGTGGGGTCGCGATGACGATACTGTCGCCGGGCCGCAATCTGGGCTGCTCGACGGCCCGCAACCTGGCGGTCTCGAGGGCGGCCGGCGACGAGGTCGTCTTCGCCGACAACGATACCACGTTCCCCGATCCTGCCTGGATGGAAAAACTCAGGGCCGTTCTACGCGAGGAGCGGGACGTGGCGATCGTGGGGCCCAAACTCTGCTATCCCTTCGAGCCGCACTGCATACAGTGCGCGGGGGTCGAGGTTTCCCGGAGCGGGAGGGTACTCTTCCGCGGCCGCGGCGAGCCTGCCGACGACCCGCGTTTCAATCAGCGCGCTGCTGTCCAGTGCCTGATAAGCGCCTGCTGGATGTTCCGGAAGTCCCTCTACAGCGAGATCGGCGGACTCGACGAAGTCTATAACCCTGTGCAGTACGAGGACCTCGATTTCTGCTACCGCGCCAGGAGCCACGGGTACAGGGTCCTCTACGTGCCCGAGGCGGTTGTCTATCACTGGGAGAGTATCACCTCCGACCGCACCCCCTCGCTCAGGAACCGATACGTCATCATCAAGAACGGCCTCACGTTCAAGCGCCGGTGGCGTCACATGTTCGAGAAGGAGGACGGGCCTCCCGACGATGCCACCCGGTGGCGTCCCCTGGAACTTCGCTCGCTCGACGGTACACCCCGCATCCGGTGAGAAGCGCATGGCCGCTGAACGCATCGAGGACACGATCAAGAAGATGATGGTCGAGCGCCTGTTCCTCAAGATGAAACCGGAGGACATCGGCGACGATACCCTCCTGATGGAGGACCTGGGCGTGGACTCGGTGAGCGTCTTCGAGATAGTCGTGGGCCTCGAGGAGGTATTCGGCGTCACCTTCGAGGACGACGAATTCGACATCCAGAACTTCCGCACGCCGAGGTCGGTTGCCGACTACGTGCGGCGCAAACTCGCCAGCCGGGACGGCGCATGAGCCTGAGCGATGAGGTCTTCTTTGTACTCAGCGGGGGACTGAAACTGCTGGCCGTTTTCCAGCCGGCAAACGACCGGGCGCGCTTCGGGATACTGATGGTGCACCCGTTCGGCGAGGAGAAGAAGTGCGCGCACCGCGCATTCGTGGAGACGGCCCGCGCCCTCGCGCGACACGGCGTGGCCTCGCTGAGGTTCGATCTCAGGGGCTGCGGCGACTCCGAGGGGGATTTCGGCGAGGCCACGGTCCGCTCGTGGATCGAGGATGTGCGCGCGGCGTGGGGGGTGTTGCGCGAGCGATTGCCAGATGCGCCGCTCGGCCTCCTCGGCCTCCGTCTGGGCGCGACGCTCGCCTCGCGCGCCTGCCGCGACGTCGGGCCTGTCCGGGCGCTCGTCATGTGGCAGCCCATCGTCGAGGGGCGTGCCGAGATCTCCGGCGAACTCAGACGCCTCCTCGTGCAGGAGATGGTGTCCCGCGGGCGCGCCGGACGCCGTCGCGACGAGATCCAGTCACGACTCGAAAGGGGCGAGGGAACGGTGGCGCTCGACGGGTACCCTCTCACCCCCGCGATGTACCGCGATATCTGCGCCATGCGTCTGTCGGACGACGTCCCAGCGTGGCCGGCCTGCGCGGGCATAGTCCAGTTCGGGCGGTCCTCGCCACGGATCGAGGCATTCGCGAGGGAGGCCCGCTGCCGCCTGGGCATCGTCGCCCTGCCGCCGATCTGGGTGCGGTCGGATTTCATCCCGGGTCCTTCCGCGGGAGACCTTCTCGCCCGCGAGGCCGTCCTGCCGTTCCTGGACGCGGAGTGAGGTGAAGCCATGACAGGTTCGCCGACGGAGAGGCCTGTCTCGTTTCCGAGCGGTGGACTCCTCCTGCGTGGAATCCTGGGCATGCCGGATGGCGCTAGGTCTTGCGGCCGCGGTGTGGTGCTCGTCCACGGCTGGGGTGGATATCGCATCGGGCCGCACCGCATCCTGGTTCGCACGGCGCGACTGCTCCTCGGGCGGGGCTTCGCGACGCTGCGGTTCGACCTTCGCGGCCGCGGCGACAGCGAGGGGGACGGCACAATGACGGACCTCGACGGGATGATCGAGGACACGTCGAACGCGGTCGGCTTCCTCCGGCAAGAGTGCGACGTGGGGCGCATCGCGCTCCTTGGCATATGTTCGGGCGCCAACGTCGCCGTCGGCGTCGCAGGCATGGACCCAGGGGTATCCGAACTCGTCCTCTGGTCGGTCCTTCCCTTCAAGAGCCAGCGTCCGCTTCGCCGGCGTATCGCGCGGATGCGGCATTACGGCCTCGTTTACCTCCGAAAGGCCTTGAGCGCGGGTACCTGGGCGAGGCTCCTCCGGGGGGAGGTGCGCATCGGCGGAGCCTTTCGCGCCATCGTGGGCGAGCCCGCAGGAATCAGCCGGGGGCGCGATCTCAAGGACTCCCGCCGCGACCTGATGTCCGCGTTCGCCTCCTTCAGGGGACGCGCCCTGTTCGTGACGGGCACGCTCGATCCCGAGGGCATGGAGGGCAGGCGCATCTTCATGCCCTTCTGCCGCCGGCATGGCATCCGCGCAGAGTTCGAGTTGGTCGAGGGAGCCGATCACTCCTACTACGATCCGGCCCACGCTGAGGCGGTGGTGGAGCGGACGCTGTCCTGGCTCCTGGACGAGAGCGCTTCGGGCGGGACACGATGAACGATCGCGCGGACACGACTGGTGGGCCTTCCCCCATCGGGTACCGGATTGCCCGTGGTACGGCGATCATCGTTTTCATGTGGGGGTTCTGGAAACTCGGCGGTTTCGTCATGCTCCAGGTCGTGAACGCCTTCTACGGGAAGGGGCCGATCCTGGACGCGTACACCGCGGTATACAGGCGCGTGATATATCTCCTCTTCTACTCGAGTCTCCTGAAGGTGGTTCAGCCGGCCTTCATGCCGTTGTTCGCGGAGTTGAGGCACCGGCGTGGCGATCGCGCGGCGTGGGAGTTTGCGAGTACGGTCCTGAACCTTCTGATGGCGCTCGCCCTCGGATTGTGCGTGGCGGGATTCGTCTTCGCGAGGGAGATCGTGGCGACGCTCCTGCCGGAGTTCTCCGCTGCGCAACTGGACGCGTCGGCGGCGCTCCTGCGGTGGATGGCGCCGGGTCTGCTCGTGGCCTCGTTCTCCATCGTGGCCCTGGCGATACTGACGAGTTACAAGAACTTCACGTATCCGGCGGCAGCGGATGCGATTCAGAAGTTGACCTGGGCTGCAGCTCTCGTGCTCATGCTGGGCCTGTTCGGTTCGATATCTGCACCGCGCTCGGCGCCCACGCTCGTCGGCGGCGCGTTCCTCGTGGGTTGCGGGGCCCAATCGGCGGTGCTGCTTCTTGGCCTTCGCGGGCACCTGAAGATGTACCGTCCGGGGTTCCCGGCGGCGGCTGGCACGCGCCTGACCGTGGAGGTCATGTGGCTCGCCGGCGCGCTCGCGTTCTGCTTCTGCTCCGCGCAGTTTCTCGACCTCCTCGCCTCGCTGCCTGCCTCTCACGCGCTGCACATCGGAGATCGCAGCAGACAGTTTCTGCTGTTGACGGTGGTGGTAGTCGCGGCGAGCGGGTATGCGGGATCGCTCTGGCTCCGGGCGAGGGGTCGCGCGAGCGCGATGGCCCGCTTCGCGGCCATGACGGCGCCGCTGATCGTCGGCGTCGTGTTCGCGCGTTACCGCAACCTCTCGGAGGGCTTCTTCCAGTCGTACCTGGAGCCGGGCCGGTTCGGCCTGGCCGAGTTGGCGCGCTCGGTGGCCGATCTGCCCACCGTCCTCTTCGGATATGCGCTCAGCGTCGCCATGATCCCGTTCCTCTGCGACCTCGCCGCCCAGCAGAGGCGCGAGGAACTTGGCGCGCTCGTCGGCCGGACGCTGCGCTTCATGGCCCTGTTCTTTGTGCCGCTCACACTGGTGGCGCTGGTGCTGAGCGAGCCTGTCATGCGCCTACTGTGGGACCACCGCGGGACGTGGAGCGCAAGTGACCTGGCCTTCGGCGGCATGGCGCTGGGGATTCTCGTCCTTCAGATACCCTGGCTCGCGTTCGAGAACGTCCTGATGCAGTCGTTCTTCAGCCTGCAGGATACTGTGCTGCCGACCGCAATGGGGATTATCTTCTCGCTCCTCCAGGCCCTTGGCCTTTATGTCCTGATAGAGGTTCTGGACCTGGGGGGATGGACCGCGGTCGTACTGTTCGCGTCGGTGCCGATCAGGGTGGCGCTGAAGAACGTGTGTCTCCTCCTCTTCCTCCGGCGCCGCCTCAGGCTCCAGAGGAGGGGAGAGGTCGTACCGTTCGCGTGGCGGCTCGCCGTGCTGTGCGCAGTCACGGCGTCGGCGGCATGGCTCTCGTGGGTCGTAACCGCGCGCGTCGTGCCGATATCGTGTGCCTTGCCCGTGGTTGGCGGGCGGGCAATCGTGTTGTTCGCCCTCGTGAGGTGCGTCCACGTCTTCCTGCCGGCGGCCGTCGCAGGCGTTGCCTTCGTCGCGATGGCGCACGGCCTCGGGTTCGAGGAGTTTCGCCTCGCGGCGGGATGGCTCTCGGCGCGCCTGGGCCGGTCACGGACTGCCAGCGCCGGCGATGGACCGGCGAGGGGCTAGCCAGGCGGCCCATCGGCTCCTGGCGCGGAGCATGGCATCCGTCGGACGCACGAGTAGTGCTGAATTTGCCCCACCTCACTTGCGCCCGCTTGCAGGTTGGACTATCCTTGTTGAAGAGCGCTTCGCAGCGCGTGGGGAACCGCAGTGGCGAAATATGCGTCCAATAAGTGAGGTTCAGTGGTCTTTTCGGTCAGGAGCCAAACTATGAGTCGCCGGTTATGGCTGATGTTCGTTCTGTTGGCATTCCTGGGTGTGCAGGCGGTGTGCGCTGCTCCGGCTCCGCCGCAGGAGGCCGACCGTGCCCGCCTGAAGGCCGAGTTGGAGAAACTGTACGCTCAGTCGCAGCCGTTCCAGGACCTGTTCCACAAGGCCATCGAATACGTCTTGCCATCGGTGGTGAGCATCTCGACCACGCGCACGATCCGTGCGCCGACGATCGAGATACCCTTCGATATCCCCGAGGAGATTTTCCCGTTCCGGTACAGGAGGGGGATGCCTCCGGGCGAGAGGGAGTTCAAGACGTCGGGTCTGGGATCAGGCTTCATCATTGACCCGGCGAACGGTTACATCGTCACGAACTACCATGTCGTGGAGGACACGAAGGACGAGGACATCAAGGTCCAACTCTACGACGGCCGTGAGTTCACCGCGAAGAAGGTGATGCGCGACATCAACACCGAGGTTGCGGTCATCCAGATAGAGGCGAAGAATCTCGCGGCGCTCGAGTGGGGCAAATCCGAGGAGCTCCGCGTGGGCGAGTGGGTCATCGCCGTGGGCGCACCACTGGGCTTCGGCAACACCGCCACCACCGGCATCGTGAGCGCCACGAGTACGCGGGAGCGGTACATCGCGGCGGGCAGGCGCTTCGACTTCACCCCCATCCGCGAGCGATCCCCCTATGCGATCGAGGATTACATCCAGACCGATGCCGCGATCAATCCGGGTAATAGCGGCGGACCGCTCGTCACGCTTCGCGGTCAGGTGGTCGGTATAAATACGCTCATAGTGAGCCCGACACGCACCTCAGCGGGCCTCGGCTTCGCCGTGCCCCAGAAGATCGCGCAGCCCGTGGTCGAGCAACTCATCGCCACCGGCAAGGTCGTGCGAGGCCACCTGGGCGTGCAGATAATTGATCCCGCCAATCTCACTGATGAGTCCGCGCAGGAGATGTTCAACGCGAAGAGCGCCGACGAGGTCTTCGATACCTACAAGATAAAAAAGGAGGACGAGGGCACGATCGTGGCAGCACTCCTCCCCGGCGGACCTGCCGAGAAGGCAGGCGTACAGGTCGGCGACCTCATCCGCGCGGTTGACAAGACCCCGACGCCGAACGCCGATGCCTTGCGCGAGGTCATCGCCGCGACCCGGCCGGGCACCGAAGTGACGCTCAAGGTGCGCCGCAAGGGACGCGACCAGGAGATCAAGGTGACCCTCGGCGAGCAACCGACGGGCGCCGTCGCCATGGGCGCGGGCGAGACGACGGAGGTATCCGAACTCGGCATGGAGGTTCAGACGCTGACGCCCGATGTGGCGGAGGCTCTGGGCTATCCTGCTGGTCTGAAGGGAGTGGTGGTGACGGAACTCGCCGACGACGGCCCCGCTGCGAAGGCTGGCATCGAGGTGCGGGACATCGTGATGGGCGTGAACAACCAGAGTGTGGGCAGCGCGTCGGAGTTCGAACAGGCGGTCCGTTCCGCTCGTGGCAAGAGGATCGTCCTGCTCGTCAGGAGGGGCGACGTCACGAGACTCGTGCCGGTCGAGCCGAGGTAGGATGACGGTCTCAGGGGGCGGCGCGGAAGAAGTCGCGTCCGCCCCTTCGCTCCTTCCGCAGGCTCCCTCTCCGGAGAAGGTCGGCAACGTATTTCGCCGCCTCGTTCGGGTGGATGCCAAGGCCGGCTGCGATGTCGTCCAGCGTCACGGGACGGCGGCGAACCATCTCCAGGACGTCTTCGGCGCGAGCCCGAAAGGACGGGGCCCCTTCCGCGCCGGGGAAGTCGGCGATCACCTCCGCGGGTGGTGTGAAGAGACGGGCTAGAAGCCGGAGCCTTTCCTCCGGTACGGGCATGACGCCCGGCTCCGCGGTTGGTCGGACCGCGGTGTTCAACTGCACCTTGTCGGGCCGGATTCGCGCCGCCAGCCGGGCGATGCTGCGGACATGCTCCTCGCTGTCGTTCAGCCCCTCGACAAGGAAGACCTCCAGCCATATCCGACCCTGATATTCTTCTCTGAACGCGGCCATGCCCGCCACGATGCCCTCCAGCGTCAGGCCGGGCGCAGGACGGTTGATGCGCTGGAACATGGCCTCGTCTCCGGCATCGAGCGAGGGGAGGACCACGTCGGCCAGGGCGCAAGCGGCGCGCACATCCGGCTCCGTGAGAAGCGTTCCGTTCGTCAGGATAGCGACGGGCACATCGGCGATCTTCCTGATGCCCCTGATGAGTTCGCCAAGGTCCGCGTAGAGCGTCGGCTCCCCCGATCCGGAAAGTGTGATGTAATCCGGGCGCGGTGAGTCGGCCAACTTCGCCCCGATCTCCTCCAGGACGGTCTCCACGGGGACGAACGACCGCCGCTCGGTCGTCCGATCCGTGGTCCGCCCGACCTGACAGTAGATGCAATCCAGCGTACAGGTCTTGCGTGGTACCACGTCCACGCCGAGCGAGCGCCCCAGCCTGCGGGATGGCACCGGGCCGAAGATGTGGGCAATTTTCGGACGGTCACCGGGCAAGGTCCGGACCTCGCTCTGAAGGCGCCTTCTTGCTGAGTGCGGCTGCCAGCGCCTTCGCCTCCTCTTCCGTGAAGTCCCCCACGAGGACCATCCTCTCCTTGACCCTGCCTTTTACCGAGGTCACGGCGAAGACGCGGCCGTCAACCATGATCGCGAGCCACGGCGTCTCCTCGTAACTCGTACCGTCGGGCATCGTCACGGTGCGCCGCCCCTCGGAAAGCGCCTTCGAAAGGCGGCGGACCGCTGTGCTCGTGAGATGGAGCCTCACCGCGGGACGGGATACGGGTCGGATGCCGGTGTCCTTGTGGATGGTCATCTGCCTCACGCTGAAGGCCTCGGCCGACTTGATGCCGGCCTCGGTCACGATTGGCTCCTCGGCCACGTAGAGACGTTCGCCCGTGTCGGGGTCCTTTGCCTGAACGAGGTCGGGGGAACGCTCCGTGGTGGCGAGGTGTATGCCCACGCTGACCCCTTCGGCGTTGGCCGCCATTGCGCCGCCGAGCGCCAGAACAAGGATGAGTACCGGGGCCACGATGGTGCTGTGCCTCACGTCTCCTCCGTCAATCGTTCCGGACCTCACTGCATCGTAACGCAGCGCCGGCGTGACCGCAACCTTCCTTCCCGTCCTGTCGCGTTTTCCGGCGAGCGCGCGGGTGTGTATAATGTTCGCCGGACCCAACAGGCGAGTGTTTCATGTCAGAACGAGCCAGTCTGAACCAGATCACCGTATTCCTCGAGAACCGCGCAGGGCGCCTGGCTGCGATCTGCAACGCGCTGGGCCAAGCGGGCGTGAACATTCTGGCGCTGAGTCTTGCCGACACCGCCGAGTTCGGCATACTGCGGCTAGTCGTCAGCGACACGGACAAGGGTCTGGCGGCGCTGTCGGCGTGCGGCTTTACAGCATCGGTGTCGCGCGTCGTGCCGGTCGAGGTTCCGGATCGGCCAGGCGGGCTCGGCCATGTGCTCGGCGCGCTCGAAAAGGCGGGCGTCAACGTCGAGTACCTCTACCCGTTCAGCACGGGCAGGGAGGGGTTCGCCACGTTCGCCTTCCGTTTCGACAACACCCGCGAGGCCGTCCGCGCGCTGAGGCAGGCCGGCATAAAGGTGCGGGTGCGCAGCCAGGAGGACGCTTCAGAAAACTGAACCATGGAAATCTGGAACCGCGAACAGGAATGCATCTCCTTGAGCCGGCTCCGCGAGGTGCAACTCGAGCGCCTGCGGGCGACGGTCGCGCGCTGCGCCGAACTGGTGCCCTTCTATCGCGAACGCCTCAGGGCCGCGAAACTTTCCGCGTCCGACATCTCGTGTCTCGAGGATCTTGCCCGCTTCCCTTTCACCACTGCGGCGGATCTCGAAGCGGCATATCCCTATGGCCTCCTGAGCGTCCGGGTGGAAGAGGTCGCCTCGGCGCACCCTGTGTGGACCCTGGACGGCCGGCCGTGTCTGGCCGCCTATACGAGGCGCGATCTCGACGCGTGGGCGGAGATCAGCGCACGGCTCCTGACGATGGCCGGCGTGACGCGCCAGAGCGTGGTGCAGGTCGCCTTCGGCCAGGGCATGCTCGCGGAGGCGTTCGGACTTCACCTGGGTGTGGAGCGGATCGGAGCGCGGCTCGTTCCGGCAGCCGAGGGCGACAAGAGGCGTGTCCTCCAACTCATCTCGGACCTGGGAGTGACTCACCTCGCGTGCACCCCGCGCTTTGCCATCGAGGTGATCCAGGCGGCGCAGGCGGGTCGTCGCAGGTTGCGCGGCTTGCGCCTGAAGGCCGGCATCCTTGGCGGCGAACCGTGGTCGGAACGGACGCGCCAGCGCATCGAGTCGGCCCTTGGCGTCGAGACCTACGACCACTATGGGCCGCCGGAGATACTCCCGGGCGTCGCCGCCGAGTGTCGCATGCGCGACGGCCTCCACATATTCGAGGACCACGTCCTCGTCGAGGTCGTTGACTCGGAGACCGGACGACCGCTTCCGGACGGAGCCGGCGGAGAACTCGTCCTCACCACGCTGACCATAGAGGGATCGCCAGTCCTGCGCTATCGCACGGGCCTGCGCACGAGCATCATACGGCATCCCTGCGCGTGCGGTCGCACCTTCGCGCGCATGGGTCGCGTGACCAGCCTCGGCGGCCGCGCGCTCGTGATCCGGGGCACCGTGGTCCTCGCCGACCAGATCGAAACCATTCTGCGCGAGTCGGCGGGTCAGGTTCCCGTTTATAGGATCGTGCGCGACCCGGAGGCTGTGGCGGAGGACCTCGAACTCCTCGTCGAGGTCAACGAGTCCCTCCTCAGCGACGCCATGCGCAACCTGCGAAACCTCGAAACGCATGTCAGGGACAGATTTCTCCGCGAGATGTCGCTGACCGTCCGCGTCCGGTTCGTCGAGCCGGGTTCGCTCCCGCGCGTGTCGAGACCCGAGGAACGCATAGTGGACGCGGGCTGACACCCCTGCTTCAGCGCCTGCTGACGGATGATCCCGACGCGACCGCGAGCGCACTCCGTCGCAGCCTCCTCGTCGAAAGCCCGTGGAGGAGCACCGCCCCCAGCCCCGCTGCGAGACCCCCGAGGTGGCCGAGATAGGAGGTGCCGGTGAATCCGTTGATCTGGAAATACGCACCCACCATCTGCAATGCGAAGTAGAGTCCCAGCGCCCATTTGGCGCGGATGCGAAGCCACCTGAGCCAGACCATGTATCCGAAGCGGAAGAGGAATCCGAGGCGCACGTCGGGAAACGTCACCGCGTAGAATGCAATGACAGCGCTTATGCCCGCGCTCGCCCCGACGCAGGGCGTTTCCGCATGAGGCGCGAAAACCCCGTGCGCGAACATTCCCGCCATGTGCCCGCACAGAAGGAGAAGGAGGAACCTGCTCCTGCCCAGACGATCCTCCACGTTGTCGCCGAAGACGATCAGAAAATACATGTTTCCCAGAAGATGGAACAGGCCGCCGTGGAGGAAGAACGACGTGAGCAAAGTGGCTCCACCGTATCGCGTCCATTGCGAGGGTATGAAGCCGAGCGCCTCGAATGGGGTCCCATGCCAGTCACCCCGGGGCAGGAGCGTTCCGGAAGAGCGAAACAGAACGAAGAAGGCCCATGCCGTCGCCGCGACGCATGCCAGTGCAACGCCCCACGTGGCCCACGGCCGCCGGGATACCTCCGGCGCGTCGAGTTCCACCGGCATCCCCAGGAAGCCCGCGGCCCACTGCCAGCCAGAGGCCGGGCCGCCGAGCGCGCCGCTGCTGGCCTCGTACTCCTTCTCAAGACGCTGCACCTTCGCGAGGGCGAGCGCCTCGCGCGACTCGGGGGACATCTCCGGCGCCCCCGCAGGGGTGGGCCGGACAACTGGCACCGATTCCATCTCCCCGCGGTCGAACCAGACTGCAGCGCAGACCGTGCACACGTCGAGCGACAGGCCAGCGGTCGGCGCATCCATCCTCACCTGCGCCATCGGGCGACCGCAGTACGGGCAGGGACGGAGGCGCGCCACATTGGGCTGCCGCGCCCGGTTCCAGAGGAAATTGAGGAACTCCCTTCCCGCTCCGAACCGCCTCAGGACTGGCAACGTGGCACCGCGTCCCCCGCATCGCGGACACGCATGGACGATGCCGTGCTGCGTCTTTCGGGCCGATAGCGGCACTTTACACGTCGGACATTCGTTCATCCTGCGCTGCCTCGCCGGGGAAAGGATACGCTGGCCCGGCGCACCCGTCAAACTCCTTCGGAGTTGACCGGCTCATGGCATCGTGCGTAGCATGACGGAACGCAGGCAGCATGGTCTGCGGGTCAGGCTTATCGAGGAGCGATGGGTTGGCTGTCGCAGGGAACCTGCCCCGATTCTTACCGACCAGTCTGGCCGAGGCCCGCGAGCGCGGCTGGAAGGAATTGGACGTCGTCTTCGTCACGGGCGACGCGTACGTGGATCACCCGGCGTTCGCCGCGGCGCTACTCGGACGAATGCTGGAAGCACGCGGGTTCCGGGTCGGAATCATAGCGAGGCCTCGTACGGACCGCGCCGAGGACATCGCCGCGCTCGGAAAACCGAGGCTTTTCTTCGCCGTCGCCCCGGGCGCGGTGGACTCGATGGTGAACAACTACACCGCACAGAAGCGGCCCCGCCGGACCGATGAGTACGCGCCAGGGGGTCGCGGAGGCGGGAGGCCGAACAGGGCGCTCATAGTCTATTGCAACCTGATCCGCAGGGTGTTCGGCAAAGATGTCGCCATCCTCGCGGGCGGCATCGAGGCCTCCCTTCGCAGGCTCTCGCATTACGACTACTGGGACGATGCGGTCAGGAGGCCGATCCTCCTCGACGCGCCCGCCGACGCGCTGGTCTTCGGGATGGGCGAGCGGCCGCTCGGCGAGATGGCCGAGGCCATGAAGGCGTGGGAAGGATCGTCGAGGAGGCCGGGAGAGGCCCTCGCGGAAGTCGCCAGGGGCACGCGGGGAGCCGTATGGCGCACAGCCGCGTCCGATGATCCACCCGCGGGATACCACTGTCTCCCGTGTTTCGAGGCGGTCCGGGACGACCCGCACGAGGAGGTCAGGGCGTTCAACGAGGAGAGGCGCTTTCGCGCTCGCGGGGTCTATCAGGACTGCGCCGGGCATCGCGTGGTCGTGAACCCGCCCGCGCGTCCTCTCACCGTGGCTGAACTCGACGCAGTTTACGCGCTTCCCTTCACCCGGCGCGCCCATCCGTCGTACCGCGAACGCATTCCCGCCCTGGAACAGGTGCAGTTTTCGGTTACGAGCCATCGCGGCTGCTTTGGCGGCTGCGCTTTTTGCGGTATTGCCTCGCACCAGGGCAAGGTCGTGCAGAGCCGGTCGCGCGAATCCATACTCCGCGAGGTCGAGGCGATCGCGGCGCACCCGGACTTCCGGGGCACCGTGCGCGACATCGGCGGTCCCACCGCGAACATGTGGGGTCTCTCGTGCCCGAGGGCGGAGAGGTGCAATCGGCCGAGTTGCCTCGCGCCGGAGATATGTCCGCAACTGTGCACGGACCAATCGCCATATGTGCGGCTTCTCGACGCGGCTGCGGCGACGCCCGGCGTGAAGCACCTTTTCGTGAGCACCGGCATCAGAATGGACCTCGCGCTCCGGTGCCCCGGTCTCATCGAGGCCCTCGCCCGTCGGTACACCAGCGGATACGCCCGTGTCGCGCCCGAGCACATCCTCCCTCACGTTCTCGAGGCGATGATGAAGCCAGCCGGCCGGTACTTCGAACGATATCTGGCCATCTTCCGCGAAGCCGCGAGACGAGCCGGTAAGGAACTCTACGTGCTCCCGTATTTCATGGCGGCGCACCCTGGGTCGCGGCTCGAGGATATGATCGAGGTTGCGCTACTCCTGCGCCGGGAGGGGTTGAGGGTGGAGCAGTGTCAGATATTCACTCCCCTTCCGGGCACAGCGAGTGGTGTCATGTATCACACGGGAATCAACCCGTTTACGGGCGAGCCGGTATTCGTCGAGCGCGACATGCGGCGGCGGGAAATGCAGAAGGCCCTTGTGCTGTATCACAGGCCGGAGAGCCGCGGCCTCGTGATGGAGGCGTTGAAGATTTGCGGGCGACTCGACCTGGCTCGTACACTCCTGCCGCGACGGATGGCGAAGGCGCCATCGCGCGGCCGGGGCAGGCAAGAGCGATGAATCGGACGAGCGAGGAAAGTTCGTCGTCGCGCGGTGGACCTTCGGGCGCAGATTCACGGCGTGCGGGCCGGGTCCTCGCGCCAGTCGTCCTGATGGCGGGGCTCGTCATCCTGGCTGCCCTGGTGTTGCCGGGGATGGGATGGGGACTGCCCTCGACGAGACGGAACGAACTCACGCTCGGTCCGGACCGTGGCCGGTGGCGTGCGCCGGTGCTGCGCCCGGGCGAGGCCGAGGATCCCTGGGCGGCGTATCCCAATTACCTGCCGGGTGCGCCGGAGCGGAGGGGCTCCCTGCCGCGCAGCGCGTTCAATCCGCTGCGGTCCTACCATCCAGACGAGTACGTGATACTTAAAAGTCTGAGCGGGATGCGTCCTGCCGAGGGCCGTCTGTTCCACGGTTTCTTCGGCTGGCCCGCGCTCCAGTTCTACGTCCTCGGAGCCTCCATGAAGGCGGCGTCCCTCCTGGGTGCGGTGGAACTGCGACCCGATATGGACTATTACTTCGCCCATCCCGGAGCGATGGCTGCCATGTACCGCGTGGGGCGCGTGGTGACGTTCCTTTTCGCCGTGGGCTGTCTTCTGGCTGTGTGGCGCGGCGCGTCGCGGCTTCTCGGCGAGTTCGGCGGGGCTTCTGCCGCCCTCCTGCTGGCCGTCATGCCCATCTTCGTCGTCAACTCGCGCTGGATGACCGGAGACGTGCCGATGCTGTTCTGGCTCCTCCTGACGTTCCATGCTGCGGTGCACATCGCCGAGGGGGATGGGAGGAGGTGGTACATCTGGGGAGGGATCTGCGCGGGACTGGCGGCTGCGACGCGCTATCAGGGTGCACTGGCCGCGTGGCTGGTGCTCGTGGCGCATCTGATGCGGCGGGGCGAGACCGAGGAGGGGCGGGGCGTTGCCCGACGGCTCGCCTCCCGCCTGTGTGCGGGGCCGCTCTGGCTGGCTGCGATCCTGGCGATCGGCGTTTTCCTCGCCACGAACCCGTATGTACTCGCGCGTCCGGCGGCGTTCGTCCGCGAGGTCGCCCGCGAGTTCGCGAGTGCTCGCGTCGCGCATGCCTTCTTGCTGAACCTTCCCGTCTTCGTGGCCAACGGCGCCGGCAGCACGATGGCCGTTGTGTTCGTCGGCGCCGTCCTGATGGCAGCACGGCTGCGCGAGCGTGGCCCGGCGTACCTCCTCCTCGCGTTCGGTCCCCCCGGTGCCTTCCTCCTGCTCCAGAGGCCGACGATGCTCAGGTATGTTCTGCCGGTCGCTCCCTTGTGCCCTCTCCTGATCGGCTGGGCGCTTGGCAGGCTTCACCGGCAGGGTCTCGCGGTGAGACGCAGGGGCGCATGGGTGGCGGCGCCGCTGCTCGTGGTGGCTCTGGTTGGCCTGACGGCGGTGCAGACGGGATTCTACTGCCGGCTGTTCTGGGACGAGGCAGCCGACACGCGGACCCGGGCGGGAGAGTGGATCGCGCGCCATGTACCTGCGGGGGTCACGGTCGGCGTGGTCGCGAAGCCGGGCGAGCGCGACTCGACGCCGTGGCAGTTCGAACTGCCGCCCCTCGACGAGCGCGCCTACCGGATCGTCATCCTTGCGCCGTGGCGCGAGGGATGGCAGGACGATCCCCCCGACTACGTTGTGGCGAGCGATCTCCAGTTCCCGCCGCTGGCCACGCGCGACCCCCTCGGACCGACCGAGGAGAGATTCCGATCGGAGATTTTCCGGGGTGGCGAGCGGTACGCGGTCGCCGCAAGGTTCGAATGGTGGCCGACTGGCATGCGAACCCTTCTGCGCTCGGCTCCACAGGATATGCGCTACCCGAACCCGGTTATCGTGGTGGCGCGAAGACGATCGAGGTGAGGCGAGTTCGATGTGTGGCATCTGCGGCATCGTGGGAACAGGGGCGGGCGCATGCTTCGATGGAGAGACGATCCGCCGCATGCGGGCGGTCATCGAACATCGCGGGCCTGACGACCGGGGTGAGTATCTGGCGGATTTCTCCGCTGGCGACCGGCGCGGACGGGTCGGTCTGGGCCATGCGCGCCTCAGCATCATTGACGTCGCGGGCGGTCATCAGCCGCTCGCCAACGAGGACAGTCGGATCTGGATAGTCTTCAACGGGGAGATATACAACTTCCTGGAGATGCGACCGGCGCTCGAGGCCCGTGGACACCGCTTCCGCACGCGATGCGATACAGAGGTCATACTCCATCTCTACGAGGACCACGGTGTCGAGTGCCTGCGGTTTCTGCGCGGGATGTTCGCCTTTGCGATCTGGGACGCGAGGTCGCGGACCCTCTTCTGCGCGCGGGACAGGATCGGGCAGAAGCCGTTCGTCTATCGCACGGAGCCGGAACGATTTCTCTTCGCCTCGGAGGCGAAGGCGCTCCTCCAGGCCGAGGGCGTGCCGCGCGAGGTCTGCCTTCCCGCGCTTCATCACTTCCTCACGTATCAGTACGTGCCTCACCCGCTGACGATGTTCGAGGGCATCCGCAAACTTCCGCCGGCGCACTACCTCGTCTGGAGGGACGGCCGGGTCGAACTTCGCGAGTACTGGCGTCCGCGGTTCGCGCCGGTTCCGGGTCGCCGCGTCGAGGATTGCGCCGATCGTCTGCGGGAACTCCTGACCGAGTCGGTCCGCCTCAGGCTGATCAGCGACGTGCCCCTGGGCGCGTTCCTCAGCGGTGGCATCGACTCGAGCATTGTCGTGGGGCTCATGGCGAAACTGTCGAGCGGCCCCGTGAGGACTTTCTCGATAGGATTCGAGGAGAAGCGGTACGACGAGTTGGAGTACGCCCGGCTCGTGGCGCGCCATTTCGGCACGGAGCACATGGAGTTCATCGTTCGCCCGAACGCCATCGAGATAATCCCGCGGCTCGTCTGGCACTACGACGAGCCCTTCGCCGACTCGAGCGCCATTCCGACCTGGTACGTCAGCGAGGTCACGCGCCGGCACGTCAAGGTCGCGCTCACCGGCGACGGCGGCGACGAGGGATTCGCTGGATACCCGCGCTACCTTGCGGTGAAACTCGCTGCGTGGTTCGACCGCCTCCCACGGCCTGCCAGGGCCATTCTCTCTGCACCGCTCTGGGGAAAGATGCCGATCTCGGTTGAGCAGAAGACCTTCCGCCGGAGGCTCCTGAGGCTTCTCCTCGCGCTGCGTCTGCCACCCCGCGAGCGATACGTGCGCTGGTGCGCAATCTTCGACGACGAGCGCAAGAACGCCCTCTACGCTCCAGCGCTGCGCGAGACCCTCGCCGGGGATCCCTCGTGGAGGATATTCGACGCGGAATACGATAAGGCGCCAGAGGCCGATTTCATCGGGCAGACGACCTTCGTTGACTACATGCGGTATCTGCCGGACGACCTGTGTTGCAAGGTGGACGTGGCGAGCATGGCGCATGGGCTGGAATGCCGGTCGCCGTTCCTCGATCACCACCTCGTCGAGTTCATAGGCACGCTGCCGACCGACCTGAAACTTCGCGGCCTCACTGGCAAGTACATACTGCGCCGTGCCTTCGCCGATCTCCTCCCCCGGCGCATACTGAAGCGCGGCAAGATGGGGTTCGGCGTTCCTATCGCAGAATGGTTCAGGGGCGACCTGAAAGAATATGTCCGCGGTGTCCTCCTGGACCGGCGCACGCTCGAACGCGGCTACTTCGACCCCGGCGCAGTGCGGTCGCTCGTCGAGGAGCACATCTCGTGCCGCTTCGACCACGGCTATCGCCTCTGGTCACTCCTCATGTTCGAACTGTGGCACAGGACGTTTCTGGACGGTCCGCCCCGACCGCCGACGCGATGATCGGTGAGGATATGCCATGCGAACGAAATCCCGTGCAGTATGGGTCCTGATGTTTCTGGCGCTGGCTTGCTGTTGTTGTGCGTTTCGCGCCGCGCTCGCACAGGACGAGTTCCCCACGTTGCAGCCGGCGCGGGTGTTCAGGCTCGAACAGCCCACGCCAGCCAACCACGGGGGCGTGTTCGCCCACGACCTCGACCGGGACGGCCGACTCGATTTCGTCGTCACATCGGACGGCCACGTCGGAGCCTACGCCCACGATGGGCATCCGCTCTGGGTGAGGAGATGTGCGATCAGGCTCTTCTCGTCGTTCGGTCTGCATCATCCCAGCGCCATCGCAGGCGACATGGATGGCGACGGCCGCGAGGAAGTCGCCTGGCTCGCGGATGCGAACCGGATCGAGATCGTTGACGGCGCAACCGGCGAGACGAAGCGCATTCTCCCGTGTCCTGGCGAACCGCGCGCGATGGCAATCGCGAATCTGAATGGGGCGGGCGATCGCGAGGTCATCCTGCAATATTCCCAGACCAGACTTGTAGCCATGTCGCTCGAATCGGGTGCCGTGCTGTGGGAGACGGATGAGTATCGCGGCATAGAACATAGCCCGCTCAGGCAGGCCGACCTCGACGGAGACGGGCGCGACGAGATCGCCGGCGCGAGCATCATTGACCACGACGGCCGTCGGATGAACGAGTGGGACCTCGGCGGTACGTACCTCACCATGGACAGCATCGTGATCGCCGATGTCGTGCCTGGACTGCCACTGGAGGTAGTTCTCGCGGAGCAAAGGGGGGACAATTCTCACACAGTGGTCGTGGCGCCCGACCGCGTTGTGTTCCGCGCGCTTAACCCCTGGAACTGGGAGGACCCCGACAAACTGGCCGTGGGCGACTTCGACCCCGCAAGGCCGGGCCTGGAAGTCTTCAACAGGTCGTCGGGCGGCGACGGAACCGCACCGAGAGGAAGGGAGGAGCCCTACGCCAACGAGATAGCGCCCTGGGTGCTCGACGCCACCGGTGTTCTGATATCGAAGTACTATTTCAACGACCACAAGCCAGAGTGGTGGACAGGGCACGGGTTGGAGGAGATATGCCGTATAGACTGGGACGGCGACGCCGCGGACGAGATAGCAGGCAAGGAGCGACACAAGAACGGTGCCGGGGCAGTGGTGAGGCCCATAACCGGCGAGTTCGTAGTCGTGCTCCCCGCCAGAGCGGTCCGGATATACGTCGCCGACGTCGAGGGCGACAGCCGCGAGGAGGTCGTCCTGATTGACGAGGACGGCACGGTGAAGATATTTGCGAATCCGGCGCCGAATCCCAATCCACCTCGCCCGTCGCGGTGGGAGGATTCCGCTTACAGGCGTCAGAAGCAGAACTGGAACTATTACTCGCCGTGACCGTGGTACGTCGCGTCACACACGGGTAGGCCTGGAGAGCGTCGAGTAGAGCGGCTCCGGATAGCGAACGCCGAACACCACGCGCGCCTTGACGGGGTCCAGACCGCCGTCAACGTCCATCATCTCCTCGATCACATGTCCGCAGAGGACCTTGCCGACGACGAAGCTATGGTAGCCTATCTCGAGTTCCTTCCAGTACCGGCATTCGATGTTGGCCACGCACTCGGCGATCATGGGGACGGCGACCCTGGCGGCGGGTTCAATGGTGAGTCCTGCGAGTTCGACCTCGCTCTTGTCGGGCGGGATGTCCTCGCCGCATATCTCCAGCGCCCTGGCGTGGTCGAGAGAAGGGATGTTGATCACGAATTCCCCGCTTCTCCTCATATTCTGATAAGTGTGACTGCGCATGCCGATGGCAATGCCGATCTCGTCGGGTCCCACATTGGTCCACGCGCCGAAGGTCCCTGCGTTGACGATGCCGGTCGGGTGCAGCGTGGTGATGATCATGCAGGGGCGGGTCCGCGCCAGTGTCGTCACCCGGCTCGTCACGAGTCGCTTCTTCATGCGAGTTCACCGGTGGTGCGGGACACTCTGCGGACGAAGAGGAGATGGCGCGCCCAGGAGGACTCGAACCTCCAACCATCGGCTTCGTAGGCCGCTACTCTGTCCGATTGAGCTATGGGCGCCCAGCACGAGTATATCCGGCCTTGCGCGGCGTTTCAACGTAGTCGGGCGCGGCAAGAGAAGTTCCGCGGTCGGCGTTCATTCCGGCTGGAGCATGCGGCCCGGCAGACGCCGCGTCCGACGCCCGTCGCGGATCACCAGCTGGCCGTTGACGATGAGATGCCGTACGCCTGCGGTCAGGTTGAATGGCTTCTCGTAAGTCGCTCGATCCCGATACTCATCAGGCACGAAAACCGTCACGTCGGCATATGCGCCGGGACGCAGGAGACCCCGGTCCTTCAGGCCGAACCGCTGCGCCGGCAGGCTCGTGATTCGCGCGATGCCCTCTGCGAGCGGCATCAGCCGCCTCCTCATGACGTACTCCGAGAGAAAGCGGCCGAACGTGCCGAAGGTCCGCGGGTGAGGCCGCCCCACCGCCGTGGGTCCGGCGAGCGAGCGCGATGCCGAGTCGCTCCCGACGAACACGAAGGGCCACCGGTAGATGCGCTCGAGATGCTCGTCGCTCATGTCGAAGAAGATCGCCGACGTATCGAGGTCCGACATTGCGAGGATCTCGCATGCCGCCTCGACGGGTTCCACATTGAGGCGCTCGGCGACTGCGGCGACACTGAGACCCTCGAACTCCCTGGCAGCACCTCGGGCGCTGGCGACGACAACCGCATCCCATGAGTCCGCCCGGCGGTTGAGCCGAAGCGCCTCCATCTTCAGACGGCGGCGCGTCCGCGGGTCGCGCAGGCGCTTGAGCGCCCTCTCCCTCCCACCCACCATGAGCCAGGCCGGGAACACGCTGGAGAGTCCGGTCGAGGAGGCGACGTACGGGTAGCGGTCGGCCGCCAGGTCAACGCCTCCTGCGCGCGCCTCCATCAGAATCTTCTCCAGTCGGTCGAACTTCCACCAGTTCTCCGGTCCGAAGACTTTGACGTGGCTAACCTGAAGGCGCACCGCCGCGGAGCGGGCGATCCGGATGGCTTCCCTGATAGCACCGAGGAGAGGCCGCCCCTCGCCACGGATGTGGGTCACGTATGGTCGTCCGAACCTCGCTGTCGTGCGACAAAGCGCTATGATCTCATCGGTCGGGGCGAAGACCCCCGGCGGGTATATGAGGCCCGAACTCAGTCCCAGCGCGCCTTGCTCCAGAGACTCGGCGAGAAGGTTTTCCATGCGCCGCAGTTCGCGCGGCCGTGCCGGTCGTGCCGCCTCGCCGACGACCGCAGCCCGGAGCGCTCCGTGGCCGACGAAGAAGCCGCGATTGATGGCGGTGCCGATGCTCCGGATGCGATCGAAGTATTCGGCGGCGGTACTCCAGTTGACCTCGATGCCTTGCTCGAGCAGTGCGCGGCGCCGCTCCTCCATCCCCGGCCCGGCCATCGGAAACAGCGAGTAGCCGCAGTTGCCGCTCAACTCGGTCGTGACCCCCTCGTGCACACGTCCCTGCGCGGACGGATCCAGCAAGGCCGTCTCGTCGGAATGGGCGTGCACGTCAATGAATCCGGGCGCCACCATGCAGCCCCTCGCGTCGAGCGTCATGGCGCTCTCACAGCGTAACCCATTCCCGATGCGAAGGATACGATCGCCGCGCACGAGGACGTCCGCTCGACGGGGAGTGGCGTCGGGCCGTCCGTCGAGAACGGTACCATTCCGGATCAGGAGCAGATCATTCATCGCGGGCTTCGCCTTCAGTCGGAGGGCCTTGTCACGACAATATATAGGGATGTGCGGGGTACGTCAAACGCGGCTGGTTGTAGCGATAAGTGCTTCCGCGGTGTTGCGCCTTGACAATAATTCGCTCGGGGTCTTAGACTACGCCGGACCGCACCGGCGGGGGCCGTTACCGCCTCAATATCTCAACGATCGCTCAGGTGGGGACAGCATGAACGGGGATATTTTCGAGAGCATAGCGGATCTCGAGAAGCGCGCAGACGAGATAGTCGAGAAGGCGAAGGCCCAGGCCAGGGCGGTGCGCGCCGAGATGGAGAAGAGGCTGGAAGCCCTCGGCAGGGAACTCGAGAGGGAGCGGGGTCTGCGGCGGGAGCAGGTGGAGGCGGAGATAGCGGCGCGGCGCGAACGGCTGCTCGCGGAGTTCGAGGAGAGCGCGCGCCGCAGGCTGGAACGCCTGGACGCGGTCCGCCGGGAGAAGGTGGCGCCGATGGTCGAACACGTCATCAGGGCGTTTCTGGAAAGGACTCATGGCGATTGAGCGGATGAAATCGCTGTGGCTCTTCGCGAGGCGCGGGACCGCCCGCCGGCTCGTGGAGCGTCTCGCCGCGATGGGCCTCGTCCACGTCGCCGACTGCGGTCCCGTCGAACCGGAGAGACTCGAGGCTATCGGCATCGAACGGGTCTTCCCGGAGGCGGCGGATATCCAGCGAAGGGTGCAGTTGCTGAGGGAAACCCACCAGGTCCTGTCGCGCTTTCACAGGACGGGCCGCACGATACTGGAAAACTTCATCACCACCCCACTCGAGGTGCGGCAGGCCGATGTCCAGGAGGCGCTCCGCGGCCTGGACCCCGAACGATTGCATGCGCTCGTCAAGGAGGCGGAGGGCGAGTTGAATCGTCTCGGCGGCCTTCTCCAGAAGGCCCAGGATGGCCTGAGGGCGCTCCAGCCCCTCGAGGGTGTGGACGCCATGCTGCCGGGGGGCGAGGATCAGCGGCGTGTCGCAGCGTACCTTGGCGTCATGCTGCGCTCGCGGTTCGAGGCGCTCCAGAAGGATGAGCGCCTTCCCGCCTCCTGCATACTTTCGATGGTCGCGACCCGGAAGCGCCTGTGCGTGGTCGAGGCCGCATGCCCCGCCTCGAGCGGCGCGGAACTGGCGATGCTCCTGCGGGATTACGACTGCGAGATCGTGGAACCGGAGGGCCGCACGGTTTCCATCGCCGACTACATTGCTCACCGTCGCAGCGATGTGGAGCGGCTGCGTCGGGAGACGGGGGAGGCCCGGAGGAGGCTGGTGGAACTGGCTCGCGAGACGCACCGGCGGGTGGAGATAGCCCTCGGGTACTGGGAGGAACGGGCGAGGATCGTGGCGGCCGCGGAACGCGCCGTCGAATCGCGCCGGCTGACTGTCGTGAAGGCCTTCGTGCGCGCGCGCGACCTGCCCGCGTTCCGGTCGCTCATGGCCCGGGAACTCGCGGACGTGGCGTACGAGGTCCACGACCCCGCGCCGGACGAGGTTGTGCCGGTATCGCTGCGCAACGCGAGGATCTTCGCGCCTGCCGAGACGCTCGTCTCCATGTTCGGTCTCCCCGACTATTTCTCGCTCGACCCGAGCCCCGTCATCTTCTTCTCGTTCCTCATCTTCTTCGGGTTCTGCTTCGGCGACGTGATCTATGGGATACTACTGATAATCCTGGGGGCGTTGCTCGCGCGAAAGTACCGCGACTACACTGGCCTTCGCCACTTCTTCCTCCTCCTGGCATTTGGCGGGGTGCCGACGGTCATCGTGGGCGCCCTGACCGGCTCCTGGGCTGGCGATCTGCCCAGGCATCTCGGCGAGAACAATGCGCTCCAGCGTCTGTCGGATGCCCTGAAGGTGGCCGATCCCATCAGGAACGCCGTGCATCTACTGGTCCTGGCGCTTGCCATGGGCATGTTCAATCAGTGGCTCGGCATTGTGATGGGCATGGTGAGGAACGTGCGGAAGGGCGACATAAGGGCGGCGATCTACGATGGTCTTTTCTGGCTCCTTCTGCTGCCGGGGCTGGTCGTGATACTGTCCGGGCTTTTCGTGTCGGTGCCAGTCGGGCTCCGGCGCGCGGCGCTGGGGGCCGTCGCCGTGGGGGCGCTCGGCCTGGTCATGACGCAGGGTCGCCACGAGAAGACGCTTTTGGGCAGGGCGCTCATCGGGCTCGTGAGCCTGTACGGCGTCGTGGGTACTTACGGGGTGACGGCGTTCGTCGGCGACACGCTTTCCTATTGTCGCCTGCTGGCGCTCGGGCTCACGACGGGTATCGTTGGTGTCTGTTTCAACATGATAGCGATGCTCAGCCGCAGGTTGCCTGTCATCGGCATCGTGCTGTGCTTGCTGGTCCTTACCGGCGGTCACCTCCTGAACTTCTTCCTGAGCATTCTCGGGGGATTTGTGCACTCTGCCCGTCTGACGTTCGTGGAGTTCTTCGGCCGGTTCTATCAGGGTGGCGCGCCGCGTTTCTCGCCGCTCGGTCGGTGGAGCGGCAGCATCCGCGTGATTGACCACGATCTCGTCTGGACAGATTAGGAGCGGAAAGGAGCACCCTATGGAAGAGTTCTTCATGAACTACTTCGTGCACACCGGGTTGGGCTGGGCCGTTGCGGGTGCCATGCTTTGCGTCATGCTCGGAGGATGGGGGTCGGCGCGGGGATTGCGCATATCCGGCGCGCAGGCAGCGGGGGTGATGTCGGAAAAGCCGGAACTCTTCGGCAAACTCTTCGTCCTCGTTGCGCTCCCTGGCACACAGGGCTTCTACGCCTTCATCACCATGTTCATGATCCTCATCTTCACTGGCCTCCTGGCCGGAAAGCCGGTCTGTCCGCCCGTGCACGGGATGGCGATGTTCTTCATCGGCCTGTGCGTCGGCATCGTTCAGTACAGGTCAGCCATCTTCCAGGGCGAGGCCTCGGCCGCCTCCATAAACCTGACGGCCCGGAAACCCGAGGAGTCGGGGCGCTCGATACTGTTCCCGGCCCTCGTCGAGACCTACGCCGTGGTGGCGCTTCTCGCCGGCATTCTCATGATGTACTTCATCTCCACGCCTGACATGCTCAAGTGGTTCGAAAACCTCGGAAGGGCCGCGGGGGCAGAGTGATCATCGCTACGGGGAGACTATCGTGGCATTGTCGCAACTGACCGAGACCATCCTGCAGCAGGCCGGGCGGGAGGCGGAGGCCATCCTCGAGGCCGCCCGCAAGGAGGCCGACGCTTACTGGGAAAAGGAGTCGGCCCGCCTTCGCGAGGCCCACGAGCGCCGCCTCGAGGCGGACCGCCGCGAACTGGAGACCAGGCTCGAACGCGAGATCACTGCGAAACAGGTCCAGCACCGCCTCGAGGTCCTCAGGGTGAAAAACGAAATCATCGAGGAGGTCTTTCGCAGGGCGCTCGAAGGCATAATCTCCCTCCCGAAGGACGGCTACGCCAGGTGGCTTTGCCGGCAGATAGAGCGGCTCCCCGACGTGACCGGCGCGACGCTCCTCGCCAACGAACGCGACAGGCCGCTCGTCGCTCGCATCGTCCGGGAGACAGGCCGGTCGTTCCGGATCGGCGAGGAGGATGTCCACATCCGGGGCGGCTTCGTCCTCCGGGCCGGGCAGTTCGACCTGGACTGCTCCATCGAGGCGCTCATGGGCGACCTCAAGGAGACGCTCGCCCGCGAGGTCGCCGCGGGACTCTTTGGCGAGGAGGAGCATGGGAAGGCCTGAGGACTGGGCATTCGTCTCGGGCTGGGTCAGCGCTCGTGCGGAGCGGCTGATGGACCGTCGTGCCATCCTGGCGCTTCTCGACGCCGGGGGACCCGAGGAGGTCGCATTGCGGCTGCGGTCGAGCCTCCTCTTCGCCGAGGCGAGCGGCGTGCCCCTCGCCGATCAGGCGGATCGCGGTTTCGCGGCGATAGCCACGGAGATCGCGGCCATGGCGCCTGACCGTCGCATCGGCGATCTCTTTCTGATGGACCGCCGCTGGCACAGGTTCCGCGAGTTCGCCAAGGCAACGCTCGCCGGCGAGGGCGACGCCCTCGCGCGCAGATCGGCAAGGCCGTCCGCGGAGACGGAACTCTTGCGCGAATGCTGGGAGGGCCGGACCGAGGACGAGCGGCTGCGTCCGTTCGTGCGGGCCGCCGAAGCGGTTCGCGCGGCGGCCGCGGTCGAGGACCTCCCCGGACTGGTTGATCGCGTCTGCGACGCTCACGAGGCCTCTGCGCTCGTCGCGACCGCGGGGATGCTGGATGGGGAAAGACTCTTCGAGTGGGTGACCGACTGGGTCCGTCTTCGCGGGGCACTCGCCTTTTTCCGGGCCAGGCGCCTCGGTTGGAACGTGGCTGCCGTCCTGGAGCCCTGGCGAGCGGTTGGTCTGGACTCCCCGGAACTGATGGGCGTTGCCCTCGGCAAGGACGACGAACTGATATCCGCGTGGGAACGACTGGGTGTCGCCGGTGCACGCGAACTTGTCGGCGCAGGCCCGTCCGGCGGCGACGATGTTCTCGTCCGACTGGCCAGGCGCATCGAAAGCGCTATCGAGGGGCGCATCGCGCAGGCCCAGGGGATACCTTTCGGCCCGGAGAGGGTCTTCGAGTTCCTCTGGAGGCTCCGTCGCGAGGCCACCGCGGTGAAGATCGTCCTCGCTTCTCTGGCTTGCGGCATGCCGAAGGAAAAGGCTGCGGCGGACCTCTTCGGGTAGGAGGGCGGGCGGGATCGGTGCCAACCCCTGCGATCCGGGTGGCCCATCCCGGGCGGGTCGGGAAGGATTGGAGGGCGGATGAGGATTCTGGCGATCGGCGACAGGAGTTTCGTCATCGCGCTGGCGGGCGCGGGGGCGGAACCGGTGCGGTGCGACAGCCGCGAGGCGTTCGACGACGCCCTGCGCGACGCCTCGCTGCGGAGGGATGTCGAGATAGTCCTTGTACCTGAACCGATGGCGGAGGTCTCGAGCGCGGCTGTCGAGGCCTTCCGGCGTCGCTCGCACGCGTCGCTCCTTGCGCTGCCGGTCAGGCCTTCCACGCGTCATCCGAGCCTCGCGGAGATGCGCCATCGCGTGGAACAGGCCACCGGCGCCAGGCTGATCTGAGAGCGGGGGCGAGAGGTTCGGGCATGAGGCCGCCATCAGCGCGAATGTAGGCGAGGCCGGGCAGGAGTTGCTTTCTCGATCTGGTTGATTGTCAGGAACTGGACGATGGTCGAAGGGAAAGTCGAGAAGGTATCGGGGCCGCTCGTCGTGGCTACGGGCTTGGCCGGCGCGAAGATGTACGAGGTGGTGCGCGTCGGCGAGGAGAAACTTTTCGGCGAGATAATCGAGGTCCGGTCGGGTCGCTACTCGATCCAGGTTTACGAGGACACGGGCGGGATCGGGCCGGGCGCGCCGGTGTTCGCGACCGGTGCGCCGCTCAGCGTCGAACTCGGCCCCGGGCTGATGGCGTCCATCTACGACGGCGTGCAGCGGCGGCTCATCGAACTCCGCGAGAACTATGGGAATTTCATCGTTCGCGGCGCCGACGTGCCCGCTCTGGACCGGCAGAGGAAATGGAGGTTCGTTTCTCGGGTGAGGGACGGGCAGGAACTGGAGCCCGGGGACATCGTGGGCGAGGTCGAGGAGACCGAGGCATTCGTCCATCGCATCATGGTGCCCGATGGCCTCCGAGGCAGGGCGAGGGGCTTTGTTGACGCTGAGAAAAGCGTCGAGGAGCCTGTGGGCTTCGTGGTCACCGACAGGGGCGAAATACCGGTTACGATGCTCCAGAGATGCCCCGTCCGCCAGCCGCGACGTTTCAAGAAGCGCCTCCAGCCGGACAAGGCGCTCGTCACGGGCCAGCGCGTGATTGACATGTTCTTCCCGCTCGCCAAGGGGGGCACCGCATGCGTTCCCGGTCCGTTCGGCAGCGGCAAGACGGTCGTCCAGCACCAACTCGCCAAATGGGCCGACGTTGACGTGGTGGTGTACGTCGGCTGCGGCGAGCGCGGCAACGAGATGACCGATGTCCTGAAGGAAATGCCCGAGTTGAAGGACCCCAGGACGGGGAGACCCCTCATCGAGAGGACTGTGATGGTCGCGAACACGAGCAACATGCCCGTGGCCGCGCGCGAGGCGAGCGTTTTCACAGGCATCACCATGGCCGAGTACTTCCGCGACATGGGCTACAACGTTGCCATGATGGCCGACTCCACGAGCAGGTGGGCCGAGGCGATGCGCGAGATATCCGGTCGCCTCGAGGAGATGCCCGGCGAGGAGGGCTACCCGGCCTACCTCGCCAGCCGCATAGCGGGGTTCTACGAGCGCGCCGGGCGCGTCGTCTGCCTGGGCTCCGATGACCGCGAGGGCACGATCAGCCTGATCGGCGCCGTCAGCCCACCGGGCGGAGACCTCTCCGACCCCGTGGTGCAGGCCACGCTGCGCGTCGTCAAGGTCTTCTGGGGACTCGACGATGCCCTCGCCGCGCAACGCCACTTCCCCGCCATCAACTGGCTCACCAGTTACTCGCTGTACGTGGGAACCACGGAGAAGGCATTCGCTGAGGAGGTGGACAAGACCTGGCCAGACCTGCGGCGCGAGGCCATGGCGCTCCTGCAGCGCGAGGCGGACCTCGAGGAACTCGTCAGACTCGTCGGCGTGGACGCGCTCCCCGCGGCGGACCGGCTCGCGATGCACGGCGCCAAGATGATTCGAGAGGACTTCCTGCATCAGAACGCATTCGACCCGACCGACACATACACCTCGAGCCGGAAGCAGTTCCTCATGCTCCGTAACATCATGACCTTCTACCACAAGGCGACCGAGGTCTTCGAGAAGGGTGTCGAGGTTGAGGCGATCACCAGACTACCCGTCCTCGAACGCATCTCGCGGTCGAAGTTCGTGGACGAACACAGGCTCGAAGAGATGGATGACATTCTCGAGGAGATCCACCGGTCGCTCGACGACCTCGCGAAGGGGGCCGTCGAGTCGGCGGAGGTCGGAGAGGGCCGTGGGCCGGTGGGCGCAATGGAAGCCCAGGGGAAGAGCCAGAGATGATCACCGAATACAAGGCCGTTCGCGACATTGTGGGTCCGCTCCTCCTCGTGGAAGCGGTGGAGAAGGTCAGTTACAACGAACTCGCTCAGGTGAGGATGCCCGACGGCTCCACCAGGCTGGGGCAGGTTCTGGAGGTGGACGGCAACCGCGCGCTCGTGCAGATATTCGAAGGTTCCTCGGGCATCGCGGCGGACAACGTGAAGGTCAGGTTCCTGGGCCACGGACTCACGATGAGGCTCTCGGAGGATATCATCGCCCGTGTGTTCAACGGCGTCGGAGAGCCGGTTGACGGAGGTCCGCAGATTGTGCCGAGGGAGGTTCGCGACATCAACGGCAGCCCGATAAACCCGACCGCCCGCGACTATCCGAACGAGTTCATCCAGACGGGGATAAGCGCGATAGATGGGCTGAACACGCTCGTGCGAGGGCAAAAACTACCGCTCTTCAGCGGCTCCGGCCTGCCCCACAACCGCGTTGCGGCCCAGATTGCCCGCCAGGCGCGCGTCCGCACCTCCGGCGAGGGTTTCGCCGTCGTCTTCGCCGCCATGGGCATCACATTCGAGGAGGCGGAGTTCTTCATCAATGACTTTCGCGAGACCGGCGCCCTCTCGCGGTGCGTCCTCTTCATAAATCTGGCCGACGACCCCGTGATCGAGCGCATCGCCGCTCCGCGCAGCGCGCTCACCGCCGCGGAGTACCTCGCGTTCGAACTGGACATGCACGTCCTCGTCATTCTCACCGACATGACCAACTACTGCGACGCCCTACGCGAGATATCCGCCGCGCGCAAGGAGGTCCCGGGCCGCCGCGGTTATCCGGGTTACCTCTACACCGACCTCTCCACCATCTACGAGCGCGCGGGTCGCATAAATGGAAAGAAGGGCTCCATCACGCAGATACCCGTCCTCACGATGCCCGATGACGACAAGACCCACCCGATACCCGACCTCACCGGCTACATCACCGAGGGACAGATCTACATCAGCCGCGCACTCCATGCCCAGGGTATTTATCCGCCGATAGATGTTCTCCCGTCGCTGAGCCGGCTGAAGGACAAGGGCATCGGCAAGGGCAAGACGCGCGAGGACCACTCCAACGTGCTCAACCAGCTGTACGCCGCATACGCGCGCGGCAAGAACGCCCGCGAACTCGCGGTCGTCCTCGGCGAATCGGCCCTCACCGAAACCGACGTCCTCTTCATGAAGTTCGCAGACGCCTTCGAGGAACAGTTCGTCGGACAGGGCGAGAACGAGAACCGCGACATCGAGGAAACGCTGAACATCGGATGGCGCCTGATGGGCATACTACCCAGGGCCGAACTCAAACGGGTGAGGCCCGAGATACTCGACAAGTACTGGAAGGAAGTGTCGGTCGAGGAACTCCAGGCGGCGCGGGCGAGCGCATAGGTCCGCGAGCCGCGCTCGCAGACGCGTAACGCACTGACATGGGATCGGTACCCGCATGAGACGGAAGCCCAACGCGACGCGGATGGAGTTGCAGCGGGTGCGCAAGCGCCTCGAACTCGCCGTGCGCGGACACAAACTCCTCAAGGATAAACTCGAAGGCCTGATGAAGGAACTCACCGAGCGCCTTCCTGAGTACAAGCGCCTGCGCCTCAAGGTGGACGAGGAGTGGCCCCGCGTCTTCCAGCGGTTCGCGCTCGCCGAGGCGGAGTCGGGCACCGACCCCATTCAGGCGGCGATCCTCCAGGCCAGGCCGCGCGTGACGCTCGATCTCCGCATGGAGCGCATCATGGGCATACCGCTGCGCCACGTCGAGGCGCGGGTCGAGGCCGCGGCGACCACCTACAGCCTTGTCCAGACGTCGCCCAGGCTCGACGCCGCCATCGCTGCCCTCAGAGAACTCCTCGCCGACATCCTGCGGCTCGCGGCCATCGAGTCGGCCATACGCGCGCTCGCAGCGGAGATACAGAAGACCCGCAGGCGAAGCAACGCCCTCGAACACGTCCTCATACCGGACCTCCAGACGACGCGGAAATACATCGCCGACCGTCTCGAAGAGATTGCCCGCTCCGACATCAGCCGTCTCATGAAGGTCAAGCAGATGCTCCTGGAGCGCGAGGTCTCGGCCTCGTGATGCCGTGGCGCTGCAAGTCCGGGGACCTCGGCGGCGGGCGCCACCGCAATCCCGGGGCGGACCGTTCCTTGACGCGAGCGGTGCGAGGGGATAGAATCGCCTCGGTCGTCAACGGGGGTGAAACCATGTCAGCAGGGCGAATCTTCGTCGCGTCCCTCGCGCTCGCGTGCTGCGTCTCGTCGCTTCGCGCCGCCGCTCCCTGGATGCCAGAATACAAACTTTCCGACAAGCGCCCCGACTTCCACATAGGCAAGTCGGCGATCATGCCGAACTTCCATGTGGGCAAGTCGGCCATCATGCCGGACCTGGAGGAATACGAACTTTCGGCTCGCCTGCCCGATCCGAAGGACCGGTACTCCGCTACCCGACCGATGCCGACCGACTGGCGGAAGGGCACGCGCGTGAATCCGTACGAGGGCCGCAAGATCCTGATGCCCGATACCGAGGACGAGCCGCGGGTTGGCTGGAGGCCGCCCGTGACCGATGAGAGAAGCGGCCGACGCGTACCGGACACCGAGCGCGGCGGCGCTCAGTTCCCGACCCCTGGCGAGGAACGATAGCCCGACGCCGGCAGTCGTTCCTCCGCTCCGCCCAAACGGGCTTCCTGTATCAGCGGTTCGACCGGGCAGAGGAAGACGTCGTCCGCGTAAACGCTACCATCCCGCAGACCTACCGCCTCGATGCTCCGGAAGACCAGCCGCGATGCGTCAGGCGGCGGGACTGCGCATTCGCAGACCAGGTGCCAGGTCCCATCGGGACGGTCAATGCCGGGCGCACGCACGGTGCGCAGCCGTTCGCCGTGGAACTCCAGCGCCATCGTGGCCCTCTCCAGTCCTGCGGCATCGCATCGTAGAAACCCGCCGAAGACGAGGGCCGCGCCGGGTTGCACGGGCAGCGGCTCGCTGGACACGGCCCGCGTCTCGGCCTTTTCGGCTCCCGCCCGCAGAGCCAGCGAGAACCGCCCGCTCCTGGCGACCTCGCCACGCATGGTATCCGGCAGAGTCCCCTCGAACCCGGGGTCCGCGAGCAAGTTGCCGCACCTCGCGAATAGCGCGGCGTCGTAACGAATCGCGTCGGTGTAGATGCGAAGCGGACTTGCAAACCTTCTCAGGGCGACGACGTCCGCCGAAAGATCGCGGAGTCTGACGACGCGAACCCCGGACCGGGATGCGAGATGCAGCGCGGCCACCCCCTCGAGATCCCCATCCCCCACGAAGGCCACACGCGCCGGCGCCATGTCGCGCAAGGTCGCTGCGACCGCATCCTCGACTCGCCGCCGCCACTCCCGTCCACGCTCGACGTACATCGGGAGCGTGGCCACCGGCCGGCCGCGCAGCGCCTCCGGCGGTCGCTCACGGTGCACGAACCGGAGATTCCCGGCGAGGAGCCAGATCGTCCACCCCAACAGCGAGACCAGCGCCGCCAGAGCGAGAAAGCGGGGCAAGTCCTGGCCGTCGCCACCGGTGCGCCGGCGGATGCGACGCCACGCCAGGCTTCCCTCGGTCTCGACGAATCCGGCCACATGCCGGCCAATGTATAGCGACAGGGCGACGAACGCGAGCATGTGATAGCCGTTCGAGGCGAGGCGAAACGGGAGTATGGGCGCCATGGCGGCGGCGAACCAGGCACCGAGGAGGCGGTCCCGCAGGTCGCCCGCGAGGGCCGCCACCACGAAGGCCGTCAGCGCGATGGCAGCCGCCACGCCCCCGGCATGGTCGGCCAGGCTGGCTGCCGTTTCCTTTCCTAATGCCGCTGCGGTCAGCGGATGCGAGGCCACTGTCGCGGGCAGCGCAAGGAGCACTGCCCCCGCGGTCAGCGCTCCGATGAACGCGGTGGCGTAACGTCGGGGCCGGGCGCGCGCAATGCCGAGCCTGCTCCACAGTGCCCACAGTACCGCGAAGAGGAGAAGGTATATCGGTATTCCTCGCCCGAAGATGCTCGCGGTATGCGAGCACCAGTTGCGCCAGACGTATCCAGTGGAGAACTCCCGGGGGGCGCCAGCCGGTGGCGACGCGCCGCGGACGAGGCCCAGGAGCGTTGCGCGGTAGGAGGGCAACAGGAGCAGAACTGCCCCAGTCGCTGCGAACCACACCGTTAACAGCAGCCATCTTCGGCGCGCGAGCGGCGAGCTGCCCGGCCCACCTGGTGGCGGTGCCTCACCGCGCGCAACCACGCAGACCAGGAACGCAGCCGACACTATCAGCGGGGCCGACTCCTTCGTGAGCGTCGCGAGCGCTGCAAGGGCGAGCCACGCCGCCAGGCGAGCGCGCCGGCCGCCGTCCACCCACGAGAGGAAGCAGGTGCACCACCCGAGGAGGAGGAGTATCTCCGTCAGGGAGATCACCCACGATTTCCACGTCACCATCATGAGGTGGACGTTATTCAACCCGAGGAGCGCGGCGGCGACGAATCCGGCGAGGGGCCCATTGAGCCTCGTCCCGACGACATATGTCAGGATTATCCCGCCCAGCCATATCGCTACGAGATTGAACTGGTATCCGCCGAACTGGAAACCCCACAGGTAGTAGTCGAGCAGCCATATCGCGTGAGCGACAGGCCGGTAATAGTTGCTGAAAAGCGGTTCCACGAAGATGTTCCACGGGCGGGAAGAATCGGCGACCGTCCGATGGAGCCAGCGGAAATCGTCGCGATGCAGATAGACGCCGAACGACGTCGCGCCGTGCCAGGCGAGGAGGGCCAGCAAGAGCATGAAGGCGAGATGCGCACGCGCGCGGCTCCACCATCCGCGCGGCGAGAAGCCACTCGCTGACCCGGGGGGCTCGGTCATCTCCTGTGGTCGCTACCGTCCCGATCGCCTTCGCCGGCCGGCGTCGTCGGTCGCCAGAGCACTATGAACCCTTCCACGACCATCCACAGCGAGAGCAGGAGAGCGGCCCCGTTTATCGAGGCGAGGAGCCACCTCCCGAACGGAAACTGTGCGCCCGCCTTCTGCATCGAGGCGAGCGCTTCGCCCACGAAACGCTTCTCGTTGATCGCCATTGCAGAGATAGTCATCACGAGCATGAAGAGGCATGGGAGGAGCGTCACGAGATACTTCAGCCCGCCCCTGCGGCGAAGGTAGAGCGTGACGAGGAGCAGCGCGAGCGCTGCAAGGAGTTGATTGACCGCGCCGAACATCGGCCAGAGTATCATGGCGCCCTTCCCGCTCCAGCCGGTGCTGAAGGCGAGTACGCCCGCGCTGACGACCGCGACCGCCGTCGCGATCCAGCGGTTCGCCAGAGCCCGCAGGCGCACCTCCTGCGCGAGTTCGGTGATGACGTACCTCTGTATGCGCGTCGCAGTGTCGAGCGTGGTGCCGGCAAACGAGGCGATGAACACACCCATGATCGCCAGACCCACGCTGGTCGGCACGCCGATCGCCCTCATCATGTTCGCGGACCCGGTCACTACCGCCCTGACGGTGCCGCCCAGGCTCGACGCCGACGCGGGGTCGGCGTAGTGCGACTTCCACGCCGCATTTCCGAACAGCAGGGGCGCGCCCGCTGCTGTCTGGTATCCCATCCCTATTCCGGCAGCGACAGCGATGAGGATGAGCGTTGCCAGGGCACCCTCGAGCAGCATCGCACCATATCCCACGAAGAGCGCGTCGCGTTCGTCCGATATCTGTTTCGCCGAGGTGCCGGAGCAGACCAGGCTGTGAAATCCGGATATGGCCCCGCATGCTATGGTTACAAAGAGGAAGGGGAACATGCTGCCCAGGACGCCGACGCCCAGCCCCGGACTATAAGCCGGGGCCGCCAACCTGAGTCCACCTGTTAACGACGACGCCACAGCCCCCAGGGCCAGAAGTAGCAGCATGATGAAGAGTTGCCACGCGTTGATGTAGTCGCGCGGCTGGAGGAGGAGTTGGACGGGCAGCGTTGACGCCGCGTAGCAATACACGAGCAGGATCAGCGTCCAGATCCCCGTCGCCGGGACGCCGAGGATGTCCGGCATGTCGAGCGGTAACTGCGCCCCGAATAGTATCGTCACGTACATGAACAGGACCGCAAGAAACGTCGAGAGGGCCACGCTGCCGCGGAGTCGGTAAACCATGAGGCCGAGCCAGATCGCTATCGGTATCTGAAGCCAGATCGCAGCGACGGATTGCGGAAAAAGATGAAACAGGTTCGCTATCACGAGTCCGAACACCGCGATGACTATCCAGAGTTCGAGGAAGACGATCAGGAAGCAGATGACGCGGACGCGTCGGCTTATGTAGCCCGAGACGATGTCGGCGATGGAGCGGCCCTCGTGTCTGAGCGAAACCACCATCGCGCCGAGGTCGTGGACCGCGCCCAGGAATATGCTGCCGAGGAATATCCATATCAGTGCCGGGATCCACCCGAACAGCACACCTATGGCCGGACCGACGATCGGCCCCGTGCCGGCTATCGAGGTGAAGTGATGTCCGAAGATTATGCCCCTGCGTGTCGGGACATAGTCAACACCGTCCTCGAGCGCCCGCGAGGGCACCTGCGCGTCCCCACGCAGATGAAATATGCGGCGCGCGAGATAGCGGCCGTACGTGACGTAAGCCAGGGCGAAGCCGCCGAACGTCAACGCGAGTATAATCAGAGGATTCACCACCTATCTCCTGTTGACGAGATTGTCTCTCGCGATCGTCCGACGGAAAATCCGCGGACAATTCTAGGTTTCCCTCCTCCCTTTTTCAAAGCACGTTGTCACACGAGGAACGGATTCGAATGCGCCTCCTGGCCGATTGTGGTCGGCTCGCCGTGGCCCGGATAGACCATTGTTCGCGGCGGAAGGACGAGAAGGCGGTTGCGGATGGAGGACAGGAGTTGGTCCATGTCGCCGCCGGGGAAATCGACGCGCCCGACGCCGCCGGCGAAAAGCGCATCGCCGCAGAAGACGGCCGGCGTTTCGTCCGGGCCGACCGGCGCGTAGAACGCGACGCCGCCCGGGGTGTGACCCGGCACGTGAATCACCTCGAGCGTCATGCGGCCGACGTCGAGGACGTCTCCGTCGTGAAGCATCCTGTCTGCGGGCGGCGATTTGACGGGCATCCCGAGGAATCCCGAAAGGTTCTTGACGGCGCTGCGAAGCATCGGCGCGTCGGCCTCATGGATTGCGATGAGCGCAGCAGGAAACGCCTCCTTCAAGGCTCGCTGACCGCCGATGTGATCACCGTGCCCATGGGTATCGAGGATCCATACCGGCCGGAGGCCGAGGCGGCGGATGCGTTCGATGACCTCCTCGGGGTCGCCGCCGGGATCTATGACCGCGCAGTCGCGCACCTCCTCGCAGCCCACGATGTAGCAGTTCGCCTGGAGGGGCCCGACGACCACCGTCTCGATGATCATGACCGGTCCGCCTCCGCGAGGAACCGGTCAATCGTCTCCTTGAAAGAGCATGTCTCGCCTTCCTCCCAGAGGCCCACCACTTTGCGTTCGCGCTCGGCGCTCTCGCGGCTGTCGGATGCGTGTGCGCCGTTCTTCATCAGGTCGTAAGCGAAGATGCTGCGGACCGTTCCCTCCTGGGCCTCTTCGGGATTCGTTGCGCCGAGGCGGCGTCGTATCTTGGCGATGGCGTTCTTCCCCTGGTAGAGCAGGGCGACGCACTTGCCGCGCTCCTCCGGGGGCAGGTGGGCACCAGCCTCGTCCTGGCCGCTCATGTAGTTGGTGATCTTCCTGAACTCGTGCTCTGCGTTGGCCTCCTTGAGGACGTCGGCCACCTTCTCGGCCATCTCCGGGGTGATGGGGAAATCGAATACCTGACTGAGACCCTGACGGGCCTTTTCGGCGAGCCGTCCCTTGAGGCGCTCGACGAACTGCGCGCGCAGCGGACGGTAGAACTCCTCTGCGGCCTGCTGGGAGAACTTGACGACCTTGGCGCCGACGATGTAAAGCCCCTCGCGGCTGAAGACGTCTATCATGTTGCCCGGACGTGAGGAACGGCGCCAGAAGTTATCCGGCTTGATTATGACGAGCGTCGTCTCCACGTCCCTGGGGTCGTCGTACTTCACTGCGTGTGTGAGGATGCCTCCGTCTTTTACCGCGAAATCGCTGAGGACGCGCAACTGGCGAGCGTTGGCCTCGTAGTTGCTCGGCATCAGGATCGCCGGTTCGAAGAAAGAGAGTTCCCCGTGCTGGAAGACGGCGTCGCCGTAGGTGCCGCGGATGGTGTCGCCGCGGACGTCGAAGGAGAGTTTGCCGACGACGTCCTCCTCCAGCGCGGTTATGGGGTCTTCTCCCTCGAAGAGGAGGACCATCATGCGATTGCTTATGCGGAGGGGGTTCTGCGGGCGCAGGTTAGCGTCGCAGTAACGGTAGAGCGTCTCGCGCACCTGCTGCGGAAGCGACTCGGACTCCAGGGTTGCCAGGTAGGCGTCGACCATTGCGTCCGAGGGCGCGTACATGCGCGCGTCCACGAACCTGACCCGTTGACCGAATGCGAGTATGCGCGCGATGATCCCGCCGGTTCGACTCTTGAGGAGCGTGTAAGGGGTTATGGCGACGTAGGTGAGTTTTTGTCTCATGTGAAATCTCTCCCTCTCTTGCTTGCAATGCGCTGGCCGGCGGTTCCTTGGCGCCCGTTGGGGACGGTGGGCTCCGGTATCCGGGGGATCAGACGGACATGGCCTGATCCCAGGAGGCGTTCGATATCGGCATCGAACGACTCGCCCGGCTCGACCGACGTGCCCTGGCCTGCCCTGATGTGAAAGCGCGAACCGTCCGGCATGAGAAGTTCGATGCCGACCGGACACGTGCCACGATGTGCGAGGCATATCCCGCGGAGGCGCTCCACGGTTTCCCTCGTCATGCCATCCCGCCGGAGTAATATGCGGACCTCGCCCGCGAGGACTTTCGGCGCGTCGGCCAGCGGAACGGCGCGATCTATTCGGACCGTGATGCGGTCGTTCGACCGGTCAACGGCACCGACGATGAAGACCAGCGCATCCTCCTTGAGGAGTCTCCCATACTCCTGCCATGCATCGGCGAACGCGATCGCCCTCATGGATCCATGAAGGTCCTCCAGTTCCAGGTGAGCCATGCTCCGGCCGTTCCTGGCGAGGACAGGCCGGACGGATACGATCTCGCCGGCGACGATCACTCTCTCTCCGTTGTTGCGACGCGCAAGCGTGGAGGCGTCGTCCGTCGAAAGTTGTTCGAGGAGCCGGGCATAGCGCTCCAGCGGGTTGAAACTCAACCGGAGGCCCAGCACCGCCTTCTCGTATCTACTCTGTTCAGCGGGAGACCATTCCTGCACCTGCGGCAGTGGCGGCTCGCGCCGGGGCGCGGCTCCGCCCAGGTCGAAGAGGCTCTTCTGGCCGTGGCGGCGGTCGAGTTGGGCGCGCTGGCCCATGCGCATCGCCTCCTCGAGGGCGGCGAGTTTTTGCGCGCGGTGGCCGGGGAGGGCATCGAGGGCGCCGGCGTAGATGAGGCTCTCCACGGCCTGACGGGTTATCGAGGAGGCATCCACTCGCTCGCAGAAGTCGAAGAGCGACCGGAAGGGCCCCCCGCGAGCGCGCGCGGCGAGTATCGCCTCGACCGCCTTGGTGCCCACGTTCCGCACCCCCACCATGCCGAAACGGATCTCCTTCTCCCCGCACACCGTGAAGTGCCCCCAGCCCTCGTTCACGCAGGGTGGGAGAATCCGTATTCCCATGTGGCGGATGCAATCCTGGACGTGCTCCTTGAGTTTATCGGTGTGGCCCATCTCGCACGTCAGGCCGGCGGCGGCAAACTCCATTGGGTAGTTGGCCTTGAGCCACGCGGTGCGATAGGCGAGGTAGGCGTAGGCGGTGGCGTGAGCGCGGTTGAAGCCGTACTGCGCGAAGTTGCTGATCAATTCGAACAACTGTGTGGCAACGTGGGCAGGGATGCCGTTTCGCTGGGCGCCCGACACGAACTCTGCGCCCCGCTGGGCGATGAGCGCCGCGCGCTTCTTGCTTATGGCCTTTATCGTCGTCAGCGCATCGGCGAGCGAGAGTCCGCCCAGTTCGTGGAGTATGCGCATTATCTGCTCCTGGTAGACGATCACGCCGTACGTGTCTTCCAGGATGGGCTGGAGGGCGGGGTGGAGGTGCCGCACTTCCCGCTCCCCGTGCCGCCGCGCTATGAAGTCGTCAACCATGCCGCTCTGGAGCGGGCCGGGCCTGAACATCGCGACGACGGCCACGATATCCTCGAGGTTCCTTGGCTGAAGCCTGCGAAGGAGTTCCTGCATGCCGCTCGAGCCCAACTGGAAAACCGACTTCGTATCGCCGCGGCAGAGCAGGTCGTAGGTCTTCGGGTCGTCCAGCGGGATCGAATCGAGGTTCGGCCGCTTGCCGGTGCGCTCCTCGATGAGGTCCAGCGTCTTGTCAACTATCGTCAGCGTGCGGAGTCCGAGGAGGTCCAGTTTCAGCATTCCGCACTTTTCCAGGTCGCCCATCGCGAACTGGCTCATGACGACGTCGTTTATCTTGCAGATGGGGATGTAGTCCACGAGGGGTTTGTCGGCGATGACGACGCCCGCGGCGTGTGTGGACGGGTGCCGCGCGAGGCCCTCGAGTTTCAGGGCGTAGTCAATGATCTCGCGGATGCGCGGGTTGTTCTCGTAATCCTGGCGGAGCGAGGCGTCCTGTTCCAGCACGTCCCTGAGCGTGACGCCCGGGCCGGCGGGAATGCGCCTCGTCAGGGCATCAACCTCCGCCACGCTCCACTCCAGGACGCGGCCCACGTCGCGAAGGACGCCCCTGGCGGCGAGCGTCCCGAACGTGATGATCTGCGCCGTGCAGTCCTTGCCGTACTTTTCCCTGACGTATTCGAGCACGGCATCGCGCCCGCTCTCGCAGAGATCTATGTCGAGGTCGGGCGGCTCCCGGCGCTCCGGGTCGAGAAAGCGCTCGAATATCAACTTGTGCCGCAGCGGATCTATGTCGGAAATCCCCAGGACATAGCAGACGAGCGAACTCGCGCCCGATCCTCGCAGACCGTTCGGTACGCCCCGGCGCTTGGAATGGTCTATCAGGTCCCAGCAGATGAGAAAGTAACTGGAATACCCCATCTGCTCGATGATCTTCAGTTCGTGTTCGAGTCTCTCTCGCACCTCGCGGGGAGGATCCTGGCCGTAGCGCCTGGCGAGTCCTTCCTCGCAGAGGCGCCGCAGATAGGCCGAATCGCTCGATCCATCCGGTGGCTGGAACCGCGGGAAATTGCGGCGCTCGAAGTCCAGTTGCACGCCGCATCGCTCCGCAATCGCCAGCGTGTTCTCGATGGCGCCGGGGATGTCGCCGAAGCGCTGATACATCTCGGGAGGCGACTTGAAGTAGAACTCGTCCGATCCCAGTCTCATGCGCGCCGGGTCGCGAAGCGTCTTGCCCGTGTTGATGCACAGGAGAAGGTCGTGCATCGTGGCGTCTTCGCGGCGGGGATAGTGGATGTCGTTGGTGGCGACGACGGGCAGGCCGAGCCTCTTCGCCACCCGGAGGCTTCCTTCCAGGCACACCTTCTGCTCTGGAAGGCCGTTGTCCTGCAATTCGATATAGAAGTTTCCCTTGCCGAGGAGGTCGGCGTATTCGGAGGCGACGCGCTCCGCCGCTGCCTGATCTCCGGCCAGGATGTTACGGCAGAGTTCCGAGGAGTGGCAGCCGCTGAGCGCGATGAGTCCCTCCCGATGCTGGTAGAGCGCCTCCCTGTCTATGCGCGGGCGGTAGTAGAAACCCTCCAGGTACGCGATGGAGGCAAGCCTGATCAGGTTGCGATATCCGACGTCGGACGCAGCCAGTATCGTCAGATGGTCAGCCGCGTCCTTGAGACCCCGGGGTGCCTGCCTGTCGAAACGACTGCCAGGCGCCACATACGCCTCGTAACCGATGATCGGTTTGACGCCCGCCTGCTTCATCTCGGTGTAGAACTGCACGGCGCCAAAGAGGTTGCCATGATCCGTCAGGGCGAGCGCGGGCATATCGTGTTCGCTGGCGAGTTCCGCCAGCGCTCCGATCTTGCACGCGCCGTCAAGAAGGCTGTACTCGCTGTGGACGTGAAGGTGAACGAATCCCACCGAGTGCATTGCAGGGAGTCCCGCGAATCGGGCGGTCGGCGCTCCAGCGAAGGAGCCGGGTTCTCAATGTCAGACCTCGGTTTCCCATTATCCCCTAAACCACCGGCAAGTCAAGCAGCGGGCGAGGCTCACCGGTCCTCCGGCCGCAGCCACGATATCTTCAGCGCCACTTCCTCCCCAGCGTCGGCAAGGGGTACCACGAGAGCGGCATCGTCGGCTGTGACGCGCGACCTGCGCACGATGACGCCAGCGAACGGATTCCAGTACTCCACGGAATATTCGCCACGTGCCGAAACCGCGGCCTCGAGTTCCAACGGAGTCCCGCGTGGTGCCAGGAGCCACATATCGCCTCCAGCGCGGAGCCCGAGGACCGACGTGAAGCCCGGCACGGCTTTCCGGGGTCGGACCTCCGCCTTCTCGACAGGTCCGGCCCTCACGAAGTCGTCGTCGAAGAACTGCCGGGCCGCCTGGATTCGCTCGAGGTAACGCGTCATGTCCCTCTCGTCCTGGATCCAGGGGAGGGCACCAGCCGCACCGGAGAGCGTTGCAGCAAAGAGACAGCGCGACACGTCGTCGGGCGACATCTCCGTTCCCCTGAGGCCGAACTCGCCGACGATCACGGGAAGCCGGGTCTCGCTCCGGGCCCGGCTGACCTCGCGGACGACGCTATCGGGCAGGTCTTTCTCGGCGTACACATGCAACTGCACGAGATCCACCGCACCGTCCGCTGCGAGTCGAAACTGCAACGATGGGTCGGACGAGGTCGAAATGAGATGGCCATGTGCATCTTCGCCTCGGAGATATTCCGACATCTCCGAATGCCAGTCCTCCACGAGCCACTCGTTCCAGGCGAAGCCACCGTGTTCCAGAGGCACGTATTCGACCTCGTTGAAGATCTCCCAGGCGAGGAGTGCCGTGCTGTAGCCGTACCTTGCGGCGAGGTAACGCAGGCGATTCCGAAAGAGCCGTCGCGCCTCGGCCCGCGAGAAGAAATCTCGCACCGACCTGCACGGTCCGCCGTTGGATGCGTTGTAAGGATGTTCCGGCCATCTGGCGACCTCGCCGCCGGCCGGCTCCAGGTTGCCGTGCTGCTCGATGCACAGGATGATCCTGAGACCCAGGCGTTCCGCCTCGTCGAAGATCGCATCCAGCCGCGCGCAGGCGGCCTGATCGTAAACACCGCGCTCCCGTTCCACGGGCAGCCACCACGGGGCCAGCCACACGCGCACCACCGTGGCGCCGTGGCTGGCGAGGAGGGCCAGGTCGTCGAGGTACGCCTCGGTGCGGCGGACGTCGCCCCAGCACCGGTTTGCGCCGAGAGCCAGGAAGTTCCCGCCCGTCGAGACGACCAGTCGCCCATCGCGCGCCCCGACGAAGCCGGTGCGACCGGAGCCGACGCACGTGAACCGGATCTGGCCCAGCGCTTCCACCGGAGCCCCACGCCGCGAAAGCCCGAGCGTCGCGACGTATTGCCCTTCCTCCAGGGGGGTCAATCGAACGCGCCATCCTTCCTGGTCTTCCGGCGTGTTACGGACGGCATCGAACCGCCTGTACCAGAACGCCGGGACGCGAATGCGTGCGCCGGAGGGTGTCGTCAGGTCGCAGACCACCGACACCTCCGCGGGATCGTAAGGATTCGCCACTGGCCCTTCTATCTCGAAGGATATCTCCTGACGCGCGAATCGCTCGACGCGTGGGCTGAATTGCGGGGGAGCCGCCAGGCGCATCTCGCCAGCGGAGACGCACTGCGCGAGGATCAGCAACCCCAGCGTCGCAGCGGGGGTACGCCTCATCATCCCGCGGTCCTCCGGAAGGCGATGAAGCGACGGACGTCCTCCTCGCGGATCACGCCGGCGGGCCCGGGTGGCACGTCGCCCAGATCTATGCCTTCCGACCTGGCGAGGCTCCGCGCGCCCGGCGTTGCGCGTATGCGAACGGCGGGCAAATCTCCGGCCATGACTCGCTGGCGGAACTCTTCCATCACGCGCCGGTTCTCGGCAATCGCGGGTGCCACGTCCTCGCCGCAGGAGCCCACGACGCCGAGGACGAACCCCACCGGCACCGTGCTCTTCTCTGGTGCGAGGACCTTGAGCAGTATGCCCTCGGCCGGCGAGGATAGGTCGAATGTGGCTTTGCTCGTGATCACCTCCACGAGCGGTTCGTCGGCCCGGACGCGTTCCCCCTCGCGAACGTGCCACGTGCCGACGAGGGCCTCCGGCACGTTCGCCCCGAGCGATGGAAGCCTTACCCACTCTGCCACGGAGTCGCCTCTTTCCTGGGGTGTACCGGGCGATGCTAGCGCGGCGCGCCGGCGCGGTCAAGGGGCTGCCATCGTCTTGAAGATTTCGTGCCATCTTGCCATCATTCCTTTCGCGAGGGCCATGGCATCGAGGAGTGTGAGAGGATGCTGAGGACGCTGCACCTGAACACGGAGCCAACCTGGCGCGGCGGGGAGCAGCAGATGTGCTACCTGGTCCGCGGACTGATGGAGCGCGGACACTCTGCCACGGTGCTGTGCCCGCCAGAAAGTCCATGTCGTGCTAAATGTGAATCGCTCGGTCTACCCGTCATCGAGTTCAGGACTCGCGGCGACCTCGACCTCATGGCGGCGCGGCGTCTGGCGCGAATCGTCGAGGAAACCGGCGCCGACATCGTCCACGCGCACACGGCCAGAACAGTGGTGCCCGCGGCAGCGTGCAAACTCTTCACCCGCAGGCCAGTCCGCTGCGTGGCCCACAGGAGAGTTGACTTCTCCATTCACAAACTCCCGCTTCGGCTCTCGTCGCTGAAGTACCGATGGGGCATTGACAGGTTCATAGCGATTACCCGCGCAGTGAGGGAGGTGATGATCGCGGATGGGATCCCCGCCGAAAAGATAGACCTGATCCATAGCGCGACGGATATCTCCCGTTTCGACGGGGTCCGGAGGCAGCCGGGTCTTCGCAAGGCTCTTGGCGTGCCCGAGGGTGTGCGGGTCGTCGGCGCCGTCGGCGCGCTGGTTGACCACAAGGATCACGCGACGCTCCTCGACGCTGCGCCGTTGGTTATGCGCGTGGTTCCCGATGTTTTCTTCCTGATAATTGGAGAGGGACCGCTCAGGAAGGCCCTCGAGGATCGAGCGCGCCGGCTCGGCATCAGCCATGCGCTTGCGATGCCAGGCTTCAGGGCCGACGTTCCCCTCTGCCTGGCCGAGATGGAGGTGTTCTGTCAGCCCTCCTGGGGAGAGGGGCTGGGAAGCGCCGTTATCGAGGCGTTTGCCATGCGCCTGCCCGTCGTGGCCACCTGTGCCGGCGGCCTGCCGGAGTTGATCCGCGACGGCGAGAGTGGCCTCCTCGTGCCCCCTCGTGACCCGGCGGCGCTGAGCCGGGCGCTCTTGCGGGTGCTGACCGACCCCGCTCTTGCGCGACAACTCGGGGAGGCCGGGCGGAGGACGGCCGAGACCGACTTCACCGCCGACCGGATGGTGGAGAAAACGATCGCTCTGTACATGGCGCTTCTTGCGAAGGGGCGAGAGGGCGCAGGCGGGTGACCAGGACAGAATGAACCCCACCGTCCGCGCGCAAACGGTGGGGCTCGGGTCCCTTCTTGGCGAGGTTCAGTAGGCCTGCCTCATTCTCTCGTCGAGATATTCGACGGGCGGGAGACCTTCCGGCTGCTCGATCAGCCTCACATCGTGCTGGCGACGGATCTTGGCGGCTGTATCGTCATCGCAGAAATCTATCTCGGGCAGCCGCAAGCCCATTGCTCCGAGTATCGGACGGCCGACGAGTTCGAACGGAAGCGCAACCGTACTCACCGCGAAGTCGAGCGTCTGCTTCGGGCTGAAGTGGGCGCTTGCGCCGAAGAAGATCAGGCCCGCCTCGAAGCCGATGTCGGCCCAGTGCCACTCCTTGTTCTCCCGGATGGGGAACCCATCGAACATCCGGGGACGGTACTCCTCGTCGAAGAGCGATGGGGTGCCCTGGATCGGTTCCATGTCAACGTACCGGTAGTAGAACCAGGTGGCGCCCCCCTCGCGTCGTCTCTCGTTGTAAAAGCCGAAGGCCCTGTCGCGGTAGCCGAGTTTCATCACATTGCCGAAGTAAACGCCGACCTGTCCTATTTCGGTCGGCTGTACGTCGAGGCCGATGCACTCGCCTGCGGAGAGTTCGAGGCTTCCGATATCCAGGAGATCCAGTGCCCAGTCCTTCCACACCGTCGCAAAGCGCTTGCCGTAGGACCAGCCACTCAACTCGTCGCGGTAATCCTGATAGGCCTTGCTCTCGGCGCATCCGGCGAGGAGGCCCACGGACAGCAGAGCCGTCAGGACGCACAAGACGCGGAATCTCATAGCGACTCCCCTATGACAGGACACCACCGGATGTCCACACGCAGCCGGCGCTTCGCCCGCAGCGGTTAGCCGTCGGTGCTCCGCGGACGCCGCGCGGATTATAGCACCGGACAAAAAACCGCGTCAAGGAGTAAAATTGCAGGTCGGGCCACTGCGAGTTTCAACTGCCGTAGCGGGTTGCGAGCGACCCTGCGATGGGGTATCTTGCCCCCTGCATCGTCAGACCCGGATTGGAACGCTCATGACTGCTCCTGCGCTGATAGTCATGGCTGCCGGCATCGGCCAGCGGTTCGGCGGAATGAAGCAGATGGAGCCCGTCGGACCGCACGGTGAGACCGTCCTGGAGTACGCGGTTTTCGACTCGCTCCGCGCCGGCTTCGAAAAGGTGCTCTTCGTCGTGAGAGCCGACATGGAGGCGGAGTTCCGCACGCGGATAGGCGTCCACATCGAGGCGCGGGCCGACACCGCCTATGTGCGCCAGTCGCTGGACGACCTTCCCTCGGGTCTCGCCGCACCTGCCGGTCGGACCAAGCCCTGGGGCACCGCCCATGCGGTCTGGTGCTGCCGGTCGTTCGTGAACGGCAACTTCGCGGTCATCAACGCCGATGACTATTACGGGATCGCATCGTTCCGCATCCTTGCCGATCGTCTGCGTCAGGCCAAAGACGGCAGGATGTACGATTACTGCATGGTGGGATACCGCTTGCGCAACGTCCTCTCACCTCACGGCGCGGTGAGACGAGGCATCTGCTCCCTTTCGCCCGATGGCTACCTCACGTGCGTCACCGAGCACACGGCGGTCCGCGTGGTGGGCGGGAAAATCGTATGCGAGACTGGTGACGGCGGCCAGCGCACGCTCGACCCAGAGGCGATGGTCTCCATGAATTGCTGGGGGTTCACGCCCAGTCTCTTCGGGGAACTCGAGTGCGCCCTGTTTGACTTCGTGCGTGCCCGCGGGCGCGACCCACAGGCCGAATGTTTCCTCCCGACGGTGGTCAATGACTTGCTCCGCGAGGGGAAGGCGCGCGTGAGCGTTCTACCGACCCATGATCCCTGGTTCGGCGTGACGTACCGCGAGGACCTCGAAACCTTCCGCCGGGCGATAGCAGAACTCGTCCGCGCCGGCATGTACCCTGAGCGCCTCTGGGGGTGATGCGTCGGGGGGAATGTCCCTCTCGTCCCTGTGGCGATTTCCCTCACCGGAAGATCCTCCGCGGGCGAGGCCATTTCAGAACAGCCGACAGGGCAAGATTTTACGTTGCGCGAAAAATCTGGCATCAGGGTTGCGATGCAGGAACAACGAACGCCGGGTATCCGGCGGAGCGGCACAGAGAACGAAAGGGCACTGAGATGAAAACGAAGGTGATCGGGCAGGCGTTGTGCGGTGCGGCACTCGTCGCGCTATTCGCTTGCGTCGTCTCCGCACAGGAGAATCAGGTGAACGCGCCGGCCGCCGTGCCGGGCGGTGCACCGGGGTTTCTCCAGCGGTGGCGGGAGATGTCTCCGGAGCAACGAGAGGTCGCCAGGGAGAAGTTTCGCGAGCGCTGGCAGGGCCTCTCGGACGAGGAGAAGGCGGCCATCCTGGCGCGCTGGCGCGAAAAGTGGCAGAGCCTGCCGGAGGACCAGAAAGCGGCCCTGCGCGAAAGATTCCGGCAGTGGTTCTCGGATCTTTCCGCCGACCAGCGCGAGGATATCAGGAAACGCTTCCGGGAACGCTTCCAGAACATGAGCGACGAGGAGAAGGCGAAATGCCGTGAGCGCATTCGCCAGCGCTGGGAAAACGCAACCGACGAAGAGAAGGCGCAGTTCCGTGCGCGGCTGCGCGAACGATGGCAGAACATGACCCCCGAACAGCAAGAGGCCATCCGCAACAGGATACGCCAGCGCATCGAGAGTCTTCCCGAGGATAAGCGGAAGGAGATCATCGAGCGGATGCGCCAGCGGTTCGAGAACCTGCCGCCCGAGACGCAGGAGAAGATTCGCGCTCGCGGCGGGCCGTTGTTCGAACTTCTCGATTGAGCCTCTCCCTCCTCACCCGCCGCAGCCCTCGACCCGCCCCCGGGAGCGGGTCGGGGGCGCTGCGGCAACCGCACGATGCGGTGGTCTTGGCCGCATAAATCCATTTGACAACCCCATGCCGGAGGGCTATAAGAAGATTCACGGGGTAATTCCATGAACCCTGTCGTCCAGGAGGGAGCGATGCATATGAAGGGGTGGCTAGCGGCAGGGGCGGTCTCCGGCGCTATCGCAGTCGCTCTGGGTGTATTCGCGAAGGGAGCCGAGCCCGATCGGCAACCTGGGCATGTGGGGACGGCCTATTATGCTCAACTCCGGGCGCCAGCGGAGGGCAGTGGCTCCGAGCAGCCCGCAGCGCAGCCCATAACCTACATCAAGGTCACGGCCGAGGAACTGGAACGCTTCCCGCGCCAGTTCGAGAACAAGTACGTCCAGGTGGCCGATTTCTTCCAGGAACGGCTCGACCGTCCGCCGCGGGTCCTGCGCGAGCAGGGCATAAGCGCCGACGCCTACGAGGTCTTCCTCACCCATCGCGCCACCGGCAGCAACATGATATGCGTCCTGGACAAGAAGAACCAGGAGGCCACCGCGATCCTGGATACGCTCGTAGCCGAGAGCCCCATCTACCTGATGGGCAAGGTGGGGCCGACGGTGGAGACCGACTACGGTGGGCGAGCGGTATTCGTGGTGGATCGCCTTGCGCGTGGACATGAGCCGCCTCCTCCGCCCGCGGTCAAGGAGGAAAAGAAGCCTGCGCTCCTCGTCCTCGAGGTTCCAGAGGGAAGCACCCGCAGGCTCATCCGGCGATGGAAGGTCAAGTCGGGCGAACCATACGTGATACCCGACCCCCACGACAAGACCAAGGTCCTCATCATAACTGTGGAGTTTTGAGATCCTCAGGCCGGAGGCACGCGGCATCGCCAGAGGCGGAGAAAGAACATGGAATCCGTGATAAGGTTTCTCGACATCTTCATGTCGGTGCTTCTCGTGCCGATCGGCTTCCTGATACTCTTCACTGCTCAACTCAAGATACTGAGTATGCTCCGCACGCAGCAGTCGCTGCTCTTCTACTATGGGAAGCAGATCGAGGAGATCAGGAAGATCGTGGCCGGCGGGGGAGGCAAGCGGCCTGATATCTCGCCGGATGACACCGGCCTCTACGATGTCCTGAGCGAAGACGACCAGTGACGCCGGCGGCGGGCCGGTCGCGACGGATGCGTCGGTAATGATATGGCTCGAATCAAAGCGATCTTCTTCGACCTCGACGACACCCTCTATGATTGTACGGGCTCGCTCGTAGATGCCGCGCGGCAGCGCGCCGCGCGCGCCATGGTGCAGATGGGCCTTCCCATATCGCAGAAGGAGGCCTACCAGCTCCAGGTCGAACTCACTGCGAAACACGGCCCGAGATATCGCGTCTTCGACCACATCGCAGAACGCTTCGGCATGGGCAAGAGGCTTGTCGAGGCCGCCCTGCGCGCTTACAACCGCGACCAGGTCTCCGACATAACGCCGTTCCCGGATGTCATCCCGACGCTGCGCCAGCTCCGCACGCAGGGGTACCGCCTCTTTCTCGTGACATCCGGCCTTCACGCCCGTCAGGAGAGGAAGATATATCTCCTCGGCATACGACCGTACTTCGACGAGATAGTGATCAACGATGCGGACATCGGCGCCGAACTCGAGGAATCCTACCTCGACCTCATGTCGCGCCATGGGCTCGTCGCCCAGGAATGCCTCGTAGTCGGCGACCGCATAGACGTCGAGATACGCACCGCCAACGCCCTCCGAATGACCACCGTTCAGATGCTCCACGGCCGCTACAAGGAACTCGTGCCGAAGAACGAACTCGAGGAACCGGACTTCCGCATCACCGCGATTGCCCAGATAATGGACGCGCTGGGGAAGGCGAACCGGCGGCGCTACCGCGAACAGGCGCGCATACTGTGCATAGGCGGCGGCACCGGCCTGCCGATGGTCCTCCAGGGATTGAAGAGATATACCCGAAACCTCACCGCGATCGTCACCGTAACCGATTCGGGCCGCAGTTCCGGCCGCCTCCGCCGCGACCTGGGCGTCCTGCCCCCGGGCGACGCGCGCAACTGCCTGGTCGCGCTCTCCAGTTCCGAAAACGCCGGCAAGAGCCTCTACGACCTCTTCCAGTATCGCTTTGACGAGGGTGAACTGGAGGGCATGAGTTTCGGCAACCTCTTCCTCGCAGCGCTGGAGAAACTCACCGGCTCCTTCGAAAAGGCGCTTCGCGTCGCAAGCGACATCCTCGCGATAGACGGCAAGGTCGTGCCGAGCACCCTTGCGGATACGCATCTCTGCGCCCGGCTGAAGGACGGGACCATCGTGCGCGAGGAGTACAACGTCCGTGCGGAGAACAAGCCGCCGATAGAGGAGGTCTTCCTCGACCCTCCCGATGCTCCCGCAACGGACGAGGCGCTCGAAGAGATAGCCCGGGCCGAGGCCATCGTGCTCGGTCCCGGCAGCCTCTACACCAGCGTGATAACGAACCTCCTCGTCAAAGGCATCACCCGCGCCATACGCAATTCCAATGCCCGCGTCATCTACATCTGCAACATCGTTACCCAGCCCGGCCAGACCGACGGCTACACCGCCGCCGACCACATCCGCCCCATCCAGCGCTACCTTGGCGACGGCGTCCTCGACTATGTCCTGGTCAACAACACCATGCCCCCCGCCCACATACTCAAACGGTACCGTGCCGCTGGTGCCGAGCCCGTCCTCCCGCACCCCGAGGCGCGCGAACTCGGCCCTCAACTCATCGAGGCCGACCTGGTCGAGAACATCGAACATCAGCGCGTCTTGTGGGAAAAGCAGGACCTCCTCCGTCATGACCCCGAAAAGGTCGCTCGCCTCATCATGGAACTGAGATAGAGACTCGTTTCCATGTGGGCGACGATGGACCCATGAGAGTTTCACCATGCACTATCGCACGCTCGGCAACACCGGTTTGCGCGTCTCGGCCGTCGGAATGGGCTGTTGGGCCATAGGCGGACCCTGGAGGGCAGGGGAGCAGGAACTCGGCTGGGGAGAGGTGGACGACGCCATCTCCCTTCGCACGCTCCACGCGGCCCTGGATGTGGGAATCAACTTCTTCGATACCGCCGATTTTTACGGCCTCGGTCACAGCGAGGAGTTGGTCGGACGCGCATTCGCCGGCAGGCGCGACCGCGTTGTCATCGCCACAAAGTTCGGCAACCGTATCACGCCCGACGGCAAATGGATAAAGGACTTCTCCCCGGGGTGGGTCTCGGAGGCGATCGAGGGCAGCCTCCGACGGCTCCGCACGGATTACGTTGACGTCTATCAGCTCCACTCTCCCGCCCCTGGATTCGTTTACAACGACGAGATCGTGGATGCGCTGACCCGCCTGTGCAAGGCCGGCAAGGTACGCTTTTTCGGCGTCTCGCTCACGGTTCGCGGCGGCCCCGAACAGGGCTTGCAGATACTGGAGTCCGGCAGGCGGTGCGACGTGTTCCAGGTGGTACACAACATCCTCGAGCGGGAAGCAGAGTGCGCTCTGTTTCCTGCGGCGCTTCGAGCAGGGATCGGCATCATCGCGCGCGTCCCGCTCGCTTCCGGCTTCCTCACCGGCAAGTTCACCCCCGATACCGTCTTCCCGCCCAATGACCATCGCCGGGAGAGTTATCCGCCCGAGCGCATTCGCGCCACCGTGGAAAAGGTGGAGCGCCTCAGGCCGATAGCGGCAGGGAAAGGCATGAGCCTCGCGCAGATGGCGCTCCGGTACTGCATCAGCCAGCAGGCCGTCTCGGTCGTCATCCCCGGCGCCAAGACGCCGGAGCAGGTCCGCGACAATGCGAGGGCGGGCGATATGGGGCCGCTCGACGCCCAGACGATCGCCGAGATACGCCGACGGGTCGAGTAGCGCGTGACAGCGCGGCTCATCATGCACCGCGGGCCACGGCGATGGCTTCTGAGAGGCTGACCGTTCCCGCGTAAAGCGCACGACCTATCACGATGCCCGCGATGGGCAGTCGGGCGAGAAGCCGGACGTGCTCCAGCGTGCCCACGCCGCCGGAGGCGATGACGGGAATGTCGGTGGCCGCGGCAAAGGCGCGTATAGCCTCGACCGAGGGTCCCTCGAGCGAGCCGTCGCGGGAGATGTCGGTGTAGATTATCGCGGCCAGCGGAATCCCGCGCAGCCGTTCGGCCAGCGCGACGGCGGTCGTCTCGGTGGTCTCGACCCATCCTCGCACCGCCACGCGCCCCATGCGCGCGTCCACGCCCGCCGCTATCCTCGACGGAAACTCGAGCGCGAGCCGGGCGAGCCAGTCCGGAGACTCGAGCGCACGCGTGCCGATAATGACACGATCGACGCCGGCGTTGAGGTACCGCAAGACGCTGTCGCGCGTTCGTATGCCCCCGCCCACCTGAACGGGCAGGCCGCACTCGCGGACGATCTGCGCGACCATCCCGAAGTGGCGCGGCTCCCCCTCGAAGGCGCCGTCGAGATCCACGACGTGCAGATACTCGGCGCCCTCGTCGCGCCAGCGAAACGCCACCTCCACCGGGTCGTCGGAGAAGACGGTCTCCTGCGAAGCATTGCCCCGGAGGAGCCGCACGCAGCGTCCACCCTTCAGGTCTATCGCTGGCAGGATGAGCATCGGTTCACCGCTCCCCGATCACCGTGTCGAGAGATTATCAGGGCTTCACAGGCAGGTCAACGCGGCCACATGCCCGGCGCAAGCAGCGGGCGACGGCGTCGGCCTGGGTCTCCAGCGCCCGCATCCGTTCCTCGAGGTCTTTCGCTATGGCCGCCATCTCCTCCTCGCTGGCGTCGGGCGGTACGTGTATCTCCTCGCCGATGACCGCGTACGCCACCGAGAACGGCTTGGGGATACGGAACCGGTCCCAACTTGGGACCTCCCAGAAGTCGGACAGACCAACGGCCAGCGGCCATATCGCCCGGCCAGAACTCCTGGCCAGCGCGATCACGCCCGGCTGTACTCGTTGTCGCGGCCCGCGCGGTCCGTCCGGCGTGATGGCCACGACCCGTCCTGCGCGTGCCTCCTCGATCAGTTGTTTCAGACCCTCTGCGCCGCCCCGGCTGGTCGAGCCCCGGACCGGCCTGAAACCTGCCGCTGCGGCCAGGCGAGCGACGTACTCGCCGTCGCGAGAGCGGCTGACAAGTATCGCTGCCCCTGTGCGCCCCAGATGGCACAGGAGGGAAAGTTGATGCGAGTGCCAGAACGGGTATATGCCCGGCCTCCGGGGCGTTCTGTTGACCACCCGTTGAAGCGTGGGGGAGTTCACGAAGCGCACCGAAACACAGTACAGTTTCAGGATCGCATATGCCAGCCGGCCTGCCAGAGCGAGGAGGACCCTATTCAACGCGTCGAATCTGCGCGTCATCGGGCACGTCCCTCCAGCGCCGCCAGGAAGCCGCAGGTCTCGCAGGTGCCCGCATCGGTTCCGCAGAAATCGCGGAAGAGTTGTATGAGGCCCTGCTGGCGACGCTCCGAGCGCACCGTATCGCGTGCCCTTCGCTCGTCGGCGAACATGCGCGCCTTCATGTACCTGGTGACCGCGTTGTCGCTTGCCGGCGGCAGAGCGCAGAAGATGCGGTGCAGCGTGGCCTCCTTCGATGCGTGTTCGCGGCCCTGCGACAGGGCGAGGAGAAGAGGTATCGCAGCGTTGACGAGCACGGCCGCCGCGCGCGTCGGACCGACCAGGCGCATCGGACGGGCAAAGGCTGGTGGACCGAAACATGCGCGGAATCGCCAGTAGTCGTCCGGGGGCTCGAACATGTCGCCGATGGCGGCGAGCACACGCGACGCGTGGGGGCGCTCCGATGCGCCCAGTCTCTCCACCACCTCCGTCACCCCCGAATGGAGCCCGCCCGGGAGATGACGAGCGAGAAACGCGGCCATTGCCGCGATGCGGCGGGCAGGGTGATTCGCCGGTCGGCTCCCTCGTAGTACCCATGCGTCAGGACTGAGCCGTTGTGACGCCTCGCGACCCTGACGCATGCCCTCCCAGAGGCTCGATAGATTGCGGAGGCGTTGCATGCTCTCCCCGTCGCGCTGGGACGAAGCGTGCGACTCCAGAAGGCCCGCTGCGCCGAACAGGCAGGCCTCGGCCACTGCGAAGCGTTCCTCCAGGGAGCCGATCGGCAGTATCCACTCCCTCAGGTCCGAGAGGGGTGCGGCCTGGCTCAGACGGCCGAAGGCGTCCCGGTTCGCACTGTAACCCATGCAATCCATCAGGGCGGCGTAGAGGACGTCGTCCGGCGAGGTCCGACCAACCGCCTCCCCGAAGGCCTCGGCCTTCCTGAGCATTCGCTCGTCGCCGGCTGCGTCGAGGAATCGTCCCACCGACGTCTCGTCGCTGCCCGCACCTTCCAGGGCGTCCTGGCATGGTCCCGCGCGGCCTGCCCGCCAGCCCGGACGCTCTTCGAGGTCGAGCGATCCAATGATCTCCTGGAGGTCGCCGCTCAGGTGGATTCGCAGCGCAAGTTGTGGTACCTCGCGGTCCCGCTGGCGCACCGTCGGCGTACCGAGATCGTTTTCCAGAACCACGTGAAGCCTCACGCGATCGTACGCCGGGTCATTTGCGTGACCGTGCGCGTTCCACGAGGAGGCCAGGACGTGGAGTTCAACGTCGCCCCGCTGGCGGGGGCCATCTTCGAATGCGAACTCGGCGTTGAGGAAGTCGGGGCCGGGCCGGTCGCTCCAGTACCCCGGAGAGTATAGGCGGAGCCGCCGTCCATCCTCCGTGCGCAGCGAGGTCGCATCGAAGTACTGCTCGAACCAGAGGCATCTGAGAAGTTTTTCCTGCACCGTCGAAGAGGGAGGTGGCGCCGGCTCCGTCACCCTCGTCGCCAGGCGCAGCCATCGTCGGTAACGCCGCGAGAAGCGCCCCGGCGGCTCCTCCCATCGGTCTGACCGCCTCGCGGTCTCTGCGACGTTGCCTCTCCCTCGCGCCATATCGCTTCCTCCTGTGCCTCCGCGCATGACGCGGCAGTCAGCAGTTTGGCGCAATGGGGGCCTGTTTTTCAAGGGACAGCGCGCCGGGCGGACTTCTCAACCGGGTCGGGATAAGGTTATGCTATTGGGGCCTGTTCACCCGTGGTGGAGGGGGGTCCGTGGCGGTGGTGATCCGTCGCTCCCGGAGCGCTGGCGCTGCACCTGGTGGGATGCGCATCTGGATCGTGCTCGGCGCCATCCTCTTCGCGATGACACTTTTCGCCGTGCTCACCGCGCTGATATTCGTCCCACGGTACCGTCGCGGCCTTATCCGTCGCGAGTTCGACGAGGCAGACCGGCTGGTACGCGTCGGTGACGCCGAGAGGGCGGTTGACGTATATCGTCGGATCGAGGCCGAGCGCCCGGGCACGACCGATGCCCAGCGGGCGGCCGAACTCAGGCGCCAGTGGGAAATCTATATCTCGGATGCGCGCGAGGCGAAGCGCGCCGCCGACGAGGCGGTCCAGAGACGCGAGTTCGAGAAGGCCTGGCAGGCGTACCGCGACGTGGCCGAGCGCTATCCATACAGTCGTGTCGGCCTATCGGCGAAGGCATCCATGCGGCCGACTGCGGAGGCAGCATGCGAGGAGTACGAGGCGGCGGCCCGCAAGGCCGAGGGGGACAAGCACTGGAAGGAGGCGGAGGATCTGTATGCGCGCATACTCGCGATGGTTCCCGACCGTCCGGGCGCGGTGGAGGGGATCGAACGGAGCCGCAGCGCCATTGCCGCGTATCGGACGGCCGTGGCAAGGTCCCAGGACTGTGCCGAGCGCGGCGAGTGGCACCTGGCCCGGGCATGGGCGGAGAGGGCGCTGGAGATAATCCGCGACGACCCCGAGGCAACCTTCTGCCGCCTCAGGGCGCTCAAGAACATACCCTCGCCGGAGGGCATGGTACTGATACCGCCTGGCGAATACCGCGTGGGCGCCGAGGACGGTGAGCCGGACGAACGGCCGATCCGGACGAAGCAGCAGGAGGGTTTCTATCTCGATGCGACGGAGGTTACCAACCGGGCCTACGCGGTGTTCGTGGCGCGCACGGGACACCGTCCCCCGCCGCACTGGGGTGGACCGGCGCCGGCAGCCGAGATACTCGATTTGCCGGTCGTGTGCGTGTCGTGGGAGGACGCAATGGCATACGCCAGGTGGGTGGGAAAACGCCTTCCCACCGAGGATGAATGGGAAGCGGCCGCGCGGGGGCCTGCCTCTCTCGCCTATCCATGGGGCGACCGGTTCGAGCGCGACTTCGCTGCCTTCGGCCCCTCCCCTGCTCCCGTGGGTAGCCGATCGGGCGACCGTTCCCCATTCGGCTGTATGGATATGGCCGGAAACGTCTCGGAGTGGACGGCGACCCGCGTGGGCGACCGGTGTGTCGTTCGGGGCGCATCGTGGGCCGGTTTCGAGCACGACAGGCCCGACCGCCCGGTGGCCGACGACTTCGCCGAGGCCACGAGCGACCCGGCAACAGCCGTTCTCGTGGACCATCCCGACACATGGGGGATGACGGTTCAGGGATTCTCGGAGGTCACTTTCTTCCTCTCAGGATCCGCCAACGGGGTCCCGGTATTCGAGGTGCGCAGGTACGTGCCGGATCTGTTGCAGTATGTCTCGTCCTCCTTCATCGTCCGCGAGGGGGAACCGATCGGGATGCGCCGCGATGTCTTCATCCCGGCGCTCGGGCGGCGCATCGGCGTGAACTTCGAGACCGGATGGCGAGTCGTCGCCGCATCGGGCTCGGACGATGGCGAGATGAGCGCAGTGGTGGCGAACGCGGCAGGGGACCGCCGCACCCTTACAAAGGAGCGCCACGAGCGCCCTGCGCCTCCGTGCGCACTTGGACGCGAGGAGGACGCGGAAAGGTTCAGACGTGTGATGGCCGCGCTCGGCAGGCGGCCGCTCCACGAAGTCGCCCGTTCGGCGAACCGCTTCTATGCACCGCCGGCGGCCCGCTTCGTCAATTGCGGCTTTCGCTGCGCCAGGGACCTCGACCCGGTCGAGCAACTCCCCGATTCCGAATAGGGCGCCTTGACTTGACCGCGCCGAGCGTGTTCAATTCGGGGTGTCGGGTGTATCCGTGTACCAGGAGCGTGTCGGGCGGAGTTCGTCCTGATGGGAGCATCCCGCCATCTCCCCATGGCCTTCACCCTGTTTCGCCTCATCCTCGGGCCCGCCTTTTTCCTGGCGCGGGCGAGGGACATGGGCTGGGGCGTCCTCATGGTCATCGTCGGCCTGGCGATCCTCACCGACTGGCTCGACGGATTTCTCGCGCGACGATGGCACGTGGTCACCGCCGGCGGGAAACTTCTGGATCCGTTCGCTGATGCGCTGTTCTGCATGATCGCCCTCTACGACTGCTGGCGCACCATGCCGTACCTCCTCCCCGGTTGGATATTCTTCGCGATGGTTGCCCGCGAGGGGTTAGTGACACTCGTGCTGAGGCCGGTCTCGCTCTGGCACGGGCTTGTGATGGGAGCGAACATCCTCGGCAAGGTCAAGACGGGTCTCCAGTTCGCGGTCATCGTCGCGTTCGTCCTCCTCCAGTCGCGGCCGGCGATGGGGGCTGGAGCGATACTCGCGGTGGGGCGCGTCACGGCGGGTGCGGCGCTGGCTTTCAGCCTTATCTCGGCCGCCGTGTACGTCCGCGCCGGATGGAAGGAGTTGAGCCGCGTCCGCGGGATCGCGTCGAGAGGTTCTGCGCGCCTTGCGCAGACCAGGCAGACAGGCGGTGCTTGATATCCCGGGGCGTCGATCGGAAGGGCATGGAAATGACTATGCGCATAGGACTGATCGGGGCTGGCGAGGCCGGCAAGGCATACGTGCGCGCGGCAGCCCAGCCAGAGGTTACGATAGCCGCCGTGTGCGACAGCGACCGTGCCCTCGCCGAGAAGGTCGCCGCGCCTTACGGGGCTTCGGTCCACATCAATTTCAGGAGCCTTCTCGAGACCGAAAGGCTCGACGCTGTCCTCATCTGCGTTCCCGCTTATGCACATGGAGAGCCGGAGGTCCTGGCGGCCAGGGCCGGGATACACATCTTCGTGGAGCCGCCCATCGCGCTCAACAACCAGAAGGCGGCCGAGGTTCAGAAGGAGATCGAGCGCGCGGGCATCGTGGCCGCCGCAGGCTACTCATGGCGGGCGCTATCGGGGGCGACGAGGCTCAAGGACATGCTCGCCCGGCACCGCCTCGGCTTCATCCAGGCCCTCCATGTGCAGGGGGCGCCCCGGACGGACTGGCGCCGCAGGCAGGAGGCGTCCGGTGGGCTTGTCGTCCAGACCGCGACGGACCTTCTCGATGCGATGGGTTATCTTGCAGGAGAGTTCTCCACCGTGAGCGCGATGGCGGCGGGGGGTATCGTGGCCTCCCGGGAGCCGGGCTACGAACTCGAAGATGCCTGCGCCGCGCTCGTGGCGTTTCGTAGCGGAGCCATCGGCCAGATATCCTGTTCAACGCTCGCGCAGGACGAGCCGGAGAGCGGCATCAGGCTCTGGGCAGATGGCTTCGAGGCAACGCTCACGAGCGAGCAGGTGGAGATCGTCGAGCCGGGTCGCGCCGTGCGCGAGAGGCACGCGTTCGATGGCCTTCGCCAGTCGCTGATGAGTTTCCTGGAGGCGGTGCGCACAGGCCGCCCCGAAAAGGTCACCTGCACGTACGCGCAGGCAGCGGCCACGCTACGGGCGGCCCTCGCGATCAGCGAATCCGCGAAGGCCGGGAGGCCGATCAGCGTCTAGACCGGTTGCGACTCTATGGCGCGCCTGAGTGCGGCGGTGGCAGCGGCAGGGTCGTCGGCCCCGATCACGGAGGACACGACGGCCACGCCGGCGGCTCCGGCGCTGCACAGAGGGCCTGCGCGCTCCACGGTCACCCCGCCGATGGCGATGACATGTACCTTCGTGGAGCGGACGAGCGTCGCGAAACGTTCCAGGCCTAGCGGCTCCACCAGCCCGCGTTTGCTCGGGGTATCGAAGACAGGCCCGAGGAGGATGTAATCGGCGCCGGCCATCTCGGCGGCGCGCAACTCCTGTTCGTCGTGACAGGAAACCCCGATGCGCAGCCGGTCGCCGGCCACCTCGCGCACGTCCTCTGCTCTGAGCGAGCGCCAACCGAGGTGCACTCCGTCGGCCCCCACGGCCAGCGCCACGTCCAGCCGATGGTTGATGAGGAGCGCGGCATGGAACTCGTTCGTGATGGCTCGGCACGCCTCCGCCAATCGGAAGAGTTCGGCGTCGCTGATATCTCGCTCGCGGAGTTGTATCGCGTCGGCGCCTGCCCCCGCAGCAGCCCGCACCACTTCGAGCAGCGGGTGCTTCGCGCGGCGCCGGTCCGTGACAAGCATCAACCTGTACATTCCTCCTCCTTGCTTCACCGTGGCCTGATTGCGACCGTGATGCGGCCCGCCGCGGGGTCGTATGTGGCACTGATGGATACGCTTCCCGCCTTTCCGAGCGTCCCTTTCCAGCCGTGGAGAGCGCCGGCCACGTAATGTCCCGTCGCCTCGTCTGGCGCCCTCATGCTCGATTCCACCTCCAGTATCCCGTCCCTGGAAGGCCGTGCCCAGAGTTTGAGATCCTCCAGCGAACTGAGCCGCGCCAACAGGTCCGGTGCGATGGCAAAAAGGTCGTCTCCGGGACCGCCCGCGAATAGCCAGCGGTCGAGGGCCAGTGAACTCCAGTCGCTGGCCCACGCCCAGGCCACGCAGTCCGCTGGAGTCTCTTTTCGCAGAGCGTCAAGGTCTGCCCTCACGTTGGCGCTGGAGATGTCCCCGGCGATGGCCCGGGCCTCCTCGCGCACGAGCGGCTCGCTCGACCCGCGGAGGATGGAGCATGCCGCGATTCCGAGGACGGGAAGATCAGGGCGGTCGGGCATGAGGAAGATCGCCTGCCGGTCGCCTCTTCCGAGCGTTTCCAGTTCCCCTCGGGATGCCCTCCTCAGGAGTTCCCGGCGCACAACGCCGAACAGGCCCGGAAATCGGCCGAGCGAGGCCACGATGACGGTGTCCAGACCTCCGGTGCGTCTCACCGCACAGCCAACCAGCCGGATGGGGCATCGTGGTTCACGCAGCCCCTTTTCCAGGAGGCGTCGGACGGGCGAGGGGGCGGTTCCGGCGAGGCTCTTCACGAGCAGGGCGGAGTCGGGCAGGTTGAGACCCCTGGCGGCACGCACATCGAAGACGCAGTAGGCGACTGCATCCGCGGGGATCAGGCGTCCCGGCTCCGGCAGCCGCGCAGGCGCCTGCATCCAGTAGAGGAGCCACAGGGTGATGACGAAGAAGATGAGTACGAATCCGCCGCCGAGGGTCGTGATGAGATAAATGGCGAAGAGCCTGCGACGCCTGACGACTCTTCGTGGCGGGGGCACGCTGCTCTCGCTCACACTTTCAGTTCTGCGGAATGCCCGAGGATGGCCGCGTGACGCTGGCGCATTGGCGCGACATGCTCGACGAGGAACTCCTCGACCTGGCGCGGCGCGCGTCCGATGAACCGGCCCGGGTCGGCGAGCCGCGGGAGGATCTCGCGCACCATCGCGAAATCCGCATCCGCAGCGATGCGATCGAAGAGGTCGTTCTTTTCGGCTCCCTCTCGAAGCGCCTTTGCCGCGGCGATCGAATGGCGGCGGATCGCTTCGTGCAAGCGCTGGCGGTCGCCGCCAGCCTTCACGGCCGCCATGAGTATGCTCTCCGTGGCCATGAACGGAAGTTCCCGTCGGACGTTCCGCTCGATGATGTGCAGGTTCGGCCTCATGCCGGCCGCCACGTTCATCGTCACGAGGAGCACGGCGTCCGCGGCCAGGAAGGCCTCGGGCAGGCTCAGGCGCCGATTGGACGAGTCGTCGAGCGTTCTCTCCAGCCACTGGGTCGCGGCGGTGAAGGCGGCGTTGGGCTCGAGGCAGATGAGGAACCTGGCGAGGCCCGTGATGCGCTCGCAGCGCATCGGGTTCTGCTTGTACGGCATCGCGGAGGATCCGATCTGCGTCTCCTCGAAGGGTTCCTCGACCTCGTGAAGGTGCTGGAGGAGCCGGAGATCCGTAGCGAACTTGGAGGCGGACTGTCCGATGCCGCTGAGAAGCGCCAGGATCTGGGCGTCGAACTTCCGGGGATACGTCTGACCGGTGACACTGAAGCAATGGGGGATACCGAGTTTCAGCGCTACCCGTCGTTCGAGTTCGATGACCTTGCCCTCGTCCCCATCGAACAGGTCGAGATAACTCGCCTGGGTTCCCGTTGCGCCCCTGATCCCGCGCAAACGAATCCCCGACAGACGGCGTTCGATGTCGTCGAGGTCCATGAGGAAGTCCATGGCCCAGAGCGTGGCGCGCTTGCCGACAGTGGTGAGTTGGGCCGGCTGGAAGTGGGTCCAGCCCAGGGCGGGCACGTCCCTGTACCGCTCCGCGAACGAGGCAAGGCGGTCTATCACGTTGACGACCTTGCGGAGGATGATCTGGAGCGCGTCGCGCACGATGAGGATGTCGGCATTGTCGGTCACGTCACAACTGGTGGCCCCGAGGTGAATGATCGGACGGGCCGTGGGACACGCGTCGCCAAAGGCGTGGACGTGCGCCATGACATCGTGTCTGAATCGGCGCTCGTAAGCGGCGGCAGCAGCAAGGTCTATGTCGTCGGCGTGGGCTTTCATCTCCGCTATCTGGGCCGACGAGATGGGAAGACCGAGTTCCGCCTGCGCCTCGGCCAGCGCTATCCATATCCGCCGCCACGTGCGGAACTTCTTGATCTCCGAGAAGTTCTCGACCATCTCGGGGCTCGCGAAGCGGGCTGCCAGCGGCGAACGATACTCGCTTTCCGCGAAGGTGGAACCCATCCTCCCCTCATCCTCCCGCCACATATGGCCGGACGGTGCGGCGCCGATGTTACTCCCGCTGCCGGAACGCGTCAACCGTGCGGACCCCGCGACGCGGGACTGTACCCTTCGCGGGTCTCCGGGGGGCGAGTCAGCGGCAGCGACACGACGAACTCCGTACCCCGTTCGGCGGAACTGCTCGCGCGAATGTCGCCGCCGTGGTCCTGAACTATCTTCTGGCTCACCGTGAGACCAAGGCCCGTCCCGCCAGGCTTGGTGCTGAAGAACGGGATGAACAGGTTCGCGAGGTCATCGGGGTGTATGGGCGGGCCAGTGTTCCTGAACGACACGGCGACCTCGTCGCGGCTGCGCTCCATGGTCACCTCGACGAGGCCACCGTCTTTCATCGCGTCGAGGGCGTTGTGGAGCAGGTTGATGAACACCTGCTTCATCTGGTCCGGGTCTATCATCAGCACGGGATCTTCCTCCGGGAACCGGCAGACGATCTCGACGCGCTGTTCGGAGGCACGCTGACGCACCTGTTCGATGGTTTCCTGTATGACTGCCCGCAGGCTTGCGGCGCGCATGAGCGGGCGGGGTGGCTTGGTGAAATCCATGACGCGCTGGAGGATGTTCTCGAGCCGCTGGACCTCGCTGGCGATGATGTTGGCGTGGCGCATGACCGTCTCGCGCGGCATTTCCTGACGTTGGGCTATGGCGCGCGCGAATCCGCCGATGTTGACGAGCGGGTTGCGTATCTCGTGGGCTATGTGCGCGGCCATGCGGCCGATGGTCACGAGGCGCTCGGACCGAAGGAGTTTGTCCTGTGCGTCGGCCAGTTCCCGGTAGGCCTGCTCGAGGTGCGCCTTCTCCTCCTCGAGACGCTGGTAGTTCTCGGCGTTCTCGATCGCGATCGCGGCCTGATTGGCGAACATGCACAGGAGTTCCACGTCGTCCTCGGTGATGGGGTCCCTGGTGTAGAGGTTGTCGGCCACGACGACGCCCACGGCCTCGTTTCGCGCTATGAGCGGGACGACAAGGAACTCGTGGGCACCGAAGGCCCGGCGGAACTCCTCGCTGATCCGGGGGTCGCGCGCCGCCTCCCGCACCACTATCGGTTTTTTCTCGATGAGACACTGCAGGAAGATGTTCTCCTTCTCGGAGAGCGGTATGCGGATCCCCCTGGCCAATTGATCCACCGCGGACGGTGCCTGCCGGTCCCGCTGGTCGTACTGCCGGAGGAGGTCCTCCAGCGAGTACGATTCCTTCACTATCTGGCTCCAGATGCGACCAGCCTCCTCCGCGCTGCCCGGACCGACGCCCATTCGCCCCTCGAGCACCTGTCTGTCGCGGTCCACGAGCATCAGTACGGCCCGGTTGAAGCCGAGACCCTGCCCGGCCGTGACGCAGGTGAGGACGAAGTGGAGGAGCCTGTCGAGGTCGAGCACCCCCTGCATCAATTCGCCAAGTTGGCGGAGGCGCGAGAGTTGGTATATCTTCCGTGCCTGCTCCGTGACGTCCAGCATGAGGAGGAGGACCTGCTCGCTGCCGGCGATCGGGGTGACGGCGACGTGGTACTGCCGGGTGGCGCCATCCGAGCGGACGAGGCGGAGTTCCGTCTCGCAACTGCGCACGGTGGCAAAGCAGCGCGCTGTTGGACAGTTAGCGCTGGGCTGTTCGGCTCGGCAGCAGATGAGGTGAGCGTTGGCCCCCTCCCGCACGCGAGCAGGGCCGAACCAGTTTCTGAGCGTCTCGTTCGCCCAGACGACTTGGTGCTGACGGTCCACAAGCGCGAGGCCGGCTCCGACGAGGCGTACGACGTTTTCGAGTTTCTGTTTCTCGCGGAGGATGCTCTCCTCCGCGCGGCGCCGCTCGGTCACGTCAATCACCGTGGCGGTGTAGCCCGACTGCTGTCCCGCGTCGTCGAGCCTCCCCACGATCGCCAGGACGGGCACGCGCGATCCGTCGCTGCGCCTTATGAAAAGTTCGGCCTCGGCGCTGCCCTCGGCCTGGCATCGGCGGAGGAGCCGGTCGAGTGCCTCCGGGTCCTCGAACACGTCGCGTATCCCGACCTTGCCGAGGACCTCTGCCTCCGGTCGTCCGAAGAGCCGTTCCGCACCGCTGCCCCAGAAGTTGAAGCGGCCCTCCGAGTCCCAGGAGATGACCGCGACCGGGACGTGGGAAACGATCCTGTCGAGGTGTCTGAGGCGTTGTTCGGCCAGCGCAGAAGCCTTGCGCCAGGCGGTGACGTCCTCGAACACCATGAGCACTCCGCGCCCTTCGGGCATCTGGGCTGACGTTATGCGGACGTTCAGTATCTTCTCGTCGGTGCCTGCGCCGATAGTGACGCCGGTGATGACCTCCGAACGGTTCTCCTTGACGGCGCGCTCGACCAGGGAGCCGATGCCGGCCCGCTCGAGGAGGTCCATCGGGAGAATCTCGCGCATCGGCAGGCCGGCCAGGTCTCTGTCCCCCGTCCCGAACAGCCTCCGGAACGCCGGGTTTGCGTACACCACGTCGAGCGACTCGTCCACGACGATGAGGCCGGAAGGTATCGCGTCAACGATGCTCCGATTGAGGTCGCGGAGCAGGCGCGTTCGCTCGAAGAGTTGCGCATTCGCAATCGCCTGTGCGACCTGGCCGGCGAGCGTTTCCAGGGCCATTGCATCGCACTCGTCGAAGGCGCCCGGCTCGCGGTTCTCGACGTTGATCACGCCGACCGTGCGGTCGTGCAGCCTTATCGGCACGGCCAGTTCGGAAAGCGACTGCTCCTCTCCCGGGAATGCGGCGATGTAGCGTGGCTCCTGGCGAATGTCGTTGGCGAGTAGCGTCTCTCCGTGTTCCGCGACCCATCCGACGATGCCGACGCCGACCTTCTGGCGGTACCCCTGCACGTTGGCGGGGTGGAAGTCGCCTGCGTTCGCCACGAGGACGCAGTCGTGCGTGTCGGGATCCACGAGGAAGATGCTCACGTCGTAGAAGCCGAAGTGCTTGTGTATGGAGGACGCGACGTTAAAGAGGAGGTCGCCGACCTCGAGTCTCCCGAGCGCGGTGCGGGCGATCTCGCTGATCACGACCAGTTGGCGAGCGAGTTTGGCGGCGTTGCGCGTCCAGTCCTGGTTGGGGGTGAGACCCTGAGGCTTGCCGTTCGGCGCGTTCAACTGGTGCGGACCTCCATCTCGAGGGCGAACACGCGCTCCTCGCCGGATTCGCCCTCCAGCGACCAGCAGGCCATCACGCACGTGCCCTGCCGGATGCGTTCGAAGCCATCCTCCGAGTCGTTGACCGTCTCGACGGGATACGCGATGAAATCAGCGGATGGCTCGACGCGGAGCCATGCCTCCACGCCGAGCCATTCGTCGGCCAGGCAGAGGGCTGGCTGTGCGCGCAGGTGGATCTCCGTCGCCAGAGTTCCGAGCGGCTCGCGGCGGCTCGAAAGGAATTTCCTGTCCGGCTCGTCAACGGCAGACAGGGCGAGGTTCATTTCGACAGCGAAGAGGGTAGCGGGCGGTGCGCCCTCCGGAAACTGAAGGGCGTAGCGCACCGCGAGGACGCCTTCGGTGGTGAGGTTGATGCGTTTGGCGAGGATGAGGGGGCGTTTCGCCCCGGGCGGTCCTGCCGCGCCTGTGCGGTCGAACGTGACCGTCGCGGCGCGTGATCGGTCGAGGTGCATGCGATACGGCCGGCCTGCGAAGTCGCCGATCTCCTCCACTCGTCGCTCGCGCAGCCGTCGCGGGTCAACGTCCCTGGGCAGGAAACGATCCAGTAGTGAATCGCGTGGCAATGGGTCGTAAAAGAGGAGTTTCTCCAGGCCTGGCTCCTTCCACCGCACTCGCTCGTGTATGCTCCTGGCGCCGCCGGAGGCGGATGGTGGCTGGTTTGCGGCCTTCGCCGCCTCGACGAGGCGGGCGTGGTAGGCCTCGCGCCTGCGCGTCATCACGTTGCACAGGTTGAGCCTCTTCTGGATGCAGTCGAGTTCGTAAAGCGTACCGCCCCTGTCAGGCTTGAGGTAGGCCGCGAGCGCGCCCGCTGCGAGTTTGACCTCGGGGAGGCCGTCGAGGTCAAGGTCGGCTGCGATGCGCTCCGGCACGCTGCGCCTGGTCGCGACGAGCGCCTCGGCCGAGAGGAGATGCGAGTAAACCGCGCTGCGCAGGAACGGCATGTACAGTCCGGCGAAGACGCCGTGCCAGTAGGCACAGTTGCACTGGGCGCGGTAGAGTTCGCGCAGCGCCTCCTCGCACCTTCTCGCGGCAGCGCGCTCACCGATGCGACTGCTCGTCTCGAGCATCCGGGCGTACATCTGTGCGGCTTCGGTATATTTCGCCTTGAAGTTCCGCCACGTGCCGCCCCGGATGAACGGGCGGCAGCGTTCGAGGAGGTCGGCCTTTGCAAGGTCGCGGAGGAGGAGTTCCAGTTCTTCGCGTGCCTGTCCGCGAAGCGACCACTCGGTCATCTCGCGGTAGGAGGCGTCGGGCAGGTAGGCGCGGCCGACCGGCGGAAGGCTATCAACGGTCTCGGCGAACGTGGCAAAGCGGACCCAGTCACGATTGTCGCTGAGAGCGCGGAAGAAATCCCGCAACCATCCCGTCCCATAGACGTGCTCGTAGGTCTCGGGCCAGAGGCCGAACTTCTCGCCATCGTCGGCATAGACGACCACATTATCTCCGGACTCGTTCGAGAAGCGTCGGAGGAGGCCGAGCGTATCAGCGGGCTTGCCGAAGGGGATGACGTATCTGAGCCGTTCGCTGCCCGGGAAGACCCGCAGGACGCGGCCCTGGTCCTCGACGGTGAAGTAGCCGGTCAGGTCTTCCTGCCGCAGGCCGGTGGCGAGGAAGTGGAAGTCGTCGACGACGGTGTATTCGACGCCGGTGTCAACGAGAAGGCTCGCGAGATGGCTTTCCCAGACGCGTTCGCTGAGCCATATGCCCCGGGGGTTCGTCCCGTACCGGGCGGCGATATGTTCGCGGAGCATCCGTATCTGTCCCGCAGCGTCGTGCAGGGGGAGCATGGTGAGGATTGGTTCGCCGTATCCGCCGCCGAGAAGTTCGAAGCGCCCGGCGCGGACGCCGTCCTGAATCCGGGTCACCAGGCTCCTGTCGTTTTGCTCGATCCACTCCAGGAGGGGCCCGGAGAAATGCAGCACCACTGGAATGTCGGGAAAGTCGTCGAGGACGTCGAGGAAAGGATGGTACGCCTTGTCGCAGGCCTTTCGGAAGACGTGATCGAAGTTCCCGACGGGCTGGTGGTTGTGGATCGCGAGGATGAACCGCACGCTCTTCATCGGGTCTTCCTGCGTCTCATCGCCTCGCCGTAGAGTTGGACGTACCTTGCGGCGCTCGCCTGCCACGACCAGTCCTGGCGCATCCCGTTTCGCACGAGGCGCGTCCAGGCTGTCTTGTCGTGCCAGAGGGCGATGGCGCGCCGCAGCGCCTCCATGAGCGCCTCGGGCGTGGGGTCATCGAACACGAAGCCCGTCGCGGTTCCGGCCTCCAGGGTCTCCGGCGTGCAGTCGCACACCGTGTCGTTGAGGCCACCGGTGCGCCTGACGACGGGCACCGAACCGTATTTGAGCCCATAGAGCTGGGTGAGGCCGCAGGGCTCGAAGCGGGACGGAACGAGGATCATGTCGGCCCCCGCGATGATGCGGTGCGCCAGGGCCTCGTCGTATCCCGAGACCACCTTCAGGCTTTCCGGGTACTGGGCTGCAACCGCCTCCAGGTCCTCCTTCACGGTGTAGTCGCCGTCGCCGAGTATGACACACTGCATCTGCGTATCCGGGAGCATGCGCTTCAAGGCCTCGCAGGCTATGTCGAGGCCCTTCTGCTCGGCGAATCTGGAGACTATGCCGGCCAGGGGCACCTTGCGAAGGCGCAACCCCACCGAGCGCTGGAGCGCCCGCTTGCACGCCGCCTTGCCGCTCAGGTCCTCGGGGCCGTAGGGGCGCTTGATGTAGGGGTCGGCGGCAGGGTTCCAGACAGCATCGTCAATCCCGTTGACGACGCCATGAAGGGAGTCGCGGCGCTCGCGGAGGACGCCGTCCAGACCATGGCCGTGCGCCTCGGTCTGTATCTCCCTGGCATAGGTGGGGCTGACGGTGTTCACAACATCAGCGTACACTATGCCCCCCTTGAGGAGGTTGATCTTTCCCCAGAACTCGAACTCCTTCCAGTTGAAGTGCTCCCATGGAATGCCGATGGTCTCCATGTCCCAGTGCCAGAACACCCCCTGGTGGGCGATATTGTGGATTGTCAGGAGCGTCGCGGACCGCCCCACGCATGGGTCCTGGTCGTAGAGGAGCCGAAGGTAGGGCGGAATCAGCGCGGTCTGCCAGTCGTGGACGTGGAACACGTCGGGAGAGATACCGAGGATACGGAATGCCTCGATTGCGCCGCGAGAGAGCATGGCGAAGCGTTCGCAGTTGTCGGGGTAATCGCAGTGGCCCTCCCCGTACAGTCCGGGCCGGTCGAAGAAACCGTCGGCGTCGAGGAAGTATGCAGGGGCGGACGTCCCCGGTATCTCCCCCTCCGACAGGAGGGCGCTGAGCGTCCTCCGCCCTACTGGCAGGGGAAACCGCGCCCTCTCGACCAACTGTGCTCCGGAAGCCCTGACCTGCTGGTACAGTGGCATCACGAGGAACGGTTCGTGGCCGAGCCGGAAGAGCGCCTTCGGCAGTGCACCCGCCACATCGGCGAGCCCACCGGTCTTGGCGAATGGCGCGGCCTCGGACGCTACGATGGCGATTTTCATTGAAGGTCTCTGCGATGCTGTCAGTGACCGGGAGGGCGCCTTACGGGTATCGCGCCCTCACGGGGGATGCGCTGTGCCGTCGAGCCGGCCCTCAGGACCTCGACGAAAAATTCTAGCCCATCCGTGCGTTCTCCGGCAAGCAAAGGAAGCGAACAGGCTATCTCGAGGATGTCGCACATCGCGACGGTCTCTATGCGCGCGATTTCCGCCCCGGTCTCGTCCAGCAGCGTGGCGCAGGGCGGATTGACCGGCCTCACGATGAGCCGTCTCGCGATGGATCCGTGGAAGTTGAAAGCGAGTTCGAGGTCGGCTATCTCGCTGGTCCCACCCAGTCCGTCTGCGCGCAGACACAGCATGTCGCCCATGATGCCGAAGCGGATCTCCCCCACGAAGACGTTCGCCGCCTGGTGCATGGCGCCGCCAACGGCCCCCGGACATCTGCCGGAGTTCGCCCACTCCTCCAGCGCGGTCACGCATCCGTCAACGGTCACGGTCACCGGTCCCCTCGGCTCGCTCCACTGGACGGCCTTGTAGGGCCGGGAGACGGGTTTCGCGAGGGCTGCGGGCGCCGGTTGACCCACGTAATGGTACGCATTGGCGAGGTGGGTCCTGAAGAGTTCATCGAAGAGGTCATCCTGTTCCGAATGGTGTTCCTCGCCGAACCACCAGAACCAGTCGCTCCCTTCAGCGATGAAGATCTCCTCCCACGCCCTGCGGGCGTCTTCCGTGGCGGGGGCCGATGGTGGGCCGCCATGCGCGGCCACGACCTCGCGCGCCGCAGCGACCAGTTCCCACGCCTTTCGGTCGTCCTCATGGCCTATCCAGATCCGAAACGTCCCATCTATCCACGAGCCGGCATGCAGCCGGGGCAGGGACCGCTCGGGTGGGTGCGCGTCGAGGTAGTCGGTCATTCTCACTGTGGATATGATCTTGTCGTTGGCGAGGAGCGTGTAGAGTTCGCGGAGGAAAGTGAGGCCTGCGAGTTCGTAATGATCCCACGGGTTCTCGCCGTCGAGGATGATCGGTACCACACGTGGCGCACCGGTACAGCGCGATGCGAGCGTGTGGAGTCGCGCGACAAGGTCGCGTGCGCCGGCCCTCGGGTCGCCATGATGGTAAGCGAAGCCGATGAGGTCCGACAGGTGATGATCGCGGAAGAAGATCGCCGGCATGTCTGCGCCGCCTGGCATACGGTAGGGCTGGTAGAGGTCGTCAGGACATTCGAGGTTGCCGTAGCCATCGCGCTTGAGGTTTACCGCTGTGGAGCGGGAGAGGACGATCTCGTCGGACGCGATCCAGCGTATGCGGTGTCTCCGGAGGAGCGGGCCGAGGTCTTCGCTCACCGAGCCTTCTGCTGGCCATGTGCCCGCAGGCGGTGCGCCGAAAAGTCGTGCGTGGTATTCCACGGCCCGGGCGACCTGCACTTCGGCGTCGGCCGAGAAGTAATCGGCCCTGCGCGCCGGCAGCGGCACGTCTGGCAGGGCGAGTCGCGCGCATTCCATGTTGCACAGGAGAGGCAGGATCGGGTGGTAGAAGGGGGTGGTGGTCAGTTCGATCTGGCCGGCCTCCGCGAGACGCCTGTGTCGGGGGATGACGTCGGCGATGACCGCCTGCTGGCGGTCGAGCATGGCAGCCTTGTCTTGCTCCGTGAAGTCCCGTCCCTTCTTCCGCAGTTCGGAGAGGACCGGATCGCGCTCGACCACCAGCGGGTGGAACCATGCGAGAGTCGCCCAGACCTGGATATCGCGCCAGTCGGCCACCGAGAAGTGGGTCGTTCGCACGGCTTTCCTGCGAATTTCGTCCCGGCGGGCCGCCAGTTCTGCATAGCGCGGGTGGGGCCTGATCAGTCGTTCCGCATTGCCGAGGAAGAAGTGTTCCAGGATGTACTCCGCGTCGCTTTCATCGAGTCCGTCAGCAGGCTTGCGCGTGATGCGAAGCGCGTCGTCCTGGACCTGATTCGCTGCGTAGTCGGAGATCTGGACGAGGAGCGAGGGGACGAGGTTGATCGTGGCGCGGATATCGGGGAACTCCTCGAGGACGAGGAGCATGCCTATGTAGTCCTTGATGGCATGGAGGCGCGCCCAGGGCAGGATGCAGCGTCCCGTGCGCAGGTCCCTGTAAAACGGCTGATGCTGATGCCAGAGGAACGCTAGGTTGAAAGATCCCATGGCATGTGGCCCCGGCGTCCTATTGATAAACCAACAGCCGGGGCGAGTATATCACGCTCCCGATGCCGTCACAAGAAAGCCTCACGGCCGGCGCACATCCGCGCCGGGCAGCGCGAGGTTCTCGGGAGCCGATTCGAGTTGCGCCCTTTCCGGCGTGAGGACCCCGCACGACACGATGAACATCACCGCCTGATCCACGGTGAGGTCCAGGTCTATGACCTCCTCCGAAGGGACGAGGACGGTCCATCCGGTGAATGGCGCGGGCGAGGTGGGGATGAAGACAGCGATCATCTGCTTGTTCGCCTTGCGCGCCGCGTCATCCGGTCCGCTGCTCGTGGCGAACCCCAACGCGTACACTCCCTTCCGCGGGTATTCCACCATCACGACGCGACGGAACTGGATCTTCTGCTTTCCGAAGAGGAAGTCCGAGAAGCGCCTGGCGTGCGGGTATATGGATCTCACGACCGGCATGCGCACGAACCAGCGTTCCATCTCGCGCAGGAACCTCTGTCCCACGAAGGTCGTCAGTGCGAGCCCCAGCGCGTAGAGGACCGCCACGAGCAGCACCACCGCCGCCGCCATGCCGGCCCAAGCAGGCACCTGCTTCAGGGGTGTCAGGCTCACCAGGACGAATCCGATCAGGTCGCCGAGCGGCTTGCTCACTGGCGCCACCAGGTACTTCCACACGATCGTCAACACGACAAACGTGAGGACAAGTGGAAACAGGGCAACGAAGCCGGTCAGGAACGCCCGGCGGAAATGCAGACTGTGCTTGTGCTCCTCTGACATGTCTCACCTGCACTTTCTCAAGACCGCGATGACGACGCCGTGTATGATTATCTCCGGCGATCGGCCAGAGCCTCCCGCAGCCAGTGCCGGCTCCAGATAGAAGGCGCCGTCCGGCCCGAATCGGAACGTCCTGAGCATGGTGGGCCCGCCGCTGACCGAGACGATGACCTTCTCACGATCCCTGGCGTCCGAGCGCCTCTCGCATACGAGATAATCGCCGTCGTGGACGTGTTGCGGGAGGAGCGCGTCGCCGCGCACGCGAAGGAAGAAGCGTTCGCTGTCTCCTCCGATGGCCGAGGCGAGGGTTTTCGTCTCATCTTCTCCGAGGGCTTCGATGGGTTCCCCATCTGCGATTGTGCCGACGACCGATGCCGATGGGGTGAACCTGCACGTAACCTCGTCGCAAATTTCGATGGCCCGTGCCTCTCGCCGGCGGCGTCGGATCGCGCCTCGCCTCTCCAGGGCCCGAAGGTGCTGCAGTACGGTGATCTTCGACACGCCGAGCGTCTCCGCGATCTCTCTCAGCGTCGGCGCGTAGCCGTGCTCGACGCGGAAACGCCTGATGCAATCGAGTACCTCGCTCTGCTTGGGTGTCAGATTCATGGGAGTCGCGGACAGGAATGCGCGTCTAACATACACCTAACATCATCGGGCCGGGTTGTTCGTTTGTCAAGGAAGTCCGAGGGAGAAGAGGGGAGTGCTCCGGGCAGGCACGCCTCGCAGCGTCTCCAGGGAGACGCTGCGAGGTGCATAACTCATGTTGTGACAGTGGCTTACTACTCTCGCCCCATCGCCTCGAGGAGTTCCTTCTGTCGAGCGGACTTCTGGAGGGCGGCCTCACGGCTGATCTTGCCGCTGCGGTACAGTTTCAGGAGCATGCTGTTGAGCGTGCACATTCCCTCGGCTGCGCCGGTCTGGATGGCAGAGTATATCTGCTGGACCTCGCCGGACCGGATCATGTGGGCGACCGCTGGCGTGACCACGAGTATCTCGTAAGCCAGGACTCTGCCGCTCCCGTCGCGCTTCCTTATCAACTGTTGGACTTGCACGCCGAGGAGGACGGTCGAGAGTTGCGTCCGCGCCTGTGCCTGCTGGTGAGGCGGATAGACGTCTATTATGCGTGTGATGGCCTGACAGGCGTCACCGGTGTGCAGGGTGGCGAGGACCAGGTGCCCCGTCTCGGCCAGGGTGAGGGCAGTCTGCATGGTCTCGAGGTCTCGCATCTCTCCTATGAGGATGACATCGGGGTCCTGTCGGAGGACATGGCGCAGCGCCTCCTCGAAGGAGTGGGTATCGGAGTGCATTTCCCGCTGGTTGACGATGGACTTCTTGTGACGATGCAGATATTCGATGGGGTCCTCTATGGTGACGATGTGGCAATTGCGGTTCTCGTTGATGTAGTCCACCATGGTGGCGAGCGTCGTGGACTTTCCCGAGCCGGTGGGACCTGTCACGATGAAGAGGCCGTGGTCCGCCATGGCGAACTTGCGGATGACGGTGGGTATTCCCAGGCCTTCAGGATCGGGGATTTCATAAGGGATCATGCGCAGCGCGATGCCTATGCTGCCGCGCTGATAGAAGCAGTTCGCCCTGAAACGGGCCAACTGGTGCCTGCTGATGGCGAAGTCGAGTTCCTTGTCCCTGAGGAAGCGCTGCCACTGCTCCTCCGTGGTCATTGACTTTGCCAGACGCTCGGTATCGGCGGGTGTCAGCACGGGCGCTCCCTGTATGGCGCAGAGGCGGCCGTGAATGCGAAGCATCGGAGGGATGCCGACGGTGAGGTGAAGGTCTGACGCGCTGGCCTCGATTGTGCGCTCGAGGAGTTCGCCGATCTCGATTTCCGCCGCGGTCTGGGCTCGAAGCATGTTTTTCCTCTAAACAGTTATGTTCTCGACGGTTATATGACTGTCGCTGGCGAGGGTGAGCGCCTCCTCGACGGTCGTTTCGCCTCGCAGCGCCTTCCTGAGCGCGTCGTCGAGGAGGCTCCCGCCAGCGACCTTTCTCTGGTAATCGCGGATGGTCGGCTCGGGGTCTCCGCGCGTGATCATCTCCCGCACAGTCGCGTCAACTGGCAGGTACTCGAATACAGCGGTTCGGCCGTAGTAACCGGTGTTGCCGCACACCTGGCAGCCTGTGCCTCGCCAGAGGTGCTGCGGCACGTCGAGTTGCAAATGCTCGAAGAGGTCGCGTCGGAGGGCATCGGAGACCTCGTATTCCTGTCGGCAGGAGGTGCAGATGCGGCGGACGAGTCGCTGTGCGACGGCCATGATGAGCGTGCTTGCGACGAGGTATCGCTCTGCGCCCATGTCTATCATGCGCGTGACCGTGGCCACTGCATCGTTCGTATGGAGCGTGCTGAGGACGAGGTGGCCGGTGAGCGAGGCGCGGATGCCTATCTCGAGTGTCTCCAGGTCGCGCATCTCTCCGACCATGACGATGTCCGGGTCCTGTCGCAGTATCGCTCGGAGCGCGCGGGCGAACGTCATGCCAATCTCGGGGCGTGCGGGCACCTGCGTTATGCCCTCCATCTCGTACTCGACAGGGTCCTCCACGGTGATGATGTTCTTGGTCACGTCCTTGATGTAGTTCAGACACCCGTAAAGCGTTGTGGACTTTCCGGAGCCGGTGGGGCCGGTGACGAGTATCATGCCGTTGGGGCGGCGAAGCGCGGCCTTCAGACGCTCGAGGAATTCTCCTTCCGCACCGATCTCGTCCAGGTTCTTGCAGACTGCCGACTTATCGAGGACGCGCATGACGACCTTCTCGCCGTGGACGGTCGGCATCGTGGAGACCCGGAGGTCAACGTCGCGGCCCGCCATCCTGACGCGTATGCGGCCATCCAGCGGGAGGCGCTTTTCGGCGATGTCGAGGTTCGCGAGTATCTTTATTCGCGAGATCACCGCGTTCTGCATGCTCTTGGGCGGTGCGACGGTCTGCCGGAGTTTGCCGTCAACGCGTATCCGCACGGTGACCGAATCGCGGCCCGGTTCTATGTGGATGTCGCTGGCGCGGTCGTGGATCGCGTGGGATATGAGCGAGTCAACGTATTTTACGACGGGTGCGTCCTCGGCCTCGTTGCGCAACTGGCCGACGTCCTCCTCGTCCGACTGGACGGGCTCCTCGGTGACGCCGACAGAGGCCAGTTCGGAGGCGGTGCTCTCCAGGTCCGGCCCGAAGCCGTAGAAGCGGTCTATGGCCTTGCGGATGGCGCTTTCCGGCGCGGCGATTACGCGCACGTGCATGCCCGTGGCTGCCCGCACAGCGTCCACGGCAAACACGTTCGTCGGGGAGGCCATCGCGATCGTGAGGGAGTTGCCCTCGCGGTGCATGGGTATCAGGACGTACCGACGCGCCATGCGCTCGGGGACGAGGGCCACCGCCTCGGGATCCACCTGGTCGGGGCGGGAGAGTTCCGTGTAGCCTATCTTGAAGCGTATGCTGAGCGCGAGGGCGAGTTGCTGGTCGTCTATCACCCCCTCCTTCAGGAGTTTCATCCCCATCAGGAGGTGGCTGTCGCGGCTGCGCGCGAGGGCCTCCTCGACGACCTCCCGCTTCACGAAGCCGAGGTCAACGAGTATGTCGCCCAGAGGGCGGTCGCCGTCGAAGACGACGCCGGTCTCGTCGGGCACCGCTTCGGCGACTCCTCCTGCCGTCGCAGGCGCAACGTTCCCGGCCATGGCCCCCTCCCCTCTAGCCGGCCCGGATCGCCGAACTCATCGAGAATATTGGCAGGTAGATCGCTATCACCGTGATTAGCACGACCACGCCCATGCCACATATCAGGATGGGCTCGATGACTGCTGTGATGCGGCTGAGTCCGGCGTCCACTTCCTGGTCGTAGTATCCGGCGACGTCCATGAGCATCTCGCTCAGCGTGCCGGACTCCTCGCCGACCCTCACCATGCGAGGGAGAAGGCGCGGCAGTTCAGGGACGCGAGCGAGGCTTTCCGCAAGCCCATAGCCACGCACCACATTGTTCCTCGCCTCGCGCAGGCCTTCCTCGATGACACGGTTGCCCACGGTCGCCGTCGCTATCCGGAGCGCATCGGTCAACGGTATCCCGTTCGACAACAGCGTGCTGAGGGTCATCGAAAGACGCGCAACCGCAGCCTGCAGTAGTAGCCTTCCGAAGAACGGAACCTTCAGCACCAGCCTGTCGAACATCGCTCCGCCGCGCTCTGTCCTCCGGAAAAGACCGATTGCCACCAGGGCGGCCACGATCAGCGGCACGATGATGAAGATGTTCGACCGCAGGAACTGGCTGATGTTCATGAACGCCTGCGTGAGCGGCGGGAGTTTGGCATCAAAATCCTCGAATATCTTCTTGAACCTCGGGATGAGGAACAGGAATATCCCGCTCGTGAGCACGGCGAAGAATCCCATGACGAACTTGGGATAGGCTGTCGCGGACCTCAGTTTGCGGCGGAAACCCTCCTTCTTGTCGAGGTACTGGGCCAGCCTGGCAACGTTCTGCGCCAGCGAGCCGCTGGATTCGCCCGCGTGGATCATGCTGAGGAAGAGTTGGTCGAAGATGACATGTCGCCGCATGGCCTCGGTGAGCGTGTGCCCCTTCTGGACGTCGGCCCGGACCTCCATGAGGACATTTCGCAGGCGCTGGTTGCTGATGCTGTGGCCGATGGTGTGGAGGGCATCGGTCAGGGAGATCCCTGCCTTGAGCATCGCAGACAGTTGTCGCGCGAAGACCATCAGGTCGGAGTTCTTCACGCGTCCCTGGGTGAGGGCGATGAGCCACTCGGGTCGCCCGCTCCCGCGCTGCTGGGGCTGCGTCTCCTCGGCAACGCTGGTCACCGTGAGCCGCTCGGAGCGGAGACGCGCAATCAGTTCCTGGCGGCTGTTCGCGGAGCGCGCCCCGCTGACCTCCTTGCCTTGCGCGTCGCGCGCGACGAACACGAACGTCGGCATGCTATTACCACTCCCAGCAGGGCTTGGGCGGCCTCGGCTCCGACTCCTCGCGGTGCGGTGGCATCGGCTCCATAAGATGCTGCTTCGCCGCGAATCCCTCCTCGATGAAGTCCGGAGTCACGACCGTCGGGGTGAGGAGGAAGATCAGGTCGTTCTTCGTGTCCGACAGACTCTTCTGGCGGAACAGGCATCCGATCAGCGGCAGCCGCGCAATGAAGGGCATCTCGCTCGTCTCGTCCGTCCGGCTGCGCTGGACCAGGCCGCCTATGATGAGCGTGGAGCCGCTCTTGATCGCGACGTTGGTGACCGCCTCGCGCGTGCTTATTATCGGTTCGCGCGGGTCGGTGGTGTAGCCCACCACGCTCTTCACGGCCGGGTGCACGTCGAGAAACACCACTCCGTCGGGCGACACGTGGGGGGTTACATCGAGGCGGGTCGCCACCTCCTTGAACTCCACCGTCCGTATCGGGTTGCCGCCGGTGGACTCCTCGCTGCTGACGTAGGGTACCTCCTGGCCTACCACGATCGAGGCGGTGCGGTGGTTCATCACGAGCATCGTCGGGTTGCTGTGAAGGTCAACCCGGGACCGCGTCCTCATCGCCTCCAGGACGACCTCTATGTTCGCGTTCACGACGCCGTACGAGAAGAAACGATCCAGCCCCAGCGATGGAGCACCGCTCGTCACGACAGTGCCCGCCGTCTCCAGTTCGCCCGTCAGGTCGTCCTTCTTGCCGGTACTGCTGATGCCCCTCTGCACCTCCCACCGCAGGCCGAGGTCCTCCCCGTCGCCGAGCGTGACCTCGAGAAGGCTGCTGTCTATGTGGACGTGGATCGGCGTCGCCCAGAGCGAGTTGATGAACTCCTCGATCATCGCCACGATGTCCTCGTCGTCCTCCACCACGATGAGGTGCTGGCGCTCGTAGTAGGCAAGCCTGCCGCGGGACGAGAGCATCTTGCGAATTATCTCGTCAATGGGCGTTGCGGCTTCCTTCTTCGTTGGCACGGCGGCGCCGGCGGTGAACTCCTGCTCCTTGCCCGTGTAGGGCACGCGGAAGGTGCGGCGGACCATCTTCCGCGCCACGGCCGCCTTGTCGAAGTCTTTCTCCTGCCCTTCCTTGACCACGACGAGCACCCCGCCCCGCTGGACGTAGGTGTAGCCGTTGGATCGCAGGAATGCCTCCAGCGCCTCGCGCACCGTGACGCCGGCCAGGCTGCAGTTTACGGTTCCCTGCACGTCCTTGCCGATGGCCACGTTCACTCCGTACTGGTCGGCGAGTGAACGTACAGCCTGCGCCAGATCAACGTCGCGCATGTTCACCGCCTCGACGCGAGCGTCGAGACCCTGGCTGCCAGGGGAGCCGGAGAGGAGTGTCTGGACGATCGCGGAGACAGCACCACCCGCCGGGGCCGGCGCCACGGATTCATCGCCGGCCGCGGGCAACCCGAGGAGTCCCAGGAACAGGACCCCTCCCACCGCCGTGCGCTTCAGGTTCGAAAACATGTCGTTCCCCTTCACTGCATAAGGCTCAACTGGAGTTCGCGTCCGTCCTTCGACCGGAGCGTCACGGAGCTGCGCTGCACCTCGACCACCTCGAAAGCGGTGTTGTGCACCTGTTCACCCGCTCCATAAACATGGCCGTCGAAGAGGGCGAGCGCGCGTCCGCCCCGCAATATGACCCCCTCGAGCCGTGGCGGCTGCGCGAAGGGGACGGCGGATGGCACGGCCGGCAGTTCGGCAACGGCCGTTTTGGACTCGACCACCGAAGACAATCCGAAGACGCCATGGTCGGGGCAGCGAGCCACCAGGTCGGCGTTCGGATTCTCCACGAGCCAACTCGCAAGGTCGGCGAGGACGGCGTCCGAGGGCAGCGTATCCTTGGCTGCGGCGGCGGGTTTCGGTCCAGGCGCGCGCCTGGTCTGGCGACGCCCCTTCGGCCGCAGGAAGAGGAACCCGCCGGCCAGAACCAGCACGCCCACCAACACGAGAAGAACGATCAATTTGTTGCGGTCGTTATTCATCTGGGCTTCTCCGCGACGGAAACGGCCTGCTGCGGCTTCGGGTAGAGGCACGTCACCTGAAGTCGCATCTGGCCCGTGCCATCGTCGCTGCGATCGGCGGTGAGAGACAGGCTTTCGATCAGCATCACGTGCGGCGAACGCTCGACGCGGTCCACATACCGCACGAGGGCCCCGTAGTTGCCCTCCAGTTCGAGCGCGTAGGAGACGCGGTCGAATGTCTCGAGCGCCGTCGCCTCCTCCGGTTTAGAAGGAACCAGCAGCCTGCTGCTCACGAGCCGCGCGTTGAGTTCGGCGGCGAGGTCGGCGAACCAGCGCAGCGCGTTGGTGCTGTCGGGCTCCCATGCAACGGTGCCCTGCAAGCGTTTCGCGAGGTCGGAGACTCGCTGGTATCTGGCGCGCTCGCCCTCGGCCTTCGCGGTGCGATCCTTGAGACCCTCGAGTTCGCGGCGAAGGTCGTTCTTGCGCTCGGCGAGTTTGCGCGCGGACATGGCGCTGTACCGCTCGGCGCCGACTCCGGCGGCGAGCAGGAGCACGGCCAGCAGCAGCGTCCACTTACGTTTCATCATTGTCGGGGGCAATTCCTTCGAGTAGGCCGCGGAAGAACTGGGCCTGGACCTGGTTCCACGCCTCTTCCGCCGTGGCCTCCAGCCTGACGAATTCCATCTTGTCCATGAAAGCCGCTGAGCGTCGGAGGTTCTCCCTCAGTTGACCCATCGGGTCCTCCGAACGGCCCGCCGAGGGCAGGTAGATGACGGAGAAGGTCAGGTGCGGCGTCCGCTTGCGTTGCTGACGGGCGTCGCCGCGCACGGCTTTGCCCTTGGGGGCAGGGAACAGGTCTCCGCCCGTGACGTCAACCTTGTGCACGCCCATGCCCGCAGGGAGCGCCTCGCTCAATGCAGCCAGTTTCGGTGCCCATGCGACTCGCCTCCGGGCTACGGGGGATAGGCGGATGAACAGGCCTATCTCCTTGGCTGCTTCGTCGCGCAGAGAGTCCAGTTGCTGGGATACCTGCCGCTCGGTCTTGAGGTCGCTGACGAATCGCGTCATCGCGAGCCTGACCCGCATCAGCGTTGTCAGGTGCGCCAGCGTCGCCACGAACAGCAACGACGCCAACCCGAGCATGGCGAGGGTTCCAATCTCCCCGATGCGAGCCAGGAATCGCCTGCGCATCAACCGGGGCACGCGGTCGGCGATCAGGTTGATCTCTATCAGCGACGTGGCAGCCGGTTCCGACGACTGACCGTTCATCATGCACTCCTTGGAACTCTGCGCAGCGCCAGGCCGAACGCGACTGTCATCCGGTATGCCGACGAGGCCAGCCGCTTATCGGTTTTCTGGCCGTTGGATGAAAACGGATGCCATCTCTCGACCGGGACGCCGAAGACGCGCGTGAGCATCTCGGGCAGTTCTCGTATCTGGGAGCCCCCGCCGGTGAGGAGGACTCTTCCAAGCCCGGGGACGAGCCTTTCACCCGCCCAGTACTGAACGGTGTCCAGGAGCCGGTCGCACAGGTCCTGGAGGCTGGCATCGAGGACTTCTCGCATGCGGTTGTCGAGGGCCCCTGCGGCTTCCGGCCCGTTTTCCCAGTGTGCGCGCTTCAGGCGCTCCGCCTCCGTTTCGCTCACGTTCAGGAGTTCGGAGATGGCCTTTGTCACGTGAGCGCCGCCGACCGGTATGTCCCGCACGAGTATCGTGCCACTGCCGAGCAGGGCCAGGTTGACGTAGCGGTGGCCCATGTTGAGCACTGCAGTAGCGCCCGACTCGTTTTGCTTCAACCCGCTTGTCGCTATGAGCGCATTGGCGCAGGCGGTCGCGTCGGTCTCGACGCAGAACGTCTCGGCGCCGGCCATGCGCAAGATGTTGAGGCGGCTCTCGACGAAGTTGTGCTCCGCCGCGATCGCGAGACCGTGCGTGCGCGACTTGACGGTCTCCTGCTTCTCCCCCTTTGCCGACGCCTCCATCGTGCTCTCGCCATCTTCGCTCGACGCGCCGGTCACCCGGAGGTCCGGGAACAGGACGTAGGAGATGAGCGCGTCCTCCACCCTGAACGGCAGACCGCCCTCGACCTCGATGCGGACCGCCTCGGCGACATCCTCGGGGAGGAGTTTGGGAAAACTGAAGTACTGCGGCGCGACCGCCTCGCCCTCGACAGCGTGCGAGGCCCAGCAGTCGCGGAACCCGTTCTTTTCGAGGACGTTACGCACGAGTTGGCTCAACCCGCGGGTGTCGCAGGTGATCCAGTCGGTGACCTCGGCGTCGAAATCTGCTGCTGCCCAGCGTTCGAGCGTCGGCCTGCCGTTCTTCCATCCGACCTCGGCCACGCGCACCCCCGTGGTTCCGAGATCGATGCCGATGGTTCGCGGGTTTCCCAGCAACATGCCGTATGCCTTCCTATATCTTCGAGGCTTCCCTTATGAAATCGGTCTTTTCTTGTGCAGGTTTAGCGGTTCGCGGGGCAGGCAATCTCACGCTTTCATCCTTCCATCCGACGATACCTCGAGAGCGCGCACTACGGATCCAGCCGCCAGGTATTGAAGTCGTACATCGCGATGGGGAAATGGGGCGGTGGCTCCGTCAGGAACCGGCGATCGTACTGGTAGTCTTTCAGGAAGCCACGGTTGTCCGTCCGGCCCACGGGGCCGCGGGTGTCCTGCGCAATTCCGCCGAGTATGTGCAGGCGCTTCCAGTCATAACTCGTGTAATAATAGTTCTTGAAACTGCCTGTGACGGCGAGGAGGCTTGCCATGACGTACATGTGGCTCCAGTCGCTCGTCCACGGCTTCTTGACGATTATGTCACGCCCCGATATGAGGCCGAGTTTGTCGTCCAGCGCCGGATCGGTGAAGTCGAAACCACTCGAGAACGCACTCTGATAGTCCGGCGGATACGCATAAACGAGGTTGTCCACTATGTAGATGTCCTTGTTCGACGGTGTGGCCAGTGTGACCTGCCCGTTGACGGTCCCCTTGATGTTCACCGTTTCCTCTACATATATGGCGCCGTTGGTTGTAGAGAGGTCCTTTTTATTGTAAACGACCTGCCAGGTGCCGTCGGCGCGCTGCTTTTGGACGTCAATGGTGCCATCGGCGTTGAAGGTGATGTTGTAGGGCCTGCCCGAGTTCGAGGGCAGGAGGATGCCGTCGGGTTCGAGCGCGCGGTCTCGCACGGCGGCAACGTGGCCGCTGTGGATCAGGCTCGCCATGTCGAGTGGCGTGGAGTTGAGGAACAGACCCTGCTGGAACTGCGGGTTGTCTGTGGGCGGACCGCCGTGTGCATAGTTGACGTACGAGGCCGCGCTGTTGACGCGCCCCTTGAACACGGGGCTGCCGTAGATGTTCAGATGGTCGTTCGTATAGACCCACCCGTCAACGGTGTCGCCCGTCACGAAGTAGACGCCCGCCTCGCTGTCGGTCAGCCAGCCGAAGGCGGCGTACGTGAGCGTCTGCGCCTCCAGGGTTATCCGGTGCGTTTCCTGGCCGGAACGGCCGATGGCATGGATCCGGTAGCGACCGAGGCCGGGAATCCACGAGTAGGTGTCCTCGAGGACCACCGAGTACGTCACGTTCGGGTTGCCGTTGACCGGTACGTCGGTGAAGAGGTCGCAAACGTAGTTGCCGTTGTAAGGCGAGTCGTAGTTGCGGTAGAAATCCAACTGGACGCCATTATAGGTCATGATCGAACACGGGACGTTCTGACTGGCGCACATGCGCCTGGTTCGCTCCATGCCGAGTTCGGCCGCCGTCAGGGCCTCCATGGCCTGCACGTCCTGGGTCGCCCTCACGCCCTCCATGCGGGCTATCTCGACGAAGGCCAGGCCGGTGAAGAGGACGAGGAACACGACGATCATCGCGATCGGCAGCGCGATGGCCCTCTGTGCGATTCGGACGCCCGCGAGGCGGCGCGTGAAGGAACTCCACCTCACCATCGTCAATTCCTTTTCTTTGCCACGGTTTCCATCTGTATGGCGTAACCCTGGCCCGCCGCCGCGCACTCGATCTTGATGACGGAGTTGGTCGGCGCATCGAGCGGGGTGAACGTCAGGCTGGATACCCCATCGAACGCGACATGGGGCGAGTCGGCCTCGTCCTTGTAATCCATGATCAGCGCGTCACCGTCCTTGCGGAAGGCCCGGCGGACCACGCCGGTGTCGGTTGGCACGCGCACCTGGATCGAAGGATAAGACGGATAATCCGGGTCGGGGACCTCGATCTGCTGCGCGCGCAGGACGTCATACTCTATGCTCCGGAGGACGTTGAACGCGTTCCTGCTCGTCTCCATGCGGCCGAGGGCGTCGGAGGTCGCCTTCCGGCCCATCTCGAGCGTGGCGTAGGCGATGAGGAGCACCACCGCGGTGACCGCCGAGGCCGCAGCGAGTTCCGTGAGGGTCATGCCCAGCGAATGGCACCTGCGCAGCCGGATGCGGGCCTTCATCTTCGATACCTCATGGGGCCCGGGCCGAGACCAGGACAACCGGCGAGCCCGCGTCGTTGGGCCAGTCCACCGTCACGGCCAACTGCTTGTACAGGCTATTTGGATCCGCCGGATCGGCGAGCGTCTCGGTGACATCCAGCGTCCATGTGTAGGTGGTGCCGTTGAGAGAGGTTGTTCCGCTGGTGTCCACGAGTGCCGCATATGCCGCGGTCCGGGCCTGTTCCAGTTGGGCAACAGCGATCTGAGTTGCCGCGCGCCTCTGGTTTGCCCGTTCGACGCTGATACGGCAGCCGGTCAGGAACGCCACGGTGCCCCAGGTGAGGACAGCCAGAATTGTAACGGCCACGAGCACCTCTATGAGGGTCATGCCTCTGTGCCGCGTGGCCTTTCCGACAACATGGTGCGTCCGAATCATGCCTTCGTCTCTCGCTCAGACAGCCGCTGGCGGCCCGACGTCTCCCGGCAACCTGTCAATAGTTCTCGCTGACGTTCCCCTCCTCGTCCACCTCGTACCAGCAGTCGGGATCGCCGGGCATCGTCACGCGAATTGTGTAGCCGCTGGCTGAAGATGTAACCCTGTAATCGGACGGTCCGAAGTATTTGCCCGTCAGGTCTTCTGCCCGTACCGAGATAATCTCGAGTGCCGAACCGTCCACATTGTTCAGGGTAGGGTATTGGCCGTCGTGTGCGGCGCTGTAAACGCGCATAGCGGTTCGTATCATGCCTGCGCCCGTCACGCCCTCGGTCATCTTGCTGGCCTTCACGTTCGACTGGTAGTTCGCGACTGCGACAAGGGCGAAGATGGCCACCATCACAACCACGATCATGAGTTCCACGAGCGTGAAAGCGACACGCTCCGATTGGCTGTCGCGAGCCCAGTGCATGGGCGTCTCCCCTTTGTCGGGAAAAGCCGGAGCGCCTTGCCGGCGCCCCGGCTCTCACCCGTACGCATGCGTCCACGTCACTCCGTGGTGAAGGTGCCGCTCTCCACGCCGTCCTGGTCTATCGTGTAGGTCGTTCCATCGCTGAACGTCGCGGTGATCGTGTAGGTCGTCGCGTCCGATGTCACGGTGTAATCCGACGCCTGGAAGTACTTGCCGTTCAGGCTTGCGGGATCAATGTTGATGATCGAGAGGCCCGTACCATCCACTCCGTTGAGCGTTGGATACTGCCCGCTGTGGCTCGCTGCGTACACTCGCAACGCGGTGCGAATCGTGCCGACGCCGGCGATGCCCTCGCTCATCTTGGCAGCGCGCACGTTCGCCTGGTACAGCGGGATCGCGACAAGGGCCAGAATGGCCACGATAACGACCACGATCATGAGTTCGACCAGTGTGAAGGCCTTGCACCTTGAACGCAACATCCTCATCAATCTCATCACCGTCACTCCTTCTAAAAAACCCTGCTACAGATTCCTATGGCCTTACCTTCCTTTCCATGCGCCTTACCTTTTCTGGGGCTTCGCTCCTTTCCTATCGCTGAACTCCGGGTACTCTCGAGACCTTCCAGCGTCACGCCAACGTGCAAAGGTCATGCCGGCCAGACCCGTTTTGCGCCTCTCGGCACCAGGCCTTTACTTCCAAGGTTTCTGGTGACCTGTTCCGGTCGCCAGCCCAGGTCGGTCCCAATTTGGACGCGTGCTGTCCCATACTGATGCAGCTGGATGTTTCAAAACGCGTCAGGATTCCTCGCCGGGCCAGCCTCCCGAACACGCGGATATGGCTTCTGGCCCCAGCGACCAGAACGGGAGCGACCTCACATGTTTAGTATCGTCTTCTCCGGCCGGCCTTTTAGCGAAAAGTCGTGCGCTTGTCGCCGATGAGGGGTTCCGGTATAATTTCACATGGGCGGAAGGGTAATTCCGACTAGAACTAGAGGCTCGCCAGTGGTTCCCGGTGCAATGCCGAGGAACTTGCCCCTCGCTGGCGTCAGCCTCTAGTTTTTTCTTCGACTACCCCACGGCAATTTGCGGTGTTCCAGCCGCACTGCTAGACTACCGCCGATGAGCAAGGCAGCCCGAAACCCGGCCGACGACGCGAAAGAAGCGGGCGACATCATCGCGCGCAACAAGAAGGCCCGGTTCGAGTTCGAAATACTGGAGACCTTCGAGGCGGGTATCGCGCTCTCCGGCTCCGAGGTGAAGTCGTTGCGCAACCGGGATGTGAGCATCAACGAGGCCTTCGCGAGACCGAGGAACGGGGAGATATGGCTGCTGGGGATGAACATCAAGCCCTATGCGCAGGCCACTATTGGCCGGCTCGATCCAGTGAGGCCGCGCAAACTTCTCCTTCACAGGCGAGAGATCGCGCGAATCATCGGCAGGGTCGCAGAGCGGGGATGGACTCTCGTTCCACTGAAACTTTACTGGAAGAGGGGCTTTGCCAAGGTGCAGATCGCGCTTGCGCGCGGACGCAGGCGCTACGACAAGCGCCAGGTCATCAAGCGTCGCGAGGCGGAGAGGGAGATACGGCGCGCCGAGGGACGAGGCCGGTGAGGCATCCGGAGAACGCTACAGTCAGCCCGACCTGAGCGGGCAACTTGCCCACCGCATGGGGCTTTTCGGCGCCGATGGGAGACATCTTTCCACGGGCCATGATAGAGCGGACTGCGACTCGCTCTATGGCCTCTTCCCGCGCTCGCTCAGGAAGGCCGTAACCTCGTCATAGGAGGGTATACCTGCGCGGCCTCCCAGTTTCCGGCACTTCAGTGCCGCGACGGCGGCGGCAAACTCGGCGATCCGCCGGAGCGGCCAGCCGCGCGCGAGTCCGAAGGCGAGCGTGCCGTGAAAAACGTCGCCGCAGCCTGTCGTGTCCACCACTGGCACCCGGAACGCCGGCTGATGGAATTCCCCTTCGCCCGACACGAAGTAACTTCCTTGTGGTCCAGCGGTTACCGCGACGACCTTTCCGGGGTCCTTGGCGGAGAGCCGTTCATAGAGTCTGCGGGCTGCCTCGGCGAAATCGCATTCGCCGACCCTGCTCCTCGCGAAGCGCAGGCTCGCAACAACGTGCGTGGCCAGGTCCGCGAGGACGTCGTTCTCCGGCTCGGTCAACTCGGCGTCCATGAGCACGGGCCTGCCTGCCTCACGCCCCCAGCGTGCCGCCTGTATGGCGGCGTGCACGACGAAGCCGTCAACGAAGATGACCCTGCCGGATAGTATCTCCTCCTTCCGCATTTCCGATGGGTCCAGCACAGGTGCGTCGTCGAGACAGTAGAAGAGCGTTCTGTGGCCTTTCGAGGGGTTGACGACGCCTATGGTCCGGATGGCAGAGGCGCCGGGCACGATCCTGATGCACTGGGTGTCAACGCCCTCTCGCTCGAACTCCCGAACGATGAACTGCGCGTGGTCGTCGTCGCCGAGTTTGCCCACGAAACGCGCCGTGCCTCCCAGGCGCGCCACGGCCACCAGTCCCGTCGCCACCAGCCCGCCTCCCTGACGAGTCGTCTGGTACACCTGCATCTTCTCGTCTTCTCGGATCGGTCCCTCGTAGATGGCGAGCGTGTCAACCGCCGCGCATCCCACGCCGACGACGTCGAATTGTTCGCTCATGATGTCCCGCCTTCGCTCCATTGCGCGAGATCAGGAAACGCTCGCAGTATATGAGCGCAGCGAGAAGTGTGTCAAGAAGCGCGGGTTTCGGGAGTTCTGGAACTGCCGGGGGACGCGAGGCGAGGGCGACGAGAAAACCCGGGCGGTTCGCGCGGCCCGGTACCCGTTGTGCCTATCTCATGTGCAGGGCGTGAAGCGGACCTCCCTCGTGGCGCAAGAGGCGGAAGGCCGACATGCCATCCGGTGCGCGGAGGTCCGTTGCGTCGTCCGGAAGCGGCACCGTGAGATCGAGATCGAGATAGCCGAACACGTTGGCCTGAGCATTTACTATGACCTGCCGATGGTGGACATGCGCGAAGACCGGCTCGAAGACGGGCTCCAGCCTGTACCGTTCGAGGCGCCGTCGTGTGGGTGGTGTGTGACCCGTGACCATCAACTTCGCCCCCAGACCATCGAGACATCTGTCGAGCATTTCTTTGTCGTCGTACTTGCGGCTCCACAGGACGTCCCATAGTGCAGGGGTCTGCGGCCCATTGACGTGGATGTCTATGAGGCGCTCGTCGGTGGCCACGCGGGGCGTGAGGCCGGCGTGGATCAGCACCAGCCATCCGTTCGGCGCGCGTAGTTTGAGCGCCACGGGCGCAGATCGGACGAACTCCCGGTAGCGCTCGAACACCTCGTGACCGAACCGCTGGACGGCGAACCTCTCGAATAGCACATCCTGCCTCACGTCGCCGCGGGCTATCGGCAGCCCCCCTACGTGAGCGTGGTCGTGATTGCCGATCAGGTAGTGCACGTTGGATGGCACCTGCGCCTTCAGGGTCATTATCAGAAACATTGTGCGGAACGAGTTTTCGTACGAAGCCGGGTCATTTAGGGCCGAATGCGCCGGGTGAATCGCATCGCCGGTGAAAACGAGATGGGCGCGTTTCGCCCTCACCGCGTCGAGGTTGTCCTTGTCCTCGAGGATGCTCTTGAGGTTGTCCCAGCGGCCGTGCAGGTCTCCGACAACAATTGCGCGGGTGGCGTCCTCGATGATCACTAGGCCGCCGGGCTCCCCGCGTTTGTCGCGGGGGCGGATGGCGTCGCTGTAGGGGGCTATCCCGACCGGTGGAGGCGGTAGTAGCCTTGCCCCACCTCGCCGGGATGCGACTTTCTGTGCCTGAACGTGATGGCCCCTGCCGTTGGCGTATATCAGGCGCCCGCGTCTGTCGAGGTCTGCGGACCAGCCCGGAGTCAGGACGGTCGAGGAATTACCTTGCGCAACCTCACCGCAGAAGCAGCGGCGGACGACTGCGGCGAGATCCTCGATGCGCTTCCGTCTCTCCAGTCTCCGCTGGGGTTCGGACGATGCCGTCTGCGCGTAGTCGCGCACAGCGTCGAAAAGCGCGATCACATCGTGAGCGCCGGGCGACCGACGACCTCCGAGGAAAGCGAGGATCGGCCTCACCAGTTCACGACGCATCCCGGCCACACGTCGCCGGAGTCCGGCGGGTTCATCGGTAGCATCGAGGAGTTCTTCGATGCGACCGAGCCAATCAGCGAATGCGACTTCGAGGTCCATGCAATATAGTACTCGGTCGGATGACAGGTGCCTTAAGCGGGGGCATCGCGCAGCCGGTTGGCGATGTCCTCCCGCAGCGACCTGGGTGTGGAGGGATTGTCGCGTATCCACGAGAGGGGTTCCCGGGGCCACGCAAGGCCCTTCGCGAGCGTTTCAAAAAGGAGATCTACGGTACGCTGCCGCAAATTGCGTGCCCGTGCACTGCGCCAGTTGACATCGGGTCTGGCCACAGCGCGCGCCGCGGCGCGGAGCACCGCCTCGAGCTGTTCCGGGGCGATCTCCGGCTCGATCCAGTGTTCCAGGATCTCGGCTGCCGCGCGGACCACCCGTTCGTTGAAGCGCGTGGATGCCGACGGAACCGAGAACAGGCGCTCCAGCGCCCGGACCACCGCGAGACGCTCCTTTCCCCCTGCCAGCGCGTCAACGATCCGGCTCCTCAGCGCGTCATCGGTGCGCTCGTCGCTACCCAGCCTGGCGAGCGCCTGCGCAAGCGCATCGGCGCTCCTCGGCCCCCACACCCGCTTCCAGGCCGCGACCTCCGGCCAGATTCGCAGGAACATCTGAACGATCTGGCCTCTCAGGCCTTCCGGGGTCGCGGGCGCCGTTGCGATGGACGCCAGGCCCGCGACCGCAGCTGGCAGAATTTCGCTGTCGAACTCCACCCGCCCCGTGATCGCATATATCCGACCCTTCTCGGTCTGGACCTCCCGGATGAGCGTTTCCTCCTCCTCGGCCGGACGGTCCACGAGTTCGGATAGCAGGTGGACCGCCTGAACTCGCTGCTCCGCTGTGACGCGATCAGTGGCCGCCAACCGGCTCAGGCCTTCCACCGCGTCGGCCGCCCACCGCACCTGTCCGAGTCTCGACGCGAGAAGATCGAAGGCCTGCCTGGCGACCTCGGGGCTGCAAAGGGCCGAGGAGGCGAGGAGGCCGAGGGCGTAGGCGTAGCCGCCAACCTCGCTCTCGCGGCGCTTGATCATGCGGGCGGCGAGGTGGCAGGCCTTCTCGATATACCCCGCTGATGGGTCCTGGGGCTGGATTCCGACCAGAATGCGTGCAAGGACGCGCGCCATGGCATCCGCTTCCCTCGCTCTCGGTCTCGCGACGAGGGCGCGGTAGATCGGGGGTACCGCAGCGCCACCCAGGTTTTCCAGCAGCGCCGCCGCCCGATCCGAGACATCCGCGCTATCCGCGGTCCGCAGCAGCGCCAGGAGTTCCCTTGCGAGAAGGCGCCGCATGTGAGGTGGCAGGTCGCCCTGGTTTAGTATGCGTGTCCGGAGTATCTCCATCCGTACCCGTCTATCTGCCACCTTGAGCGAGCCGAGGAGTTGGCGGACCAGAGCGAGGCGCAGTCTCGCTTCGAGGGACGCGTCGAGGCACATCATGTCGAGGAAGGCTATGAGCCGGATTCGCTGGTCGCCCGTCGCTTCCGCATACCTCCGGCGCATGGCGTCCGCCGCGTCGGCTCCCAGAGCGAGCAACTGGTGGCCAAGCGTCTGCCGGGCGAGTTCGTCGTGTTCGCCGCAGGTCACCTCGTCGAGGATCCGTTCGGCCAGTCGGCCCCTGCGCGTCCGGTCCGTCTCGATGTCCACGAGTAGCCTGAGTATTTCGGCCCTCGGCGCAGGGTCGCGGACAGTTTCCGCCTCCTCCCAGAGTCTGGCGAGAACGGCCTCGCGGTCGGCGTCAGCGAGTTTGAGAATGAGTTTGGCCAGGGCGACCACGCGAGGCCGCGAGAAGGGCGCATCGAGGAGATGCCGCACGCAAATGCGCACGAGTTCACCCACGAGGTCTCGCTGGCCCGACAGGAGCGGTGCGGCCTCGATGAGCGCAGCGAGCATCGGGTCGTCTTCGCCCGAGGGGGGGCTGTCCCTGAATATCTCCATGAGGACGACCAGGACGATCTCTCTCTCGCCCTGCTGGAGCCTGCCGAGGAGGTCAGCGATCCTGCGAATGGCGCTGGCGCGCCGTTCCGGCGGGCCCTCGAACACTCGTTGGAGCGCGTCCGCCGTGTCGCGGTTGAAGCCCAGGGCCTCGAGTTCGCGGACCGCCTCGCTGCGCACGGAGCCGGACGACTCGATGAGGACGCGGAGGTAGATGCCCCCTTTTTCCCTTGCTCCCAGGGGCGCGTAACGAAGTTTGCGGAGGGCCGATATCCGCGAGGATTCGTCGCCACCGGCGATGGCTTCCAGTTTCAGCCGGGCTATCTCCTCCGGCGTGAATAGATGTTCCATCTCCCGCCTGTCGAGCACCCGGCTGACGGCGAGCGGGCTTTCCGGTCTCACCAGGGTCCTCGGTTGGGCGGGTGATGCCTTCTCGGCCAGAATCTCTTCCTCCAGCGCGAGGATGCGTTCGCCTCCCTGTTCCACGACGACCAGCGGTCCCTCCTCGTCGGCACGGACTTCGCGCGCTATGTCCATGGCCTGTGCGGTATTCAGAGTTTCCGCTCGATCGAGGAGGGCAGGATGGAGGAGGAGCGCCTCCACTCGCGACCCGGGCCCTGCTATTTCCAGCAGCGTCGGCGATACGACGAGCCCCCTGGCGCGCAACGCGCCCAGGCGCACCGCGAGGCGACGCGTCACGCCGTAGGCGCGGATGAGTTGCTCTGTGTCGAGACGCACGCCCTCGACCATCGGAGTCTCTCGCGAGGCAAACCGGCATGCTGCGAGGCGCCGGCCGCACAAACGCCGTCTTCGCGGCCGCTAATTCTTGCACGCCGGCCGTGCCGTTTCAAGGCAGCGCGACCGGCTGGGACCTACCCGTCGAGCACCAGGTGGTCACGGTGCACAACGACCTTGTAGGGATCGTCGCCGAGTATCCTGCGGATATCGGCCGTGCGGTGGCCCTTGATCAGGGCGATCTCCTCCGACGAGTAATTCACGAGTCCCCGGCCGATCTCGCGTCCCGACTCGTCCACGATAGACACTATGTCGCCGCGAGCGAAGGAACCCCTGACGGAGCGGATGCCCGATGGCAGGAGGCTCTTGCCGGCCTCCAGGAGGGCAGCGCGCGCGCCCGCGTCAACAATGACCTGTCCCTTGGGTCTCGTGCCGAACCTGAGCCAGCGGCTCCGGCTGCGCATTTTCCCGGGCGCTGGAAGGAAGAGCGTGCCGATGCGTTCGCCGTCGAAGATCCGTTCGAGCACGCGAGGGACGTGGGCGTGGGCGATGACCACCGCTTCGCCGGCGGCGGTCGCAACGCGAGCCGCCTCCACCTTGCTCGCCATGCCCCCTCTGCCTCCTCTCGACGTGCTCGCCGAGGCGAGGGCCAGGATCGTGTCGTCCACGCGTTCGACCACATCGAGGATGCGCCGCTGCCCGGGTGGCGCCTCCGGATTCTCGTAAAGCCCCTCGACCACCGTCAGGAGTATCAGCACGTCCGCCCGCAGAAGGTGCGTCACGAGCGCCGCAAGTCCGTCGTTGTCGCCGAAGGTTATCTCCTCGACCGAGATCGTATCGTTCTCGTTTATGAGCGGGACCGCCCCGTATTCGATTACCGCGTTGATGGCGTTCGATGCATTGAGATAGCGGCGCCGGTCGTCAATGTCCTCTCTTGTAAGGAGTATCTGCGCTGCATTGTAGCCCCATCTCCGGAAGCATCGGTCATAGACCGCCGTCAACCTGCCCTGGCCGACGGCAGCACATGCCTGAAGTTCCGGGAGACGAGATGGACGGCGTGTCAGACCGAGTGCGTCCATTCCTGCGCCTATCGCGCCTGAACTGACAACCGCCACCTGCACACCACGCTGGCGCAGGGCGTGGACCTGCCGCGTAAGGTCCTCCAAGCGTCGTTCGTCCAGACCGCCGCCCGGCGCTGTCAGCGCTGCGGTCCCTATTTTCACCACCGCGCGCCGGACCCTGGCAAACAACTCCCTCCGCCGTTCCATGAACTCGCCAGCCTGCAAGTAAAATGCTATCCTCTCTTCCGCACCGTATCAGTCGAGGTCTGACTAGTCAAGTCGAGAGGACGCACACGCGATGAACAAGCACCCCCTGAAGACGGGCAAGTTGGATCCCGAACTCCTGGCGGACATGCTCTCTCGCCGTGCGATAAGCGACCCCCGCGTGCTCGTGGGCCCGGCGGTCGGGTACGATGCGGCCATAATTGCAGATGGCGAGCGATGCCTGGTTCTGACCAGTGACCCGATTACCTATGCGACCGATTCGATTGGCTGGTACGCGGTCCACGTGAATGCGAACGACGTGGCGACGACCGGCGCACAACCGACATGGTTTCTGGCCGTCCTTCTGCTGCCGGAAGGGCGGGCGGATCGCGGCCTCGTGGAAGGCATCCATCTCGATATCCTCGCGGCGTGTCGAGAGGTCGGGGCCGAACTGGTCGGCGGACACACCGAGATCGTGTCCGGCATCGAGAGGCCGATAGTCGCTGGAACCATGATCGGCGAGGTCGCCAGGGACCGTGTCGTCCGACCGGATGGAGCGCAGCCGGGCGACCGTATCCTGTTGACGAAGAGAGCCGCGATCGAGGGTACGGCGATACTGGCGCGGGACATGGCGGATCGCCTGCGGGCTGCCACGAGTGCCGAGTTCGTCGAGCGATGCGCACGCTTCGTGCGCGACCCCGGCATAAGCGTCCTTCGCGACGCGCTGGTCGCCTGCCGTGCGGGCGGCGTGCACGCCATGCACGATCCGACAGAAGGGGGCATCGCGACGGGCATCCTCGAGATGGCCCGTGCCTCTGGCTGCGGCATGCGCATCGCGCGCGACAGGATGCCAATCTATCCCGAGACGGCGCGAGTGTGCGAGGTGTTCGGCCTCGACCCGATGGGCCTCATCGCTTCCGGCTCGCTCCTCATCGCAGCGGACCCGCTCCGCGCTGCTTCCATCGCGGACGCGCTGAAGGGGGCGGGGATCGAGTGCACCGACATCGGCGAGGTGACCGCGAGGGGCGGGGAGTGCACGTTCGTCCGCGAGAACGGAGAGCGCGAATCTTTCCGGTTCGAGCGGGACGAGATCACGCGTCTCTTCGAGTCAGGCACGTAAGGCGCCTTGTTGCGACGCCACGCCGTGTGTAAACTGACGGATGCACGCCGGCCTGTCCGGGATCGCGAGTGCCCGTGGCCGGCGGCGCAGTTTCGAGGCTGGTGAGATCGTATGAGGAGAAAACGGGATGACCACGCACGTGCCGACGCGAGAGGAGGCCTGGGAACTCCTGTGCGAGTACAACACGAAGCCGTCGCTCATCCACCACGCCCTGGCCGTCGAGGCGGTCATGCGCCATCTCGCGCGCCAGCGGAGCGAGGACGAGGACAGGTGGGGCATCATCGGACTCGTTCATGACCTCGACTACGAGCGATTCCCCGACGAGCACTGCGGCGAGACCCAGCGCATACTCGAGGAACGCGGATGGCCCGAGGACTACGTCCGCGCCGTCCTCTCCCACGGCTGGGGCGAGTATACCGACGTCGAGCCGCTCGAGGAGGTCGAGAAGGCGCTCTACGCGGTGGATGAACTTACGGGCCTCGTCGCTGCATGCGCCCTGGTCCGCCCGTCCCGCAGCGTGATGGACCTCGAGGTCGAGTCGGTCATGAAGAAATTCCACGACAAGCGCTTCGCGCCGGGAGTGAACAGGCAGACGATCCTGAAGGGGGCCGAGATGCTCGGCGTGACCGTGGAGAGCCTCGTCCACGATACGATCGAGGCGATGCGCGAGGTCTCGCACGAGATCGGACTTTGATGGCCGGGAGATCGCGATGGATTTGAGACTGATCGCGAGCACGTTCGTCCTGATTTTTCTGGCCGAACTCGGCGACAAGACGCAACTGGCAGCGCTCGCGGCCTCGGCGGGGGCGCGCAACACGTTGTCGGTGTTCGTGGGCGCGTCGTGCGCGCTCCTCCTCTCGACGCTCGTGGCGGTGGCGGTCGGAGGGGCGTTTGCGCGGCTGGCCGAGGCTCACCGGCCCATCATCCAGGGGGTGGCGGGCTGCGCGTTCATCCTCTTCTTCGGTGTGCTCTTCATCTTGGGCGCGATGCGCGGACGACCCGTTATCTCGATGGCTCCCGTCGCGCCCTCTCCCCTGGCGCGGCTGGCCCTGGAGATGGCCTGCGAGTTCGAGGCGGCATCGGCGTCGGATTACGATCGCCTCGCCCGCGAGAGCACATCGCCCGACGAGCGCCGGCTGTTCGAGTTGCTCAGGCGCCAGGAGGATGCTCATCTGGCGGACCTCCGTGGACTCCTGGAGGTGCACGCGGGAGCACGCGGTTCAGCCACCCTTCCCGACCTCGCTCCGCCGTTGGCCCTTGGGGACCCGGACGCGAAGGACGCGCTTCTCGCTGCACTTGCGCACGAGCGCTCCACCGAAAAGTTCTACCGCGCCCTCGCCGGCTCTGCGCAGGTGCGTTCGCTCCGCGCGGTGTTTGCACGCCTCGCCGATGCCGAGTCTGAACATGCCCGTCGCCTCGAAGAGATGATCGGGTCGGCCTGAGATATCCATCATGCTGCACTGGCTGAGGGAACAACATCCGGTTCTCCAGGCCCTCGTAGCCACGCTCTTCACCTGGTTCGTGACCGCACTCGGTGCAGCACCCGTCCTGCTCACGAGACGGTTCAGCCAGCGGGTGATGGACGGGATGCTGGGTTTCGCGGCGGGCGTGATGATTGCGGCGAGTTACTGGTCGCTCCTCGCGCCCGCGATAGAGATGTCCGGCGGCGACTGGAAACCCGCGGTGACCGGGTTTCTCCTGGGAGGTGCCTTCCTCTTCGGCGTGGACAAGGTGCTGCCGCACCTGCACCCGGGGTTTCCGATGTCGCAGAGCGAAGGGATCAGGACGTCGTGGCAGCGGAGCGTCCTCCTCGTTCTTGCGATCACGCTGCACAACATACCTGAGGGCCTTGCGGTCGGGGTGGCGTTCGGGGGGATAGGTCGGGGGCCCGGTGCGGCAACGTTCGGCGCGGCCGTGGCTCTGGCGATCGGGATAGGACTCCAGAACTTTCCAGAGGGGCTCGCGGTGGCGATGCCGCTGCGGCGGGAGGGGTTCGGGCGGCTGCGCGC